>WBZQ01000062.1_pt1 | contig 115635 bp, 117 predicted proteins | sample 5204251 | NCBI WGS metagenome assembly WBZQ01 (sample SAMN12412402, study PRJNA552823) | activated sludge metagenome | isolation source: activated sludge from nitrification reactor of wastewater treatment plant... | place: USA: Virginia | collected 2017-09 | reverse complement strand
CCGGGCAGGAGGCCCTGCGGCGGACAACAGGCCGGACACGAAAATATTGGTATCAAGAACGACGCGCACGCTCGCGCCGAACCGCTGCAACCTCAGCGGCAATCTGTTCGGGGGTGACGCCCAGTTCGCGGGTGGCGCGGCGGAGCTTGCTGACCATACGGACCAGCTTCTTGCGACTCGCCGCTCTGGCCGGGGACTCCAAGATCAGGATGTCGGAGTCGCGATGCGCCACGACGGCTTTTCCCCACCCCTTCATCCATGAGGAGGGAATCACCACGCCTTCTTTGGTGTACTTCACGGCTTTCATCGGCAGCGCATCCAGTGTATCCGCAGGCAGTATACCATGCTCGCATCAATCAACGTTCAGCTGATTTTGCCTTTCGTCGGTCGGCGTACTCACGGAATTCCGACGACTTGGCAAGGCCGCGGATCAGTTGCTGGATGGTATCGATCAACGACTCACGGAACACGGTTTCGACAGCAAACGCCCTGTTGAGACGGTCGGTCGTGATGGTGCTTTTGGTGTGTACCTTCGACTTGAACGTCTCGGTGAGAAGTCGTTGTCCCTCGCTGCCTGTGACGGTCCCACTGAGATCCGCACGTCCTTCATAGGTATCCGAGGGATCAAACATAACAAATAAGAAATATAAGGGCCCGGTGGCATACAAGGTCCTTCGCAGTGCGCAATGTCCTTCGGCCTGCAGTTGCGGAATGGCGATTTCAATGAGCACATCACTGCGCGTTGCCTGGCTTTTGTCCTCGGCCACATCGACCGACTCAAAGACCTGCGACAACGCTTGCGTCATACCCCTTTCCAGTTCCGCTCCAATGGGTACATCGAAGGTTCCGGCACACGACACCTCTTGCCGGGATGTGGCGTTCCTAAGGGCCTCAGGCATAACTAGCGTGGCAGTCAGGGGGGTCTTTCTCATATTCAAAGCATCCACGCTGGTGTGCAAGGGCAACGGAGTGGGAGCACACGAAGACAGCGCGAAACCCAGGACTCCAACTCTCACAATCCACTTAGTCCCAATCATAACCCGCTCCTCCCGTGGGTGTCTGATATATGCATTTCATATAGGTAATCACCCTGTGGTCAATTTTGTGCCAGAAACCATCTAAAACCTCAAAACGCAATGGAGCTATTATAAGCTATATAAAGCTCTTAACCACATGACATGTAACGGTTTTGTGGGGAAACCGTTGCAACAGCGAGCAATTCAAAAATCTAGCTTTTCACCTTCACACGGAAGAGGCCACAGGTTCGATACCTGTATCGCCCACCATCCGAACCTGTACGATTCCAATCCCTCGTCAAACCCGCAACCTCTGAATTTGTCTCGCTTTCCAGGAAGAGCCGCGGAGGCGCTCCCTCGACTGGACAGAATCAGGACCCTGCGCTAGACTTTTCTCACAAGGAACAGACTTCGTCTCCTCGAATGTTCCGATAGAAGAAAGAGAGGCACGGTATGCGCGGGACTTTGGCCACAATCATGTTGGGACTGCTTCTGACCACGGGCTGCTCCACCACCAATCAGATGGCGACGCAGGACCAGAACTACAACGCGCCGCTCAGCATCTATAGCGCGATGGACAGTACCTCGTTGGTCTATTCCGATCCCATGGCCGCCTCACAGGCGAACGACAATCCTTACCGATGGCTGGGCTTTGTGCTCCACCCGGTCGGTCACCTCGTGGACTACACCGTGAATCGGCCACTCTATGCCGTTGCGAGACATGCGCCGTACATCTTCGGATACACAGCCGAAGACGCCATGATCGACTCACAGCGTCGGTAAGCCTGCTCGAAACCTCGCCGGCCGGGACCTCTCCCGGTGGCGAGGGGAAGCGTCCCCTCCCACCCCCTGTCGCATCTGCGCTGCCGTTCAGGTATGCTCTTGCTTTCCGGTGTCTGCCGCACTGAACTGAGGCATCGAATCGGGGCATGTCTCGTCGGCTCTTACTGCCATCCGCACTGTTCGCCGCCTGCACCCTGTGGGCTGGATGTGAAACGCCACCGCCACCCCGCGCGCCGCTCCCTCCTTCAGAAAGCGATCTCGACCTACTGAAATCCACGAAGCTCTGCGACACCCGCCAGGTATTCCTGGACAAACACCCTGGAATTGCGCCTCATACTGAGGCCTGGGGCAGCGGCCAAGAAGTTCGTCTTTCGCCTGAACAGAGCCTCTCCAAAGGGGAAGAATCGTACTTCTTCGACGAAGACGGGACATTGGTCGGAACGTTATTTGTGTTTCGTTCCGGACTCGATCTTGCCCCCTATAAAACGCTGCGCTACACACTCTCCCGGCTAAAGCCGAGCCTGGAGTTCTACTTGACCGTGGCACAGATAGCCGATCGTCAAAATATGGCCTCCAGCACTCTCTACGATACGGGTGATGAAAAAACCACGACGCGTTACCTTGTCCTGGGAGACCGAACCGCTCCAAAACTCCTGGCCGCGTCCTTTACGGTCGATCCCTACGTCAAATTGTTCTCTCCCTATCGTAAGGAGTTTCTCGATCGCCTGCGGGATACGGCGCAGCAGCGTGGAGGGCAACACCTCGACACGCAGGGAGCGGAAGACAAGGAGCCCTTTGCGTCGCTACAGCAGTTCGCACGTGGCCAAACCGCCCAGCTCGCCTACTGCGGCACCAAGAACCAGACCATCGCCCTCGACGCCTATCAAAAGGCAAGCGCCTCAGGGTTCACCAATAAGGTCTGGCAGGCAGAACTCCATCACCGGCTCGGCGTCTCCTGGGAAGCCGCCGGTAACCTGGAAAAGGCCAAGACTGAACTCCTCGCGTCCTTGGCACTACGCCCCAATTCCCCGGAAGTCGTCAACAATCTTGGTGCCGTGTACGGGAAACTGGGTGATAAGAAAAACGCCTTGGCCTCATTCGAAAAGGCTATATTACTGCGACCCAACTACGCCATCGCACGTTTCAACCTCGCTGACGCCATTGCGGACGCCAACCCCAAACGAGCGATTACTGAGTTCGAGACGTATCTCGCCCTGACAGAAGGGATCCCCGAAGAAGCAGACCGATCCGCCCTCGCACAGAAACGAGTGCAGGCACTCAAGCACCAGTAACGGTGAGACAAAATCTCTCTGTCAGCGACTGGCGCCAGGCATGACGAACAATGTGAGGGAAAAGGGCTGACTCAGCGAGGGGACTTCTCTGCTTCTTCCTGACTGGTCTTACACTCGATGCATAAGGTCGTGACCGGACGAGCCTTCAGACGTTTATAGGGAATGTCGCCCTGGCAACCTTCGCAAATGCCGTAGGTCTGTGTCGCGAATCGACCGAGGGCTTCGTCTATTTTCTTGAGAAGTTTGCGCTCCCGCTCACGAATGCGAAAGGAGAAATGCTGGTCGGCTTCGGCAGACGCTTGATCACTCACGTCCGGAAAGACTTCCAGGCCGGTTGGATTCGTCAGCACCACTCCGGCTTCCGCTAAAATCGCGGCGCGTTGCCCTTCAAGGTCGTGCAGAATATCGGGATACTTGACCCCGTTTGCCTTCACAGACTTTTTTCGACCGGTGGTGGGTTTTTTCGCCGAAGTCTTCATCGAATACTCGGTACACTGATGCCGGTATCGTCTCCAGACCCTACAACGAATTTCGACTATAACAGTCACAAATCAGAGGGGTCAATCGATTCCTCCTGTCACGGACCGGCCATGGCCGAGCTTGCCACTTTCAGACTGCCCCAGAACCGAAACAGGCTTGTTACAGATCTCGTCTGCCTTCGATCGATTTCACCAGCGTGACCTCATCGGCATATTCGATATCCATTCCGACAGGAATTCCGTAAGCGATACGGGAAACCCGGACATGGTGCGGCTTCAGCAGCCGAGTCAAATAGATCGCCGTCGCTTCACCTTCGATCGTGGGATTGGTGGCAACAATCACTTCCTCCACCCCCCCGGCCTTGACTCGATCCAGCAGTTCCTCGGCTCGAATATCCGATGGGCCGACACCATCGAGTGGCGACAGAACCCCCAGCAGCACGTGGTACAGGCCTCGATACCCACCGGCACGTTCGACCGCATATAACGTGCTCGGCTCCTCGACCACCAGAATTTTGCTGCGATCCCGCTTCGGGTCTCGGCAGAATTCACAGAGCTCGCCTTCGGCAATATTGCGACATTGGCGGCAAAACGACAGCCCGTCCTTGACGGCCTGAATCGCGTCGGCCAACCGCATGGCATCTTCCCGTTCCGCTTTCAGAAGATGGAACGCCAACCGCTGCGCGCTTTTCTGACCGATCCCGGGCAACCGCACCAACTCACGGACCAGTTTCGCCAACAATCCCTGTTGATCAACACTCATGGTGCATCTTCATATCCAGGATAACCACACAGAAGGACAAAAGCCCTACCGCCGCAGAACGAGGATACCGACGGTATCAGAAGAGGCCGGGGATTTTCATTCCGCCCGTCACAGCCTTCATCTCCTCTGCCATCATCTCGCGTGACTTTTTCAACGCATCGTTGCCGGCCGCAACCACCAGATCTTGCAACATTTCCACGTCGCCGGCCTTCACCACTTCCGGATCGATCTTCACACTCAACAGATCCATGGCGCCATTCACAGTCACGGTCACAATCCCGCCACCCGCCGTCCCTGATACCGTCTTGGTCGCGGCCTGTTCCTGCACGCGGGCCATCTGTTCCTGCATGGCCTGCGCTTGCTTCAAAATGTTGGACATGTTGCCAAATGGACTCTTCATTCCTGTACCTCCTGTGCCGGAGCCGTCGTGCGAACGTCCGCCAACTCTCCGCCGAACATCTCCAGAGCTTGTTTAACCAGGGGATGCGCCTTCGCCTGTTGCGTGAGGATCAAACGCTGTTCCTGCTCCTTCGCAACCCGCAGCTCCTTCATCGTGGGGGCGGCCTCCGGATCCTGCTCCGCCACCTCGATGATTCGAATGCGCAACGCACTCCCATATAGACGCTCTCCCAAGGCCGCCAGGGCCCGAAGATTGTCTTCCTTCTCCAACATCGACCGCGCCACCGTCGCCTGCTTGGCAAACCCCAACGTGACCAATCCTTTCTCAACCTTCACCAGGCGACCCATTTCGAGGAACGGCGCGATATTGGGATGATTCGCAGAAACCGCCTCCTGAAACTCCTCCCAATTTACCGTTGCTGACGAACCAGTCGGGAGGGCCGCCGACTCAGATACCTGATGAATCGGCTCAGACGAACCCTTCGCGGGTACAGAACTCGGTGGTTGAGAAGCCGGAGACTGAACAGGAGGAACGGCTGATTCACGAGGCCGGGCAACCGATGGCGCCGCTGGAGCCGCCCCGCTTGCGCTCGAAGCAGGCATCTTTTTCGCAGACTCCTGACTGATTTTTGCGCTCTCGCTTTTCGTCGAGCCTGACGGGGTCGTCCTCTCCAAGGGTGACGACGGTGCACGGGTCGTCGTTCCTCGATCCGCCACCGTGTTGGCCGGCTTGGTACTCAGCCCCGCTGATGCGGGCTGACCATCGGAAGCACGCAGCAAACGAGTGGCGCGAACAGCCGCCGTTTCCAGGACAAACCGCGGGTGAGCGCTCGCACGCAAGCTATCTTCCGCTGACGCCCATATCCGAAAGAGCTCCTGGAGTTGCTCAATCGTGAACCGTTCCGCATCACGCGCCAGCTGCGCCAAATCTTCATCGGTTGCCTCGACGAGTCCCCGCAACTCCGAGCTTGCCGGCACCACAGCTGCGACCAACATATTCCGCACATATTCCACCAGATCGGCGCAGTACGCGCGCAGATCATGCCCCTGATCCAACAACCCGGCGATGACCTGCAGAGCCTTCGCGCTGTGCTGCTCGATCACCGCCTCGACCATCGCCCGCACCCGTTCCTGCGGCACCGCGCCGAGCAGGGTTTCAAGATCCTGGTGGCGAATCGTCTTGCCGCCGAACGCGATCACCTGGTCCAGCAGACTCAGCCCGTCACGCATGCTGCCTTCGCTGGCACGCGCCAGGGCCATCAAGCTGCGGTCTTCGATGACCAGGCCGTCCTGATCGGCCACATGCCGCAGCCGCTGCACGATTTCCGCCTTTGAGATCCGGCGAAAGTTGTAATGCTGGCACCGCGAGAGAATCGTCGCGGGAATCTTATGAATTTCCGTCGTCGCGAAGATGAACACCACATGAGACGGAGGTTCTTCCAGCGTTTTCAGCAGCGCATTGAACGCCGAATTGGAGAGCATGTGCACTTCGTCGATGATGTACACCCGGTACTGGCCCCTGAACGGCGTAAACTTGACGTTCTCGCGAATTTCGCGCACATCGTCCACGCTGGTGTTCGAGGCGCCGTCGATTTCGACCACGTCCACCGAGGTCCCCTGCGTAATCTCCTGACAATTGACGCAGGTGTTACAGGGCGTCCCCGTCGGCCCCTGTTCACAATTGAGCGCTTTCGCCAGGATTCGTGCGACCGTCGTTTTCCCGACACCGCGTGTGCCGGAGAACAGAAACGCATGGGCGATCCGCTTCGTTGCGATCGAATTCATCAGCGTCTGCACGACGTGCGACTGCCCGATGACATCGTCAAAGGTTCCGGGCCGGTATTTTCTTGCGGAGACTTGATAGTCCATGGGGCTGGATCATTCCTCGTGAATCGGATTCCGTCCGTGCATACGGACGCTTCACGAATGACGCGTCACGAGAGACGTCATTAATGAAAGTGGGGCCAGGTGATCCTGCGGCACACAGAACGAACCGCTTACCGTTGCTTCCTTCCGGACCTGGCGGGGTTCACAGGGTTCTGTTGCACAGGGCCCGGCCCCGAGGGTTTCGTGGGACGGCAGGGGCGACCGGTGAGGGGCGAGCAGTAAACGGCTCACCCAATCAGACCAGGTACATTTCACGCCTGACGCAACACGACTTCAATGATGGCGGAGAGGGTGGGATTCGAACCCACGGTCCCGTTGCCGAGACGCATGCTTTCCAAGCATGTCGATTCGTCCACTCTCGCACCTCTCCGCGATCGGACGACTTCAAGGGGTGGCATCTTATCACGCAGGTCTGTGGGCGGCAAGGTAAGGCGGGGCCTGTACCCATCGATTCACTCTGGCCCGGGGCGACCTCGGTCTGCAGGCCGGCAGGGCCATACGAACGCACGACGTGCGACGGCCTGCCTGAATCAGCCACCATTGACCACTCCCGCGCGCATTCCTATACTGCGGGACAATTTCAGCGGAGGTGTGTGATGAAAATCCTGGTCGGGATCGGTGTCGTGCTCCTGTTACTCATGATCCTGATCCTCGCGTTGCCATTCCTCATCGATTTGAACAAGTACCAGGACCGCTACCGCCCCTTGATCGAGGACGCGCTGAACCGGAAAGTCGAACTGCAGGATATCCGCCTGACGATCTGGCCGCGCATCGGTGCGCGGGTCGGCGGCTTCGTCGTCCAGGATGATCCGGCGTTCCGCTCAGGCCCCTTCGCCTCCCTCTCGTCACTGGATGTGGGGGTGAAGCTCCTGCCGCTGTTGAAAGGCAAGGTTGACGTGGAAGAGATCACCTTGCGCGATCCGGTCATCACGGTCCTGAAAAACTCGCAGGGGCAACTGAATGTGTCCACCATCGGGGCCAAAACGGCCGCTCCGTCCGCTCCCTCGAAATCCGAGCCTGGACAGCCGACCGGGAGTCCGCTTCAAGCGCTGGCGCTCTTTGCCGTTGACCGGGTTTCAATAGACGGGGGGAAATTGACGTATCGCGACGAGTCCACCCCGAAGCCGACCGAGTACACCGTCAACAACCTCGAATTTTTGCTCACGTCGGTCCATCTCGGCGACAGTCCCACCGTACACGTGGGCGCAACCGTTCAGCCCTATAACCTCCCCGTACGCCTTGATGGGACGTTCGGACCACTCGTTGAAACCTTGGATGTGAAATCGTTCACGTTCAACCTCGGGCTTGGCAAGGTGGCTGTGGGACTGAAGGGTCGCGCGGTCGGCGGGAACCTGGATGCGACCATCAATGCGTTGCAGATCGATACGGCCGACCTGCCCGTTGCGTTGCCCCTGACAAAACCTGTCCAGATCAAGGATCTCCACCTGACGCTCCATGCTTTGTACCCGGCCCCGCCTGACACCCCTCCGGCCAACCAAGTGGACCTGACCGATCTGGGGCTGACTCTGGTCATGGGCGGATCGGCCATCAATGTGAAGGGCACAGCGGCGAAGGGCCTGGCCAATCTCACCGCTGCGTCGGCCAGTATCAATTCCTCAGATCTTCCGGTTGCCATTCCTTTGGCCAAACCGGTCGAACTGAAGGACGTGCATGTGAACGTCCGGGCCAAATATCCGCCCAAAGAAGGAGTCGCCCCACTTGAACTGGCAGAAATCCCGAACCTGGGCCTGACCGTCGCCTTGGGGAGCTCACGGGTCGAGGTGAAGGGGTCGGTCCTGGGCGGATTGGCGAAAATCACCGCCAACTCGAAACTCGTGAATACCGCCGACCTACCCGTTGCGTTGCCGCTGAAAAAGCCTGTGGAGATCAAAGATCTGCAGGCCGCAGCCGAAATCAAGGGGCAGGAGGCACGGCTCACCAACCTCACACTTCAGATTTTCGGGGGCTTCCTGCGCACACAGGGCACACTTGGCCTGGGAACCGCCGCCCCACCCTTCAGCAGCACCCTGTCACTGCAAGGCCTCCAGGTCGGACCGGCGCTTCAGGCTGTTGGTACAGAACAGGTATCCATGAGCGGCACAGCCAATGCCGAGCTGGCCGTAACCGGGCGCGGGTTTACTCAGCCGGACCTCGTCAAGGCGCTCGCGGGAACGGGGCACGTGGCGGTGAGGGAAGGAACCATCGAAGGGATCAATTTGCTGCAGCAGGCGTCGGTGTTGCTCAAGGTGGTCGGGGTGTCATTGGAAAATGTGAAAGCCACGGCATTCTCCACCATCGAAAGCGACTTCGCGATTAAACAGGGCCTGGTCGGCGTGCAACGGCTGCTGATGGACAGCCACGATTTTCAAGCGACCGGCGGCGGCACGATCGGGCTCGATCAGTCGTTGAATATGAAGCTGAACTTACACCTGTCTCAGGCCTTGAGCCAAAAGATTGCAGCCGGGTCTCCCATCGCCAGAGTGGCGCTGACGGGAGGACGTTTGTCGCTGCCGCTGATCATCACCGGCAGCCTGAAAGCGCCATCCTACGGCCTCGACACAAAAATGTTCGCAGGCAAAGTGCAGGACCAAGTGAAGGAAAAGGTCAAAGGTGCAGTGGGAGATATCTTGAAGGGCAACGCCAAGCCGGAAGACCTGAAGCAGCAGGGCAAGGATCTCCTCAAGGGATTGTTCGGGCGGTAGGAGTCACAGGGAGGACGCATGTCGCTGGCCAATCTGGTCACCCAATACATCGTGCAATACGGGTTTCGAATCATGGGGGCGATTCTTGTCATCGTCGCCGCCCTATTCGTGGCCAAATCGGTCGGCCGGCTCTTCGAACGTTGGTTGAATGAGCAGGATCTGGAGCCACCGCTGCGCCTGCTGCTCCTACGCCTCGTGAAAGCGTTGGTGGTGATCCTCGGCCTGTTGATTGCGCTGGACCAACTCGGCCTGCAAATCGCGCCGTTGGTCGCTGGACTCGGTGTGGCCGGACTCGGTGTCGGGCTCGCCCTGCAGGGCGTGTTAAGTAATGTTGTGGCGGGGCTCTCGATCATCTTCACCAAACCTTACCGGGTCGGCGAACATGTCTCACTGCTGGGTGTCCACGGCGATGTCGCAAAGATCGATATCTTCACCACCACCCTCATGCACCCGGATCATTCCCGGATCGTCATCCCCAACCGGAAAGTCGTCGGAGAAATTCTGCACAACTTCGGCACCATCCGACAACTCGACCTTTCCATCGGAGTCTCTTACCGGACCGACATCGAGACCACCCTGCGCGTGCTGCGCGACCTCGTGGCCCGACACCCCAAGGTCCTTCAGGATCCTCCCCCGATCATTGGTATTTCGGCCTTTGCCGACTCTTCCATTACCCTGTCCATTCGGCCCTGGGTCCAGGTCGCCTCAGTCGGCTCTGCGCAGATCGAACTCAACCAGGCAATCATCCAGCGATTACAAGCCGATGGAGTGGACATTCCCTTTCCGCAACGTGAAGTGCGCCTGCTCAACCCCTCCTGACCCTGCCGGATTAAGGGGGCCACCGGCCCTATGGATTCACCCGTCCCGGAGCATCTGTTGCTTGTTGCGCCAGCCGTAAATATGCTAGTTTAGCGCCCTTTTGATGAGGAACGACCGCGACCAAGGAGACGACATCATGAGCAGGCAGACGGACCTCGATCGCACCCGACGCTCCGAACGAACACCGAGCACGCTCGCCGATGTGGAGGCAGACCCCGCCGTCACCGAAGACCCCGCAGCCGGCAACAACCTCGACAAGATTCGCGACATTCTCTTCGGCGCCCAGGTCCGGGATCACGAACGCCGGTTCACCAAACTCGAAGCGCAACTCCTCGCAGAGGCAGCCCAATTACGTCATGACCTCAAAGAGCGCTTCGCCGCGCTGGAACAATATATTCGCAAAGAAGTCGACCAGGTGACCGGACGGTTGACGGCCGAAGAGCAGGGTCGCACGGATGCAGTCGGCCGTCTGACCACGGAGCTGCAAGGCCTCGCGGGAGTTCTCCAGCAGACAGCGACTCAACTGCGGGAACAAAGTGACCAGGCGCACCGCGACCTGCAGAACGAGCTGCACAGCCAGGCGACTTCCCTCACCGGCAATTTCGCGCAACAACACGCCGCCCTCTCGGCCGCACTCGACGATGCCGTCCGGCAGCTCTCACATCAAAAAACCGACCGGGCGTCACTGGCCACGTTGTTTCAAGAACTCTCACAGAGGCTCTCGCATGACCAGCCTCCCCAACAGGCATAACCCCGCGCGCATGCCTGAACGGTATCGGCCGGCCTTCCGCACGAAGGCCCGAACCGCTCATCAACACGCTTTTCTCCGCACCCACATCGTCGCTCGCGTCGAACCAGGGAGAGGAAATGCCGCAGCCATCTAACGCCGGCACAACACCGGGCGAGCACGACTATGCGGAGCTGCGCAGCCTTCTTTTGGCTCCGGAGCAAACACGCCTCGAACAACTCCAGGAACAGGTCGAGCACATCGATCTCAACGCGAAGAACCTCAGTCGCGTCCTTCCTGACGCCATTGCGTTACGCGGGGAGGGTGATCACCAGTTGACGCATGTCCTGACTCCGCACGTGTCCGAAGCTTTGGGGGCCTCCGTGCGTAAACAGCCCCATATGATCGTGGATGCGATTGCCCCGATCATGATGCCGGCCATCCGCCAAGCCATCGCGAATGCCCTGCGCAGCATGGTGCAATCCCTCAATCAGACCATCGAACACAGCCTGTCACTTCAAAGCCTGCAGTGGAGACTGGAAGCCCTGCGCACCGGCAAACCCTTCGCAGAAATCGTTCTCCTGCATACCTTGCGCTATCGGGTCGAGCAGGTGTTTCTGATTCACTCCCAGACCGGCCTCCTCCTCGCGCACGCGGCCGGCGACTCTGTAGCCGTGCAGGACCAGACTCTGGTGTCCGGCATGTTGTCGGCTATCAGAAGTTTCGTGCAGGACTCATTCGGTGCCATGCCCGACCAGGTGCTGAATACCTTACGGGTCGGTGAGCTGACCGTCTGGATTGAACAGGGACCGGTGGCCATCCTCGCCGCCGTCATTCGCGGCACACCACCGGAAAGTTTTCACATTCATCTTCAGGATACGCTGAATCGGATACATGCCGAACGATCGGATGCCTTGGCTCGTTTCACAGGAGATGCTACCTCATTCGCCAGCCTCACGCCGCTGCTGGAAGAGTGTCTGCATGCCCAGTTTGAGTCACGTCGCCGCAGCGTCGCCCCAATGACGTGGGTCCTGCTGGCGGCCCTCCTCCTCGCAACCGCCTGGTGGGGACTGTCGGCCTATCAAGAGCGCCAACGCTGGCAGGCCTATCTCACGCGCCTGGCGTCGGAGCCTGGGCTTGTCGTAACTGCCTCCGAGTCGCACGGACAGCGATATCAACTCAGCGGCCTTCGTGATCCGTTGGCCGCCGATCCGGGAGCTCTTTTAGGGGACAGCGGAATAGATCCCGATCGGGTGGATTCGAAATGGAGCCCCTATTACGCGCTCGACACGGCATTCACTCTGAAGCGAGCGGGACTCGTTCTATCGCCCCCTCAGACCGTTCAATTGTCGCTAGACGGAGCCGTTCTGAAAGCCCGGGGCACCGCCACGGCGGATTGGATCCGGCAGAGCCGGACCCTCGTCCGATCCCTGCCCGGTCTCAATGGTTATGACGACCGGAGTCTCGTGGACCGGTCCCTCGAGGTTTTGACTCAGCGAATGGCGGAAGCGTTCATTCTATTCGAACAGGGAAGCGGACGCCTCACGACGCCTGAGCAACTCCAAGACGTACGCCGCATCTCCGACACTCTCCGGCAGTTGGACGACATGGCACGACTGGCCGGAAACACGGTGACGATACAGATCATCGGCCGAACCGATCTTCTCGGGGGACCGAACCAAAACCGCCGCTTGAGCGAGAGTCGCGCACGAGCCGTCCTTGAGGCACTCCTTCCCGCAACCTTTCAGACGATCACCTTTCAGGCTCGCGGGACTGGCCCGGCGTCTGATTCGCATCGAGCGAACGCCGCGGCTCCGATCCCCCAGGACCGGCGAGTCTCGTTTGAAGTGGCTGTCCACCCGGCGCCGTGAAAGATTCCTGGCATGATTGAGAAGAAGATCTGCATGCTGGGTGCCTTTGCCGTGGGGAAAACCAGTTTGGTTCGACGCTTTGTCACCAGCTGCTTCTCCGAACAATACCAAACCACTATCGGTGTGACAGTCGATAAAAAGTCGATGACGGTCGATGGCACACCCCTCACCTTGGTGCTGTGGGATCTCTATGGAGAAGACGCGTTCCAAAAGGTGCGTCCTTCCTACCTGAGGGGATCATCGGGCTACCTCTTGGTCATGGACGGGATGCGACGATCAACGCTGGACATCGCCGTGCAGATTCAGCAGAGTGCGTTCGACACCCTGGGACCGGTGCCGTTCGTCGTCCTGATCAATAAACATGATCGGCGAGCGGACTGGGATCTCACTGATCAAGATCTGACGCAACTGGCGCAGCGAGGATGGTCCTTCCTCATGAGCAGCGCCAAAACCGGCCAGGGCGTGGAAGAGGCGTTCACCACCCTGGCTCGCGCCATGCTCCAGACGCCGGAACAATCACCGCTTACCGAAAAAACCGATGGTTCCTGACATGCCACCGCCCGCACCGGATCTGCTGTGCACCAGTCTGCTGCAGCGATTCCAATTCGCCGTGCTTGAGCACACGATTGGCGCGCAATTCCGTCTCATCGGACACCCGCCGGCTTGGCTGTTCCGCCTCTATCCGGAGGCCGAAGCGAGTCTGGAAATTGCCATCGATACCCGCACGCCAGTCCTGCACAATTTCCTGATCGACGCGACGGCCCTGTGGCAGGCGCATGATCAGAATATCGAGCGGTCTGGATTGTGGACCGAACAGACCGCGTTTGAAGAACCCTGGCACTTTGAAGCGATGGCGCTCTGCGAGGGGGCACGCCATCTCCTACTCATTCAACGAAGTACAGCAGCCTATGAGCAACAGGTCTCCCTGCTCCAGCAGGCGCGTGACCAGGCGCTCCAACAACATGAGCACGATCGCGGGCACCAACGCACCCAGCATGACCTCACCACGAAGCTCGTGGATATGGAGCGGTCGCGGGATGACGTGGCGGCCATCTTACAGCAACTTGGACTGGCCACCCTGCTGATCGACCAGCAGGGACACGTGAGATTTCTGAGCCTCTCCGCGGCCCGCCTGTTGGAATTACCGTCGTCCGCCGTTCACCCTGGGCTCCATTGGGAAACCTTGCTCCCCCTGACGAAAGCAGACCGGGTGCCGCTGCAGTCGCTGCTTCAGCAGCCTGCCTCACAACGGGAACGAGTCCGCTGCCATCTCGAATCGCCCACGGGAAGGCATCTCTGGCTGGAGATAGAACTACACGACGACCCGCGGGACCCGCGGACCAAGATCGTCTTCCTGCACGACATGACCGACGTTTATCATCTCCGGCGCCTGCTCGAACTCAAAGCCCACTACCATGATTTGATCGGTAAGAGTCGCGGCATGACCCAGATCTACGAACAGATCCAGGATCTGGCACGCGTCGACTCAACCGTCCTGATCGAGGGCGAAACCGGGACGGGGAAGGAACTGGTCGCCCGCGCTCTCCATCAGGCAAGCGCCCGCCGTACCGGACCGTTCATTGCAGCCAACTGTGCAGGGCTCACGGACTCCCTGCTCGGCAGCCAGCTTTTCGGGCACAAAAAAGGGGCCTTCACTGGAGCGATCGACGATCAACAAGGCCTCTTCGAGGCGGCGCAGGGCGGCGTCCTCTTTCTCGATGAAATCGGCGATATTCCTCCCACCGTGCAAACCAACTTGCTTCGCGTGTTGCAGGAAAAGGAAGTGACTCGACTCGGCGAGACCAGGCCGCGAAAAATTAACGTACGCGTGCTGACGGCAACACACCACAACCTGAGCCAGGACGTGGCGAAGGGAACGTTTCGCGCCGACCTGCTGTACCGGATTCGAGTCGCACGAATTCATCTCCCCCCCCTGAGAGAGCGCAAGGAAGATATTCCGCTGCTGGTGACCTCCTTCCTCACCGAAGGGCGTGCCAGTATGGATAAGGTCATTCATCGGGCAGGCCCGGCTGCCATGGCAGCGCTGATGGAGTATGACTGGCCTGGCAATGTGCGGGAGCTCAAGAGCACGATCGAATGCGCCATGATTCACTGCAAAGGCGACACGCTTGAGGTAGCGGATCTTCCGGTCGAATTACGGCAGGGTGCTACCGCCCCTCAACCGGAACTCGGGGTTTCCACTGACGAGCGCAGTCGATTCGTATCGGCGCTCGGCCAGGCTCGAGGAAATCGAACCAAAGCTGCTCGCCTTCTGGGAATGAGCCGCGCCACCTTCTACCGTCGTTTGACCGAACTGGATCTCCCTACCAGTTAGACGTCGCTCCACATCATCGCGGTGATCATACTGTCTCGGGCTGTCTCTGCGGGACAGCGTGAGACAGCGACACTTGTCTCACCGCAAGACAATCGTCCAGCCATCCGAATCCGATACGGCGCACCCACAGCGCATTTGATCAGGCTCCCACAGACTCAACAGCTGTGGCACGGACATTGATTACTAGGCGGGAAAACCCCTGCGTACAACACTGTGGGATACCGACCTACATTGGATATGCCAATGCCGCGACAAGGAGACCCGATGGACAAACTATTGCCGTTTTCACGACCTCGACCGGATCAGCCGACGGCACGGGAACGCGAAATACTCAACTACATTTGGGCTGGCCTGACGAGTCAGGAGATTGCCGCCCGGCTAGAGATCGCACCCAAAACGGTGGAGTCTCATCGCGCCAATCTGCTGAGAAAATTTCGAGCCACCAATGCCGCGCAACTGCTTCGCCTGGCCCTATTGGAAGGTGTGCTTACCGTTCCTGGCTCGGACCACGCAACACCACTCCCGGCAAAACGAGGGGCACAAAACATAAAAGGGCCACGAAAACTGACGAGCCTCGAATGATGCGGCCGGCCTTCTTGCATGTCACGGCACTGGCAATGAAAGTGTCGCACATTGAAGCACTTTTTGTGTGCCGACCCGCAGATCTCTGCTCACGCTTGTCGATCACCCGCTTCCCTGAGCGGACAGCACGAACACCGTTCATACAGGCTGGGACGGCCATTCCAGCAGGTGGGAGAGATCGGCCAGGGCTTTACGCACCAAGGATGGACTAGAAAGACACAGTGGAGTGTGGAAGGAGATCAGTTGATCTCCTACGCAGATTCAATTATACAACGCGAACGTATCTCACTCACCAGGCAACCGGCATACCGTTGCCATTCGCAAGCCTCAGGAGGATGGAATGATGCGACGACTTGGATTCTTGTATTTCGCGCTACTCGTGATGGCGCTCACGATCTCCGTGGCCGGAGCGGAAACACCGGCCACTCCGGAGACAGTACCTACGACACCCGCACTCGATGTGGTCACCCTGAAAGACGGCACCGTGATTTATGGACGCGTGCTCGGCATGATTGCGGACGAGCTCCACGTGAAAACCGGGTTCGGACCGACCGCCGGAGAGGATATCGTTAAAATTATGTGGCCGAATGTGGCCAAGCTGGTGGTGAATCGTCCCGTGCCCTTCAGCCTCAAAGAGGGCACCACAGTCGTAGGCACCGCGCAGTCCGGCGAACCGGGCACCATGATTTTGCAAGCCGCCCCGATGGGCACTCCAATGACGATCCCTCTTGATGCGGTCGTCGGCATGAACCAGCCCGCTGTCATTTACACGGGCGCCGTTCAAGCAGGCTTTTCGCAAACCACGGGTAACAGTCACTTGCGGAACGGCAGCCTGCTCGGCGAATTGTCCGCCCGCAGCGAGTCGCTTCGATTGACCATCCTCGGCCGCTACATCTATGGCGACAACGCCAACAGCCTCATCGTACGGAACAGCCGCGGCACCATCAAGCTTGACTTCTTTCTGACGAAGCGGTTGTATTGGTTCGCCTCCGCCTATTTCGAGCAGGACACGTTTCAAGACCTCAAGCTCCGTACCGCGCTGGCGACCGGCCCCGGCTATCAATTGCTTGACCGAGGCGATCTCTCAGGGGTCTTCAAAGATATGACGCTCTGGGCAGAAGCCGGCGCGGCCTACTTCAATGAAGATTTCAAGCTCGCCGATGACAAGTCCAGCACCAGAGGCCGATGGGCCGTCAAGTGGAACTGGCCGCTCTGGGGCGGTGACCAAGTCAGCCTCTACCACTTCCAGGAAGGATTCCAATCGCTTGCCAATTCGAAAGATCTCTATCTAACCGCAGACACCGGATTACGATTCAAGGTGTGGGGCGGGCTGGTCAGCGGCTTTCAGTGGACCATGCGGTATAACAAAAATCCGCCGCCGGGCGTTTCGGATACCGACAACCTCTATCTGATCACGCTGGGATACAGCTTCGATACCAGCCGTAAACAGTAAGAGGCAACACACACTCGGCACCAATTCGGTTCACACAAGGAGGTGGCGTCATGAGTATGATGAGTGAATTCAAAGAATTTGCGGTGAAGGGAAACGTGCTCGACATGGCCGTCGGAGTGATTATCGGGGGGGCGTTTGGAAAGATCGTGTCGTCCGTCGTCAGCGATATTCTCATGCCCCCGATCGGTCTCTTGATGGGAAAGGTGGATTTTTCCAGCCTCTTCATCCCGCTCACCGAGGATGCTAAGGGTAAATCGCTCGCAGCCGCGAAGGCCGCTGGAGCCGCCACGATTAATTATGGCGTGTTCTTGCAAACCCTGCTCGACTTCACCATCCTTGCGTTCGTAATCTTCATGGTGATCAAACAGATGAACCGATTTAAAAAAACTACTCCTCCCGGCCCGCCACCGGCGCCGCCCAAGGAAGAGGTTTTGCTGACGGAAATCAGAGACCTGTTGAAAAATCAGCGCCATTAGACCCTCTGCGCCGACGACTCGTTCGCGCCGCCTGGACACTTCCGGCGGCTCTCTTGATTGTGAAGGAGGATCGCATGAAAGACACTCGCCTTATTCCCGTGCTGTTGAGTGCCATGATGCTCGCGGCATGTACGACTGCACCATCGCCGAATGACTCGGCCAGCCGGGCCCTGAACGAAATGAAAGCCGTGCCTCGCCCCATTCCGCCCAAACCGGATCCGCGAGACTTGCGGATCACCGACCTCGAGCGGCAGAAGTCCGACCTCGAAGCAGAATTGGCGCGCCTGCGTTCCTCCTCTGCCGCCGACCTCGACCAGAGCAAAGCGCGAGCGAACGAACTCGAGCAGCAACTCAGCCAGCGCGACAGGGAATTGGCAGCGCTCCGGAATTCCGTCGGGGACAAGGACCGGCTGACGAGCCAGTTGTCCGATACCGAACGTCAATTGTCCGCCAAAGACAAAGAGTTGGCGGCACTCAGAGGCAGCGCCGGTGACAAGGATCGGCTGGCTGGGCAACTAGCGGCCCTCCAAGGCCAGCTGTCCTCAAAAGAGCAGGAACTGGCCGGGCTGAAGAGCAATGCCGGTGATCGGGATCGCCTGTCGTCCGAACTCGCACAAGCGAAACAGCGGATTGCCGATTTGGAGCGACAGCTCAGCGGGAAGGATCACGAACTCGCTGCATTAAAAGGGGCGGCCGGAGATCGGGACAAACTTGTGGCGGACCTGGCTGCAGCGAAACAGCGCGCGTCGGACCTCGAAAGCGAAATCTCGCGGCGGGACCATGAAATGGCCGGCCTGAAGGGCGCGCTCGATCAACAAAAGACCAGCCTAGCCGAGGCGAAGGACGATCTGTCGAAACTCCTTCAGGCGGAGGTGTCAAAAGGCAATGTGACGATGAAACAGTTGGGGGACCAACTTACCCTCGGCCTCGCCACCACCCTGCTCTTCGACTCCGGGGAAGCGACGCTCAAGCCCGGCGGATCCGATGTGTTGAATCGCATCGGCGGCGTGCTCAAAAACTATCCGGATCGCTCGATTCATGTGGCTGGTCACACGGACAATGTGGCCATCAAGGGCAGACTCGCAAAGAAGTTCCCGACCAATGCCGAGCTATCGCAAGCACGTGCCGAAAGCGCACGCCAAGCGCTGACCGAGGGCGGCATGTCTGCGGATAAAATTGACGCGAAGGGACATGCCGATAGCCGGCCGATCGCGAGCAATAACACTGCCGAGGGACGGCAAAAAAATCGCCGCGTCGAAATCGTCGTCGGCCAATAGACTGGTCCGCAACGCCTTGCATCTGCCCCAAGAACTCGTTAGAGTACCTGACGTGTTCTTGGGGCGTGCATAGGTACCACTCGATTCATCAGGCACGCATTGGTCACGCCGTTTATTCAGTATCTGGCAGGCCGGTCCCAGTCGTCTTCTCCTCATTGTCCGCCTCGCTCCTTTCAGACGACTGTTGGCCCTCTGCAACCCGCCCCAACTACCTTAGTTATCACGGAGAGATCGTATGAGACGAGCTGTTTGGGCGCTCACGGTTCTCAGTTCTCTCGCCACCGGATGTGAATCCGCGCCTCGGGCTCAACTGGTCGCATCACAACCAGCTGCGGCAGACGCAAAGGTCCTGGCTCTTCAACAGGAACGGGAACAGCTACTGGCCACACTGGGCGAATTTCATGATCGCATTCGCGATCTTGAAAGCAAGCTGGGAGATCGCCAGAACCAGCCCGCCGCAGCATCATACGATCAGCTACTGAGCGCGAAAGACGCGGAACTGGCTGAACTGCGACGACTCGCGCCGGAACGCGACAAGATGAGCGGTCAACTGACAACCGCCACCAACGAATTGCTGCAGGCCCGCCAACGCATTGCAACCTTGGAACAACAGTTGGCCACGCGAGAGAAAGATCTGGCCGCCCTACAAACCCGCTCAACTGCGATAACTGATCTAGAAGCCGCCCGGCGTCGAATACTCGAGTTGGAATCGCAACTCGCTCGTCAGGATCAGGATCTGCGTACGGTTCGGGCTGGAAACGCCGAACGGGACAGCCTCGCGGCTCAACTGCAGACAGCCGCCGCCACAATCGACTCCCTGAAGGCACGCATCAGCGCGCTCGACCAGCAGCTCAAAGACCGGGAACAGGCCTATGAAACGGTCCGCTCGCGACTCATGGAGCGAGACAAGTTAGTGCCTCAGTATAATGCGATGATCGCGGAAATCTACCAAGCCCGGCACCGGATCGCTGCCCTTGAGCAGCGCCTCAATGAAAAGACACGCGATCTGACGCCGAGACAGAAAGGCGCCCAGCCAACGACCATTCAACGAGAGGGGGGAGCGGCATCCAGCAAAAATTCTCCATATGCCGAGAAGGATGCCGGCCGGAGTGGGGCCCTGTCACCATCAAGCCCCGATCAATCCACGGCGCGCAATGCCAGCTTTGCCGCCATGAAGGAAGAGCTGTTGAAGGTGCTGCCGGGCAACAGTGGGCAAAAGGTGATCACCGTCAAACAGGATGGGAGCCGCCTGACTATTGCGTTAGCCAGCAATTGGTTGTTTGCTTCCGGCGAGGCTGCGTTGACTCAGGAAGGCATGACGATGTTGAAACGCATCGGCACAGTGTTAGGACCACTTTCAGACAAATTCGTGCAGGTGGCAGGCCATACGGACAATCAAGCCCTGAGTAAAGCCCTTCAGAAAACCTATTCCGATAATAAGGCGCTCTCCTCGGCGCGAGCTGAAAATGCCCGACGGGCGTTGGTGACAGGGGGGATGTCCGCGGAGAGAACTAAGGCGGTCGGCTTAGCCGATTCGAGACCCATCGCCTCGAATGCAACCGAACAAGGACGTCAGAAAAACCGTCGCCTGGAATTGGTCATCGTACAGAGCCCTACCGTTGCCTCAACGACTAAAGAGCCGGTACCGGAACAGGCTCGTCTCGCTGCGCTGAGTTCCGCGCAATAAGACAGCTGAAGCCGCGGCATCGCCTATAGCTGACAGACACCTGACTGAGCAGGCCCCGCAACACTGTCGCCTGACACCGTCGCCAGAATCTTGTAATGTCCAAGTCCCAGCTCCTTGCCATAGGCTTCCCCGACCAGCACATCTTGCACATGTTGATGGTCTGAGGCGCGGAAATAGGATCGGCCTTCTTTCAGACCGTCAAACTCGTACCCCTCCAATGCTTTGATGAGCGCCGATGCCTCGGTTGTGCCCGCCCGCTGGATCGCTTCAAGAATCTGGGTTATCGCGGCATACCCGAGATAGCAGCGCGAAGTCGGGGTATGACTATACTTGTCCACGACACCCTGAATAAACCGTCTCGACCCCTCCGTATTGACCTTCGGGTCCCAGATGAGGCCCCAGATGCCCGCATTGTTCGCATACCCGAGAGGCCGACCAATTTGTTCGCCGGCGATCATTCCCCCGACACCGATCTTGTCTTTCGCCAACTCCTGCTTGGCGTAGCTTTTCAGAGCGTGAACCAAATCCCACCCATAGAGATTGAACACCACCAGCGTCGGATGCTTTTCCCTAGCTGCCGTCAGCGCCGAGGCAAAATCCGTCGAACCAAATGGCATCAGGGTCTCGCCCACAAACTCCACCCCGTGAGCCTGACCGGCCGCGACCATCGCCTGGGCCATGGCTTTCCCATCCAGAGAACTGGTCGTGAGCATGTACCAGCGTGTGCCATACGCCTTCAACAGGTGTGGGACCACGGCCTGGGCCAACATGGCAGCATTCGGCATAAAGACAAAGGTGTGCGAGTTACACGCGGCACCGGTCAGTTCGGGAAAATGTGCGCCCGTGACCATGAACAGCTTGTTCTCTTTCTTCGCATACTCAGACACAACCAGTGCACAATCGGCGTTGAACGTGCCCATCAACACATCCACTCGATCGTCCTGCACAAATTTCGTAGCCGCCTTGAGCGCTGTTTCGGGATTAGAGGCATCATCCGCCTCCAGAATGACGATTGGTCGTCCCAATACACCGCCCCGCTTGTTGAACAGATCCACCGCCACATTCGCACCATGCACATCATGGATGGATGATGTCTTATAGGGGCTCGACAGTGGATCCAGAATTCCGATCTTGATCGGCTCTGCCGCAAAGGCTGTCGATCGCTGGAGCGACACTGCGGATAGGCGGTCCACTACATCACCGACGAGCAGTGCACCGCCGGTCATGGCTGATAATTGCAGGAATCGTCTTCGTGAGATACCACTCATGGTCTGGTCCTCTTGGTTGGCTGTCACCTTCTCGATTTACCGCCTACCATGGCATACGTACTATATTGTGCTATATCGGAGATCTTTCTTAGCAGAAGTGGCCTGTGTTTTCACAGCATGAAGTGCGCACCGCTCACTACTGGACAGGCGCTCACATGCTCTCGAATACCCGCCGTCCGGAAACCGTGTTCGTAAATTGCGATCGGTCGCAGAGGCCAGGTCGAAACGGGGGCTGTGTGAAGAAGTCGCTTGCGAGTGATAGCCGACGCGAAGGCACAAGACGCTCCCTGCTCGATTCAAATCCGTACCCGCCACCAGAGGCATCAGTTGAAATCAGCAAGAAACCAGTGGCGAAGCGTTAACTATACTGGTCTTCGGTATACACCTGTTTGATCGACCAGAAAACCGCCTCTTTCAGCTTCTTAATCTGAGGGTCGGGAGGATCCTTCCGAATCTTTTGTAGTTTTCGGTCGAGAGCAAATAGCGGCTCGACCGACCGTCGATCCGGCACTCGCCCCAACGCCCAGGCAATCTCCGTTTGCACCACAATGTCGATGCCGGGCGCATCCAGCATCTCCAGAAGCGGAGGGACGACTCTCGAGTCGCTGTGGATATTGCCAAGATCGCCAAGGCCTTTTGCAGCAGCCGCTTGCAGATCCGGCTGCTTAGAATTCTTCAAAATGTCGATAAGAACGGGGATACCTTCCTGCCCCATGTTGCCCAATGCTACGGCTGCCTGTTTGGCTAGATCCTTGTCTTTCAACGCTTCCGTGAGCTGGGGTAACGCCTCGTCTGCGACCATCTCGCCCAGGAGGGAAATAATCTTCAATTTCCTGAATTGGCTGGTGTCCGGGGAGTCCATCAACTTCAGCAATCGATCGGGCTGGCCCCATTCCGCTGTCAGGAGCAGGGGAAACTCGTATGTCTCTAACGCGTCACGGAGAGCGTTCATGGCATACGGTCCCGGATCGGCAGCATGAGCTATTTGGGCGGCTTGACCGGCATCCTCAAATTCCGTCCGCACCTCTTTCTGCCACTTAATCTTCATGCCGCCCAAGGCATAGGTGATCTGACAAGCTGGCCCCTTCCACAGGCGAGAGGGTGCGTCCAGCAAATCATTGTCTCCCCCTGCAGAGGCCGTCCCCTCCCATGTCTTTCGTTGTTCACACTTCACTCGGACGACAACATCGTGAGGGAGAGTGGAATCGGTTGTGGCTGAATACCCCAGCTCATCCATGCGCCGGATCACCACGTCACGAATGCCGTCGGCGTTGCCGGGCCCTTTATCTGTCAGTGCCAACGTCTCCACCAGCACCTTCTGAATCTTTCCCAGTTCTTTTTTTTGTGCCTCGCTAAAGTAATCCCGATAAGCTTCGGCGGAAGGAGCGAGGCTGCATACCAGAATCAGAGCCCCAACTGCAGCGGTCAACGAGCAGCGCGTCATAGGGTATTCCTCCCTTTCCTCAAGATGAGGCTCGAATGAAGAATACGAGCGAAACAGAAACCTGCCTGCCCATTATACTGCTTCAGAGAGTAGACGACGCCATGAAAGCGCCACGAACAGGTGAGAATCTACGACCGCACAGGTGGCTCAATCCTGCGATTTACCTTGAGTGCTATGCCTGGCTCGGAAAGGGGTCCAAGCACGCGCGCCCCACCTGCGTATGGGTTGACAGGCAGACACGATCGACGGTACAAAATGTCATTATTCATCGTGTCTTTCGACGTGCAGGCACATTCCTTATGAACCATCAGTGAGCAACCTAGTACTCAGCGTCGCGCGAGAGTGGCGGAACTGGCAGACGCGCGAGACTTAGGATCTCGTGGGTAACCGTGGGGGTTCAAGTCCCCCCTCTCGCACCACCCTTCTACAACCTGGCGTGACGCACATAACTTTATTCGGACTCGGAGGACGCGAACAGACTTATGAAAATGGAAATGACCGAACTCGGCCCCATGAAGCGAGCTCTCAAGATCGAAGTCCCCGCAGACGAAGTGAACCTGCGCTTTGTGCAAGCCTATTCCGAATTGAATAGGCAGGTTCGCATTCCCGGCTTCCGACCCGGCAAAGCCCCGCTCCAATTGCTGGAGAAGCGCTACGCAAAAACGATCGAAGAAGACGTCATTCGCAGCCTGGTGCCGGATTATTATGACCGCGCTATCCGCCAGGCGGGAATCGTTCCGGTTCTCGTCGAAATCCCGCCTCTGGAACGGGTCAAAGTTAAGAAAGACACTCCCTTCAGCTTTACGGCAACGGTTGAAATCAAGCCGACGATTGAGCTTCGAGACTACAAGGCTCCGAATCCGATTTCTCTCAAACAGGATCAGCGAACGGTGACGGACGAACAGGTCCAAAAGGCGCTCGAGGTTCTTCGTGAACAAATGGCTCAATTACACCCAGCTCCCGCCGGAACAGCATTGGCCGAGGGAGACTATGCCGTCTTAGATATTGAAGGCACATTGGAGGGCACCCCTTTGGACGGAACATCCAAGACGGGACACCTTCACAAAATGGGCTCTCATGCCTCCGTCCTGGGGGTCGATTTTGAACCTCACCTGGTCGGCAAAAAGGATGGTGACGTAATCACCGTCCCTCAGGCCTATCCGGCAACGCACCCCGATACGCGAGTCGCAGGCAAGACTGTGACCTTCCGCTGTACCGTCAAATCTGTGAAACGCAAACAACTGCCCGCCCTCGACGACGAATTCGCCAAGGATTGCGGCCCCTACCAATCCCTCGAGGAAATCCGAGAGAAGTTGCGCGCTGAAATGGAGCGGGCCCTGAAGAAAGATATCGAAGATTCCTACAAGGATACGATCTTAAAGCGACTGGCGGAAACCCATCATTTTGACCTGCCTGGAGCACTTGTAGAGCGAGAGCTCTCCGCGATGGTCCGTCAACAGTTACAGTCTCGCCAACGGAAGGGTGGAGACAGTCACGACGCTTCGGCCACCGGCGCTCCAGCCGATGAGGTCAAAAAACTCCAGGACGAGTCTCGGCCAGAGGCGGAACGGCGAGTGAAGGTGGGCCTCATACTTGAAGCACTCGCGGCCAAAGAAAACATCACCGTGACGAACGAGGATCTCAGCAACGAGATTGCAAGACTCGCGGCTGAAGTCAAACTCTCGGTCGAAGAAGTCACCCGCATGATTCAAGCCGGGGGACAGGACACGTTGGATGATCTCCGATCGAGGATTTTGGCTGACAAAGCGTTGGATTTTGTCTACAAGCACGCAATGATCCAGGGGTAACCAGTCCGAATTCCTTGGACTCGCGGCACTGAAGGTCGGGCGGTGATCACCCAATCCCGGCGAGATGAGTATGGTAAACTGAAGAGTTTCCACCCGTCAGACCTCTAGCGGAAAGGATTCAGCCGAATGTTAGTTCCGATTGTTGTCGAGCAAACAAACCGCGGCGAACGTGCCTATGACATCTATTCACGCCTTCTCAAAGACCGCATCATTTTTCTCGGTGCACCCATTGATGACGTCTTTGCGAACCTGATTATCGCCCAGCTACTATTCCTCGAAGCTGAAGACCCTGAGAAGGATATCAATCTCTACATCAACTCCCCCGGTGGAAGCGTGACGGCGGGGCTCGGCATTTACGACACCATGCAGTACGTCAAGCCGTCTATCAACACGATCTGCCTGGGGCAGGCAGCTAGCATGGGAGCCTTTCTCTTGACAGCCGGGACCAAGGGCAAACGCTATGCGTTGCCGAATGCCCGCGTCATGATCCATCAACCGATGGGAGGATTTCAGGGGCAGGCGACCGAGATCGATATTCACGCCCGGGAGATTCTGAAAATCCGTGAACGCTTGAATGAAATCATGGCCAAACACACGGGGCAGCCTCTCGACAAGATTTCCCAGGACACTGAACGGGATTACTTCATGTCAAGCGAGGAAGCCAAACGCTATGGCCTGATCGATGAAGTCATCACACGCCCCCTGAAGAGTCTCAAGCCTGTTGGGTCGACCGACTCGGTGAAGGACGGCGGGAAAAGCTAGTTGACCTTTGGTGTACAGGAGGCAGCATGGCTAAACAGGAAAAAATTGATCGGCACCTTCGGTGCTCTTTTTGCGGGAAAAGCCGAGATGAAGTTCGCAAACTCATCGCCGGGCCGACCGTCTACATCTGCGACGAGTGCGTCAACCTCTGCAACGACATCATTGCGGAGGACTGGGAAGAAGCCAAAGAGGAAATATCCTCGAAGCTGAAGAAGCCCGCCGAGATTAAGCACCATCTCGATCAGTATGTGGTCGGCCAGGATCGCGCCAAGCGTATTCTCTCTGTCGCCGTGCACAATCATTACAAACGCATTTCAGCCAAGGACAAAGACGTCGACGACGTCGAACTCCAAAAGGGCAACATTCTGGTCATCGGCCCGACCGGCACCGGGAAGACCCTTCTGGCTCAAACGCTGGCGAAATACCTGGACGTTCCCTTCACGCTTGCCGATGCGACGACACTCACAGAAGCGGGTTATGTCGGAGAAGATGTAGAAAACATTATCCTGAAGTTGCTCCAGGCCGCTGACTACGATGTCGAGCGTGCCGAACGCGGGATTGTGTACATCGATGAAATCGACAAGATCAGTAGAAAAAGCGACAGCCCATCGATCACGCGAGACGTCTCCGGTGAGGGAGTTCAACAGGCTCTTCTCAAGCTCATTGAGGGAACCGTCGCAAACGTTCCTCCCCAAGGCGGCCGTAAGCATCCGCATCAAGAATTCATTCAGGTGAACACCTCCAACATCCTGTTCATCTGTGGCGGTGCGTTCGTCGGTCTCGAACACATCATCGAACAACGTTTAAACCGAAAATCTATGGGGTTCGGAGCAGAGGTCCGTGGCCGCAATGACATTCGCTTAGGCGAACTTTTGCCGCATGTCCAGCCGGAAGACCTTTTGAAATATGGGTTGATCCCTGAGTTTATCGGCCGATTGCCAGTCGTCGCCACCCTTGACGAACTCGACGAGGAGGCGCTCATTCGTATCCTGACAGAGCCTAGAAACGCGCTTACCAAGCAGTACGAAAAACTGCTCTCCTTTGAGAAAGTGAAGCTGCGATTTACGGAAGGCGCCTTAAGTGCCGTGGCGAGGAAGGCCTTTACCCAAAAAACCGGCGCGCGCGGGTTACGTGCGATTCTCGAGGAAGCTATGCTCGATGTCATGTATGATGCTCCCTCTCAGAAGCAGATCAAGGAAGTCGTAATCACCGAAGACTCCATTAATGGGAAACATGCTCCGATTCGGATCTTCGAGCAAGATAAGGACGTAAAAAGCGCCTAACTCATTGACTCTACTTAACTATTAGCGACAGCTGAAAATTGAGAGGGGGCGCCTGCCCCCTCTTTTTTTTGCGACTTTTCCAGCTCCGTCGTGACCTCATGCCCCTGGACACCTCACAAATCCCAGGTTTTTATCGACAAGTTCGATCCATGCGCTATACTTGCACAGGATGCCTATTGCCAGAAATGGCGAATTTTTAAAAGGGCGGCACACGTGAAATTCCCCGTCGTATCCAGCGCGAGACATAAAGGCAAGACGATCGAAATTGACCCATCGAAGGAAGTGATCACCCTGGTTGGCATCAATGGCGAACCGATGGGAAGTCTTGCGTGGGATTTTCTTGTTGATCAGATCTTGACCTACCGAAAACCACCACAATCCCGTGAAGCGCGGTCTGAGCCAAGAATATCGCTGTCCATACGGGTTAAATATCAGACGCCCGAAGGCACGCCCTTTGAGAGTCGGGCAGGCGGAATCGGCGGAGGGGGATTATTTATTGAGAGCTTTACCCCCTTGGCTGTCGGAACCAAAATTGCCATGGAGTTTACGTTACCCGAAAGCCCGAGCGAATGGCTGTCGGCAAAAGGCGTCATTGCCTGGGTCTGTCCGAAAGCCGACCAGTACACATTCAGCCCCGGCATGGGCGTGCGCTTCACTGACATCGCCACAGACACACGAAATCGCGTCCTGAACCTGGTCCATTCTGTGAAGGGACTCCCGCAGAGCGAAGCCAACTGAAAATCGCACACGCTATCCAAGTCCCGACACATCCAACTTCACCGCAAGCGATCCAACATCACCTATGAAGTTTCCCGTAACCGCCACACGCGAACACCACGGAAAAACGCTCGAGATTGATTGTGAGCAGGAGACTGTTTCGCTGTTCGATGAGAAGGGACAACGCCTTAGCATCCTAAGCTGGGGGACCTTGATCGAACACATGCTCTCCGTCGACGAAGATGCGCGCTTCGCACACAGTCGATCGCATCCCCGAGCCCCACTGGCCATCAAAGTGCACTGCACCACCCCCGACGGAAAGCATTTCGACAGTCTGACAGGTGGAATCGGCGGAGGAGGATTGTTTATCGAGAGCAGCACACCCTTGGCACCCGGCACAGAACTCACAGTCGAGTTTGCATTACCGGACCGCCCACACCAAAAGTTTGAAACACGCGCAAAAGTAGCCTGGACGCGATCAAAACCTGAGCGCTATTTGCTTTTTCCTGGAATGGGCATTCAATTCACCGATATTGATCCCGAGGCTCAAACCAGACTTATTGACCTCGTCGATTCTCTGAACCGGACTCGCGCGACAGCGTAAGCTGCCGGATCGCCCAGCGCGCCCACTCCCGAACTGTCGGATCCGAATCCTTCCCGGCAACCGCTGACAACACTCCTAGAACGCTGGCATCCCCGACCTTCCCCAAGCGAAACGCAGCTTCTGCTCGGACACCTGCGTCAACATCATTTTTTAGGAGATCTACCAGCGGTGAACGGGCTCTCACGTCCCCTGTCTCCCCCAGAACAGCAGCCACACCCTGCCGCACATTCGCATTGGAATCTCGGAGCGCCGATACAAGATCCTTGGAAAACGAAACAGAATCCAGACTCAGCAACGCGCGACTTGCGGCGACTCGCGCGGAAGACTCAGGATGCTGGAGCACCTTGAGAATCAGCCCTTCACGAGCAGCCGAACTCTCAATTTCTCCGAGCGCCAGGGCCGATGCAGACCGAACGGATTCTGACGCATCGGCCAAGTGTTCTACGAGCGCAACCTCGTTGCTACTACCACTCACCGATCCCAGGGACAGAGCCGCGGCGGCGCGAACGCGATGGTCCCGATCGTTCAGCGCAGACAGAAGGGCTGCCTGAGCAGATTGGTGACCGACTTTCCCCAGCGCTTCTGCCGCAGTACGTCGAACCTCCGGGTCAGGGTCTGCGAGCAATTCGATAAGCCGCGCCGACACCAGCTCGGGAGTTGCCGGCGGCACATCGACATAACAACCGGACATCAGGGGAAACCACAGCAGGAAACTCAGGACCGGGAGGGGAGAAGTGACAGGCACGGAGGAACCACACTTCATGTTGTTTTCACTATACTGAAGTCACCGTGCCGAGCAGGACACAACACGTAAATCTCGTGAGAACTGAAGAGCTCAACGTCTCGTGTCAGAACGAATACACCCGATGAGTGGAGACACCACCTTGTAGGCCACGCCGGACAATGGAAAGATCCTACCGTATCGTACCAGCAAACCCTGTTCGAGTATTGACTACGACAGAGGTTTAGCAGGGGTGTCTTCGTCTAACACAGGCGCTTGCTTGGCAGCTTCAATCGACTGTTCCAGTTCCTTTTGAGCCGAATCCATTTCCGCACGAATCGTTCGCATCTGGGGATCAACCGAGCTGCGCACGTCTGCCACCGCTTGCCGAAACGTCCGCACGGCATCTCCCAGACCTTCTCCCAAGCCTTGCATGTCCTGCGGTGAAAACGAAGCCGGCTGGGCTTGCGCAGTTTTCGCTCGCATGGCAGCCTGGGCCGCCTGTACCCGGGCCACGGCGTCCTTATTCACAATAGCGGACGGTCGCTTGGCCACAGGCTTGCTCTGGCCGGACGCTGGAAGCGGCGGATACTGGCCGCGCATCGCCGGCGCAGGAGTCGCCATGCGATCTTCCATGGTTGGAGGCTGATGACTCTGGGCCACCGCCGACCCTGGAGCGGCCTGGCTCGGCGTCACGGTGGCCACCCGAGGTTTAGTCGGCTGAGTCGATTGCGGTCCTTGTGGCGCGGCCGCTGCCATCAGGGCCGCCGTCGTACCCGGAGTTAACTCCGGACCTGGTGTATACGGTGCGGTAGCTTTTGGAACGGCCGGCGCCTGAGCAACCGGTGCAGGTTGAACTGCCTGACCGGTTTCTGCAACCGACTGAATCTGGGCCTGAGCCGTGGCAGGCACAGGTTCACTTTGTTCGGTGGTGGCATCGGGAGGCGGAATGTCGTTCACTTCCTTTTTAAACCCTCTGAGGGCCTTGCCCACCCCCTCACCGATTTGCGGAAGTTTCCCGGCCCCGAAAATAATCAAGACGATAACCAGGATGATAATCAGTTCGGAGAATCCCATCGTGCCAAACATGTTCGATTTCCTTCCTCGGCAAATAGGGGGCAACCAGGCCTCAGGCAGCCTCGTCGGCCGCTCGACCTCTCACGATAGCTGCCCGATGCAAAGGGTGTCAAGAAAGGCCGGCGGACAGAATCAGGTCAGGAAAGGGAGCGAAAAACTATTGTGCGGGAACGGAAATGGCGACGAGTTCCGTTTGGACTGGTTGTCCGTACACCACAGCGGAATGGGACGACAGGTACACATCCAACTCACTGCGAATACCGAAATCTTCCGGCAGATAAATCCCCGGTTCAATCGAAAAACACGTGCCGGGTAACAACCGGCGAGCATCCTGCGTTTCCAGATTGTCGATGTTGGCTCCGTTGCCATGCACTTCTTCGCCGATCGAATGTCCGGTCCGGTGAACGAAGTACTTCCCATACCCGGCATCCTGAATCACCTGCCGACAGACATCGTCGACTTCCCACCCATACGGGAACACACCCTCTTGCACACGGGATTGCACGAACGTCACCGCGGCATCGCGGGCCTGCCGGACGATCTGAAAGATGTCCTGGTGCCTGGCGGGCACCGTCTGCCCCACGAACCCTGTCCAGGTGATATCCGCATAGACAGATCTTGGGCCAGGCTGTTTAGCCCACAGATCGATCAGAACCAGGTCTCCCGGTCGGATAGAGGCAGATCCCTCGGCGGATGGCCCATAGTGTGGATCCGCGCTATGCGCATTGACAGCAGCGATCGGCGCACTGGAAGTGACGAGGTCGCGAGCCTCCATCCGGGAAAGGATAAACTGTTGCAGCCCATACTCAGTAAGCGGACGCCCCGCAGCGAGCGAGGTCCCGACAAACCCAAAGGCCTCGTCCACAATCGCCCGCAGCCCTTCGGCGGCAACCTGGTGCGAGGCTAACTGCGCCCCATCCCAGACAGCTTCAAATTGTTGGACCAAATCGGCAGATGTCACCACCTCCAGCCCGAAGCTACGGAGGAGATCCAGCGTCCCAGCATCCACGCGCGAGAGGTAGGGGATCGCATTCATCGGCGAGTATTGCATCGCGATGCGTGTGGCAGATCGCAAAACAGCCTTGAGCGTTTCCTGCTGCTCCCGCCAGGAAACATACGATCGCACCTCACCGGGCAACCCGTCCAACACATGGGGCTCGATGCGATGCTGCAATTTGACAGGAGCACCCTCGGCAGGGACCCAGTAGTACCAGCGGCGCGTCACGTGCAGTGAAGGGTCTAACAACAATACGCGATAGGCAATGGGATCGAGATGGCGAAAGTCGTAAAAAAGCCACCCGTCAAGCCCGGGCTGCTCGCGAATCGCCTGCTGGATGCGGGCGACCTGTGCATGAAAGCGCGACGAATCCGTCATGGGCGCATCATAACGTCATTTGGAAATCGATACCACTGTGCAATCAGGCCATGCTCTCCAGTGCGCGTGATGGTACAATGCGTTCATTATCTATGGTTATTCCTCCCTCAGCCGATCTTGCTCAGTACCGCGTCACCTTCTTTTTCGGGCCCGAGCCCGTGGAGAATCAGCCCGATCATGTGCGATGTGTCTTCAATGTGAAGAAACGCAGTTGGAAGGGCGGCGTGCAGGTCGGCATCGACGTGGCTCAAGACTACCTGGACCAGGCCCGCGAGCAAATCGGGTTCTCTTCCTGGATTCATCACCAGCTACAACAGGTCAGTCAGGAAGACCGGGATGAGGTGATGCGCCGGGCCGAAGAACTCTTCATTCAATCCCTCTGCACGTGTGCACTAAACCTCGCTCTCCAGGCAGGCATCGAACAGCAAAACCAGATCGTCGCTGTCACAACGTTCGCAACCGAACTACAGCGCATCACCCACGAGCAACCGGAACAAGTGACGGATCTCATTCGGCTTGAGTTGGACCTGGGAGAGACCTCCGAGATCTGACCGGTGAGCGCGACGGTCACAAAGGCGGAAGGGGTTTGAAAATGGGGATGAATTTGTTATAACGACAACGGAGTACTGGTAATTGCACACAACTCTCGGCACTCATCTTTTATTACACCGCATCAGAACTTCAGCACGAAGGAGGCACTCAACGTGAACGTCTCTGTCAATCTGCCCTTCAAAAGACGACGCAGCCTCTGGTCGAACGCCCTCGTCCTCGGTCTGGTGGCGCTCTGCTCCCTGGCAATCCTCATCGTGCCCGTGTCCGCACAAGAATCGGGAAGCGCCTCCAATGTCCCCGTCTCGTCAAACGACGCCAGCCCCTCCGGTGTCGGCATCCAGGCAGGATCCGCTCTCGCAACCATTATCTATTTCCCGCTCAAGCTGGCGTTCGCCATCGGCGGAGGAGTGGTCGGCGGATTAGCCTATGGCTTCTCGGGCGGCAGCGAGCAAACCGCAAAAAATATCTGGGTCCCCAGCATGTACGGCACCTATATCATCACGCCGGATCACCTCAAAGGCGATAAGCCGATCCGGTTCCTCGGTGTCTCCTCGAGTGAGCCCGCTCGAGAAGCCGGAGACTACACTCCTCAAGAACCCCTCCCGCTGCCATTGGAACCGATCCGGTAGCATGAAACCCGTCATCGGAGTCACTCCCGACTTCAATGCCGGCGATCGCCAGGAATGGGGCGGCAAAGAGCCCACGTATTTCCTTCGGGCCCGCTATGTCCGCGCGATTGAAGAGCTCGGCGGCGTGCCGGTCATCTTGCCGCTCGTGGCCGACCGTGCGGCGCGACGGCGCCTCCTGACAGGCATTGACGGGTTGCTGCTGACAGGAAGCGGCCCGGACCTGGACCCCACGTTGTACGGAGAACGGAAGCGATTTACGTTTTCGGTCGTCGCCCGGCGACGCTCCAGCTTTGAACTGGACCTGGTCCGTCTGGCTATCCGCAACGAGATTCCGACTCTCGCCATCTGCGGCGGCATGCAAACCATGAATGTCGCCTGCGGCGGGACCTTGTACCAAGACATTCCCGCCCAGGTACACGATGTGCTGCAGCATCGACAGACAAGACCCGCCATCCATGTTTCTCACAGCGTCTCCATTGCCCCCGGCAGCCTGCTCAATCGAATCATCAAGCGCACGGACATGAAGGTCAACAGTTCGCACCACCAATCGGTCAAAGCTGTCGGACGTGCGCTGATCGCCAGTGCGACAGCCCCGGATGGAATCATCGAGGCGATCGAACACCCAGCCCATCCTTTTTTTCTCGGGTTGCAATGGCATCCGGAATTCCTATTTGAGCGGCACGTGTTGCATCGCCGGCTCTTCCAGACATTCTTGCGGGCTGCTTCGCGCCGCCCGACACTCCAGCGAGCACCTGCGATACGCGGGACCAACTCATGACGCGGGGCGTATTCGGCCATGACAGCGGATATGGGCGTGACGCCACCGGAGAGAGGACACTGCGTGGGCAATCCGCTGTTTCGCACCAAATCGATCGAACGAATTCTCGCTGATTCCGACGCCCCTGAACATCGCCTGAAACGGAGCCTGACGGCCTGGGATCTGACCGGCCTTGGCATCGGAGCGATCATCGGTACCGGCATCTTCGTGCTGATCGGCACCGCGATCGTCGGAGATGCGCACCGTCCCGGGGCCGGCCCAGGCATCGTCCTGTCCTTCATCCTCTCGGGAATCACATGCGCCCTGGCAGCCCTCTGCTACGCTGAATTTGCAGCTATGATTCCGGTGGCGGGGAGCGCCTATACCTACTCCTATGCAACCCTCGGCGAGTTTCTGGCCTGGCTCACAGGATGGAACCTCATTCTGGAATACGGCGTCGCATGCGTGGCGGTCGCGATCGGATGGTCGGGCTACTTCAATAACATCCTTAAACTCTGCGGCCTCGAACTGCCCTACTGGGCCACCCATCCACCCGGCTCGGATGGCGGCATTGCGAATATTCCAGCTGCGATTATCGTCCTGCTCGTCACCTGCATTTTAATCGTCGGCGTGAAGGAAAGCGCCCGAGCCACGTGCGGCATTGTGCTCATCAAACTGGCCGTGATCGCCTTCTTCATCGCAGTCGGCACATCTTCGGTGGACACGGCTAACTGGTCTCCCTTTATGCCGTTCGGATTTGCCGGGGTCGGTGCGGCCGCGGCCATCGTGTTCTTTGCCTATATCGGGTTCGATGCTGTCTCAACCACAGCGGAGGAAGCCCAGAATCCTCAACGGGATCTGCCCATCGGCATCTTCGCATCACTGGCCATCTGCACGCTGCTGTATATTGCCGTGGCCGCGGTTCTGACGGGCCTGGTGCCCTTTTCACAGATCGACATCCACGCGCCGGTGGCCGAAGGATTGCGAGTGGCCGGCTTTAAGTGGGGAGCGGCCATTGTGGCAGTCGGAGCAGTGGCAGGGATTACGAGTGTGCTCGTGGTGATGATGCTGGGGCAGATACGCGTGTTTTTCGCCATGTCCCGGGACGGACTACTCGGCCCCTGGCTCTCAGGCGTGCATCCAAAATTTCGAACTCCGCACCACGCGACCTATTTAACCGGCGTGGCTGTAGCCATCATGGCTGCGTTGATTCCGATCGGTGAAGCGGCCGACATGACGAACATCGGAACACTCTTCGCCTTCGTCCTGGTCTGTATCGGCATCATGGTGCTTCGTTATACCAACCCAAACCATCCCCGACCATTTCGCATGCCCTTCATGCCGGTCATCCCTATATTGGGTGTCCTGGCCTGTTCGGGATTGATGTACTTCCTGCCGTGGATGACCTGGATCCGATTCTTTGTCTGGACCATCATCGGCATCATCGTCTATGCAACCTATGGCATACGCCACAGCAAACTTGCCGCGGAGTCGTCGGTGGGACAACACGATGCCGCTCGACCAGCATGACCGGATGACGCAATAATAGCGAAAAGATTTAGGACGAGGCTTCAGTCGGGGCGACCTTGGGAGGCACTACGACAGGTGCTGGTGTAGGCGTCGCCGGTTTCGCAGCAACCGCCGCAGGGGCAGGAGATGCGGGAGCGGCAGCCGAGGCGCCTGGAGCCGCCGGCGCGGACGTCCCGGCTGCCGGAGCTGCTGCTGGTTTCGGCGGAGCTGCGGGCTTGGGCGGAGCGGGCCTTTCCGGCTTAATTCCACCTTCCCAGGAGGGGCCTGAATACATATCAGCAGCTAGCCCCTTGCCCTTCCATTTTTCCTCGAAATCCGCGGCGGCCTTGTTCGGGGTTTCGCCCGCGCCCACCACGTCATTCCAGGGATAGGCACGAGGGCCGATCTGGCATCCGGTCTCCGTACGCCTTAAATACAAGGCAATAGGATTGCCTCGGTACGGACCAAGATAGATATGCACCGATCCCACATATTCAAGCAATGTGGCCACCATGCCTCCAAGAAGAGGTGCATGATGCCATAAGAGACAGGAAGAGGGCAAGAAGGACCTAGCACCCCCCTGCTATTCGGTCCAGATTCGATCAGGTCGTAGCGGGGCGCTCTCTCGTAGGGCGCATGCGCAGCAGGTACACACCCAGGATGAGGACGATGATCACGGTCACGTTGAGCCCCACATCCATCACATACTGCTGAAAGAGTTCCTGCCGCGCCTCGCGCGTCACCACCTCAAGCTGATGGGATAATTCCGCGCTGGCCGTCAACACCCGTCGCGTGCAGGCGATGATGCCGACTGCCAGATAGGGCTCCAATTCCAGCACCTCGGTCTGAAGAAACCGCACCACGGTACGGAACAGTTCCAGCAGGATGATGACAAGGAGCAGGTCATTCAACAACTTCAGTCCGGCAGGCAGGAGCGGGACATCGGCGGAGCGCAAGAAAAAGGCGTACCAGGCATGCACAAAAATCAGCATGCCCAAGGCCAGCAAACTGAAGCCCGCCGCGACATAGCCCAACCGATCGAGATGATCCATAAATCCGAGCAACCACTGCATGGTTGCCCGGCGGGACTTCTCGAGGGGCCCTGGAGGCGTCACCGGCGGCGTCATGCTGTACCTGCCGGGCCAGTCTGCATGGGAAAATCCTCCCGTGGTTGACCGAATTTCAAGCCGTTGACCGCCTTGGCCGTAATGGTGTGACCACAACAGTTGATCCCTTGAAACCCGGCGCCGCCGTCAATCACCATCAGACGCAGGCCGCAAGAGTCTGGAAACTGCCGTTTTTCCTCCAGCATGGCCCCGGGAAGCAACGGACCTTTCTTCCGGCCCCTCGACGAGATGATATCCGGCACCACATCTTCTTCGGTCAGCTCATGTCCGCAACAGAGGATCTTCTGGAAGCCCTCACCGCCTCCAGCCACTTTGACCACCAGCCCGCACGAATCCGGAAAGCGTTTTCGCTCGTCGAGAATGTCACCTTTTTTGATCGCCATAGCGCCTCGATATGTAAGGAGAGAACCGGCCGCCAGTTGAGTTGATAGTGAATCAGATCGTCCGGCGAAAAGCCAGTGCGGAGTCGGCCGCACGCCGTCTCCACCAGACAGTTCCAGGGGCTGGGCGGACATCAGAAGACACCCAGCGCTCGCAGGGGAGGACGGGTTGTGACGCAACAGGCTTCGCGCGAGAGGCGAGGGCAACGGGATGCGCGCCGGTCACACGTGCGTCACCGGAGAATCATGTGAGGATGTGGCTTGCGTCGCCTCGACTGACTTGGGTTGGGGAATACGCGCATAGGCCTTGTGCCATGAGTCGAGCAGCACCTTGTGCGAGCGGCACCCGACCACGAGACGCGCATCGGAGATCGTGACCGGTTTGTAGGGGTGAAGATATCGCGCCTTGAGCCGCGCCACCCGGCTTAGCGATTGCTCCAGTCTCTCTTGCGTAATGCGGCCGTCTTGCACGGCGCGCTCCATCGCCTGCATGGCTGCCATGACCCGGTCCTGGTCTTTGCAGATCAACAGCACATCACATCCGGCCACAAACGCGCGGACAGCCGCTTCGCCGATCCCGTCATGATCGATAATGGCATGCATCTCCAAGTCGTCGGTGAAGACGACTCCGTCATAGCGAAACTCTTCGCGCAGCAACCGCTGGATCACTGCCGGAGACAAGGTGGCCGGAGCATCGGGATCCAAAGCCCGATACAACACATGGGCCGTCATCAAACTGGCCACCCCATGGCGAATCGCCTGCTGGAACGGAGGAAACTCCGTATCACGCAGCCGCTGGATTCCCGCGTCCACGACCGGAAGCTCCTTGTGCGAATCCGTCGCCGTATCGCCATGACCGGGAAAGTGTTTCCCGCAGGCCACCACCATATTGTCCTGAAGCCCGCCGATGGTGGCCAGCCCCATTTCGCCGACGAGATCAGGCTCGGCGCCGAACGCCCGGTCGCCGATCACGGGATTGTCCGGATTACTGTTCACATCGAGCACCGGGGCCATGTTCATATTGATCCCCACGGCTCGCAACTCCTTGGCGATCGTAGCCGCAGCGGAATACGCCAGCTCACTGGAATTACACTGCCCCAGTTGCCCGCAGGGCGGGAAAATCGTAAATCCTGCTGGCAGCCGAGACACTCGGCCTCCCTCCTGATCAATGGCGATCAGCAGCGGCGAGGCGGGCGATAGTTTCTGGAGCCCGTTCGTGAGATCAACGATCTGCTGCACGGATTCGAGGTTGCGCCGGAAGAAAATGACACCGCCCGGCTGGTAGGCCTTGATAAAAGAGGCCAGGTCGGTGCTGACCGTGGTCCCGGTAAACCCCATCATGAAGAGCTGGCCGATTTGCTCGCGTAGTGTCATAGCCCCCTACAATCACGATCTGGTGAGAAGCAGATAGATCTTCCGCTGACACCGCTTAACGCAGTCAGTTGCCGCTAGGGCAAGGTCCGGTCGAGCAGGAATTGGATGAGCAGCCGCGTACCGATCCCGGTCGGTCCCTTCGGCAGATAGGCTCGCTCGCGCTCGCTCCAGTCCGTGCTGGCAATGTCCAGGTGGATCCATGGGCAGTCGCCCACAAATTTGCTCAGGAACAGGGCTGCGGTAATCATGCCTCCGCCACGGCCGCCGATGTTGCGCATGTCCGCCACATCGCTGCGCAATTGTTCGAAGTATTCTTCCCACAGCGGCATCTCCCAGACCCGCTCACCGGCCCGTATGCCGGCGTTCCGTACATGCTCTTTCAATTGATCGTTGTTGCCGAACATCCCAATGGCAAATTGGCCGAGTGCCACAACGCAGGCGCCGGTCAAGGTTGCAATGTCGATCAACACCGCCGGCTTATAGCGGGTGGCATAGGCCAAGGCGTCCGAGAGAATCAACCGGCCCTCGGCGTCGGTGTTCTGCACCTCGACGGTCTTACCGGAAAGCGTCGTCACAATATCGCCGGGCCGCATGGCACGCCCGCCGGGCATATTTTCAGCCACCGGCAAAATGCTGACCAGGTGCAGCGGCAACTTGAGCCGGGCCGCGGCCCGCATGGTGGCCAGGACTTCGGCACCGCCCGTCATGTCAGCCTTCATATGTTCCATGTTCTCAGCCGGCTTGAGTGAAATACCGCCGGTATCGAAGGTAATCGTCTTGCCGACCAGCACCACAGGAGGATCGCTCTTCTTCGCCTTCGCACCCTTGTATTCCAAAATGATGAACTTCGGCGGTTCGTGACTGCCCTTGGCCACGCCGAGCAGCGCACCCATGCCGAGTTGCTCCATGTCTTTCTGTTCAAGCACCTTCAGCTTGACGCCGGACTCTTTCGCAACCGCCTTCGCTTCCTGCACGATGCGCGTGGGGGTCATCACGTTGGCCGGATGATTACAGAGGTCGCGCACCAAGACTGTGGCTTCGGCCGTGGCCACCCCCCGCCGGATTCCCTCGGTGATCTGCGCCAGCAGCGACGCTTGCGCGGTGTAGATCGTCAGCCGCTCGACATCGACCGGCTTGCTTCCGTTCGGACTCCGATAGGCGGTGAATTGATAGCTGCCGAGAATGGCCCCTTCCGCCAACGCCTGCGCGACATCCTGAACGGGGATCTCCTCCAGAATCGCCCCCGGCATAACCACGCCGAATGAGGAGACCTTGGCCTGACGGACACGTTTGACCGCGGTGCCCAATGCCTGGCGGAATGCATCCAGGCGCAAATCTTTCTCCTTGCCCAAGCCGGCCAGCAAGACTCGTTTCGCCTTGGCCTTGCCCTGCGTATGCACCAGCAGTCCTTCGCCAAGCTTGCCTTCAAATTCTCCGCGCTGGATCAAGGCGACCAACTGCCCCCCGAGTTGCGCATTGATGGCAGCCGCTTCCTGCGAAAGGTCTGAGGCCCCCTCGCAACAGAGCACGACCAGCACCTCGGCAACCTCGTTCTCCGCCCGTCCGACCTGTGCTTGAACTTGGATCTTCTTCATCAATCCTCCCCTGGTTCCTGCCATTTGCTGATCCCGCCTCGCCAGCGCTCAACAATACCGACCGCGCTCACACCCCTCGCATATCGGGCGCCCAAATCTGTTTATGCATTTGCAGTTGGAACCGCACCGGCAACCTGTCCGCCAGCACCCATTCGGCCAGCTGCCTGGTATCCGCCTCACCGAAGACCGGACTCATCAACACCGTGCAGCGCGCCGCAAGATTCCGATTGCGAACCACCTCGCGCGCCCACTCATAATCGGCCCGATCTTTGATGACAAACTTCACTTCATCTTGAGGCGCCAGCCGGTCGAGATTCGGCCAATGCATCCGGTCGACCATTCCACTGCCGGGACATTTCACGTCAAGCACCACATGGACCCGTCGATCCACGCCGGATGTCTCGATGGCCCCGCTGGTTTCCAACAGCACCTCAAACCCTTCGTCGCAGAGCCGAGCCAACAAGGGCAACGACGCGGGCTGACTCAGCGGCTCACCGCCGGTCACTTCAACCAGACCACAACCGAAGGCGCGCACCTGTGCAACGACCTCGTCCTGCGTCATGTCCCGCCCGCCATAGAACGCGTAGGCGGTGTCACACCAGGTGCAGCGCAACGGACACCCGGTCAAACGAACGAACACGCAGGGCCGACCGGCGTGGGTGGACTCGCCCTGAATACTGTGAAAAATTTCGGTCACCTTGAGCATCATCGATTGATCCGGCGACTCAGCGAATCACCCCTGCGAAGTCCCTTAGAGCCATCTGGTCGTCGGCCAGCCATTCCGCTGCGCGATACGGTCCATCCCTCGAATAGGATTCACGACCAACGGATGTCCCACCATTTCGAGCAACTCGACATCGCCCGGACTATCGCCATAAGCAAACGACTGCGCCAGATCAATGCCGGATTTCTGCGTCAGGCTGATGATCAAATCCCGCTTGCCGGGGCCATAGGGGAGAGGCGCACAGACATGCCCGGTAAACTGTCGCTGTTGCTGCTCCAGCTTGGCGGCTAGCAACGTCGGCACCTCCAGCAACGCGGCTAGTGGAGCAATGAGGAAGTCGAGAGATCCGGTCACCAGTACAATATGATGCCCGGCTCGGCGGTGCTCATCCATGCGAGCGAGACCTTGCGTAGACAGACGGGGGAACAACTCGGTTCGACAAAATTCATCAGCCAGGGACTCGACCTCGGCCGCCCGCTTCCCGGCCAGGTAGAGCTTGCGTTCCCGTAACGGATGCAAGGAGATCGGAGGCGCACTGCGCAGCACCCAACCGATACTGTCTCGAACCTCACGCCACCCGACGAGGCCTCGCTTCCAAAGGAACCGGAAAAAGCGTACTTCGCTCGCCTGGCCCGGGAGCAGCGTGTTGTCGACGTCAAACAGCGCGGCGATGTCCGTCTGCCGGCTGGTGCATGAAATATGTGGGGCTGAGAGAGGCGTCATCTCGAACGTTGGCCTGCTGGTCGCTGTGATGGGAAGGGGTGCGGCGCGTCTGCGCAACACGCGTCAGATTCTACCGGACAACTAGTTGATTGACAAGCATTTTGGACCACTTCTATAATGCGCTTCCTCTGAGGCCTGGCACCTGCGTAGCGAGAACGGGCAATTCACCGCCCTCTTTCAGCTGCTGCGGCCTGCGTCTCATGTGTCGACGGAGTGATCTCGGTTGCCGAAGTGGTGGAATGGCAGACACGCACGTTTGAGGGGCGTGTGGCGCAAGCCGTGCGGGTTCAAGTCCCGCCTTCGGCACCAAACCCGTCAGTCGTGCGACGGGCCAAATACTTACCGCAGCGTGCTGCAGTGACGTGATCCTGGCTCCTCCAGACCGCCCCCTTCTTCTCGCGGTACGTACACAAAGACCTACCAATCGAATGACAGTCGAATTCTTGGTCTGCCTCCCGATCCGGATCAGCGGCATCCCCATGCCGCACGCCACACAGATAAACGGCCCTATCGCACTAGGGCCCAATAACATTGCGAAATGTTAATCATCTCTAACCGCCTGCCCAGGCTTGATGCTATCATGCCAACCTGACGGGCTATGCAGCGCAGAGACCGGACGCTCTAGGCTCCCAGCCTAGCGGCTGGAACCGTCACGATAGGCGATGAGCGAAGCTGATCAATCAGCTTCCTCTGCGAGACGAAGGAGTCACTTGTGAGTGCCCAAGAATCGGCAGCGCCCTTCCCCCCAGCAGGAGATTTTCGTTCGATCGAAGCCGTGGTCCGCACCCTGTCCGGCCAGGCGTCCATCGGGATCTTCCTGTCGGACCTGGAAGGACACACCCTCTATCTCAATGAACGCCTGCGCCGCATGGCCGGACTTTCCGGCACCCCGACACCGAGTGAATGCTGGCTCAACAGCCTTGCCCCTGAAGACCAGGGCCTGATTGCCACCGAATGGTCCGAAGCTACCGGACAGGGTCGGAGCTTTTCGCGTGAGTTCCGCTTCCAACGACCGGACGGATCCTTCCGCTGGGTGATGGCGGAGGCGTTTCCACTTCGCGTCGACGGGAGCCTCTCAAGCGGATACGTGGGAATGGTCCGCGATATCACCCCCCGGCAACTGGCCTTGGAAGCCTTGCACGCTTGCGAGGACCGGTACCGGACCCTGGCCGCTCTCTCTCCTCATCCAATTTTTGTCTATGCAGACGAGACGCTCCTATTCATGAATGACGCGGGCGCAACCCTCTTCAACCTCCCGACATCGTCCCTCGAAGGGCACTCGCTCTTGGATCTTTTCCCGAAGGAGTTCCTCCAGGATCTTCCCTTGGCTCATCCCGCTCATGGAACTGAACCTGCCGCCACAGTGGAGCGGCAATTCATCCGGTCTGATGGAACCCGCATTGACCTGGAATTGGTCGCGGGCCAGGTCATCTTTGATGGCCACCCGGCCATTCAGGTGCTGGCCACCGATATCACGCTACAGAAAGACACCGCCGCTCAGCTGCGTCGCGCGCACAAAATGGCGGCCGTGGCGACGCTTGCCGGCGGCATCGCCCATGAATTCAACAACTGCCTGACCGCCATCATGGGGTTCTCGGACCTGGCGCTGCCATTACTTGTGCCGGACAGTCGGGTGCATGGCCATGTGCAGCAGGTGATCCTCGCCTCGAAACGGGCCCGGGATCTCGTCACGCAAATGCTCATGTTCGGCCGCCAGGCGGAGGGGACCAAACAGCCGGTCTCGCTGGATATCCTCCTGAAAGAAACTCTCCGGCTCTTGAAGGGGAAGCTGCCGGGCAATGTGAGCCTGCGCGAATGGATTCCCGGCGCCACCAACCCGATCTATGCCGACCCGACTCAGATCCATCAAGTCTGCATGAAGCTTCTGGCCCATTCCGAATTGGCTATGAAACCGGATGGCGGCATCCTGGAGGTGCGTCTCGACAATATCCACCTGAACAACGCGACAAACGGACACGACCTTCCGCTCCGCCCGGGCCACTATGTACGCCTCACGGTGTCCGATACGGGCGAAGAGGTCAGCGCAGATGACCCCAGTCGTAAACTGGGGCCGCTGTTCGCGAACCTTCCAGCAGGGACCCAAGCGGGAACGGAACTGGCCGGCGTGCAACAGATTGTGAGCGAACATGGCGGGACACTTCGTGCCACCAGCACCGTCGGTCAGGGCACGACCATTGAAGTCTACCTCCCGGCAATCGCCCTTCCCGAGTCCGCGAATACACCAGATCCGCCCCAGGAGAGAGCGTCAGACTTCACCGGACAGAAGGAATTTCTTGCTGAGCGTGATAAAGAGCGATAAATTCTCAATGAGTGTTGAACGGCCTGGAAGGCTGCAAACGGGCCGTCTCATCAGCACGGCACCCCGATCACTCATACGGCCACCAACAGAACTCCTACGAGGAATGCTATGCCATCGGTCTTGATTGTGGACGACGAAGAAGCGATTCGCCGGCTTATTTCCAGCACGCTCGAACAGGCAGGCTACCGTGTCCACGAGGCCGCCGACGGCAAGGAAGGTTTGTCGCGCTATCGTCAATCACCCGCAGATCTGGTGATTATGGATATTCTTATGCCGGACCAGGACGGCCTGGAGAGCATCCTGACTCTGCGGCGCGAGTTTCCGAACGCCAAAATCATGGCGATCACCGGCGGCAGCGACATGATCGGCATCCTCAATTTCCTGGACGTCGCCCGCATGCTCGGCGCGCGTCGCACGCTCCAGAAACCGTTCGAGATGCAGCAGCTCCTGGATGCCGTTCAGGCCGAGATTGCCGGCTGACCGGCGGCTTCGTCTCCGCGTTCGTTATCCCTCACGCGACGCTAGCATTGACTTCCAGCCGATCGGTCCGCACACTACGCCCGCATTTATTTCCCTCATTACACGAGAACGAGACCGTCATCATGACCTGGTGGACTCCCCAACTGCACGCGGTGCTGGGCGGCCTTGTCGTCGCCGTCGGAATATTCGTCATGTGGGAACAGGCGGGCATTCTCTTGCCCCTGCTCTTTGCCGTGGCCGCAACTGCATTTCTCCTGTGGCAAGGGCGCAGCATCGGAGCCGTGTGGGCCTGGACGACATTGGGGCTCGGCATTGAAAGCATGACCTGGCCGATTGTGACGATGGTGCAGATCAGGATGGGGGGTAGTCAGCCGACCGAAGAACAGATGGGAACGATTCTCAATGCCGTGCTCTTCGGCCTCTTCACCTCGGTATTCTGGGTCACTTTTGCCTTCGGACTCTTCAAACGTCTGCGTGAACAGAACGCCCCTCCAACTCCGATTCCCGCCGCCGAACCGGTCGCTGCCAGGGGCAAGAAAAAACGCGCCCGGCACTGACTCACATCAGGTCATCGACACCGGATCGACGTCAATATCATACCGGAGGCCACCCCGCCGGGACTCTCGTTCCAATTCCTCGCGCGTCTGAACAACCACGTCCCTGCCGGCCTCAAGAGAACCGGATTTAACCAGGAGCTGCCAGGAATACCGCCCTCGCGCCATCGCGTGCGGCGCCGGGGAAGGCCCCAGGACAACAATCTGCTTCGGGGCCAAACCCAGGCCGACGGAAGCCGGCGCCGGATTCACGCCCCGATTACCTCCTGTGCCCGCCGGTTCCCCGCCCGCAATCAGTGCTCGTAGACGCGTCGCCCAACGATGGGCGGCCTGAGCCACCGCCGGTTCCAACGTCCCCGACACATCGAGCCTGATAAGACAGGTCCAGGGCGGATATTGAAGCATCTGCCGGAAAGCCTGCTCCTGCTCGAGAAAAACTCGGTCATCCCCGGAGGCCACCGCCAGGATCGCATGATGATCTGCAAACCGGGTCTGGACGAGCAGCCGGCCGCCGGCGTGGGCAGGCCGAGACAATTCGGCGGCGTCGAGAAGAGCGTGATACATCCGTTCCGCAGAACGAAAATCCGGGACATGAAGACCGGCATCTGCATCGGGCACCGCGACACATGCAGCCTGTCCCTGTAGCCCTAATCGGAACAACATCTGCGTGCCGATCACAATGTCCAGCTCGCCCGCCGCGAATAGTCGGCTGAACGCTCGCGCATCAGCGGGACGACGAATCGTCTCGCCGTCCACGCGCCCCACGCGCGCCTGTGGAAATATCCGCCGAACCGACTCTTCGATTCGCTCCGTCCCAGACCCCACCGGTTCCAACTTGAACGATTGGCACCGCGGACACTGTTCCGGCACGGGTTTGGTGCGACCACAATAGTGGCACCGCACGTGATTGCTCCGCCGAAAAAACGTCAGCGCAACACTACAAGCATCGCACTGAGGCATCGCCCCGCAATCCCCGCAATGCAACACACTCGCAAATCCTTTGCGGTTGAGATAAAGGATCGACAGACAGTTCTGCCGCAAGGCTTCACGTATTCCTTCGATCAGCGGTGGCGACAAGAACGTCCCCGCTGACGAGTCGCTGAAATATCCCTTCACGTCAATCACCTGCACATCCGGACCTTGTCCCGGATCCAGGTACACACAAGGCGTCATACGACCCTGCTGAACCGCTGCCCAACTCTCGAGAGAGGGATGGTTCGACGCCAGCACCAAGACAGCACGGTCGCGGACAGCGCGTTGTTGTGCGACCTCCCGCGCATGATATCGAGGCACCTGCTCTTCCTTGAGGGACGTATCGTCCTCACCTTCCACCCACACCAACCCCAGCTTCTCCAGAGGCACAAAAACAGCCATGCGAGTGCCGATGAGAATCGTGGCCGAACCATCCTGCGCCGCATGCCACACCGCCGCACGCTCCTTCGCGGAAAGGCCGCTATGCAAAAGCACCGGCCGTTCTCCCGCTAAGGCCAGACATCCGGCCAATCGGCCTGCATTCTCGACATCACCCGTGATGATCAACGCACGCCTTCCACGGCGAACGGTGGCCTGTACGGCATGGACAAGGCACCAAAGTCTCGTGGCGCGACGCCCCTCAAGCAGTAGCGGCATAGAGGCCTCCTGCTCGAGCGCCTGCTCGAATTGAGCCGGCCATGGAGCAGCCACCGGAGATGGCAGGTCTTGGGAATAAAGCGCCACCCCCGCAGAAAGTTCCTGCCCTGATTGCGAGCCTCGCCCCTTTGTGGCTCGGGGGATCCTCGGGGCGACTGCTTCATCACGACGAACCACCAGCCCTTTCTGGATCAGAGACTGTAACGCGAGCGCCGTACGAGGCTTATCGCTCGGCAAAAGCGTGGTCGCCAAAATGCCCTTAGGACGCCGCCGCAAGCGCGCGAGCAAGTCAGTTTCCAGCGTTCCCAAATCTTCTAGGGAGGGGGGATTGGCCAGGGCCTGCGCCGTCGGCACATACCGGGGCTGAGACCGGCCTGCCCGGTCGACGGGGGGCAGAACGAGTTTGATACATTGGCCCCAGGGTGCAGCGTAGCGTTCCGCTACCCAGCGACTCAACTCGATCTGGCTGGAAGTCAGCAGATGGTCCGGCGACGACTCACCCAACGAGCGGATGGCTTTCAGGCCCTGCTCTGGTGCCCCGGCTGGAAGCCGGTGGTGAATCGCAATGACCAGCCCTAGAAGGTCTTGTGATCCAAACGGCACGACCACCGGACGCCCGACGATGACCTGCCCCTTGAGTTCGGTAGGGATCACATACGTGAAGGGTCGCTGCAGCCGACGTGGCAACAGCACATCTACATAGGCTGGAGAAGGCGCAGAAACCGCCGGTGGGGCGACCTCCGAAGGTTGGTCGAGCATGCGGCATTCTAACAACACCGGACTGGAGCAACAATGACGACCGGCGAAAGAAAGACGTTACGGATAAACCTGAGGAAGACACGAAAGGAGATCGTGAGAAGCAGAAGCGGGAATACGAACGGCGGCTGGCCTCTTTTAGAAAACCAGCCGCCGTCTAGAACTAGGAACCAGGAGCCGGCGAGGGTGACGGAGCGTCACCGGGAGCAACCGGCACTGCGACATCAGAGACAGAAGCGGGACGATCGGTTGTCACGTCCAACGGAGCCTGTCCCGACGGGTTGACCGACACAGCCGGCGAGCCGGCAGTAGGGGTCACGGGCGCCGCGTCCATCTGGTTGTACGTAAACTGTGCGGGCAACGAGTCACTTTCAGCGGCCGGTGCTTTCGCCGGTTGCGCCGGGGTGGCTTCTTCAGACGACTCAAGCACGACTTCAATGCGGCGGTTTTTCTTGCGTCCTTCTTCCGTCCCGTTGCTGGCAACCGGCCGGCTCGCTCCATAGCCCACCGCGGACAGCTTCGCGGAATCCATGCCGCCCTTCTCGATTAAGTAGCGTACGATCTCCGCCGCACGGGCCTTGGACAACTCCCAATTGGTGGGAAAGACACCCTTCAAGGACGGCCCGATCTCCATGTTATCCGAATGACCTTCCACCCGCACCTGCTGAGAGCCGGCCGTCTTCGTTAAATACTCGGTCAGTTTCTCAAGAATGGGCACGCCTGCGGGTTTCACCTTCACTTCCCCGGATTCATATTCCAACTGGTCCGCCAGATCATCCAGGTTGACTCTCAGGCCCCCACGCGTACGTTCGGTTTTCAGCTTGCCGGCCGCACGGGACTCAGTGAGATCTGTCACGGAGGGATTCACTTTCGAGACCATCACTGGCTGCGCGGTTGCTACCGGGAGGTCTCCCTCTCCGCCTTCAGTTTGCATCGCCTCGACAGATGAGCCATGTTTGGAGCGAAGACGGTCACCGACCAAGGCACGTGCCGAGGCCTTGGACAAGACTGCTGTAGCCGTGTGAGGTTCAGTCGCCAGCACCCGTACTTCGCCGATTTTTCGCTCGGGTAACCCTCCACCCGTGCGAAATACTTCCAAGTAGTCACCGGGGCGGAGGCCGTCGTCTTGTCCCTTATCGAGGTACACCACATTGCCCTGCGACACGAGCGACATATGTTTGTCTGCCTGCAACTCGACGATCATGCCTTCGACGTCTGCCCCGGAGGAGGCGGACTCGCTGATTTCTTCAGCGGAGGGCGGCGTAAAACGCATGACCGGATCACCGGGTGAGAGCGGAGCATAGGACCGAACAACCTGAACCCCGACGAGCACCGGATCCAGTTGAATGACTTTCACCACGCCGATCCGGTTAATCACATAGCCCAGATACTGCTTCGTAATAGGATGAAACACCTTCCGAGACCGGCGGTACACCGTGTAGAGGTCGCCCAGTGCCGCCTCGCCGGGATTCTTCAGCTTGAGATAGAGCGTATCTGTCCCGGACCAACCCAACATCATCCGGTTGCCGGAGAATTGGCTGTCTCCGGTAATGACGTTGATGACGCCCTCGATCGGCATGTCCTGTCGAATCGACCCGGCGGCATAGGTCAGCGCGGCTTCACCCATTCGCACGCTTTGCGCATTCTGAGCGTGAACCGGGATGGCCGCTATGGCCATGAGACTGCAGGACAGGATGGTCAGGCTGGCGCGCATAAATAGTGTCCTCATATTGATCACACCTAGGAGGGTTGTCTGTAGCAACCTTAGCAAAGAGCAGGGGGTTGTCAAGAAACCGGCTGGCGCGCAATGGTTTGCTTCAGGTCTCCACGGGTGTTATCGTGAAGCCGCGACAGAACCAACTTCGCAGAAGCGGACCCGAGGGGTGGCACAATGGGAACGGAAAAACGACGCATCAACACCCAAATGCCCCGCAGAACGAAGGTTCGATCCACCACTGTTATGGCCTCGGAATGGGATATCGGCACCGGATCCCCTTCAAGCGGTCTGAAGACTCCGGCCAATAAGATGAGGCCGGCGGCCACCAGTGATCAGCACTCCGCCGACAATTCGTCGACACCGCTGAAGAAGAGCACAAACAGTCCGCATTCCTAGCTTCGATCGACCCTCCCTCCTAACTGCTGGACAGTATTCACATTCTAGGACTTTCGGGACTAAAGACCTAGGTCCTTTGTGCGCTTGCTATTAAAAATAGGCAGGGGCTAAGATTCCGACCTCCTAAATAGCCCTATAAGCCCTCAAACCTGTTGAGGTTCGAGCCAATGGCCGGTTCCGAGCTCCTCTTAGAGTACCTAAGTCGATATTTTCCTGTATTGGTCTTTGTGTTCATCGCCCTTGCGTTCGGCGTGGGCACGTTGCTGATCAGCTATTTCGTTCAACCGAAGTACCCGGAACCGGAGAAGCTCTCCACCTATGAGTGCGGATCTGAACCATTCTCCGATGCCAGAATGCCGTTTCCCGTGCGCTATTATATTTTCGCCATGCTGTTCGTTATTTTCGATGTGGAAGTCATCTTTCTCTATCCCTGGGCCATCGTCTTCAACAAAATCGGCTTGATTGGCCTCGTGGAAATGCTGATCTTCATCGGACTCTTCCTCGTCGCCTATGTGTACGCGTGGCGAAAAGGAGCTTTGGAATGGGATTAATCCAACTGGGCGGCCACGATAAAGACGGCTCCCCTGATGTCATTACCCTGACGGTTGAAAAGGCCGTAAATTGGGCCCGAAAGGGCTCTCTCTGGCCGATGACCTTCGGACTAGCCTGCTGCGCCATTGAAATGATCGCTGCCGTCTCATCCCGTTATGACATGGACCGTTATGGAGCCGGCGTGTTCCGCGCTTCGCCCCGCCAATCAGACCTCATGATCGTCGCAGGGACGGTTTGCCGCCGCATGGCGCCGGTAATTCGTAAAATTTACGACCAAATGCCCGAACCGAAATACGTGATTGCCATGGGATCTTGCGCGACATCGGGAAACATTTACGACAGTTACAGCGTGGTGCAGGGAGTCGATCGCTTTGTGCCGGTCGATATTTATGTGCCCGGATGCCCTCCGACTCCGGAGGCCTTATTCGATGGCATTCTGAAACTGCAAGAGCGCATCATGCAAAAGCGGGTGTTCCTCTCGCAACCGAAAGAAGTGAAGGACGCCCTGAAGGTCTGACGGACGGAAATCGACTGCATGAGTCAGCTAGCAAAACGTATTGAGGACACGTTTCCCGGCGCCTGCACAAAAGTCGTGGAATGGCGCGGGGACGTTGCCGTCACGGTCAAACGTGAACATCTGCACGATGTGGCCCGGTTCCTGCGGGACGACCCCGCTCTGCGGTTTGATTACATCGTCCATGTGAGCTCGGTGGACTGGCCTGACGACGAGGAACGTTTTGAAGTGGTGTACGAGGCCTATTCGATTCGAACCCGGCAGCGCATCCGCCTGAAAACGCGAGTGCCGGAATCGGACTGTCTCGTGGACTCTCTGACCGACGTGTGGAAAGGCGCGGATTTCATGGAGCGCGAAGTGTACGACATGATGGGCATCCGGTTTCGCAACCACCCTGATCTTCGTCGCATCTTGATGCCGGACGAATATGAGGAAGGATACCCTTTGCGAAAAGACTTTCCGCTCCGCGGCAAAGGATGGCGCGACACGTTCGAGTTTTTGGATGAACCGACCCGTTAAGAGCGGCACTTTTGGATCACTGAGCGATCATGGCACAGTTCGAAGATCAAAGAACTACAGTCTATAAAGTCGATCCCGAGCATCCGGAGAGCGAAACACTTCCGACGCTCCGAACGGAAGAACTCCTGCTCAATATGGGTCCCCAGCACCCCAGCACTCACGGGGTGTTAAAGGTCATCCTGGAGCTGGAAGGCGAGCGATTGGTCAAATCGACTCCAGTCATGGGCTTTCTTCACCGCGGCGTGGAAAAACTGGCCGAAGAGGGCACCTATCATCAATTCATCCCGCACACGGACCGCCTCGACTATGTCTGCGCGATGTACAACAACTTTGCCTACTGCCGGGCCGTTGAAAAGTTGATGAACATCACGGTGCCGGATCGCGCCGAGTACCTACGCACGATTGTCGCCGAAATTCAGCGCATTATCGGACACCAGTTCTGGCTGGGGACGCAAGCCCTCGACATCGGTGCGATGACCGTCTTCTTTTATTGTTTTCGGGACCGTGAGATTCTGCTGGATTGGTTCGATGAACTCTGCGGTGCCCGCCTGACGACCAGTTGGTATCGCATCGGAGGTGTTGAGCGTGACTTCACCCCCTCCCTGTTCGCCAAACTTAAGCAGTTTCTCGACTACTTCCCTCCGAAGATCGACGAATACGTCATCTTCCTGGAGAAGAATCGTATTTGGCTCGCACGGACGAAAGGCGTCGCCGTCATTTCAGCGGAGGATGCGTTGAGCTTCGGGTTGAGCGGACCGACGCTGCGAGGCTCCGGCGTTGACTACGATCTTCGCAAATACGAACCCTACTCCGCCTATCCCAAGTGTGAATTCAGCGTCCCGGTTGGCAAGAACGGCGACACATATGATCGGTACTGGATTCGCGTCCAGGAGCTGTACGAAAGCGTCAAGATCATCCGCCAGTGCCTTGAGCAGATCCAGGAAGGGCCGATCATGGCGGACGTGCCCAGCGTGACCCTGCCTCCCAAAGAGCGCGTGTTCACCAACCTGGAATCCATGATTCAGCAGTTCAAATTGTTCTCGCAGGGATTCAACGCACCTCCCGGGGAAATTTACTGCGGAACCGAAGCCCACAAGGGCGAGTTGGGTTTCTACATCGTCAGCACGGGCGGCGGAAAACCGTACCGGCTGAAAATCCGCGCGCCGTCGTTTATTCATATGGGCGCGTTTGATCATATGTCGAAAGGTTACATGATCGCGGACGCCGTGACGATTTTCGGAACATACGACATCGTCATGGGTGAATGCGATCGATGAAGACCGATACAGCGCAAAAGGAAAAGGTGAGGGGCAGCATTATTTTCTCCGGCCCCGTTGCTTTTTACTTGAGGTAATTTCATGGGTTTGAAACCAGCGACCAATCCCGACGTCGAAGCCGCGACCATTGAACTGTCGATCGACGGTCGAACGGTATCGGCCAAGGACGGCGTCTCGCTTTACGACGTCATTGCCAGCACGGGCAAGATCATTCCCGCCATGTGCTACCACTATACCTTTGACCCGTTCGGCTCCTGCGGAATGTGCCTCGTCATGCAGGAAGGGAAAAAAGCTCCGGTTCGCTCCTGCACTGCCAAGGCGGCGGCCGGCATGGTGATCAGGACGGACGGCGATGACCTCTTTGCCGCCCGTAAAAAGGCCGTCGAAAAACATCTTTCCGTTCATCCGCTGGACTGCCCCGTCTGCGACGCAGACGGACACTGCGAACTCCAAGACATGGCGTTTCAGCATGGCGTCACCAACCTTGCCAACGCCAAACAAAAGTTCATCCCCGAAGACACCCGAAGCCTGGTGCTGGATTTCAACATGAATCGCTGCATCGCGTGCGCCGAATGCATCAACGTCTGCAAAGACGTCTTGATGATCGATGCGCTGCAATTCATGAAGAAGGGCGGATTCAACCAGGTCGTGGCCAAAGGCGATCAGCCGCTCGCCTGCGAGTTCTGCGGTGACTGCTTGGCCGTGTGCCCCGTCGGCGCCATTACCAACAAATATTCAAAGTATCTCTACAAACCATGGCAGATGAAGAAAACCACAACCACCTGCAACTATTGTGGTGATGGCTGCCAAATGCACCTCGAGACCAAGGATACGGAAGTCGTTCGTGTCACGTCTCCGCTGTCCTGGAAGAATAAATGGGGCGACCGGACCGAAACCGCCAAGGGCCACGGCGGGCTATGCGTCCGTGGTCGATTCGGATTTCAATATATCGACAGCGAGCAGCGGTTGCGACAGCCTCTCGTCCGCACCGGGGATACACTGACGGAAACGCCGTGGCTCGACACCATGCAGACCGTCATCGACCGGTTGTCTGATATTCACCGCAAGCACGGGCCGGAGTCGATCGCAGGACTCATCACTGCCCGCTGCACGAACGAAGAGCTGTATCTGTTCCAAAAGCTCATGCGTGCCGGGCTCAGAACCAACCAACTCGACAGCAGCGCGCGCTACGGCCACCTGAACTATGTTCACGCCGTCCGTCATGCCGTCGGCGTTGGCAGGCCGCTCAACGACTGGGAAGACCTGACTAAAGCCAAGGCCATCCTCGTCATCGGTTCCAATGTTACCGAGACCAACCCGCTGACGGCAGTCCGAATCAAAGAAGCCATCCGCGTGTATCACTCGCAGGTCATCGTCGTAGACTCCTCCAATACCAATATCGCTCAGCTCGCCTCCCATCCGCTCCTCGTGAAACCAGGTACGGAAGCGTTGCTGATCGACGGGCTTGTGAAAGCCGTAATTGAGCAGGATCTGGTCGATGAAACGGCTGCCGCACAACATCCCCAGGCATTTGCGGCTCTGAAACAAGCCGTAGCGCAGGTATCGCTGGACCAGGTTTCCGCACAGACCGGCGTTGCCGTCGAACAGATCCGCGAGGTGGCGTCTATTTTTGCAGAAGCCCCGCGAGCCGTGGCCTTGTGCGCGGAAGGCATCGTTCGCCGCCCCAACGGATATCAGAACGTACTCAAACTGATCGACCTCGCCTGGCTCACCGGGAAATTGGGCCAACCGGGATCCGGGGTGACCACCGTCACCGAAGAAATTAACGAGCAGGGCGCCGTCGACATGGGCGTTGCCCCCGAGTTCCTTCCCGGACAGGCACGCTTTGATGATCCCGGCGCGCGCGAGCGATTCGGCAAGGCATGGGAGGTCACCCTTCCCGCCACCGGCACCGGCGCTAACCTTGTGGAGATCCTGGAACGTATTCACAAGGGCCAGATCAAGGCCCTGTATGTCATCGGCGAGAATCCGTTAGCGACTTTGCCCGCATCCATGAATGTGAAGGGCGCACTCGAAAAGCTCCAACTCCTGATCGTTCAGGATCCCTTCCTCACGGAAACGGGCCGCATGGCGCATGTCGTGCTCCCCGCGGCCACCTATGCGGAAAAGGACGGCACCTTCACCAGCCTGGAAGGTAAAGTGCTGCGCGTCCGCCAGGCGTTGGATCAAGTCGGGGAAAGCCTGCCGGATTGGCACATTATGACCGCGTTGGCCAATGGTCTCGGCTACGACTGGTCCTACCAATCGCCGCAGGACGTACAGAATGAAATCATGAAACTGCTCCCGGGCTACTACAATCTTGGTCAGCCACGGCGCATTTCCCCATCGCCCGATGCGTACCTCTCAAATGGGTATGTCAGCGAAGTGGTGGGCCGGTACCGCACTCAACCGGCTCTGTCTGCCGAAGTTGACCGCTCCTGGCCATTTACACTGGTGATGGGGCAGGTGCTCTACCACTCCGGAAAGATGTCCACGCAGGCGTCAGGGCTCATCAACATTGAGCCGAACAACGGCCGCATACGAATGAATCCGGCCGACGTCGAGAAACTCGGGCTGACCGAGCAATCCACCATACGCCTGACGTCGCAGCAAGGCTCCGTTCAGGCAGGGGTGAAAGCAGATCCGGATATTCAGATCGGTTCTTGTTTCTTCCCGGAACATTTCAACGAGCCTCCGGTTAAGGATCTGATGACCACCGAGGCCGATGCCGTGACCGGCGTGCCGTATTTCAAATCGACGCGCGTAAAGATTGAAAAGGTCGGTGCGTAAGAGTAAGCTCCCTCGTCTTTTTGATGTCGTCTGAGGTGGTGGGAATGAGTGTCGGGGCCTTGACCAAAAAAATTCTGCAGGCGGCGCTGTTTTACGAAATCTGGGACGCCATGAAGGTCACCTTCAAGCACATGTTCCATCGACCGATTACCTTCCAGTACCCGCGCGAACAGCGCACGATTCCGGATGGCCACCGCGGGGCCCTGGGACTTCTTCGCTATAGCGACGGACGAGACCGCTGCGTCGGCTGCGATCTCTGTGAAGCGGCATGCCCCTCTCGTTGCATCAAGGTCATCAGCCAGGAAGATCCTGAACGCCCCTTACAGCGGTTTGCCAGCGAGTTCTATATCGATATCACCAAGTGCGTGTTTTGCGGGTATTGCGTCGAGGCTTGCCCTGTCAACGCGTTAGCGATGACGAAGATGTATGAATATTCGACCCACGACAAGCGGACCCTCCTCTTCGACAAAAAGCGGCTCTACGAGGTCGGCGAACGGCACCTTGAGGACGCCAAGAAATATCTATACACCCATAACCAAGAAAAAAATTCGGACGAAAGCCGGGAGTATCGTTATTACTTTCCGCAGTCCGTCGTAAAGCCCACGCAGTCACAACCCAAACATTTGAGCTGAATCGTACCGTTATGGCCTTCGTGTTTTTCGCGTATTTCGCAGTGATCAGTATTGTCGCCGGCATTCTCACCGTAGCGCTGAAGAATCCTGTGCAATGCGGCCTGGCACTCTTAGCCCTGCTCCTTCACGTGTCAGGGTTGTTCGTCATGCTGAACGCCGAGTTCCTCTGGGCGGTACAAGTCATTGTCTACGCAGGCGCCATTCTCGTGCTCTACTTGTTCGTGCTGATGTTGCTGAATCTCAAAACGGACGACCGGTATTTCCACGCCAAGACCCCGTACCTTCTCGCCCCTGCGGCGATAGGTTTGGTGTATCTCCTTTTCCTATTGATCCGCTCGCCGTTCAACGGCTCACGAGGGGATGCCTCAACGGCAGCCATCCTTCTGAACGGAGATGCGCATGCAGTGGGCATCAAGATGTTCAGCGATTACTTGCTCCAATTTGAAATCATCGGCGTGTTCCTGACCGGGGCGATCGTGGGTGCTATCGTCCTCGCCAAAACACCCAAATCCGTCGAGACGAGGCGGGACGCATGATTCCTTTATCCGCCTATGTCGCTGTCAGCGCCATCCTATTTACGACAGGCTTGCTCGGTGTGCTCATTCGCCGCAATTTTATTATCGTACTGATGTCCGTCGAAATCATGCTGAACGCGGCGACCATCAACTTGGTCGCGTTCTCCCATTACCTCGAGTCCATGCAGGGCCAGATTGTGGCGTTGTTTATTATCGCCATCGCAGCGGGAGAAGCCGCCATCGGGCTGGCGATCATCATTGTGGTGTTCCGCGGCAAGATCTCGACCAATGTGGACGAGATGAACTTATTGAAGTGGTAACGTGTCCGATTCTATTGATCTGATCGTAAAATTGATTCCGCTGTTTCCGCTGATGGCCGTCATCGTTAACGGTCTCTTCGGGCACCGCTATTCCCACGACCTCGCACACAGGTTTGCCTGGGGATCGGTCCTGATGTCCTTCCTCTGCGTCCTGGCCGTGTTTACCGAAACACTGCGTACGGGAGCAGCTCGCGAAGTCATTGCCTATAAATGGATCTTCGGTGGTGACCTTACGATCAATCTCGCGTATTTGATCGACCCGCTGACTTGCATCATGCTCCTGGTCATCACCGGCGTCGGCTTCCTCATTCACGTCTACTCCGTGGGATACATGCATGGAGAAGCAGGGTTCACACGATTCTTCGTGTACATGAACCTCTTCATGGTGTCGATGCTGCTCCTGGTAATGGGCAACAATTATGTTGTCCTCTTCATCGGTTGGGAAGGTGTCGGACTCTGCTCCTACCTTCTGATCGGCTACTACTACGATAAGGTTTCCGCCGCCAAAGCAGCGACGAAGGCATTTGTAGTCAACCGGATCGGTGACGCCGGCTTCCTTATCGCGATTTTCCTCGTGTTCGTGAACTTTAAGACACTCGACTACACGCAGGTCATGCAGAACGCGGCGCAATTGTCACCGGAGATGGCGACCGCCATCGCGCTGTGCCTCCTGGTCGGAGCGGTTGGCAAATCCGCTCAGCTGCCGCTCTATACGTGGCTCCCCGATGCGATGGAAGGCCCGACCCCGGTCAGCGCACTGATCCATGCCGCCACGATGGTCACGGCGGGCGTCTATATGATCGTTCGCAATCATGCCATCTTCGACTTGGCCCCCGTGGCGATGACCACCGTTGCCTGGATCGGCGGACTGACGGCACTCTTCGCAGCCACAATCGGCCTGGTGCAGACGGACATCAAACGCGTCCTGGCCTATTCCACTGTGAGCCAACTCGGTTACATGTTCCTCGGCTGCGGTCTCGGCGCCTATACGGCCGCCGTCTTTCACCTGATGACCCACGCCTTCTTTAAGGCCCTTCTGTTTTTGTCGGCCGGATCAGTCATCCATGCCCTCTCCGGTGAACAGGATATCCGGAAAATGGGCGCCCTGAAGTCGAAGATTCCATGGACCCACACTCTCTTTCTTATCGGTACGATTGCGATTGCGGGAATTCCGCCCCTTGCGGGATTCTGGAGCAAGGACGAGATCATGGGCCATGCCTTCGTCCATCATCATTACATTCTGTACGGCATGGCTGCAGTCGGCGCGTTCCTGACCTCATTTTATATGTTCCGACTGACCTACCTGACATTTTACGGAACGTCTCGGTTGGATCATCACACGGCTGAGCATGTCCACGAATCACCGATGGTGATGATCGGCCCATTGGTGGTACTGGCTACCCTGTCTGTCATCGGCGGCTTTCCTGGTGTTCCCCCGGAAAACGGATGGTTCCACCATTTCCTGCATTCTGTCGCGGGCGTGGCAGGCGAAGAGCACGCGACACCACCTGCGCTGATGCTCGGGCTCATGGGAACCGCAACGGTCATTGCACTTCTTGGATGGGGCCTCGCGCATTATTTTTACAGCGGACCATCCACCGCCGCCTCGGCGCTGGCCGACCGCATGCCTGGTGCCTATACCACGCTGCTCAACAAGTATTATGTCGACGAGCTCTACGACCGGCTCTTCGTGGAACCCACGAAGCAATTGGGCAGGCTTTGCGACTGGTTCGACCGGACCATTATCGATGGCTTGGTCCGCTCAATCGACCGCGGAACGGACGCCAGTTCTGCGGCGATCACCTGGACCGAAAAGTACGTCGTGTATGCCGGCTTGAATATTATCGGGTATGCCAATCATCTGTTGGCACGATCCTGGCGACGGCTCCAAACCGGTATGGTCCATCAGTACGCGGCCATTATTGTGGCGGGACTCTTTATTCTCGTGCACCTCATTCTCCTGATTTGGACGGGAGCCGGCTCCACCGGCTATTCATCACGTTGACGCAGTCGATGGTTTGGACACACGATGCTTGAAGAGTTCAGCTTTGGGTTCCCGATTCTCTCGTACCTGATCTTCCTCCCGCTGGCCGGAGCAGCGGTTCTCTGGCTGATCGACGACGAGGATCTTCTCAAGACCACCACCCTGGGCATTACCCTCGTGGAATTGGCTCTGGCCTGCCTGGTCCTTGTCCGGTTCGTACCGGATTCTGCAGCGATGCAGTTCGCCGAGCATGCGCGGTGGATGCCCGCACTTGGCATCGGCTACCATCTCGCCGTCGACGGTATTAGCGTGCTCTTTGTCGGGCTGACTGCGTTTCTCACCGTGCTGGTCGTCATCTATTCCTGGGATACCGTACGCAATCAGGTCCGCCTCTACTTCATGGCGCTCTTGGCTCTAGAGACCACCACCATGGGGATCTTTGCGTCGATCGATCTGATTCTGTTCTTCGTTTTCTGGGAACTCATGCTCATCCCCAGCTACTTCCTCATCAAGTTGTGGGGCGGAGGAGCGGATCGGCACTACGCGGCCCTCAAGTATGTGCTCTATACGCTCCTGGGCAGCGTATTCATGTTGGTCGGCATTGCCTTGCTGGACATCAACTATCACCAGTGGGCCGTAACTCATCATCTGGATCACGTCTATTCATTTGACCTCTTGGAGTTGTTGTCAGTTCCGATTCCGATCTCCCAGCAGATTTTGATTTTCTGGCTTATGTTCATGGGATTCGCCTTCAAGGCGCCGGTGTTTCCCTTCCATACCTGGCTCCCTGATGCCCTTGTCGAAGGACCGATCGGGATGGCCGTCATGCTGGCCGGCATGAAACTGGGCACCTACGGGTTCCTACGATTCACCTTCCCCTTGTTGCCCGATGCATCAAAGAGCGAAGGAGTCGTCTCGATCGTGATGATCCTGGCCCTGTCGGCCATTCTGTATGGAGCCGTAGTGGCGCTAGTCCAATCAGACTTCAAACGCCTCCTTGCCTTCAGCAGCATCAGCCACCTTGGTTTTGTTGTGGTGGGGCTGTTTGCCCTGAACTTTCAAGGCCTCCAAGGCAGCCTGCTCACCATGATCAACCTGGGGTTCAGCACCGCCGGCCTCTTTTTCATGGCTGGATTTTTGTCGACCCGCCAGCAGAGCTCACAGCTATCCTCTTTTGGAGGATTCGCGAAACAAGCTCCACTCCTGGCAACTTTTCTTCTCTTGATCGGCATGGCATCCATCGGCTTACCAGGCACCAACGGGTTTGTCGGAGAATTCTTAATTCTGCTGGGCGCCTTCAAAGCCAAATGGTGGTTCGGTGCGGTCGCCGTGCTGGGCGTCATCTTCGGCGCCGCCTATTTCCTGTGGTATTACGAGCGCGCCATGCTTGGCCCGCTCAGCAAGAATGTCTCCGCGGCGGTTAAAGATCTCCACATGCGAGAAATCACCATTGCGCTCTCGCTGTCGATTATGATTTTGTGGATCGGCTTGTTCCCGTCACCATTCTTGAGAATGATGAATGGCTCGATTCAAGCCCTCGTCGACCGACTGGATCGTGCGAAAGTGGCGTCCGTAGACACCGTTACCCACGTGCCGACGAAGTAGAACTATGGCTGAATACACTCTGCTCATCATTTTGTTCGCGCCATTTGTCGGCGCACTTGCGTTGATCTTTGTCTCCAACCGCCAAGTGTCGCTGGTACGCGGCATTGCAGCCGGATCGGCCTTTGTCTCGTTGGTCGCCTCTGTCTATCTGTTCTATGCCTACGATTCCGTGAAGGGCGGGTTCCAGTTCATCCAGCGCATCGAATGGTCACGGCAACTGGGCATTTCACTCCATCTCGGAGTAGACGGAATCGGCACGCCGCTCGTCCTCGCCTCCGGCATTCTCCTGTTTGCCGGCATTTTCGTCTCCTGGCACATTAAGGACCGGATGAAAGAGTTCTACATCTGGATCCTGATCCTCGCCGCGGCGACGATCGGCGTCTTTATGTCGTTGGACTTGTTCTTCCTGTACTTCTTCTACGAAATGTCCGTGATCCCGATGTACCTGCTGTTGGGGATGTGGGGCAGCCATACCAAGAAGTACCTCGAAATGACGGACGCCGAAGGTTTGAAACAGCGCGACTCCGTCGGGTTCATCTTCAACTTCGGCGCGAACAGCAAAGAATACGCGGCGATGAAACTGGTTCTATTTCTCTCCGCGTTTGCCGTCGCGGCCTTGATGGGTATCCTGCTCATTTACAAATTCTCCGGCCTGAATACCTTCGATATCCTCATCCTGCGAGAAAAGGCACATTTCTCGGGGCCACTGGCGACGCTCATCTGGCTACTGATCTTTTTCGGTTTTGCATCGATCGCCCCTATCTGGCCGCTGCATTCCTGGTCTCCGGTCGGCCATGCCGCCGCGCCAGCCGCCACCAGTATGTTGCACGCCGGCGTGCTGATGAAGCTCGGCCACTTCTCAATTATCCGTGTTGCCTTTGAAATTCTGCCCGAGACCACACGGGAACTAATGCCGATCGCCGCGGTGCTCTGCGTCTTCAGCATAATCTATGGCGGCCTGGTGGCCTACTATGCAAAGGACACCAAGTACGTCATCGGCTATTCCAGTTCGAGCCACATGGGCTACGTGTTTCTGGGAATGGCCGCACTGGATTACATCAGCCTCAGCGGCGCCGTCATTTACATGTTCGCGCACGCCATGGCCACGGGAATGCTTTTCGCCATGGCCGGGTGGGTCTACGACCAAACCCACACCCGAGACATTCCCTCTCTGGGAGGCCTCTCCAACCGAATGCCGTTTATATCCGCCGCGTTTGTCATCGGCTGTATGGCCTCAATCGGAATGCCTGGCACTGTGAACTTCATTGCCGAAGTCATGATCATCGTCGGCAGTTGGAATAAATATCCCTTCCAAGTCGTGGTCGCTGTGCTCGGTATCGTGCTCACCATGGCGTATCTCTTCAAGATGATGCGCGGCCTGTTCTATGGCTCCATGGCGGAGAAATACAGCCACTCGCACGATGCCGTGGCAGTGGTCGACCGCATGCCCTTGCTCATCATGATTACGGTCAGCATCAGCTTCGGCATTTTCCCGGGACATCTCTACTCGGTTGTTCGGTCAGGGGTCGACCCGCTGATCGCCCGTATCACCAAGGTGGTCCCGGTCGCGGAACTCCCGATGAACATCCCACAAGCCACCTCGTCCACCGTGCCCGTATCTGCTTCCCGTGAGGCGATTGCGAAGGTGACCCCGCGATGACTTTTTCCCTGACACTTACAGCCAGCGATCTCTTGCTTCTGCTACCCGAACTCTTTCTCACACTCTGGCTGTGCGTCGTCCTGACGGTGGATTTCTCGTTCAAACGAATCGTCCAGGAACAACTCGCGTACTTGACCATACTCGGATTGGTCATCACCCTGGCCGGCCTGGCCTGGTTCGACATCACCGGTATCACAGGAACCCTTTTCGGAAAAATGTTCGTCGTGGATCGAATGGCCATCTTCTTTAAGGTCATGATCCTGCTCGCCACGATTCTGGTCATACTTCTCTCAATCGACTATGTGCACCGCTTCTCGTTCTTTCGAGGCGAATATTACTTCCTCGTCGCGATGTCGGCCTTAGGCATGATGTTCATGGCCTCGGCCAACGATCTCTTGTCTCTCTTCGTCACCCTGGAGTTTGCGACGTTCGGCTTTTACGTCCTTGTCTCCTATCTACGCGACGACATGGCCTCGAACGAAGCAGGCCTCAAATTCTTTATCCTCGGTGTCTTTGCGGCAGGATTGCTGGCCTACGGCATCAGCCTGGTTTACGGTGAAACCGGAAAACTCGTCTTTTCCGATATGACCGGAGCCAACCCGACCACCGGCCTGGTCATCGGCTTCCTTCTGATCTTTGCCGCATTGGGCTTCAAGATCGGCGCCGTCCCCTTTCATTCATGGATCCCTGACACTTACCATGGCGCCCCGACTCCGGTGACCGCATTCCTGTCCATCGCCCCAAAGGTCGCTGCCTTCGCCATCCTGCTGCGCCTGTTCCTGGTCGCGCTGGCGACGTTCAAGCCGGCCTGGGCATTGCTCATCGTCGCGGCCTCGATCCTGTCGATGACGTATGGCAATATCGTGGCCATCGCGCAACGAAACATTAAGCGTCTGCTTGCATACTCCGGTATCGCTCAGGTCGGGAACGTGCTGATCGGACTGGCTGCCGGCACGAAAATGGGCACCGACTCCATTTTGTTTTATTTGCTGACCTATCTTTTCGCGAACCTGGGTGCCTTTGCGGTCATCATGGCGATCAGCAATTCGGTGGGGAGCGATGAGATCGACGACTACCGTGGACTCAACAGGCGCTCGCCATTTCTGGCCTTCGCCATGTTGATCTTCCTGCTCTCTCTGGCAGGAGTGCCTCCGCTCGCCGGCTTCATCGGGAAACTCTATATTTTCGTCGCCGCGATCAAAGAAGGCCTCTACATTCTGATTACGGTGGGCCTCGTGAACATCGTGGTGTCGATGTACTACTACTTGATCGTCGTGAAAAAGATGTACATCAACGAGCCCCTCGACTCTTCTCCCATCAAGACCACCGGCCCCTTACGAGCGGTGATCTATGTGGGATTGGCTGGAACGCTCGTGATCGGAATCTATCCCCAACCGTTCCTCGACTGGGCTGTGGCTGCCACCCTGATGTTTTCCAACCTCATGGGGCCTGCCGCCGCCATTACTCCGCCGAGCACGCCGTTCGGGGGCTGACGCCCCGTTCGCGCTCACAGCCCGCGACTTCAATCAATTCCCTTCGCTTATCAATGCCTTCTGGTACAATACGTCTTGCGGTCGCATGTCTGCATGCGCCTGCTTACCACTCGACCAGTTGACTCCCGTCACCGCCTCCGCGGGGTCCTCATGACACGCATGGACAAACAACAACCCCCACAGGCCGTCAACGCTGGCATTGAGTCCTCCCTTCCTGCCCAGCCGAAGGCTGAGGGAATCCATGGACGGGTGGCATTTCTCAGCCCGTGGCTTGAAACGTTTCAAAAACGCTCGATCGAACAGCGAGTCTTAGCCGGGTTTGGGCTTGTCTTTGCCGGCATCCTGGTCATTTCCGCCATTTCCTATCGCAACATGACCGTCCTCATCCGCAATGGCCATCAAGACCAGCGGAGCCACGAATTCATTCAGTTTCTCGGCGCGACCGGAGAAGCCATAGACGATGCGGAGAACGGACACCGACGATTCCTGGTCACCGGAGACGAGAGCTACCTGGCCTCCTACAACACCCTTCGCGAACGCGCCCCGGAGTATGTTCGTTACCTGCGGGATCTGACCGATGCCGACAGCACCCAGCGTGCCCATGTCAACGACCTCGAGCAATTGATCCTGCAGCAACTACAGGAAGAGCGTGCCGCCATTGAACTACGGGCCAAAACAGGCTTCGAGTCGGTGCGAGGAATGGCGCTGACCGGAGTCGCGAAAACCGCACTCGATTCGGCCAGGCGGCTGCAGGCCCAGATGGAGCAGGAGGAAACCAAGGCCCTCGCGCAGCGGGTGATCGAATCGACGACAACCACCCGTTCCAGCATCATTCTTTTGATCACCGGCGCGATGTTGCTGTTCGTGCTGCTCGCGGCCGTGTACTACCTGATCCGCCATGACATTACCGAGCGACGCCGGATCGCCGACGAACTTCACCGCCGCGGGGAACTTCTTGAGGCTGCCAACAAGGAACTGGAGGCCTTCAGCTATTCCGTGTCACACGACTTGCGCGCCCCGCTACGGCACATTGACGGCTATGCCTCGCTCCTGGCAAAAGCCACCTCCATCTCGCTGGACGACAAAGCCAAACGCTATCTGCATACGATTTCTGAATCCGCCACCCGGATGGGACAACTGATTGATGATCTGCTCGTATTTTCTCGCATGGGCCGGCAGGAAATGTTGCGCGGCAAGGTCAATCTCAACCAATTGATCGCCTCCGTACTGCACGATCTGCGACATGACTTGCAAGATCGAGCAATCTCGTGGACAATCGCTCAACTCCCTGAAGTCACAGGAGACGCAGCCATGTTGCGACAGGTGTTTATGAACCTGGTTGCCAACGCGATTAAATTCACAGGCACCACGCCGCAAGCCGCGATCGAAATCGGGAGCCGGGACAATGGGCAGGACGAAGCGGTGTTATTCGTACGGGATAATGGGGTAGGATTCGATATGCGTTACGCGAACAAGCTCTTCGGCGTCTTTCAGCGACTCCATCGAGCCGATGAGTTTGAAGGGACAGGCATCGGACTGGCCAACGTCCGACGGATTATTCACCGACATGGGGGGAAAACCTGGGCGGAAGGTGTGCTCGGCGAAGGCGCAACCTTTTACGTCAGCCTCCCGATAGCGAGGCCCTCGGCATGACCGTTTCCAAACCCATCCTCTTGGCTGAAGACAATCCGCGCGATGCCGAACTGGCCCTCGCCGCCATGGAAGAGCATCACCTGGCCGATAAGGTCATCCTCTGCCATGACGGCGCAGAAGTATTGGATTACCTGTACTGCCGCGGCCACTTCAAAGCGCGGCTGCAGGGCAATCCCGCCGTGGTATTGCTCGATTTGAAAATGCCGAAAGTCGACGGCCTTGAGGTCCTTCGCACGATCAAGGGCGATGCAGCATTGAGACCCATCCCGGTCGTCATGCTCACATCCTCCCGCGAAGAACGGGACCTGGCAGAAAGTTATGCGCTCGGCGCCAACGCATATGTGGTCAAGCCGGTCGAGTTTCACCAGTTCCTCAAAGCAGTCAAAGAACTTGGGGTGTTCTGGGGCATGATCAACGAACCGCCTCCTGAAGGGGCAAGCCGAGCAAGCGACCGATCAGCCTAACCACTGGCTTCGATACAAACGATGACTCAGCCTCTGCGATTCATCCATCTCGAGAGCAATCCGGCGGACGCGGAGCTGATTTATGCGACCCTCCGTGACGCCGCCATAGTCTGTCAGCCCAGGCGCGTTCGGACACGTGAAGAGTTTCTCGCCGCACTCCGCCAGGAAGGGTTCAGTTTCATTCTCGCCGACACCACGGTCCCTGACTTCGACGGAGCCGAGGCCCTCGGGCTCGCACGCACCCTGCACCCGGATGTGCCCTTCCTTTTCGTCTCCGCAACGCAAGGCGAAGAGTTCGCCATCGACATGATGCAGCGCGGGGCCACCGATTATATCTTCAAACAACGTCTGGGCCGGCTCGTGCCCTCCATCAAAAGAACCTTGCGCGATCTTGATGAACGCTTGGAACGCAAGCGAGCGGAAGAGGCGTTACGCATGAGCGAAAAGCAGTTTCGCCAGGCGCAGAAAATGGAAGCGGTCGGCCGCCTCGCAGGAGGACTCGCTCACGACTTCAACAATCTGCTGACCGTCATCATGGGGCACAGCCAAGTACTCCTGGGAGACCTGTCCCAGGGCAGTCCGATCCGCGCGAAGATCGAGGAAATGCAGAAGGCGGGCGAGCGGGCTGCAAGCTTGATTCGCCAACTCATGGCCTTCAGCCGGAAGCAGCCGGTGGAGCCACAGGTCCTGCCGTTGAATTCGGTCCTCGCCAATGTGGAAGGCATGCTCCGGCGCCTGATCGGCGAAGACATCCAATTGGTGATCCGTCCCGATCCACACCACGGCCATGTGAAGGCCGATGCGGGTCAACTGGAACAAGTCCTCATGAATCTGGTCGTGAACGCCAGGGATGCCATGCCCAACGGTGGCCTGCTCGCGATCGAAACCTCGCAGACCGAACTAGCCCGTACGCCGGTGCATCATCTCCACCCGCTGCCATTGGGGCAATATGTCAAATTAACGGTGACAGACACCGGCTGCGGTATGGATGCAGAAGTGCTGGCACACCTCTTCGAACCATTTTTTACCACGAAGGAAGAACACAAGGGCACGGGGCTCGGATTGTCGACGGTGTTCGGCATCGTCACGACCTGCGGGGGCGGGATCGACGTCTGGAGCCAGGTCGGCCATGGCACCACCTTCGACCTGTATTTTCCGCGCGCGAATCCGCAAACGCCCGCCGCCTACGCCACGGAACCTCAAGGTCGTCCCCGCGAGGGATCGGAGACGATTCTCCTTGTCGAGGACGATAGCGGTGTGCGCGACCTGGTCCGTCACGAATTGGTCAAGACCGGCTATCAGGTGATCGAAGCCAAGAATGGGGTCGAAGCCTGCCTGAGCGCCACTCAGCAAAGTTATCATGTCGACCTGCTGCTGACTGACGTGGTGATGCCGGGGATGAACGGGCGTGAACTCGCGCAACATTTATCCGTCATCAAACCGAATCTGAGGGTTCTGTTCATGTCCGGCTATCTGGACGATATTTGCGTGAGCAGCGGAATGGACCCCCATCGAACCACCTTTTTACAAAAGCCGTTTACTCCGGACCTTCTGTTGCGCACCGTACGCGCATTACTCGACTCCTCCTCGTCCGGAACAGGACAGGCTCAGCATCAGTCCTTTCCGCCCGGTCAAGCGCACCGCACAGCACGCGCCTCCTGACACGATTTGTTCGCCGGCCAATACCCGCAACGAATTTGACCCCCACAGCCATCCTTTTTATACTGGGCTCGGAAGAAGCACTTCATAGTGCGATTGCCTGTCTTCCAATAGTATGAACGCCCGAGTGTCACGATGATCGACCACAGCCCGCAGGAAGCACGCACCATGCACCGGTTGACGATCTTGTGCGGCTGCCTTCTGTTACTCTGTCTCCAAGCGGGATTAGGAGCAGGTACAGCTTCATCCGAACCGGTCCCCTGGGAACGCCTCACCGCAGGCATGCAGGTGGCGCTCTGGAATCCCGTTGAAGCCTGCCCTCAGGTGCCGGCCCTCCTCATGCTGCAGGTCGATCCGGAGCGATTCCGGTTTTCCATCTATCAGTTTCGGGACGAAGGACTTCGGGCACCGCTCTCGATTCACGACTGGCAGCAGCGCACTGATGCCTATGTGCTGTTTAACGCGGGGCTGTTTCGGGAGGACTATTCTTATCTGGGCGTCTTGCTAAAAGAGGGGCGTTCGCTCGGCGGCAAGAGACATCATTCCTGGCAGGGACTCTTCGCGGCGGAACCGACAGACGGAAAACTTCGGAAAGCACGCGTCCTCGATCTCGCCTACGATGGATTCGCGGAAGATTCTCCGCTCTACCGGGAAGCCGCACAGTCGCTGATGTTATTCGACCGAACCGGCAAGCTCCGGGTGCGGGATAGTGGGAAACGCGCGTTTCAGACGGTGGTGGCAGAGGACGGGCAGGGCGCCATTCTCGTGATCAAAACGGTCGATGTCGTCTCGCTTCATCACCTTGCCGATTGTTTACATCGGCAGCTGCCATCGCTTCAGCAAGCCATGGCCATGGATGGAGGCGCGTCGTCCGATGTCATCGCCAGCCCGGACCTGCTGCACGCCGCCCAGGAAACCACCTCACAAGCCACATGGCGATCGATCCTGGCAGGCAACATGGGTGTGCACATTCCGCTGCCCACGGTCATCGGCATCAGTCCGCGCACCCCTTCGCGCGGAACGCCGGCTCCGGGCCCATCATTGCCGCCACGCGGGCGATGACTGTCGCGGATCTAGCGGCCCGGCGCGACAGGGAACCCCGCCTCGGTCCAGGCATTCATACTTCCCACCACATTGTAGACGTGCGTATAGCCCAGGTCGGCCAATGTCTCTGCGGCGATGTTGCTGCGATGGCCCGATTGGCAGTAGACGACGATATGGTCGTCCAACTTCGCGCCCATTTCCCGATGCCGGGCCTTCATGTCACGAAAGTCGATATTCAGATCGGTGCCGGGAATCATCCCGGATGCGTGCTCTTCGGGGGAACGCACATCGACCAGGACAAAACCTTTCGCACTCATCGACGGAACCTTGACCAGCCCGGCTCGCAATTGCTGTACGCTCAACACATAGGAATGGTAGGCGACGGCGGAATGAGGCCCCTCGAGCACAAGTCCGAACAGCACGATCGCGCACGTGATAGAAGTGAGATATCTCATGGTCACTGCTCCTTTGCTCAGGCCGGAATGGGTACGTGACGCATGACGCATGATAGGAGCTCTATGAAAAGTTGGTCAAGTCTGACGATTCTTGGTCTGTTCCTGACTCTCGCAGGCTGCGGAGAAGGAGCCATCATGGTCAAAGATGCCGAGGATGGTGGGGTAGTCGTATACCCGTATCGACCCGAACAGGGGACCTTGCTCTCGTCGTTCCGGAAGGAAGCCATGCACCTCATGGAAAAGAAATGCCCGGGAGGATACACCACGGTCCGAGAAGGAGAAACCAAGGGCCGGCTCCGCCAGGCCAGCCCCATTGCCGGATCGAGCGACGTGGTAGAGGAGCGACGGTGGGGGATTCAATTTCAGTGCAAGTGAGCCTAGGAAGGAGCGGCCTGCCCCTGCATCAGGTCATCGATGGTCAACAGGCTCACGACGTTCACTCCGGTCTGTTCGACTCGAGCGCGGCCGTCCTGCTCTTTTCGATCGACGATGACCAGCACGTCTTTGACCTCCAACCCGGCGTCACGGGCCGCGACAATCGCTTTGACCACCGATCCGCCGCTGGTCAGCACATCATCGACGATTAAGGCCCGATCTCCCGCCTGCACGACCCCTTCGACCAAACGACCGAGCCCATGGTCCTTCGCTTGTTTACGCACAAAAAATGTGCGCCACTCGCGGCGAGGAGACGCCGAGTAGGCATAGTCTGATATGGATGTGGCGATCGAGATCGCCCCGATCTCAAGCCCTCCGAGACAATCGACCTGAAAATCCTTGATGACCTCCCAGGCTCGCTTGGCGACGAGATGGCGCGCGTGGGGAAACGCCATCAACGTCCGACAATCGACATAAAACGGACTAAGTAGTCCCGAGGCGAGCTTGAACCCGCCTTTCGGATCCCATTTGAACGACTGCGTCTTGTGAAATGCGGCGATGAGTTGGTCTTGCAGCATGATCGGTCCGGTGCTCCCTTGGATACGAGGCTCAGCAAGCCACCACGGCATTGCTGGCTCCTCCCTAACGGCGGCTGATTTTACACCGGTCGCACTGCAGATGAAATCGATGATTCACTCCGGCGAGAGACTCATCGCCTGCATTCCACAAGTTACTCCTGCTCACAGGAGTCGGCAGCGACTCGAAAACCCTTTAGGAGAATCGCCGGACCTGTTCCGCCAGCGTCCCCGCAACGAGGCCGAGGTCAAACGGCCAGGCATACCGCAACTCGACCCCGGGGTATTGCGGCCGGAGATGTTCGAGTATTTCGGGAATTTCCACTTCCGAATGCGACCCGCCGGGCGTAAACATCGTCGTCGCGACGGTAATGTGGGTCGCGCCCTGCTTGGCGAGTTGCTCGACGGATTCTTCCAACGTCGGAGCGCAAAACTCGTTGTAGGCCACGGCAAACAGTACCTCTCCGAGGTTCGCGCGCAATTGGGCTGCCACCGCTTCAAGCCCTGCCTGATAGGGATCCGTCTCCGCATTGCGTGGCCATTGGCGGATCTTGGCATCCAATTCCATCTCTTCCGCCGACGCCGGTTGCTTCGCCGCGCGCCGCTGCGCCTCGAGCCGTTTCAATTTCGTCACCATATCCTGAGGGCAGCCCCTGGGAATGCCGCCGTGTCCCACCAGAATCACACCCTTCCGCACTGTTGCCATCTCTACACTCCTCCCATTGAAAGTCACATTCACTGACGCTCACACCGGACTGCTTGCATCCAGATATTCCTGCAGATTGGTCTTGCCGTACCGACTCGCCGGACAGACCCTTCGGATAAATCCCGCCACCAGCGCCATCGCTTTTTTCACCGCTGGAGTTTTCTCGGGATCCGTCGCGGGCAGGAGCCGCACGGTGACGGTCGTGTCATGTTGTTTGAGCTGGATAAAGAAACTCCGTGACACTCCCTGCTCGATCACCACCGCATCCAGCAGCGCCTCTCTGCCACTCTTGGCCAGATAGAACTCCTGCACCTTGAGAATCTCGCCTCCCGCGCGCTGAAGGATCGGGGCAAAGGATTGATAGAGGCCTTGAAGGTCTCCGGCCCCTTCCACGACAACATGCGGCATGGCGTCCTTTCTATACGTGATTCCGGAGCATGAGCTCCTTCGGATGTGGATTCAAATAGACCTGCTCGCGAATATATCCGACATCGAAGACCTGCACATAGTGCTTGATCAGCGTCAAAGGCACGATCAAGGGCGTGAGTCCCTGGTGGTAGTCCCCGATGACTCCCAACAACTCCGCTTTTTCCTGCGCATCGAGCTTCTCTTTGAAATGGCCAAGGATGTGCTGAAGCACGTTCACATGCTTGCGAACGGTCGCCCGCACCGCCAGCGCCTGCATAAAGAGTTCGCCATACCGCTGCGCCAGATCTCTGGGGCGATACTCATTGACCTGCGCCACCAGGCGACCGAGTTGTCGATAATGCGGCGCACTGTGCGCCAGGAGCAAATACTTGTGTACGGTATGAAAGCGGACCACCGCCTGCCGAGTCAGTCCGCTGCTCACAAGATCCTGCCAACGGCGATAACAGAACACCCGCTCGATAAAATTCTCTCGCAGCAACGGATCGCACAGCCGGCCTTCTTCTTCGACGGGGATCAGCGGGAAACGCCCGAGAAAGGCCCGCGCGAACAGGCCTACGCCCTTGCGACCCGGCATGCCGTGCTCGTTGTAGGTACGAACCCGTTCCACTCCACAACTGGGCGAATCCTTTTTGAACACAAAGCCGGACAAGTCCACGCTTTCCAAATCGTCCAGGCGCCTCGCCGTCATGACTTCCAAGGCGCGCGTATGATCCTGGCCGCTTTTGATCGCCACTAAGCGTGGGTGCTGCGGATTGCCGACCAGCCGCATCGCTTCCCGTGGCGTACCGAGTCCGGCCTCGACTTCCGGACAGACCGGCACCCACTCGACATACCGGCCCAATACATCGGTCAGGAACACGTCGCGCTTGTGGCCCCCATCGAAACGGACTTCTTCACCAAGCAAACAACGGCTGATGCCGAGTCGAAGCGCCGCGGTCGTCATGTCGCCACCTGTTGCTTGCCGAGGTCCAAATATTCCTGACGGGCTTGCCGATGGTCCACAATCGGTTCCGGATAGTCTGATCCGATGCGGCATCGGGCACGAACCTGTTCCTCCTGCGGCATGAGCTGCGGCTCATGGATCCACTTCGTCTGCACGCGACTCAATTCCGGCACATAGCGCCGCAGGTAGTCACCCTCAGGATCGAACTTTTCGCTTTGCAGGGTCGGGTTGAAGATTCTGTAGCCCTGCATCGCATCCGTTCCTGTGGAGGCGCACCACTGCCAGTTGCCATTGTTGGCCGCCAGGTCTCCGTCTACGAGCTGCTGCATGAAGTATCGTTCTCCGCTCTGCCAGTCGATTCGAAGATCTTTCACCAGAAAAGAGGCGACCACCATGCGCACCCGATTGTGCATCCAACCAGTCTGGTTCAACTGGCGCATCCCTGCATCCACGATCGGATAGCCGGTCCGGCCCTCGCACCAAGCGGCAAACAACCGGTCACGCTCAGGCCCGGCAGCGCGCGGAGCCGGCAGTCCCGGCTTGGTCTTGAACGGGCCCTCGGCGACGTGCGGAAACGCCGTCAGAACCTGCTGAAAAAATTCCCGCCAGACCAATTCATCCATCCAGGTGAACACATCCGGACGGGAAACGTGGCCACCCTTGGACAGGGTGTTCAGAGCCGCATGCACCATCGTGCGCGTGGAGATCGTTCCGAAACGCAAATGGGGAGACAATTTGGAGGTCGCATCTTGCGCCGGAAGATTTCTACCGCTGACATAGCTATGCACCGGCCCTTTCAAGAACCATTTGAGCCGAGCGCGCGCGGCCTGCTCACCCGGTTCAATCCACATCGGTACTGACTCGTACCCTAAATCCGTCGCCGTCGGCAAGGCCGGCGCATCAACAGGCGTGGAAGGCGAGGGACATGAGGGCACCGGAAGCACCGGCGGAGCGGCAGAGCGCCAGGTAGTCCACCAGCGGTCGCGGTACGCACTGTATCGTTGAAAGGGGTCTCCCGTCAGCCCGCGAACTTCTTCGGCTTCAAACACCACATGATCCTTGAACGTCTTAACCGTACGGCCTTGGCGTGCCAGCCCATGCTGAACCTTGCGATCCCGCTCCACGGCCGAAGGCTCGTAGTCTCGATTCCAATAGATGGCATCGACGCCAAGATCCTGTGCCGTGCGCAGCACTGTTTCAATGGGCTCGCCGCGTCGCCAAACCAGGGCCACTCCCTGTTCCGCCAGTGAGCGGCGCAATTCTTCCAGACATCCCAACATGAACCCGACGCAAGCAGACCCGAAGACATGCTGACGCAGCAACGGTTCGTCGAACACAAAGAGCGGTACGATCTCCCGGCACTCTGTGCAGGCCGCCGTCAGAGCAGGGTTATCATGAAGTCTCAGATCACGACGAAACCAGACCAGGCCCTTCATAAGCGGACCTCGGGAGATGACGAAGCCAGTCTGGTCGCAGGCGGAACCGGATCAACAAACAGAATTCTCCGCCAGGCCACATAGCAGAGAAACAGCGCCGTCGAGACCATAAATCCCGTGCGCAGCTGATGGAAACCGAACTGAACTTGATTCATCAGCTCGCTCGTCAGGCCGAAGCCCCCATAGGCCATGGCCAACCCCCAGGACCAGGGACGGAGAAATATAAATCCATACCCGATCAGAAAATGCACGGCTGGCGAATGCAGCTTCACCACGTAGGCCATCGGACCGGCAATCGTCACACCGAACAGCTTCAGTGCATAGGCGGGGAAGAATTCGATGATGAGCACATCGATCAATCCCACCAGCAGGAAGAGTGCGCCGAATAATTTGATATCGGTGCCGCGTTGAGTGGTTTGCTGGATCATATTCCCGGTCTCCTTCCCTGCGGACATCGTGCCGTGACGTCCCTTCTCCATTAGCGCACCCAGGCATCGGGAAACGCCTGCCACCAGGTCGTGGGATGCGCCGACCGCCACTGAGTCTGTTCCTGCCAGAGCCGATCGGAGGCCGCCTTATTCAACCGCACGGCCATTGCAGCGCTGACGTCGGACTGTTGGCGAACGCTGGTCTGAATCATTTCCTTTGCCATCCGCGCCAGACCGCCCGGGGGATCGACGAGATCCTCAGTATGCCGGTACGCAAGATTCAAATACAGCTGCTCCACGGCCATCCAGCTCTCATCCTTAGACAACTGTTCAAGGTACGCGTCGATCGCCTGATAGACATACGTGAGACGCAGGTATGCCTCTGCCGACGGTGCCTCTTGTATACCCTGCTCACACGCCTCTAAGGCCCGGCGATAGTCGCCCGCCAACAGATACAGTCCCGTTTTCTCCACGGCGGATGATATGGAGAGCGGCGTGGGATGAGCCTGCCCCTCGGTCGTTGGAGTGCCTGCTGCGATGACCATCAACCCAAGCGCGACAATGGCCTGTTTCACGCATCACCTATTTGGCTGAGCCGCCATGTGATCCCATTTGCCCCTTATAGAGGGTCTGGCCTGCCACCCGTGTCACGGACACGTCCCGCACGGCGTTCTCCGTTTTTACCCCCAACTTGACCACCGTTCCCGGCTCGCCTCTGACCATTAACGCCACTTGCTCATACGTCTTACCGGTCACCGCGACACCATCGACCGTCGTCAATTCATCCCCTTGCTTGAGCCCGGCTTTTTCCGCCGGACCGTCGGGCAAGATCTGTGCGATATACAACACGGCCGTCTCGCCCACTCGTTCAGCGCCGACGTGCAACGCGACTCCGATGACGCCATCCGGAATCGCGACCTCCAGCCCATAGGACGCTCCCGCTCCAGCCTTCTCCTGCCCCTCACCGGCCAAGGCCTTGCCCATTGTGCCGGGCGATTGACTCAGGCAGAGGCTCAGAATCCCCATGACTGCGTAGAGACCGGTATACATGTGCTTGTTCATCTTTGCTCTCCCTTCGTGACGATCACCAATGATACGCAAGGCCCACCAGCCAGAGCCCTCCCAAGAGCACGAGTGAGTTCAAATACAGCGACCGTTGATGCAATCGATCCCATGCCGCTTTCAAGACCGGATCGACGACGCCCTCGCGCTCCTGCACTTTCAGTTGATCCCTCATGGCATTGCTCTGCGGAGTCAGGGGGGATCGGCAATAGGACTCTGCAGAAAGAATGACCAGCCAGATTCCGCCGGCCAGCACCAGAGAAGAACTCACCCCGTGCATGATCCCGAAAACGGTCAACGACACCAGGCCGACCAGTGCCGCGTTCATACCCAAAAAATAGTAGGCAGGAAACAATCGACGCACAACAGTCCCGAACTGTTCCGGCGCCAAATGCTTTGCCAGAATCGGAGCCACCACGAATGACAACAGGACAACCTTGCCGACGAGCACGGCTACGGCGAGTGCGTGCAAATACTGCATCGTCGATTCCAGGAGGACACTCATACAGGTTTCTCCTTGGCGACAATCGCCCGCAAAGCCGGCTCCAGTTCAGGGTAACGAAACGTGTACCCCCCGGCTCGGGCCTTGCTGGGGCCGACACGCTGACCGGTCGTCATCAACGTCCCCAGCTCTCCCAGCGCGAGGCGTAAGGCAAGTCCCGGCACGGGAATCCACGAGGGACGATGGAGCACTTGGCCTAGGGTGCTACAGAACTGTTTCATCGTCACCGCCTCGGGCGCCACAGCATTCACCGGCCCTGAGAGATCCGGTGTGGTGAGGGCCCATTGAATGAGTCCGATGAGATCAGTGCGGTGAATCCACGACACCCATTGCGTGCCGGGCAGGACCGGTCCCCCGGCAAAAAAATGAAACGGCAGCATCATTTTCGGCAAGGCCCCGCCATCCTGTTCCAGCACCATCCCGGTCCGCAGCAAGACAACACGGGTGCCGAACTGACCCGCGCGCAGGGCCTCCGCCTCCCAGGCTGCGGACAGTTGAGCAAGAAACCCTTCTCCAAGCGGCGATCGCTCATCCAGCAGCCGATCGTCACTCGCACCGTAGTACCCGATGCCGGAGGCGCTGATCAGGAGCTGAAGCGGAACAGGACGCGCAGCAATCGCATCCACCAGAAGTCTGGTGCTGAGTACACGGCTGTCAAGCAAGAGGCGCTTGCGCGCATCCGTCCATCGACCTTCCGCGATCGGCTCGCCGGCGAGATTGATCACTACATCAGCAGCGGCAACCTCCGCCTGCCAGTGCCCCGGTGAACGGGCATCCCATTCCACGCATCGTATGGGCGAGTGAGACGGATGACCGGACTTGCGGCTCAGGACGACCACATCGTGTCCCTGCCGCGCCAATTCGGCGACCAGCACATGACCGATAAATCCTGTTCCTCCGGTCACCACGATCTTCATTGTCCTGTCCTCCCCCTCACACTGGTCGTCGCTCACGGTTCACGGCCGGACCCATTCGCTGATTCTTCCCCCCGTGCTGACGACTCTTTGTGATTCGCCGACTTCTTCGAAGCGCTCCGACTCGAAATGGCCGTCACGCGCTGACTGAACTTTCGCTCCTTCGTACCATACAGCAAATTCGGCGGCGGACTCTTCCGATTCTTGAGGATGACCGGATCGAGCACCTCCCCACACATCGTACAATGCCAGGCGGTGATATCGATCTGGCCGGTATCATCGAGTAGATCAATGTAATATTGCGTCAATAATAACCCGCCGCAACGAGGACACACGTGGTGCTCCGGCTGCGGAGTAGAGAAAGATTCTGGCGTCCCATGTGTTTCCATTGGAACCCCCGGCTTCGAAAAAATGAGCGACTGTGCACCTCATCCTGCTTGCTCGCCTCTACTGCAACACGGCTCACACTCTCGCAATCGTTACCAGCCACGCAGCCGTTCCTGCCTCTCCCGCCGCGCCACCGCATAGGCGGGCCGCCGCTGACGCACAAACACCGCCGCCCCGATACTGGCCACCAGAATCACCACGCCATAGACCAATAACTGAGTCATACACTCCTCCCGACTACCGCGCCTGATACAAAGGCCTTCTCTTCGTCCAGTCTGTTGGTTCGCTGAGGGGACGGGTTCCTCCAAAGGAAGAACCCATCCTCCTCAACGGGAGGCCGCGTGCGGAGTCGCGGTACCTCCATTGCCAGCTCACCAGCCCACAACGTCACCCCACCAGCTGAGGCCATCGTCTACTTCGCCTTCGGCTCACCATGGGCCGCATCCTGCCCCTGTCCATCGATACTCCGCACACATCGGAACCCGGTCCCGTGTGTCTGGAGCGCGAAACCCCCGCGGCCCCGGGCCGTTGCCGTGATATCCGAGAGAGGGCTGTGCCAGGATCCTCCTCGAATGACGCGGACGATGCCCTTATCCGGTCCCTGCGGATTGGTCGTCGGAGCATTGGCGTAGTAGTCCGGGTCATACCAGTCCTGCACCCACTCACGGGCATTGCCTGCCATGTCTTTGATGCCGTATGGCGAGTCGCCACCGGACAACGAGCCCACCGCATGGAGGGTCTTATCGTCGACCCATTCCCGGTCAAAATTCGCCCGCGCCGGGGTCGGAGCATCGTTGCCCCACGGGAATGTGCGGCCGTCGGTCCCACGCGCGGCCTTCTCCCACTCGGCCTCGGTCGGCAACCGCTTTTTGGCCCACGCGCAGTAGGCTTTAGCGTCGTACCACGTGACCTGTACGACCGGAAGCTGTTCGATTCCCTTGGCTGAAATCAACACCCCGGTCCCGTAAGGATTGGGCGGGCTTCGATGCCCTGACGTCGTCACGAACGTCATGTACCGTTCATTGGTCACCTCCACCTGATCGATAGCGAAGGCGTCAACCTGCACTGAACGCTGCGGCCATTCATCGGCTCGCCCTTTCGGACTTTGAGTGCCCATCAAGAATGGTCCTGCCGGAATGGTGACCATGGGAACCGGATCCAGCTCTTTTGAAGCCGGCGCCGCGAGCACAGGAGTCGTGGCGAGCGCATAGACGGCCGCCACCAACAGGCCCGTGCAACCCCACTGAGTAGTTCTCCTGGTCAGACCTTGTCTCATTGCTTCTGCTCCTTGCTCCCCGCGATGGCCTGGGCCGTATGGACCTTGATCTGTCCGACGAGGCGCTCCACAGCGCCAGCGTCTCCACGGTCGGCTGCCTCCTGCGCCTGGGTCACGAGGGTTCTTGCTTCATGCAGATGTTGTTCAATTTGTGCTTGCAGATCAGGCGACGCGACGGTCCCCCCCAGCGCTGCGCGGTGATACACCTCCCAGGCATGGTCCACGCTATGTTCCGCCTCATGCACCAACTGCACTTTCTCCGGATGAGTGTGACGGCTGGCATCGATGGGTCCGGCCTGAAGCTCCGTCGTAGACAGCAACGCCGTCAATCCGCTTGCCACGGTAATCATTGTCCAGTACTTCATGCCTCTACCTCCGTCATGGAGCCCCTGGGAGCGACACCAGCCGCCGTCCAGCATCACGGCCGCTTCATCGATTGTTCGATGAGAGGCCGCAGTTCCAACAATTCAACATTGACCGGGTCCATCGCCAAGCCGCGGGTGACCGCCTGTTGCGCCTCTGCGAATCGTTCCCGGCCCATTTCCACCAGGGCAGTGATGTAGCTGTCCCGAATGCGTTGCTCCCAATCAGCAGGCGCCGCCTTGGCGCATCGGAACCCCAGTCCCACGCCATAACTGTTATTGAGCGGGTGGTTCCAGAAGCGGTGCGTCGAGCGGATGGTTCCCTCCGGTGCGATCCAGGACCCCCCGCGAATCACGCGCTTTTCACCGACCGTCAGCCGGTCCACGTACGTCCCGGTGCCGCCGAGCCAGAGGGGTTTCTCCGGGCCAGTGGGATTCACCATCGTTTCCAGCCTGCCGTAGTACTTCGGGTCATACCAGTCCGCCACCCACTCAAACACGTTGCCGGCCATGTTGTAGACGCCGTAGTAACTAGCGCCTTCCGGATGGGCATCTATCGGCATCGTCGCGTCATGATGTCGATCGTAGTTCGCTTTGCTCGAGTCGAAGTCGTTGCCCCACGGATAGAGATTGCCATGCGGTCCACGGGCTGCCTTCTCCCACTCCGCCTCCGTGGGCAACCGCTTCCCGCGATACTCGCAGTAGGTCTTCGCGTCGATCCAGTTGACGCCGACCACCGGTTGCTGCGGTTTATTCAAGCGAGGGTCATCCCAATAGGCCGGAGCCGGATGGCCGGTCGCTTTGACAAAATCGCCGTAGTCTTTATTGGAGACCTCATACTTGTCGATCAGGTACGAGTCGAGAAACACCGTATGCGCCGGACCTTCGTCGTTGAACGCCTCTGCGGACCAGGGCGTCTTCATTCGCCGGTCGTACAGCGACAGGCGACGGTTCGGTGTGGCCGGCTCGACCCTATCCAGGCCCATCACCGACGGTCCTTGCCCCACATACACCATGTCTTTCGGAATCGTGGATTCATCCGCGTGGGCTACCGGGGCCATGATGACGATCCCCATGACAAGCCCTGTGCCGATCACCGTACCCAACAGATTCATGCCGCACCTCCTTCACGTGAGGGTCCGACAAGGAGGCGGTCGACCCGCCTCCTTCGCAGTCGGCAACTATTTCTTCATGCTTTTCTTAATGAGCTCACGGGTCGCCAAATACTCTTTGTTGTCAGGATCAGCGGCCAACGCCTTCTCGATGGAGGCCATGGCATCTGCGTTCTTCTCCGCACCCATCCCGACCAACGCCTGGATGAACGCATCCCGTCCGGCCTGGGTGGCTTCTTCCGAGACCGCATTGGCCGACTTGGCGCAACGGAAACCCAGACCGACGCCGTAAGAATTATTCTCCGGTTGATTCCAGAATCGATGGCTGGTGTGCAGGGACGTTTCCGGAGCCAGCCATGAGCCACCTCGCAAAACCTTCACCGGGCCTTGGTTGGCGAAGTTGTAGCCCTTGTCGGCACCACGTGGGTTCAGCGCGTTACTGGTCCGGTAGTACTTCGGGTCATACCAGTCGTCAACCCACTCGAAGACGTTTCCGGCCATGTTGTAGACTCCATACCCGCTCACACCATCAGGATAGGAATCGACCGGCATCGTGCGCCCCACATTCTGTCCGTAGTTGGCTTTCTTTGGATCCAGATGGTGTCCCCACGGATAGTGGTTGTCGCCTTCAGGCCCTTTGGCTGCCTTTTCCCATTCCGCCTCGGTCGGGAGCCGCTTGCCGTCCCACTTGCAGAACGCATTGGCGTCCGTCCAACTGACTCCGACCACCGGTTGCTCCGGCTTGCTGAGTCGCGGATCGTCCCAATAGGCGGGAGCCGGGTGGCCCGTAGCTTTCATGAACTCCTTGTACCGCGCATTGGAGGCTTCGAACTTGTCGATCAGATAGGCATCGAGCACCACTTGATGCCTGACCTCGTCCGAATGTTCGTTACTGCCCATGGTGAACTCGCCTTTGGAGATGAGCACCATGTCCTTATTATCTCCAGAGGCATCGGCCGCAATGGCTAACGATGTCGCCCCCGCCACGAGCACCATTCCTATTCCAATCCGAAGGGCCATCTGACTCCGCATGTGAAACCTCCTTGGTTACGAACTCTCAAATCATTGGTGACGACAACTGCTACGCTGAGACCTGACCGTTCAACGCTTGGCCGGCCACTTTCATCTCCCGGGCTGCGCCGGCCATCTGCTGGAGGTGTCGATTCCAGCGAATGACAGGATCGACAATGTCCCCGCATTGGACACAGCGTCTGGTGGGACAATCGAGTCCACCTTTGCCGGTGAGGAGATCCGTACAGAAATCCTGAACCATCAATCCGCCGCAGCGGGTGCAATCGGATTCATGCTGGAAGGCCAGAAGCTCCACTCGGCCCTCGCTGCTTCCTGCTGTCTCTTGCATTGCATTCGTTGTCGCCATGATCACTCCTGGATTTTTATGTCCAATGTTTGCAACGACTATGTCTAATGTTTAAACCTTTATGTCCAATGTGTCAAGAGTTTTATGCATAAATATTTGACAAACATTGGACACAGAATTATACTTCCTACTAGCAAATGAATACCCACAGAATTCATAGGGTTGCGAAACTTACCGGCCTCAGCCGCGATGTTATCCGGGTCTGGGAACGAAGATTTGACCTGCTTAAACCCACCCGCGGGGCGAATCGATATCGCAATTATTCGGACGAAGATGTTGCGTTGTTGCGGTATCTGAAGCAGCAACTGGATGCAGGAGAATCGATCGGTGATCTGGCTCGAGTGGGGCGGGAAGAACTGATCAATCGACTGCGAGCGGCCGCACCACGCACCACCGTCGTGGACAATACCTTCGACCGGCTGTTGCGGGAATTATTGTCGGCGCTGGAACCACTCGATCGTGTGATGTTCGAGAAACGATTGAACGGCGCCGTAGCTGTCGTGCCATTTGAAGAAGCCCTGCACGGAATCCTGCTTCCGCTTCAGGAACGAGTGGGGCATCTGTGGCATAGCGGCCGCATTGATATCGCGGTCGAACATTACGTGACCGGCCAAATCAAACAAAAACTCTATGCGGCCATGAACCAGCTGCCTGTGGCCGAATTCGGCGCGACAGTTGTCGTAGCGTGCCCGCCCGGCGAGGAACATGACCTTGCAGCACTGGCCGTGGCCTATCGATGTCGCGTGCGTGGTTGCCGGGTCTACTACCTCGGCGCCAATGTACCCGTTCTTTCGCTGAGCAAACTCTGCCGCGAAGTCGCGCCCGACCTGACTATTCTTTCCATTACAATTGCCCTTCCCAACCCGCTTGCGACCGACTTGATTCAGGCACTGATTCGAGACGTGGCGCCTGTGTCCAAAGTTCTGGCCGGCGGCCGCGGAGCGGAGGCCATGCGGCAGCACTTCGCAGAATCCCCCATTGAACTCCTGGAAACATTCGGCGACTTGGACGAAATGTTGGAACAGTTCACCCGACGGTTTCCCATTCCAGGCTGACGAAGGGACATCCTTCACATGGCGATCTATCCGCTCACGGTGTTTTACGACGGAGCCTGCCCCATTTGCGCCCGCGAGATGGCGCTCATGCAGCGGTTCGACCGAAAACACCGTCTCCTCCTCTGCGACTTTTCGTCACCCGAATATGATGCCGCCGAGGCCGGACTTTCAGTAGATGAGCTGGGCGCAGTAATTCATGCCAGACGGGAAGATGGGATTGTGATCACAGGCGTGGAGGTGTTTCGCACGATCTGGCAAGCCGTCGGCTTGGGATTTTTGGCCAAGCTGAGCCGGTTGCCCGCGATCGATCCGCTCCTGGTGAGAGCCTATGTCTGGTTTGCGAGAAACCGCCTGTGGCTCACCGGTCGCAAGCCCAGCTGCTCCGGAATGTGCCGCACCAAATCCACCGCCAACACGACACATCCGACCACATAGCGGGCTGCTAGGGAACCGGCGAGGGGTCCACCCAAAGGTGAGCGACCATAAATCGCTGTAGAGCCTCTCCGTCGGGGGAGGTACGTGGAACACTCGTGCTCCGGATATTCGAGCCTTCACTGAAATGCACAATCAAATCTTCGCGCTCTTCGTGGATGAACTGAATATAGTCGAGGTTAATATGGAATCGACCGATCTTGAGGAGCTGCATACCATCCTTTCTGGCCTGCGCCCTATTCGTGAAGAGAGCGAACGAAGCCACTCAGCGCGCCATGTCGCATAGGACATTTTCGGGATCTCTGCTATGCCGACCCCACCCACTCGTCATCTTTGATTGCTCACTCCCGGCATGGAAACCTTGAGCATCCGGTAATTCCACTCCAGCAACTCGCTCATGTTCATTCGGCCGCAGGCGCGTGGAAGTATATCAGAGCGTATGGCATGAAGCAGGGAGACTCCCGACCATCCTCGGCATGTGCAGGGCCGGCGGAATACCAGATGCGCACCCTGTTCGACGAGCCATGCTCAACCAACCCTGTCGAGTCGCTGTAAGAGAGCGCCGACATCTTTTGACACCTCATTGATTTTCCTCAGCGGGAGTTTTCCTACGCTGTCGATTGCGGGCGGTTCGTAGACGCAGTGGACCTAGGCAATTGCCCAGCGTTACGGCTCGATCGACTACGTACAGACATATAGGAAATAGGTGGTACCATTATCCGGAACGTCATCGGGGGTGAGCCAGGCCTACCGCAAACGATCGCCGCCGCAGAGCAGACTTCATCGATTGTTCAGTTACACCAATATGACACTACGCCTCAGCATCACTCTCTTGCTCAGCATCTCGTGCATTCTGGTCCTGGTGGGCTATCTGGGAGGCATATCCTACTCAGACCTTATGCCGCGGAAGTTCACAATTAACGAGTCATCCGTTGAGCCACAGCAGAAGTCCTCGGGCCTCACAGTCAACCTGCCTCCCGTCATTGCTCCCGTGGACGATGGTCAGAAGTTTTATTATATTCAGGCAAACATCTCCGTGGAGATTGATCGCCCTGGAACCGCCTCGCTCATCAGGGAACGTCACGACACCATCGATCGGCACATCATGGAGCTGTTCCACACCTACCCGGTTCAAGACTTGCGCATGCCGGGACAACCAGCCACGTTGCGAACGGACCTTCAACACACGCTCAATACACTCCTTCCCAAGGGGCAGGTTCGCAACGTCTACATCACGAGTTGGCTGGTCACACCGGTCGGCTACTGAACCGTCGCAAGAGAGATGGTCCTGCCCAGGCAGCTATCGGACCACATCCTGCCATACGTAACCCATGTGAGATTGGTGAGACCCACTGAGAATAGATGCGACTCGTACCCTCGTAACCTGTCGGGAGTGATGATTCGCACGATTGAGGAAATTGCAAACAGAGCAATTAGATCAGATGACGCCGCGGGTCAACTGGCCGTGACACGTCGTCCGCCTATCTCTTCCCACGCTCTTGAATCGGGACAATGTTGAGAGGTATGGTGCCGAAGCCGGGAGTTGAACCCGGATACCCTTACGGGCGCTGGTACCTGAAACCAGTGCGTCTGCCAGTTCCGCCACTTCGGCCTGAGGAATGGAGTGGGATTATCGCTGATCGGTTCCAACCCGTCAAGGTGAGCCAGAGGAAAATCTGCAGGGGCCCCTTTGAGCCTCACCCGGCGGGAAGGAGATCGCCATCAAGGCTCCAGGCACCGTGAGGAGTGACCTCCCGCAGGTCGCCGCTCAACACAATGCGTTCACGCACAAGCCCCGCCGCGGCCAGTAGCAAGGGAGCGGAAATACGCGGAGCCTCGTCGGCGATCAGCACATCGAACCGCACCTTGCGAAATAACTCATCAGCCGCCACCCGCGCAGCGGTCGTGAGGATCACCCGCCGGTTCTGCACGAACGCCTGCCGGTTCGTATTCTCTTCCGCCGCCAGGAGCTCCCGAATCTTTTTCGTGCCGCCCAAATGGATGACATCCTCCTTGAGCTCGGCAAACTCCGGTTTCAACTCTTTGGGCACCGTCGCTTCGGGAATCAACTCATCGATCCGCTGCTTGGCGATATCGACCTCCGTACGAAGCCCGGCGCTATAGCGCTCATAGATCACTCTATACTCGCGCAACGACTCCACGTTTTTTCCCACCGCCTGCATAGACAAGCGCCTCCAAATCGGCAGTTGTTCGTACTGTGCCAGGGTCGCATCAATTTCTTTGATCTTGGCCTGGTAGTCGCTCAACTGCGTCAGTAGACGCCATTCCAGGAGCCGCACCTCGTCCAAATCCTTCTGCTTTTGAGCCTTGTAGGCCAGGATCGGCGTGAGCTCGCGAAACCGATCGTACTTCTTGCGGAGAGCCGCCTTGTCGGATCGGGATTTGGCGTAGAATTGATGCATCTGTGCCTCGAACCCCAAGTCCGGCAGGGGGATGCCCGCGCTCTCCTTGCTGGTCGCCACTTCATACCGACTGAGCCAACTTTTGAACGTAAGCCCGGCTGCCTTCATGGCCCGGGCGGCGACGAGAGTCACCAGATCTGCACTCTGGTGATCAGGGGTGACCAGGAGAATGCGCTTGTTTGCACGGATCAATTCCACAACCAGCGTCGCTAATTTCTGCCGACGGGCCGACAGATCATCCTGCCACAGGGGGGTCAAGACGGAGGTCGGGGTCAGGGCCTCCAACGTACCGCGGTCTCCGGATTGTCCCGCTTCGAGGATCGGAAGGAGCCGCTCCGCTGGGCCCAGCGTATAAGAGCTTCCGGCCTTGCTCATCTCGGCGAGTCGACGACTGGTCGTGAGGGCCAATCCACTGGTGTCCGGCACCAGCGTGGCATTCGGGACGACATCACCGATCGCATCAAACAACTGGAGCACCAGACGCTCTTCCTCCTGGAAGAGTACGATGCCCTCCGTCGGTTCTGCCTCTTCGCCCAGCAGCAGGGTGGCCGCGAGATCTGCGCCGACGATTACGTCGGGCGGGAGGAAGAACTCGTACAAATGCAGATTCCCGACCGTTTGGAGCAACCGGCCACGCACTAGCGCAATCTCCTGATCGCGCCCTTGCTCAGTGCTGTGTGCGGCCTCACGTTCGAGCGTGGCGGCCAGGTGATCGAGAAGATCCGGCAGCGTGCCGGGCATGGCGGTCATAACGCGTCTATCTCCCGCAGTTGTGGCGACGCCACCCACGGCGCCAATTCACATCCGTCAGACATCTAATCCAAAGACAAAGTGCGTATCTTAAAGAGTTGGGAAAGACCCTGTCCAGCCGCCGTCGCACCCACAGGTCATCGATACCCCTGACGACCGGCGCCCATAAGCCGGAAACAGCCGCGCAGCATGCCTGCGTCCCCATTCCAGGGCGAATGAAGAAAACCCGTTCCACGGCTCCAGATCAATTGACTTTTGCACAGCCCGCCAGTATGCTTTTTCCCTTTCCAACAGAAGGAGTTGCAGTATGAAGGTGATTCTCCAGGAAACACTCGAAGGTGTAGGCGACCTCGGCGATCTTTTGGACGTCTCCAGCGGGTTTGCCAGAAACTACCTCTTGCCTCGCAAGAAGGCCGTGGAAGCCAACAGCCGGAACATCAAAGAATTTGAGCATGCGAAGCGCGCCGCCGCCGAAAAAGCCAAGAAGGAAAAGCAGGACATCGAGGCGCATGGCAAGAAGATCTCAACCGTGTCGCTGACGATCGCGGCCCAGGTTGGTAAAGACGATAAGATGTTCGGGTCCGTGACCGCCAAGGATATCGCAGAAGGCCTGGCCGAGCAGGGCTTCACGGTGGACCGCCGCAAAATCCAGCTGGCCCAGCCGATCAAGGAACTCGGAACCTTCGCGATTGCCATCAAGCTGCCGCGCGAAGTGACCGCCACCATCGCGGTCCATGTGGTCAAGAAACAAGAAGAGACGGAAGCAGCCGAAGAAGCCGCTCCCACGGCTTAGTCCGTTGCGCGATCATGCGTGGTCGCCGGACCTGGGGCCACGCCCGGAGGAAGCATGCAGGATTTGATCGGTTCGTTGGACGCATTGAAATCGACCGACCCTGAAACGTACGACGCCATCGTCGCCGAAGAGCAACGGCAGCGCGACAAGCTGCTGCTGATCGCGTCGGAGAATTTTGCCAGTCCCGCCGTCCTGGCCGCCCAGGGCAGCGTGATGACCAATAAGTACGCCGAAGGGTACCCCGGTAAGCGCTATTACGGCGGGTGCCAGCATGTCGATACGGTCGAAAGTCTCGCGATCGAACGCGCCAAACAAATCTTCGGAGCCGAGCATGTCAACGTGCAGCCCCACTCGGGGTCGCAGGCCAACATGGCGGCCTACCTGTCTGTGCTCAAAACGGGTGATACGATCCTGGGGCTCGATCTCGCCCAGGGGGGACACCTCACACACGGCAGCAAGGTAAACTTCTCCGGCATCATTTTCCGCGCCTTTTCATATGGCGTCGATCGTCAGACCGAAACCATCGACTACGCGGCGGTTCGCAAGATCGCCGAGGAATGCCGTCCTCGCATGTTGGTGGTCGGAGCCAGCGCCTACGCCCGCACCCTCGACTTCGCCAAGTTCCAGGACATTGCCAAGTCGGTGGGCGCCTACCTCATGGTCGACATCGCGCACATCGCCGGGTTGATCGCGGCCGGTTTGCATCCAAACCCCGTTCCGTACGCTGACTTTGTAACCACCACGACCCATAAAACGCTGCGCGGCCCACGCGGCGGCGTGACGATGTGCAAGGCCGAGTATGCCAAGGCCGTCGACAAGATCATTTTCCCCGGCTTACAAGGCGGCCCGCTCATGCATGTGATTGCGGCCAAAGCCGTCGCGTTCAAAGAAGCGATGTCTCCGGCATTCAAACGGTACCAGCAGCAAGTGCTCGCCAACGCCCGCACCCTGGCGCAGGGCCTGGTCGACCGCGGGTACAAGATCGTGTCGGGCGGAACCGATACCCATCTGATGTTGGTGAACCTGACCAACAAGGGCATCACGGGCAAAGAAGCCGACGCCGCGCTGGATGCCGCCGGCATCATCGTGAATAAGAACGCCATTCCCTACGACGAAAAGCCACCGGCTGTGGCCAGCGGTATTCGTATCGGCAGCCCCATCGTCTCCACGCGCGGCATGCGCGAGGCGGAGATGCGCGAAATCGTGGCGCTGATCGATCGCGTACTGCAGCATCCTCAGGACCAGCAGGTACAGGCCGAGGTACGGGCGCAGGCAAAAACATTGTGCAACCGTTTCCCCATCTTTCATGCCTACGATTCGTCTCCCGCTTAGGCAGGACGTTCGCCAGTGAAGTGTCCTTTCTGCGACGATGTCGAAGACAAAGTCGTCGATTCGCGGATGGCCAAAGAAGGTGAGGTCATCCGCCGGCGGCGCGAATGCCTGTCGTGCAAACGCCGCTACACCACCTACGAACGTGTCGAAGAAACCATGCCCGCCGTCGTCAAAAAAGACGGGCGCCGGGAGCCCTTTGATCGAAGCAAGATCGTGTCCGGCCTCAAGAAGGCCTGTGAAAAGAGGCCGATCAGCACAGCGACCATCGAAACCGTCACCGATCGCATCGAAAAACGCATCCAGGATATGGGTGAAACCGAAATCGTCAGCACCGCCGTCGGCGAAGAAGTCATGAAGGAACTCTCCCAGCTCGACCAGGTCGCCTACGTTCGATTCGCCTCCGTATATCGAGAGTTTAAAGACATCGACCAGTTCATGGATGAAATCAAATCCCTGGCCCAGCAGCGCCGGGAGCGTTAGGCCCTCCCCTTCTCCTCGCTGCTCCGGATCAGTCCGCTCGGTCTAGCTTAGACAGAATGGGCGCCAACAGAGGAAAGGCCGCCGCCCGTCCGGTAATTCTGAGACGCATGCCAACAACCAAAACCACGCGGGAACGACGAACCACCCTCCGTCCCACCAAACGGCGATCGCCGGGCGCGACGCACGTCGTGATCATCGGAGCCGGGCGCGGGGGCACGGCCTTGATGGAGATTTTCGCCAACGACCCGTTGGTGCGGATTGTCGGCGTCGCTGATATCAGCCCGCAAGCGCCGGGGCTCGGGCTGGCCAGACGTCTGCACATCCGCGTGACACGCAACTACCGGCAACTCCTGAAAATGGGACCGGTCGATCTGGTCATCGATGTGTCGGGGAATCCTGAGGTCGGCGAATATTTACAGGACATCCGCCGTATGGGCGTCTCGGTGATCGGAGGGGCCAGCGCCAAATTCATGTGGCAACTGATCGAAGCCCGCATCCGCGCCACTGCCGACATCGAAAAAGCGCTCAACAAATATCAGTCGCTTTACCGGCTGTACGTTAAGGAGACCGGCGCAGCGGTGACGGAGGAACGAACACGCATCGCCTGCGAAATTCACGACGGTCTGGTGCAAAGTCTTGCCGGCGTCAATTTCAAACTCGAGCTTTCGCAAGAGTTACTGCGCAAAAATCCCCAAGCCAGCCTGGACACGATTCGGGAATCCAAGGCCCAGCTCAAACTGGCCATTCAAGAAGCGAGGCAGGTCATCTTCAATCTGCGGCCGCTTCACTACGACAAAATGGAGCTCATCCCGGCGCTCACGAACTATCTCAAGTCATACGAAACGCAGTACCATATCAAGACCGCCTTTTCCGTGACCGGGGATGAGACCATCCTGTTCCCGCGCACGAAGATTTTTTTGTTCCGGATCGTCCAAGAGGCGTTGAGCAACGTGCAGAAACACGCCAAGGCCGGCCGGGTGTCGGTTCAGCTCGACATCCGACTGGACTTGTTGCAAGTGACTATTTCCGATAACGGGATCGGGTTCAACATGGACGCCGTGCTTCGCGATCCAGAAAAGTGGGACCACTTCGGCATTCGTGGCATCTTGGAACGAGCACGACTGGTGGGAGGAGAAGCCACGATCGATTCGAAGAAGGGACGCGGCACGCGGATCGTGTTGCGTATCCCACTAGCCGACAAGGAGACGATTCGTCATGGAAAAAATTAAGGTCCTGATTGCTGACGATCACCGCGTGGTTCGTGAAGGCCTGGCGGCCATCCTCAAGACCAAAGAAGACATCAATGTGGTCGGCGAAGCACAAGACGGCGTGGAAGCGGTGGAGAAAACCAAAACGCTGATGCCGGACGTGATCCTGATGGATGTCAGCATGCCACGCATGGGCGGCATTGAGGCGACTCGGCAAATCAAACGGGAATTTCCTCATATGGGGATCGTGGCGCTGACCATGTACGAAGAACAGCAATATATCTTCGATCTGGTGCGAGCCGGTGCCACAGGATATTTACTCAAAGACTCAGAATCCTCACAAATTGTCGCGGCCATCCGGGCCATCTATCGAGGAGAATCGCTCATTCATCCGTCGGTCGCCAGTAAGATCCTGGCCGAATTTTCCCTGATGTCGCAGAAAAAGGGGAAGAAGCCGGCTTGGGTTGAGCATGACCTGACCGAGCGGGAAATCACTGTCTTGCGTCTGGTCGCAGACGGAAAAACCAACAAGGAAATTGCCAACAGTCTGGACCTCAGTGAAAAGACCGTGAAGAACCACGTCCGCAATATCTTCCATAAGCTTCAGGTCTATGACCGCACACAAGCCGCCATTCTCGCCATCCGCAAAGGCCTTATTGAACTGGAGCCCAGGCCCTGACGAAACAGGCAAGACAATCAGCCCTGGTTCCCGGCAGGCGATCTCACTAGATGCCGACTATTCCTGGCTCTAGCGCTCATTCCGCCACGCCTATCTAGTAACCTATTGAAAACAGATCACTTCCGTGGCTTCTTCGTTCCAACAAAAGATACAATTGTGTTTTTTACACAACAGTGAATAATTTTAGCCATTGAATCATTTCACTTATTAATCAATTAGTTAAAGGCAGATTCCGTCATGGCACAAGCATTGCTAGATCCAGTGTCGCAACTTACGAAGGAGGCACTGTGCGGTTTCAGCAAACGATCGGCTCACCAGTATCCTGCTCAGGCGTTGGGCTCCATTCAGGCCAACCGGTCACGCTGACTCTCCGCCCAGCTCCCCCGAATACAGGCATCGTCTTTGTGTATCGTAACGGGTCAGAGGAAACCCTCCTCCCCGCCGCGATCTCCTATAAAGTTCCAACCGAACTCTGCACGGCCATCAGCGCCAATGGCCACCAGGTCAAGACCATCGAGCACCTCTTGTCGGCCCTGGTTGGCATGGAAGTCGATAACGTGTATGCAGAAGTCGATGCAGGAGAAGTTCCGGTTCTGGATGGCAGCGCGAGCCCGTTCGTCCGCCTGATTCGTTCAGCCGGCGTCATTCCCCAGACTCGTCGGCAATCTTACGTGAAAATTACGCAACCCATTGAAGTGGTGGATGGCTCAAAGCGTGTCAGGATCGAACCGTCGTCGACTCCGAAGATTACCTATTCGATTCACTATGATCACCCGTTGATCCAAACCCAGTCCTATACGTATACCTGCTCGGCGCCGGCATTCGAACAAGAGATCGCCACGGCCCGGACGTTTGGCTTCCTCCATGAGGTCGAAGCGCTGTGGTCGAGAGGGCTTGGAAAAGGCGGGACGCTGGATAACACGGTGGTCTTGTCCAAAGAAGGCGTCGTGAATGAATCAGGCCTGCGCTTCCCGAATGAATTTGTCCGACACAAGGTGTTGGATCTGATCGGTGATATTGCCCTGCTCGGCTTCCCGTTTATCGGGCATATTGTGGCCGAACGGTCTGGCCACGCCATGCATACGAAACTTGTTGAGCAAATCCTTCTTCAACGCGATAAATGGGCCCTAATTACAGGGGAACATCCGGTCGCTGCATCCGAATCTCGCTCTTCGCTCGGGCTTCTTCGCCCCGCACCATCCCTCGCAGTTTAATAACTGCATCCTCGAATAATACTGATTACTTCAGGCCATAACCCCGTCAGGGATATGGTCTGTTCCGCTTGAGGGCATAAAAAAACGCCGGAGGTAAGTGGCCTTACCCCCGGCGTGTAAATCCTGGAAGGGACTTACTTCTTCTTCGCTGCCTTCTTCGCTGGTTTCTTCGCTGCCTTCTTCGTTGCCAAGACTCTCACCTCCCTTCACACATTTAAAGTTGATATGAACTTCCTCGGCCCGCTTACACTACTGCTGTCAATTCCTGAGTCATCACCGCGAACGTGTTTGGTCCGACTTTTTGGAACCGCTTATCCCGCTTCAACGAGGTCGCCACAGACGTTAACGGCGTCTTCCCCTTGATCTGCAACCCACCCTCAAGCAGACGCTGCAAGAGCTCTTTGGCATGCATGGGACGACTGGCTTCCCGGAGAATCTGATAGGCGGCTTCCGGCACACTCTTCCCGACATACTTACTTTTTCCAAGCAGAATCTCACGCGATTGATCTGTGACGTCCGTCACAGGAAGCGGGCGAATTCCCTTTTCGTCGGTAATGATCTGACTGGAGAGGCTGGCCAACTTGGCCTTATCGGCTTCCACGCGATAGAGCGTTTCGGCAAGTTCCAAGTACTTCTTGATCATGGCGATTTCATCGTCGAGCCGACGTCGCTTTTTCTCAAGCTCCTGATAGCGATTCCGGTAGGCGCTAATCCGCTGTTCAAGGCCAACCAGAATGTCGGTCAATTCTTCCACAAGCAAGTCCTCAATAAAGCATACTTGCTTTATAGCAAGTGATTTAAAATCTGTCAAGTAACTGCTCATAACTATTTGATCGCATTCTCCGCACTAACAAGCAGAGTACACTCAATGCCTATCCAAGCCTTGTTATACAAGAACAAGCGTTTTCTGTTTTGTTATTTTTCAATGCCTTACACTGCTCTATCGGAAAACTAGGAAGCTATTAATCCACTAGCCGTCGAGTCATGCTAGGATGCGGCTTCTATGCATACATTGCATCTTCCTCCTCAAGCAGAGCGCGCCCGCTATCTTGCAACGGCAATCCAAGCTGCTGAAGCAGCCGGTGCCGTGATCCTCGAACATGCCCGATCCGGCTTCCGTATCGATTACAAAGCCGCGATTAACCTCGTAACCGATGCAGATAGACAAGCAGAGGAGCGTATTGTCCGCACGATTCTTTCGGCCTATCCTTCGCACCGCATTCTGGCGGAAGAGCGCGGGCAGGACGGGGCTGCCGATTCGCCTTGTCGATGGATTATCGATCCGCTGGATGGCACGACCAATTTCGCCCACGGCTTCCCGTTCTACTGCGTTTCGATCGGCCTGGAATACAACGGCGAACCTCTTGTGGGGGTCGTGCTGGACCCGGTGCGTCGGGAGCTCTTTACAGGCGTGGCAGGGGAGGGCGCCTATGTAAACGGCGAACGCCTGCATGTGTCGGCGATCACGTCGCTCGAGCAGTCGCTGCTCGTCACCGGTTTTGCCTACAACATTCGCGAGACGGCCGACAACAATCTCGACCACTTCTCCCGCATCTCATTGCGGGCACAGGCGGTTCGGCGCACCGGTTCAGCCGCACTGGACCTTTGTTATGTGGCATCGGGGCGGTTCGACGGATATTGGGAAGTGAAACTCAGCCCCTGGGATATGGCGGCGGGAGTCGTCATCGTGCGTGAGGCGGGCGGACTGGTGTCCGGATTTAACCGAGAAACATTTTCACTCTACGGACAGGAACTCGTCGCCACCAACGGACACATTCACAACCAGTTGCTCGACGCTATTCACCAGCGCTCCGACAAGTCCTAACCTTCTCACTCTACCAACCGCCTATCACCGGAGCCCGTGCGGATCGGCATGACGGCCGTCCGTCCCATGTACAGCGCGATATTTGATGCGGTATCATGCCGCTCTCACATGTACGCCCAAAGGAGTGCACGCAGTATGGCAAGCCAAGTTCCACCGCAGAAACCAGCCGCCCCATCCGCCAACACGCAAGACGTCTGGGATGTCGAACTTTTACACGTGCACGTCTCGCGCAAAGGACAACTCGTCAACGCCGAATGGGCGATCCACCCCCAGATCAAAGCCGATTTGAGCGCAGACGAGTGGAAGGAGCTCGGCGAGTTGATGAGCAAAGTCACCACCATCGTCGGGCATCGTTTTTCCCAGGCCCTTGGCGAGGCCGAGCCGGCGCCACCCGGAAACGCCTAACCACTCTTCACCAGGCACCGCTCGACAGCCTTCAACGAAGACTTCGCTCGAGCACACATCAGACCGATTCAACCCACGAGGTGATTCATGGACTGCTATTACCATTCGAAGGATCTCGGAAAATTCGGAGATATGGGCAAGGGCAACCCGGTCCTGTGGGAAAAGTTCATGAGTTATTACAGCGCCGTCTTTGCCGAAGGCGCGCTGACAGAACGTGAAAAGGCGCTGATCGCGCTCGGCGTGGCCCACGCCGTGCAATGCCCGTACTGTATCGATGCCTACACGCAAGCGTGCCTGGAAAAGGGATCGAACACAGAAGAAATGACAGAAGCCGTCCACGTCGCCTGTGCGATCCGCGGTGGCGCGTCACTCGTGCACGGCGTGCAGATGCGGAACGTCGCGGAGAAATTATCGATGTAGGGGAGTGAACGTCGATCGACGCTGCTGCGCCCCCTAGTAGTAAGGATGTTCGGGGATCGCCAACGTAAAATACTTCCCGCGCTCTTCGTACAGAATGCGACGGGTCGTCAGGATATTCAGCGCTTCAGTCAGGTCGTCTTCCGAGCACGCGATATCGGGCTTCACATCGCGCAATATCGCACGAATCTGGTCACGACTCTTCGCCGCCTCATTGCACGCCTCGATAATGCCCGCCGCAGGCCAGTCATACCGACGCCTCGTCGGCATCTGCGGATCACGTCCGTCATAAATGGTGACGTAATCCATGGCCTTGGAGTAATACAAAAACGGCCGGTCGTTGCTGCGTGCCCGCCGCTGCCATTCCTCCACCAACCCGATCAATTCCTCATAGACGTGCGGATCTACCGGCCAGTCGGCGAGTTCGTACTCGAAATCGTAGGCGATCTTGCGTAGATCGATGCGCGCCGCATCATACACATACTCATAGGCTGTCCCCGGCCCGGTAATGCGTACTCCGTAGGCGTGCGGTCTCGTAAAGTAGGGACTAAACCGTTGTAGCCAGAATTTCCCGGTCGCCTCTGGCGCCTGCAAATGGAACAGGGACGGCAGAAGTTCGATCTGCCGAAGATAGTCTTCGTTCGTTTCACCAGGGAAGCCGAGCAGAATATTCCAGGATACCGCGACCCGATAGTAACAACACCATTTAAGGCAGACGATGTTCTGCATGGGCGTGACGCCCTTGTCCATCGCTTTCAGCTGCGAGAGACTCAGGCTTTCCAAACCAGGCTGCATGCACTTCACCCCGCCAACGGCCAACGTCCGGATCTGGCTCTTCTGCAGATTACTCTTGGTTTCGATAAAGACATCCAGATCGCAATGCTCGGCAGCGAATCGGCCGAACAGGTTGTCGACATATTTCATGTCGATGATGTTATCCACCAAACGGAAACGGGTCGTATCGTAGCGGCTCGAGAGGTACGCCATTTCCTGCGCGACCTGTTCCGAGGATTTCGCCCGGAACTTCATACTCTGCGCATTCAACCCGCAAAAGGTGCAATGGTGCTTCTCGCCCCACCAGCAGCCGCGGGACCCTTCGTAAAGGAGGATGCGGTCGAGGCCGCGGGAGGCCTCCGTGCCGAGTTCTGCTAATAGATGATAGTAGTCGTCGTAGTCCGGCGGGCCGGTTTGCGCAAATTCGGTGAAGAGGGCCGCATTCGGCTCGAACCGGACCTCGCCGTTCTCCCGATAGATGACACCCTTTGGGCAGGGCCCCGCCGCTCCACCCAACACATGGTCAACCAACGCCGGAAAAGTGACTTCGCCCTCACCGACCACCACATAGTCGATGAAGGGAAACGCGCGAAAATGTTCCAACCCCATTTCGCCGTCGAAATTGGCGCCGCCGAAGACGATCTTTACGTCCGGATAGAGATCCTTGATCAGCTTGGCCATCGTCAGGCTGGCCACATTCTGGTCGAACGTGGACGTAAACCCCACAAGCTTGTACTGCCCCCAATCAATTCCTGCCATCGCAGCAGTAAGAAATTGCGGCGCCGTGCGCGTCGCCATGTCTTCAAAAAACGACACCGGCTGACCGCTCTCCCGCGCAATCTGCTCGAACACCGGTTTAAACACGCGCGGATAGTCGGCGCGCTTAGGATTGTCTCGAAAGAGCAGGTATGAGAAGAGCCACTCGCCGAACAATGCCCGCTTTTCGCAAATCGATTCGTAAAGAGGAATCCCGATCTTATGGGCAAACCGCACATTGAGATGATGGCAATCGACCGCGACGCCCTTGGCTTTCAACAACGCAGAGAGCGTCCCCAATTGAATGGACGGGTACTTTGAAAAACTGAAGGGCATATTGACGAGCGCGACCTGCGCCTGGGAGTTACTCATACGATCCCCAGTCCAGCCGGCACAAGGCGGGGGTCAAACCCGGAGAAGTCATGGACATCGTCACGAGACAGTCGAGACTGAAGCTCGCCGCGGGCGCCCGCAGAAAGGACGACGCAGGCGCATTCACCGCAATCCGTCGAGGAGGCCGAGCGAGAACGCCCGCGCCGAGCGAGAGGATCGGCTGTCGCAGTAGATGCGCCATGACTTCTCCTGGTTAGGCCCCCGCCCGAAATGGTTCGAACTCACGATCAGCCTTCGCGGCCAGATAAAAATCGCTCTCGGTAAGGCCGTTGATCTTGTGGGTCCAGATCTCGACCTTGCATTTTCCCCAGGCCACATGCAGATCAGGATGATGCCCCTCGGCTTCGGCCACCGCGCCGACCTTATTCGCAAATGCGAGGGACTGGGCAAAGTCCTTGAACGTATACAGCCGTTCGAGGTGCCCTTCTTTACTCAAAACCCACCCGCGTCCCAATTCCGACAACAGCGCTTGCGCACGATCCGCGGGGAGGGGAGGGACCCCGCCCCGGCAGGGAACACATTTATTATCGGCCAGACTCATAGCATCTCCTTCGCAGACGGCCGTGGCCATCGCCCGATCAAGAAAAAGCCATTCTACGGGCTGCTCGCTCCGTCCCGCAACCGCCTTACCGTCCCGATGGTTGCACAAGCCGGTTCTGGTCCATCACGGCATGACCCCGCTCGAAGAACAACCCGCGATTGATATCACCCACGCTGACCATCCCGACCAATGCCTTTTTCTCCACGACCGGAATTCGCCGAAAATTCTTCAAACCCATGTACGACGCAGCTTCCAGCACCGGAGTGCGCGGCGACACCGTCAGCGGATTCAAGCTCATCACCTCTTCCACGCGCTGCGACAGGACATCGGCGTAGCCCTCCTCCATCTCAACGAAATCACGGCTATGCACGTTGTCATGAATGTACTCGCCATAGTTGGGGTAGAGGGGAATCAGGACATCACGCAACGTCACCATGCCGATCAACACCTCGCCGTCCTCCACGACCGGAATCGCACCGCAGTGACGACTAAGCATCTTGGTGACCACGGACCGGACGGATTCGTTTCGCCTGGCTGTCACCACACCGGTCGACATCACATCCTGAACAAGCATGGCATCCTCCTTCGGTGGATTGAGTTGTACCTAGCGAAATACCTCACGATGTCTATCGAATCACGAGTAGGATTAGGCCACACTGCCCCAACCGTCCATAGAGATTGCTAGGTATCTACAAGCAGGAGTGGCGGTCACCAGGTCTGCTTGTGTTCCCGCAGAAACTTCTGTGCATTAGGGTCCCCCTGCCTGGCTGCTACTTGCAACCATTTAAGACCTTCTTCTGAATTCTGCGGCACCCCTTTACCAGCTAAATACATCCCACCCAACAAGAATTGACTATTTTTATCTCCCTGCTCTGCTCCATCTTTGGCGAGCGCGTAAGCCTTCTGGAAATCTTGCGGCACGCCTTGACCGACTAGATACATAGCGGCAAGGAAACCTTTGGCAAAGGGATTAGCATATTTCGCTTTCACAGCCTTCTGCAACCATTTGGCCGCCTCGGCATAATCTTGGACCACCCCCATTCCCTTCCAGTACATGACGCCCAGGTAGGTGTATGCATGAGACTCGTCCTTGTCCGCCGCTTCGCGCAGCCGCCGCGCCGCCTCATGGAAATCCTGCTTGACGCCTATGCCCTCAAAATAGAACTGCCCCATAATCGCTTGGGCAAATGGCTCTTTTGTGGAAGCCAGTTGAAGCATTTTCGCGGATTGCGAGAGATCCTTTTGGGCGCCGACGCCGTGAAACAGCATCATGCCAAGTATCGTCTGTGCCGTTGAGTCATTTCCCTGCTCAGCAGCCTTGCGGAACCAGTTAACCGCATCCGTGCTGTCGGCCTGGTTGCGAGTCTGGATTTTTTCCGGGCGGAACATAAGGCTAGTAATCTCTTCAGATTTTGACTCATCGGACATAAAGTGGACGGCACTTTCATCATCGCCAGCAAATCCAGCGGCCTTGATCAGCGAAAGCTGCCCCATCGCCATTTGTGCGCTTGGATACCCAGCATCCGCGCTGCGTCTGATCCACTTCGCAGCCTCGCTAATATTTCTCGACACAACTTTACCCTCGCCATACATCTCGGCGAGATGATACATCGCCCTGGAATCACCCCGTTCCGCCGCTTTCTTAGCTTGCTCGAAGTTCGAGTAATCGATCGATCCGGCTTGAGCGTCAGTTGCGCGCTGAAGATCCCCGCTAGCGGACTTCACAGGTTCTGACTCCAGCGCGATGCCCCATCCTTCCAGCATTCCGACAACCACGGAGGCAGGCATGGCCCGCGCAAATTTTCCCTGAACACCTTGCACCACACCAATCACTTGACTGCCCTTAATCAATGGCCCCCCGGAGCTTCCCTCATCAATCGCTCCCCCGGAAAGTACGAAGTCTGCCCCCTCACGTCCTGCCAAATCTGCGCGGCTGATCGACCAGCCACCGCCTCCTTGTGGAAAGCCAATCGTGAGCACTTCATCACCGGTTTTGGCCATGGCAGCACTTTCTAGTTTCAGCACGAGAAGTGGCTGGGTCAGTTCGGCCTTGATCAGAGCGAGATCGTAGCGGAGGTCCTGTTTGAGAACCGCAGCGCTGACGATTGTGTTCTGCCTGGTGAAAAACTCAACCTTCGGTAAGGGATCACCCTCGACAACGTGCGCGGCAGTGACGATAAAAACACTCGCCCCACCTGTTTTCACGATGAAGCCGGTACCTATACGATGCTTGCCTTCAAACGTTGATACGATCTTCACGACACCAGCACGTAGGTCTGGCTCGTTTTCGGCCGCAACCGGTCTTGCCGTCATTCCAAGGAGTAATGTCATTGTCAAAACCAGATAGCGCAGCATAGCGAAGCCTCCGTGTGGCTGCCGATAGGCAAAAGAGCGTGCAAATCTCGTTCGCATCATGAACTCGTCTAATCCCCCGTATTCAGACTCAGTGGACCGATGCCGTATCTCTGACGCAGCGGAAACCGGCACCAACTTCAGCATTGTCCGCCGTAGCGTGCATCCGAACCTGGTAATCAATGTGGGATCCTTCTCTCACTTTGAGATTGAACGCACCCAGACTCCCCCGAGTTGTCCTCTGGCGCTGATCGTTCGACTCGCTGGGAGAAAATCTCGATTCGTTGTAAGAACTGGATGTCCACTCGGCCACTGTAGGATCAAGGATGCGCCCCTCTATGTCATGCGCCGCTTTTTCCCATTCGTCTTCGGACGGCAATCGTTTGCGTGCCCACGTGCAGTAGGCAACGGCATCGTGCCAGGACACCATGTCAATCGCTTGGTTTTGATCGGCTGGCCAGTCACGCTGTTCCCAATATAGTCCTCTGAGACGATGACCGGTGGTTTCCAGAAATTGCCTGAACCGCGTTATTGTCACGAGCTGTCGATCAATATAGAAATTATCCGCTACATACAGACTGAAGAGCGGAGTAGCAACCTCTTCGACGGTGCCATTTCCGTAGATGGTCACGATTTTCGTCGGAAGGCGGCCCGCGTGAATCAATACCATCGGCGCACCGTCCTGGCCGGTGATCTCCTGGGCTACCGTGCCTTCAGGCCTGATCTGCCATCCCCTCAATGCCACATCGAGGATCGATGATGGAACGGCATAGCCCATTCGTTCTCGAGCATCGGTCACAACCCCGACGACCTTGCCGTTGAGCAGGAGGGGAGCACCAGAATGACCTTCCTCGATGAGTGCCTGAAATGTGAGGGCTAGTCCCTTTAGACCGCTGAGGCTGCCCGTCGAGACAGCCCAGGGGGCCAGCATCCGAGGGAAGCCGATCAACATCACCGGTTCTCCCCCGATGATCGGGCTCGTCTGATCAAGCGTCAGTGCCACCAGGCCTTCCGGGACGGCACCGGAGACCCGCAACGATGCAAGTCCGTTAGGGTTCTCACTCTCGATCCCAATAATTTTGGCAGTGAATGGCTGTTGAGGTTTCGGAAAGAAAGTGATTTGAGGTTTTGGATCACCTTGAATGACATGGGATGCCGTGACGATGTAGGCGGCGTCTTTTTCCAAACGTACGATGAAGCCGGTGCCGACCGTGGGCTGCTGCCCCTCGACTTGAGCGGTGATCTTCACCACGCCTTTTTTGAGGTCCTCGATGTCCTGCCCCCAGAGAATATGCGGAAGCATAAAAGTGGCCAACATCCAGAACCCCGCCGTGACGAAGGCGGTTCTTTGGACGGTTTTAAGATCAAGAGACGGCGGCATGTCAGAGCCTCATGCTGCTACAGCCTTTCCAACGCACAATTACTGAAGAACGTCCTGGGCACGGCGAAACCCGAAACCGTTGACGCCACTATCCGGTGAACATGTGGCGCGGCTTGCGGTACCCACCAGCCATCTATTACCCACAAAACTATCCAAGAAATGGGAACCTCTACTGCACCAGAGGCAAAGGGCAAAAGAACAAAGGTCACAGGGTTAGTCAATGTCCTGGGCAAGACGGAAGCCGATGCCCTTCCCCCGGGAGTCGGCCTGGTACCCGTCCCGGTTCGAGGCACGCAGATTCCCCGGATCGTTGCCCCAGGCGCCACTGCGGACCACACGCAGGCTGCAGTCACCGCCGCCCGTTCTTAGCCAAGCCGATCCGTCCGCCGGCGCTGCCTTGTAATTCTCGTGCCAGCAATCCTCGACCCACTCCCACACATTCCCGCTCATATCATGGAGGCCGAGCCGGTTGGGCTTCTTGCTCCCAACAGAAGCCGTGCGGTTTTGAGAGTTTGCGCCATACACCGCATAGGCCGGTAGCTCTTCCTCGATGGATGTCCCAGACCACTTGTCCGCTACCCCAGCTTGTGCCGCATATTCCCACTCGGCCTCCGTCGGGAGTCGATAATGCTTCCCTGTCTGCTGTGACAACCAAGCGGCATAGTCTCTCGCATCTTCCGAAGACACGTTGATGACCGGCCGCCGGCCACGCCCGAAGCCAGCGTCGTCCGGCAATTTTCGGCCCGTGGCCTGGGCAAAGCGATCGTACTCCTCAAAAGTGGTTTCATATCGTGCCATCGCAAACGGCTTGGGGAAGCGGACCTCGTGGACTGGACGTTCGTCTTTGTCTCCTACGCCGTCTGGCGAGCCCATCATGAATTTTCCCACGGGAATCCGCACCATCGACGCGCCGTCCTTGCCGGTGATCTCCTGGTCCTGCGTCATGTGACGTGGCTCCAGTTTGGCCGTTGCGGCGGGCGGGGGAGAGGATCCGACAGATGTTGATGCCGTGCTCGTGCTTTCTTGCACCGTGATCCCAAAGCCCTCAATGTAATCTTGGACGCTCCGTGCTGTTATGCCGTGGCCAGATGACGTTGCCGCCATAACCATCCCAACCACCTCTCCCTGCCGAAAGATCGGCCCCCCCGAATTGCCGGCATCAATGGCGGGAGAGAAGAAGATGTCTCTCCCCTGGCGGGACCCAACATTTCCGACGGTGACATTCCAGGGTCCCGCACTTCGAGGGAATCCAATCACCATGATGGGTTCTCCTTCTGAAACAGAACTCGCTGAGGCGGGGAAAAGAGCACTCAGGCCGGACGGAAGGTTTTCCTTCCCTCTCACGAGTAGCAATGCCAAGCCCCGCAATTCATCATCCCCCTCTGCACCGGGCAGCACTTCCGCCGGCACCGGAACATTCTTTCTGGTGAAGAATTCGACCCTCGGGTTGGGATCTGCCGCCACGACATGCGCTGCCGTCACGATATAGGCCGCTTCCTTTTCAAGCTTGACGATGAAGCCGGTGCCTATTCTTCGAGTACCTTCAGCTGATTTGGAGGTGATCTTGACCACCCCGGCTTGCAGGTGTGCGATATCCAGCGTCCCTATCACTGCGGCGTGGATGAGCCCAAGCCCCAGGAAGAGAATCAAACATGCCACAAGCGCGGTCCTGGCCATCACCGATTAAATTCCTTCCAAAGTCGATAGGCCCCGAGGCTTGTCGTGAACACCGCAGCCACAATGGTGAAGAACAGCGCCAGCCGCGCGTTGTGCCACAGGTCGTCGAACTTGGTGAGACGGTACGCGATCGGAATCTGACCCGTCTTGGTGCGAATCTGCTTGGCCATCCCAATACCCACGAGGTGCAGGCCGCTGCCATTTGCGGCCAAGGTGATTTCTTTGATCGTGAATTCGTCGAGTTGCTCTAACCCAATCGCATCATCCTTGTCGATAGAAACGTTCCCTAAATGCTGATAACCCGGAAAGGTAATCGTCCCCTTGTCGGTCAGCGCACCGACTCGTTCCCCAGCAGAATCCTGCCTTGTGAAGTCCAATGTTGCCACGGGAATACCGCTGAAGATCGAAGTAGCCAATTGGCTTGAGGCAAAGGTCGGTGAGAGGATCAGGCCATCGGAAGCCGAAGCAATCTCTATCCAGGAGGAGCGCTCCGGCAAGGTGGCTCGATAGGTGAGTTCGTCGTTTTCCTGAAACGAGGAATTTGGGAGGTCGCGTAGTTCCGCATGATCCGCAATCAACTTGAATGGCTCATGAAGAGAAAGGCTGAGACCGTCCTGACCCGCGACCTTGACCGTCAGCCCGTCGTTCTTCCCGCCTCGCGCTTCCATCGTGACGTGCGCTTGTTGCTTCACCGCCATGGCATCGAGATGAATGGTGGCCTGTGCCGCGCCGTCGAGCCCTTCCACGGTCACGCGTGGATGTCGCGTCTGATCCTTGGCAGCCAGCGTGACCGTGGAGCCTGCGCTGGTAAGCGGCTTCCAAGCCGACGGCGGAAAAGCATCCTTCTTCTCATCGTATTGCGACGGATCGGCCACCTCGAAGGTTTCCGGTTCAAAGATCAGAGTGGTGAATTTCTCAATCGTGAGCGAGCGGGCTTCGAACCCGCCCAAGGTCGTCTTGCCTTGCGACGTCGCCCCGATCTCGAACTCCACACGCTTCGTGGTCAACTCCACCCGCACCTGTGCCGAAATGGGCCACAGCATAAGTCCGACCACGATCGTTGCCGCCAGCAGGGTCGGCAGGCTCACGAGCCAGAGAGGATGAACCCGCTTCCACCAAGGCCTGGAGCCTATTTCAATTCTCTGTGGCGGACTCTTAACGAGACGTTCGATATCTTTGAGGAGTTGGGAGAATCCAGGATGATCGACGTCCGGGTCCCAATCCAAGAGGGATTGAAACGTTCGTTGGGTAAAGCCAAGCGGGATTTCACTTTGATCGATTCTGACAGGGAGATACTTGTCTTGTTTCCTGGCTTCATCGGCTTCCGCTTGGACCCACTCGGAATCGACCGATTGCTGCGACCATACGACAATCGCGCACCTAGCAGTTCGGAGTTCATGCCTGATCACTGCGTTAAAGGATTCGCCAGTAGGGATGTTCCGATCCCACCAGATGGACCAGCCATACGTCCCGAGCATCTTGGCGAACCGTTCGACCCAGGGACGGTCTTTGCTCGAATAGCTGATGAAGATGTCGCTCATCGGCGGTAATCAGGCCCCCGTCGCTTCCTACTTGGCCGAGGGTTTATGGAAAAACCGTACGGCCTGCTGCACGGGCTGATTGTTATCGAGGAAATAGCCGTTGCAGACCAAGGTATACTGGGCTTCCGGTACGTCCGCCGCCTCCCATCGGATGGTAAACGGCCTGCCGCCAGGGATTCGGCGAAATGCTTGCGTCATGAGTTCGGCCGGTTCTCCCTCTCGATAGACCTTGCAAGAAAGTCGCGCATCACCATTGGTTTTCATGGTGAAGAGATAGCCGCCGATCTTTTCCGGCGGCATAGCGTGATAGAGGATTGCCGGGGCGATGTCTTCGACCGAGGCCGGTGTTTCTCTTTTGAGACGAATCAGTACGCCCAATTCATACATGTTGAGCTTGTGGTCCAATTGTCGCAGCACCGCCTCCGTCGACCAGGTGAACTCATTGGCCGATTTAGCCTGCCATTCCTTTACAGGCTTCACCCTGTCGAGCCAATAGAACAGTCGATAATCCTGTTCCCGGACGGTCAGATGAACGGTGGTCTGGCCTGGCAAATGGAATTTGATCCGCAGCTGATCGGGAAGCTGATCTGCAGGCTCGTGGTAGTCCGCGAGGACGGAGATGACTTCAATATCATAACCCGACACCGGCTTTGGCCTGACGCCTTCGAACCGGTCTCCACGATTCTGATAATCCAGATCTGATGCCGCCTGTACAGACAGGGGCACAACGAGCAATAGGAGCGCAAAGAGTTTCTGCGTGAGCTTAGCAGTCATCGCAAACGCTTCGGAATATGGCCACGAATCGAAGGAGGTGTACTGAACCCGGCGACAGTGTAACCGAGGCGATTAAGTAAATCTAGGAAGTAGGGGGAGGATCGATATGAAGGCGATAAATACTGGCAATACAGTGCTCATCACAGCGCTTTCATCGCGGCCCCCGATCTTGCTGGAGAGTCCGAATTGAACTGAGTCGGGATCCGCCTTTCTCCTTCGTCGACACCACACAGCAACCAGGCTGATTGGCATTCTTTGCAGAGATACGCGAATTATGGTAGGGAAGTAGGGTTCGAAAAGAAAGTCCCTCCCCGACCCGGTAGATGCAGGGAATGGGAGGCACGCGTCAGACCTTCTCAGGTGAGGTCGCTATCGCTTCCGTCCTTCGCATCGGTCATCGCGGAGCCGCCGGCCACGCTCCCGAAAATACTCTCGCCGCTATCTGGAAAGCCCGATCGTTTCACGCTGATTTCATCGAGGTGGACTTGCGCGAAACCAGCGACGGTCATCTCGTGCTGCTACACGACGAAACGATCGATCGCACCACCAACAAATCAGGCAATCTCGCCGAGATGTCTCTGGAGCAGGTTCAACGGCTCGATGCGGGCAATTGGCAACGCATCCCCACCCTGGAGGAAGCCCTGGACATTTCCGGGAACGCCATCGGCGTAATTCTCGAACTGAAAGTGGAGGGGATCGGAAACGAAGCCTGCGCGATCGTAAAACGTACCGGCTTTTCCGGCACGCTCATTTACGCGTCGTTCCTCATAGAAGAATTACATCGCGTACGACTGGCCGAACCCACGGCACAGATCATGGTCCTGCAGCATCGCCGCCTCCCTCAGGATCCTGTCGCCGATGTGGTCGCCTTGAATGCCTCCCATGTGGGGCTCCACTATTCGACCGTCACACCTATGCTGCTCCAGACCTTCCACAATCTGGGTCGACAGGTGTTCGCCTACACCGTCAACGAGCAGACAGATATTCGACGCCTGAGGGACATGGGCATCGACGGCATTGTGTCCGACTTCCCCGACCGCATCTGAGCAAAACATCGGACTGCCTTGTTATGAACGGGCGTACCGGTCACACGGCCTTCAGTTTTACCACGACCTGCTGGGCGGCCACGCTATTGGGCACGACGATCTCCCGCCCATCTCCCGTCTTTACCAGGATATACCCCATCGTCATTTCATCGATCACGCCGGTTTCAAGGCCGGTCGGCGCGGATAGCTGCACACGATCACCCACCTCGAAGGGCTGATAGAACAACAACGCAAAGCCTGAAACCAGATTGCTGAGGGTCGTCTGCGCGGCCAGCCCGAACAGGATCGATGCCACGCCGGCACTCGCAAGCAGAGCCGTGCCCACAGAATGTAACTGCGGTATGGCGTTGAAATAGAGAATGACCGCCAGGGTATACACCACAACTTGGCCAAGCCTCGTCAACAGCGTCGACGCGGCCTGATCGTTCAAGAGATAGGCGACACGGCGTACTCCCGCCTTGACCAGGCGAGCCAGGAACCAGGCAACCAGGATGAATAAAAATGCATAAAACGCCGCCCCGACCAACGTGGCAGGGTCGATGAAATCTCCGCGAACGAACAAGTCAAGAAACGACATGCGGTACCTCCGTGACACAACTCTGGGTTCTACCTTGCGGACGGGTGACTGTAGGTCAGGGAAAAGGGAAGGAACAGCACCGTAGGGCGCAGGCTGATAAAAATGCCACGGGCGACCCTACACTGCGGTGGGAGGTCGCCCGTGGATGGCGCTTGGGACGCCGAAAGCTAATTATGTTGTCGGAAACACGAGACCCGTTCGAGAAGACGGGGTATCAGGATGATCGTCGGGGGAGAAGTTCTCCCAGGATTCTGGTGTGCCTCGTGCTTACTCTTAGTCCTTCGACCTTGCGGTGGCTGTTATCCTAAATCGGACAGTGCCATGAGGCACAAGCCAGTGAAGGACCAGGCAGCACGACCGACAATCAGCCCGCCCTCGACTCTGCGGGCCGCTCTAGTCCGGCGGCGTAAGTTCTTCCATGCGTGAACCTCCCCGGTTTGAGGAGTGGCGAGGTCTTCCGAACAGGCGCGCACTGTTCATCGCCTCGTCACGGTAAACACACCTTGAAACTCACAATGTCCTCTTACGCTCCTTAAAAAAATCTGTCAATAGGAAAATCGGCCCTAGTCAATTTTCCCGATCCTCCGTGTACTCCCTTCATATAAGCAAGACGACACGGGCTCCCTCTGCGACAGGAGCCCGCGCGTGGCGCTTAGGACGCCGACTGCTATGATGCATGTGGCGGCCCATACGAGACCGGCCGAGTCGACGAATAGGAGAAAGTATCTCGCCGGAAAAAATAATGGTCGACCCAGGGTGGGTGACCATTCAAGATCGTCAACCAAATCCTCCGCTCGCAGGCATGACGCCAGAACGCGCTCACACGCGTGTGTTGATGCCGCATGGCATATGCGATGGAGAACCGGCCAGCAAAACCGACGAGAGACCCGCCTTCAGCTCGGCAGGCCGTACAGGCCAGGCGGAGTGGTATCGTTCATCGTCTACCCTCCTCTCTGTTGCGGGGATGCGTGGGAGATCTAGATGACAGCCGCGCGGTCTGTCCGGTCACCCACCTGCGGCACAGGGAATCGGGCCGCAAGTCCTATCTACGCTCCCCGGGAAATTCTGTCAACAGGGAGAATCCCGGGCATCAGCAACACCGCGCAGTCTAGTGAACGCCAGAGGGCGAACCCGGTTGCATGACATCGCCCGATTCAGGCGTGATCACTGCCATGTCCTGCTTCTTGTAGTCGGCCGGAGGCAGAAACAACTTGTCATCGAGATGTTTCTTCTCAATGATCACCGCCTCCCAACGCGCTTCTTCCTTCCCTTGGTCATTGCGATCCACACCCTTGACCGGAAACCCGCCGTCCCTGAACAGCTCTCGCATCCACCCCGGCAGGAGCGACGCGCCCCCTGCCTGTATGCCCATCATTCCGGACATAGCGGCATTTCCGATCCCCCTCGCGATGCAGAGTTCGCCGGTACTGCCATCAGACTTGTTTTTGGTGTGATAGACCTCGCAGGGATAGCCAGCCGCCTTGTCGCCTGCGCCCGTCTTGACGACCACGATGTCATCGTTCGCGTCCGGCGTGGCCTTCGACGTCTCGGTGGTGGGAATCTCGAGATAGATTCTTTCGTCGTGCCGGAGGCTGTACATGACCTTCTTCTTCGCGTCGAAGATCATCGCGCCGTTCTCGGCATCCGGACCGGTTTCTTCAAAGCGCAGTGCATCGCCTTTTAGAAACCATTGCTGCCGAACCGTCACTCCTTCACTCGTTTCGTTCAAAACGATGACGCCCTCAAACTCGCCCGCCGCTGCCACACCAGCCAGCAGCAGACTTCCCGCCACAGTCATCACGACCGCACGCATGCCCGCTCCTTTGGATGCAGACGCACCGGACTTATTGCCCGCCCTGCGGTTGCGGCTGCTGTTTTTTCATCGCCTCACCGAACTGCTTCATTAACTCTTTCATGTCCGGCGGCTGCTCACCCGCTCCTGGGGCTTCACCGGCCTTGCTTCGCGCCGCTTTCCGCTGCCTCATCTCCTCAATCATCTTGGACATGTCGGCGCCGCCCTGCCCCTTCTGATCGCCCAAGGCCTTCATCCGCTCTTGCATGGCGGACATATCGTGCTTCGTCCAGTCGGAGGGAAATGCAAACAGCGTCGCCTCCAGACTTTTCTTGTCAATGCTCGTTACTTCCATACGAGTCGTCTCTTTACCCGCCTCATCGTACTGGATGCTCCGAAGACCGAACCCACCCTCTTCGATCAGTTGCTTGACCCAACCGGGCTGGGAAGATCGTCGCGCCTCCTTCGGATCGATCCAAAACCTGGCGGCACTCCCGAACCCCTTCGCCACACAGAGATCGCTTTTCGTGCGATGACGTTCCTTGTCGGTAATCCGCCACACTTCACAGGAATAGCCGGCGATTTTCTCAGTCTTACCAGTACGCTCGACGCTCTGCTTTTCAAGCGCCTCCTTCAGGTATTCCCCGCGTCCTCCTTCCAGACTGATTTCCATGTACGTCTTCTGTCCCGGCATGGCCATCTGCATCGTCCTGGTCTTGCCGTCGAAAATCATGACCGTCTTCTGACCGTCCGTGCGGGACATTTCCACGCGCCCCTTGTCGCCTTTGAGATACCAATCCATGGCACCCGAGGTACCGGTCTCCGCATGAGTGGTGTTCATGTGAATGATGCCTTCAAAATCTCCGGCGTGAAGCGGAAGGGGAGTCAGACTCAGCACGAGACCGATGAAAAGAGCCGGTATCCTTTGCATGCTCCATGCTCCTGGTTGAGGTAGATGCACGACTCGGGCTTTCAAGTGTAGCCGACCTCTGCCGACGATGCCAGATGACTCTGGGGCTGAAGGTTATCCGTCAATCGTGAGTTGATCGAAATTCACTCCTTTCGGAGCCGGAGGGGTCGACAGCTTCATCGCGGCGAGCGCCTGTACCACGATCTCAGCGACCACTAGATTCCGATACCATTTGCGATTCGCAGGCACAATGTACCAGGGAGCCCGGTCGGTGCTGGTCGCTGCCATGACGTCCTCAAACGCCGTCATGTACTCGCCCCATAGTTTCCGCTCCTCCAAATCTCCCTCGCTGAACTTCCAGCGCTTCTCTGGATCACAGATGCGTTCGGTGAGACGATCTTTTTGCTCGTCTTTGGAAATGTGCAGGAACAGTTTGACGATCGCCGTGCCATTCTCCACCAATAGCTCTTCGAATTCGTTGATCTGATTGAAACGCTGCGTGACGACTTTCTTCGAGACAAGACCATGCACGCGCGTGATCAACACATCCTCATACTGCGACCGGTTAAAAATTCCGATGTATCCCTTCGGCGGCACCTCCTGGTGAATCCGCCACAGAAAATCCTGCTCGCGCTCTTTCTCGCTCGGCTCCTTAAAAGAGGCGACACGGCATCCCTGCGGATTCACGCCGGACATGACATGCTTGATCGTCCCGTCCTTTCCACTCGTGTCCATGCCCTGGAGAATGATCAGCAAGGCTCGCGTGCGGTTGGCGTAGAGGCGTTCCTGCAACTGATCAAGCTTCCCGATGAGTTGGGCCGTTTTGTCTTTGGCCTTGGTCTTCCCGGCCTCATTCTTTTTGTATGACCCGGTGTCGTCGGGGTCGAACCGCGTGAGTGCGGGCCGGTGACCGGGTTTGACGCGGCAGGCATTCATTTCGTCCCTCCTACGTTGGCGTCGCTCGAAGACAGCCGGTCCACTCACGGCTCAGTCTATTCTGATCACCCACTCGTCAAACGATACGCCGACAGAGAGGAGAAACCAAGCGGAGAGAGCGACAATACGCCCAAGGCCGGCCTGCGGCTCACTCACGCGAACTGTGATGGCGAGCAACTCTATCGGGGATAAAACCAGTCGCACAACGGCCGCACACAAAATTTCCTCCAGTCCATCCATTGATTGAACCGAACGCGGCCTTATGTGATAAACACAATGGCGTTATGTTCAATCAAGGAGGCGTCAGTCATGCTCAAGGAAGTGACCGGAGACATTCTCTTATCCACCGCTGGTGCCATCGCCCACGGAGTGGCCCCGAATGACAATTTCAAACAAGGCTTGGCCTTGTCGCTTCGCGAGCAATGGCCGGGGATGTACAAAGATTTTCGCCATTATTGCCAGACCTACAATCCCAAACCGGGCGGCGCCTGGTCATGGAAGGGGCCGAACTCTCCAGTCATCATCAATTTGTTTACCCAAGAGCCGGCGGCCAGTGATCAGGATCATCCCGGCAAAGCCACCCTGCCTAACGTCAACCATGCGCTCCAGGCGCTGAAGAAGGAACTGCAGGAACACCAAGTGAAAAGCCTGGCCTTGCCGCGTTTGGCCACGGGCGTGGGCGGGTTGGAATGGGAGAAGGTCCACCCCTTGCTTCAACAGGCCCTGAAGGAGCTGAACATTCCCGTCTATGTTTACGGCCTCTACAAAAAAGGAGTGACGGCGCAGGAGGGTTAAGCCGACACAGCCCGGCTGCGCGCCCGGGTGAGATACTGCAAGAGAAGTCCGATCTGCGACTGCCGTGCAAGATACCATTGTGCGGCAGACGCAGCCTTTTTTCCGATACGCACCGAGACGATGCGCTCGTCCGGCAGTGAGAATACGTCTTCATCCGTATCGTCATCCCCCACATAGAGCGCGGCGGAACTCTGGAGCTGATGCATCAATTCCAGCATCGCCGACCCCTTGTGCAGATTGCCTGACGGAATCGCATTCACCACCGATTTCCCCAACACAAGCCTCGGCGAAGGCGCCAGCGTCGAGATGGTATGAAAGATGGCCTCGCGCGCCACTTGAGGCGAGCAGGCCTGTCGATAGTGAAAGGTCAGTGAGTAGGTCTTATCCTCCACCACCACACCGGCCCGTGTCAGAGCGCTTTCATCTTTCGCCACAGTCTTGAGCCAGGCGCGGCAGCAATCTTGGGCCTGATGCATGACCCGCTCCGACGTATGCAGCCCTTCAAGCCCGTGATTGCCGATGAGGTGAGCGGAAATACCATCCACGCGCGGGCGGAGGTCGTCGAGTGAGCGGCCGGAAATGACGGCGGTCGGCGCAGTGGTCGCCAGCGCAGACAACGCCTCCCGAATCGGCCCCGTAAGGACGGCTGCATGCCGATCTTGAACGATGCGCGCGAGCGTGCCATCGAAATCAAATGCATACAGCGCCTCCGGTTGGGCGGCCAACCGATCGAGTACACGTTTGCCTGGAGCGCTGAGCACGTCTTGCATCAGTGTGACTACCGCCCCCGTCCCGAAGCCTGTCCCACCTGCTTCATCACGCGAATACGACGCCGCATCCGTGCCGCATCCATCAGCATACGTCCCGCCCACCGATAGACATTGAACTCTTGGATCAGCCCGCGCATGCTCCGCATACGGGCACGCTGCTCCTTCGGCGTCATCGAGAGCGCCATGTGCAAGGCCGCCGCGCACTGATCGATGTCGTAGGGATTCACCACCAGCGCCTCGGGCAGTTCCTGAGCCGCACCAGTGAACTGGCTGAGAATCAGCACGCCCTGTTCGTCATCCCGAGCCGCAATGAATTCCTTCGCCACCAGATTCATGCCGTCATGGAGGCTGGTGACGAAGCAAAGATCGGACGCGCGATAATACTCGTACACATCCGGCGGCTCGTGGTGCTTCACCTTCAACACGATCGGCTCATATCCTTCACGACCGAATCGCTTGTTGATACGTTCGGCCAGGGCATAGACCTGATCGTGAAAATGCTGATACTGGTCGATGATCGTCCGGCTCGGGGCCGCGATCTGAATAAACGAAAACTTGCCGACCCACTCGGGCTGTAACTCAAACAGGCGCTCGACGGCGAGGAATCGTTCGATGATGCCCTTGGTGTAATCCAGCCGGTCCACACCAATCCCTACAAGTCTATCCGGCCCCATGGCATGGCGCTCGCGGATGTGCACCCGGCAGTCAGGAACCGGCCGTTGGTTTTCCAGCCAGCGCGACGGCCACTCGATAGAAATCGGGTAGGGGTTCACCGCCGTGAGTCGCCCGCCGTACGACACGGTGGACGAGTCGCGGTCGATGCGCGCCTCAAGGGTGCGATCGATGCAGGACAGGAAATGGTTGCCATGCTCACGGGTATGGAATCCGACGATGCTGCTGCCGAGCAACCCCTCGAGAATTTCCTGCCGCCAGGGGCAGATGCCGTAACTCTCGGAGTTGGGCCAGGGAATATGCCAGAACATGATGATCGTGGCATTCGGCAACTTTTCCCGCACCATCTTGGGCAGCAGGGCGAAGTGATAATCCTGCACTAGGATCACCGGATCATCGGTTTTGGCCTCCTCGACCACCGCTTTTGCGAACCGTTCATTGACGGCCACATACTGCTCCCAGTCGGAGGTTCGGAACGTCGGCCGGACATGCGCATTATGGCAAAGCGGCCAAAGGCCTTCATTGGAAAACCCGTAATAAAATCCGGACTCCTCATCGGGCGACAACCAGATCCGGCGAATGTCGTACGACGGATGGTCGGGCGGAACCCGCACATGGTCCCGATTGTCCACCACTTCCCGATCGGCGGAACCATTCCCATGCGCGATCCATACACCGGAGCAGGCCCGCATGACCGGTTCGAGCGCGGACACCAGGCCGCTAGCGGGCACTTGCACCTCGATCTTCTGCCCCCGACGGTTGTGAATATACGGTTGTCGGTTCGACACGATGAGAATTTCATCGCCCGAAAGATGCTCATGGAGAATCGTCTTCAGGCTGGCAGGGCTCCAGGTAATCTGGCTTTCATCCCGCATCCGGCGATCGGCTTCCAGTTCCCGCACCAGTGCATGGAGATCCTGGGCGACAGGATGGAGTTCGGCCGAATGGGTTTGCGCAACCTCAGGCGACAAGCCCTTGTTCGTCAACATGGCCCGCACACCGGCTACCCACCCCCGCCAACTGAGTTGCGCCACCAGCACAGTCACAGCTGAAATCAGCCCGGCGAGTCCGACAAAGAGATAAAAAATGTACCACTTCGTGTCGGTGCTGCGTTGGTGCACAAAACTCATGTCGTGCACCAGCATCAGCCGGCCCTGCACCTTGCCTCCCGACTGAATGGTGGCGACCACCACGTGCAACGGTCCCTGCGCAAAGTCCACTACTTCCGATGAGCCGGGCGCCAGGTGCGCCAGACTTTCGCAGGACAATTGATCTGGATAGGTCAGGGTCTGGTAGAGCAGGCGCTGCTGGGTATCGCAAAAACCCAGCGCATAGAGACGTTCGTCCTGAATGACCTTGTGAAAATACGCGAAGATCTTCGTGCGCGAGCGGGAGACGACGAGATCCGACAGCGGGACCTCCATCGTGCTGGCCAGCAACTTGGACCGGCTTTCAAGATCGCGCGTGAACCACTTGAGCGTGAGCGAGTCCACCAGCGGCACCACGCTATAGGCCACGACGCCCAAAACCAGCAAGAGAGGGAGGATAAACCGGAGGGACAGCCGCATGTTTGCTCCTACAGTTTACTTTGAGAAGAAAATCTCTTATGGTTTGGAGTATGTACCCCTACGGACTCATCGGCAACTGTCACGTCTCCGCCCATATTCATGAGAGCGGGTCTGTGGACTGGCTCTGCCTGCCCAGACCGGACAGTGATCCGGTCTTCGGTCGAATCCTTGATCCGGAAGGAGGGCACTTTTCCATATCAAGCCCTACCAGCTCCGCTCAAGTCAAGACAACGCAGCGCTACCTCCCTAATACAAATATCCTGGTGACGGAGGTGTCCACGTCAAACGGCGACACCTTTAAGATCACGGACTTCTGCCCGCGCTTCGAACAGTATGGCCGCGTCTATCGCCCCGCCGCTCTCTTTCGCATTGTGGAACCACTGGCGGGCACGCCGTCCATCCGCGTCAGTTGCCGACCGGTCACGGGATGGGGGAAAGAATATGCTCGCGGCATGCGCGGCAACAGCCACGTGCGGTACGACATCCGCGGGGAATACCTCCGGCTGCTCACCAACATGCCCTTGACCTATTTGTACGAAGAACGTCCGTTCGCGCTCACCGAGAAAACCTATTTCGCCCTGACCTGGGGCCTGGGCATCGAGGACGATCTTGCCAAGGTCAGCCACGAGTTTCTCGATCAGACGACTCGCTACTGGCGCATGTGGGTCAAACATTGTTCGATTCCCGTGCTGCATCAGGAAGAGGTCATTCGGTCCGCGCTCGCGCTCAAACTCCATTGCTATGAGGACACCGGCGCCATTCTCGCCGCACTGACCACCAGCCTCCCGGAGGAGCCGGGAGGTCCGCGGAATTGGGACTATCGATTCTGCTGGTTGCGCGACGCCTATTTTTCCCTCACCGCCTTCCACAATCTCGGCCACTTCGAAGAGATGGAAGGGTTTCTCAAATTTCTCCTCAACATCGCCTATACGCATGAACATTCCCGAGAACGGCTTGCGCCGGTGTACACCTTGAGCCAGGATCTTCCCTTGCCGGAAACCGAACACCGGAATTGGGCGGGCTTCTGCGGGAGCGCGCCGGTACGCAACAACAATCAGGCCGCCGAGCATATCCAAAACGATGTCTACGGCGAACTGGTCCTCGCACTGACCCCGATCTTCTCCGATAACCGTTTCTACGACCTGCGGACCAAAGACCAGGAACAACTCGTAGCCAACCTCGCCCGACTCTGCGACCGCACCATCGCCCAACCGGACGCGGGCTTATGGGAAATCCGCAACGGCTGGCAGGAACATTCGTTTTCAAATCTGATGTGCTGGGCCGGGCTCGACCGGGCCCACCGCATGCACAAGGCGGGATTTCTCCCCTCGTTGACGCTCGACCTCGACGCGGCGCGTGCGCGCGCAGCGCAGGCGCTCCTGAACGCGATGAAAGACGGCTCGCTCCGCAACGGTCCCAAGGACGACACGTACGATGCCTCATTGGCACAGGCGGCGATTCTCGGCTTTCCCAACCGGGACGTGTGTGAATCCACCATGCAGAGTATTGCGCGCGCGCTGGCCGTGCAGACCGGCGGAAAAGAAACCGGGTTTTATTTCCGGTACCTTCGCACTGACGATTTCGGGCGGCCACAATCGAGCTTCGTCATCTGTTCCTTCTGGGTCGTCCAGGGTCTCGCCCGGCTCGGACGCATGGCGGAAGCGCAACAGATCATGGCCCAGGTGCTCACCGGCGCGAACCACCTCGGGCTTTTCTCTGAACATTTCGTGCCCGAGACCCGCACCCAGCTGGGAAATTTCCCCCAGGCCTATTCCCACGTCGGCCTGATCAATGCCGCCTTTGCCGTCAGTCCATCCTGGACGACGGTACTCTAATCATCACGACGGCACACGACCGCAATGCCGCGCTCCGGCAAGCCGGTGGTTGCCGCGTTTCAACACCGTAGTTGCCGGAAGAGTATCCAGCAGGCAGCTATCTCGATCCCCCCGGACATACATCCGAGACAACCGGTGCGACTGATGTATGGGATTGGCGCCCCGAAGCCGTGCAACAAGCTCCGGGGCGAATAGGAGGAACAAGCGGGGCGCGGAACTATCCGCCGACCGCCTGCGCAACGACTATGGGGTGGGAACAACCACTCGAATGGTCCCCGGCTCGATCTGCATACCGCCCGGTGCGGCAGATCGCATGCGCGCATTGTAACTGATCACAATAGCCTTGTTGAAACAGAGGCTGGCGCTCGCATTCGGGTCCAACTCGGTCACCTCCTGCGGGCGCCCGAACATATTCGAGAACCCGCGCTCGCAGGACAACATCTTCGTATCGAGACCGGGGATATCAATTAACGCCGCCAACGTGCGATGGTTCGCCCAACGCACTTCATCCCCGACATGGACGGTCAGGTCGGCGGGCTTCAAGTGTTCTTCAAGCTTGACCTCATGGATGACCGCCGTCCTGGTGGTCTGCGGCAATCCCGCGCAACCAGTCACCATTACCACTCCTGCCATCGCGACCCATGCTGCTCGCATGCGGAACCTCCTCTATGAAAGTGTGCACAGCAACCGTGTCCGAGGCCTGATGCGCCTCTCCCTGTCACTATAACAGTCCTAACAAGTGGAGAGCGAATGCCGAGCACTGTTTCCTACTCGCCGCGAACAATCACTTACCTGACTCGCGTCACCCGATTGGCATCGGTATGGTGAAACAGGTCGCTTCGCCCTTTCATCTTCAGCTGCGTGTCTTCGTGGTAACTGAAACTGTCGCGGCTATGCATAGTCACGGTCAGCTCATACCGGACGGTCTTGAATTCCCGGTCCAGAAACTTATTCGAACAGATCCCATACGTATCCGATCCGGCATCCGCCGAGATCTGAAACGAGGTGGCATCTGGTTCCACGGTTCCGCCGGCCAATACCGTGACGCCTCGCGGAACGACAAAACAACGCAACACCTGTTTCGCCACGGCATCCCAAAGCCAGTAGCCGGTGTCTTCGTGAAACGCTGCATCCTCGCCCAACCGCCAGGCCACGGTCGCATAGCGCAAACCGTAGAGCTGCTGCTCATGATTCCTGACCGGACCGAACGGCTCGAAGGTCATCCGTTCACGAAATGCATTCTGCTCCGTGCCCCGGTCATCAGAAGGCGCCACATCCGCGCCCTTATCGCCTTCCCACACACCGGCCAACGCAGCCAACGGACCGAGATACTGAAGCAAGTCCTCACCCATGTCATTCTTCCTTTCATGCGGTTGCCTGTTCCATTGGAGTAGGAATCTACCTTCATCGGCCCGCAACCGGCAACAATGAAAAAGCCCCTGAGCCGTGCGACTCAGGGGCTTGGTTTGGTGGAGGCGAGGGGAGTTGAACCCCTGTCCGAAGATCGTCGGCACATCGCATCTACATGTGTAGCCGATTCTTTAAGCTTCGCAGCAACCCACGCCTATCGGCCGGCTTAGAATCGCCGCTAGCCCAGTATTGTCTCGCCCCCCGCCGCTGAGCACCGGCGTGGGACCAGCCCGCTGCATCGCGCCATTCCACCCCCGCGGGCCTCAGATGGA
>WBZQ01000061.1_pt1 | contig 116487 bp, 113 predicted proteins | sample 5204251 | NCBI WGS metagenome assembly WBZQ01 (sample SAMN12412402, study PRJNA552823) | activated sludge metagenome | isolation source: activated sludge from nitrification reactor of wastewater treatment plant... | place: USA: Virginia | collected 2017-09 | reverse complement strand
AGTTCAAGGTGTTCACCAACATCAACTCCACGATCGTCGACCCGAAGGCCTTCGACGAGAAGAGTTTCGTCGACATGCAGGCCGACGTCTGCATCATCCCGCCGAATTCCTTCGCGCTCGCGCGCACGGTCGAGTATTTCCGCATCCCGCGCAGCACGCTGGTGGTGTGCCTCGGCAAGAGCACCTATGCGCGCTGCGGCATCATCGTCAACGTGACACCGCTCGAGCCCGAATGGGAAGGCCACGTGACGCTCGAGTTCTCGAACACGACGACGCTGCCTGCCAAGATCTACGCCAACGAGGGCGTCGCGCAGATGCTGTTCTTCGAGTCGGACGAGGTCTGCGAGACTTCCTACCGGGACCGCGGCGGCAAGTACCAGGGCCAGCGCGGGGTCACGCTGCCGAAGACCTGAGGGCGGCGCGGCGGCTCAGCCGCGGCTGTATTCGCGGATCGTCATCATGAACTCGAGCTTCTCGCCCTTGCGGCGCTCGGCACGCACCGGCAGGTAACCGAGCGCAGGCGCCATCCACAGGCGGATCACGCGGCTCGACCCCGGGCGGCGGCTTTCGAAGACGATCGTGTCGAGCTCGCCGAGGTCGGTGGCGAGCTTCTGCGGGCCGATGCGCGTGAAGTCGTATTCCTTGATGCGGTCCTTGTCGATCGAGTGCAGCCGGGCCGGCACCGCGCCGGTGGCGGCCGCGTGCATCTGCGCGATCTGGATGGACATCGGGTCCTGCACGCCGGCGGCGATGGCGAGGTCCACCGGGCGGTTCTCGGCCTTGCCGGTCACGCGACCTGCCTGCCAGTCGAAATCGAGTGCGACGTCACGGTCGGTGGCGGGGCCGCCGTCGTCGCCGCGAAACTGCAGCGGTTGGGTCTCGCCGTTCGCAAAGCGCAGCTCGGACGACTGCGTCACCGTATCGGGGATGGCAAGGCGGAACAGGCCGCGGGCGACATTGCGCGAGTCGTAGCGCCAGGTATCGGTACCCGTGCGACGCAGTTCCAGCTGCGATGTCCCGGCGGTCATGCCCTTCCATTGCACGGCATAGGTTGCGCGAAAGGGCGTCGGCGCCCAGTCCGCGGCATGCGCCACCGGCAGCCACGCAAGCGCAGCGAGGGCCGTCAGGGCCGCGAGGTTCGCGAGCCGGGCGTGCAGGCTAGTGGAAACCTGTCCCATCGAATTCCTCCACGAGCGGCCCGTCGAGCGCGCGGCCGTCGAACCACGGCCGTCCTTCGCGCGAGGCCAGCCGGCCGCTTGCGATCCAGCCGATCACGCGCGGGTACAGGATGTGCTCGATCGCCTGAACGCGCGCTGAAAGCGAGGCCTCGTCATCGTCGGGCCTGACGGCCACGCGACCCTGCAACACCACGGGTCCGCCATCGAGTTCGTCCGTGACGAGGTGGATCGAGCAGCCGTGCGCGAGCTCGCCCGCCTCGAGCGCCCGCCGGTGCGTGTGCAGGCCCTTGAACTTCGGCAGCAGCGAGGGGTGGATGTTCAGCATGCGGCCGCGGTAGTGCGCGACGAAACCCGGACCGAGGATGCGCATGAAACCCGCGAGCACCACGAGGTCGGGTCGCGCGGCATCGAGCCGCTCGGCGAGGGCGTCCTCGAAGGCCTCGCGGGAGCCAAAGGCCGCGGGCGCGAGCGCGAAGGCCTCGAGCCCCCGCCCGCGGGCCGCGACGAGCCCGGCGGCGTCGATGCGATCCGAGGCGACACAGGCGACCCGCGCGCCGATCCCGCCGCGGTCGCAGGAGTCCGCGATGGCCAGCATGTTGCTGCCCCGGCCCGAAATCAGGATGGCGAGCGAGAGCCGGGCCTCGCTCATGCGCCGATCACGACCCCGGCATCGCCCCGGCGCACATTGCCGATCAGGTTCGCGACCTCGCCCTGTGCGCGCAGCAGCGTGAGCGCGGACTCCGCGTCCGATTGCGCGACGATCACCACCATGCCGATGCCGCAATTGAAGGTGCGGTACATCTCGGCGTCGGGCAGGCTGCCGGAGCGCTGCAGCCAGTCGAACAACGGGTCGCGATGCCAGGCGCGGCGCGACAGCACGACCTCGAGGCCATCCGGCAGCGTGCGCGGGATGTTGTCGGTGAGGCCGCCGCCGGTGATGTGCGCAAGGCCGTGCACCGGCAGCCGGCGCGTGAGCTGAAGCAGCGAGCGCACGTAGATGCGGGTCGGGGCGAGCAGCCGGTCGAAGAGCGGCCTGCCGTCGAGTTCGGTCGCCGCCGTGGCGCCCGACAGGCCGACCAGCTTGCGGATGAGCGAGTAGCCGTTCGAGTGCGCGCCGGAGGAAGCGAGGCCGATCACGGCGTCGCCCTCGGCGACGAGGCGGCCGTCGATGATCGAATCCTTCTCGACGATGCCGACGCAGAAGCCCGCGAGGTCGTAGTCGTCGCCGGCATACATGCCCGGCATCTCGGCGGTCTCGCCGCCGACGAGCGCCGCGCCCGCCTGCGCGCAGCCCTCGGCGATGCCCTGTATGACCGCAGCGGCCACGTCGACGCGCAGCTTGCCGGTCGCGTAGTAGTCGAGGAAATAGAGCGGTTCGGCGCCCTGCACCACGACATCGTTGGCGCACATCGCGACGAGGTCGATGCCGATCGTGTCGTGGCGGCCCGTTTCGATCGCGAGGCGCAACTTCGTGCCGACCCCGTCGGTGCCAGACACGAGCACGGGGCGCACGAACCGGTCGAGCGGCACCTCGACGAGGGCGCCGAAGCCGCCAATGCCGCCGAGCACTTCGCGGCGCTGGGTCCGGCGCACGAGCGGCTTGATGCGCTCGACGAGTTCATCGCCGGCGTCGATGTCGACACCGGCATCCCGGTACGTGACCGGCGAGGGAGGGGAAGGCATGCCGCTATAATAGCCGACATGCACGCCGCCTTCCGGTACGTCGGGGTCCTCGCGCTGCTCGCCACCTGCGCCACGGCGGACGCGGCGCGCGCCGTGCGGGTGTACGACGTCACCGTGCGCGAGGCCTCGGCCGCGCAGGTGGCGCCGGCCGCCATGCGCCGTGCGCTCGTACGGGCCACCGGGCGGCGCGATGCGGCCGCGGATCCCGCGCTGGCCTCCCTCCTGGGCAATGCCCAGCGCTACGTGCGGTCGAGCCGCCCCGCGGGCGACGGGCGTACGGACGTGGTGCTCGACGGCGGCGCCATCGAGAGCGCGATCCTCGCGGCAGGGCGTGCGGTCTGGCCCGCCGCCCGGCCGCTGACACTCGTCGTATTCGATGCCGCTGCCGACAGCGCCACGCTGGACGCGGCGCGCGCGCAGGTGGAGGCCGCCGCGAGCGAGCGCGGCCTGCCGGTCTCGGTGGTGCCGGCCGCGACGCTGAACGCGGGTTCGGCGTCGCTTGCGACGCGCGAGCTGCTGCTGCCGGCCGTGCAGCGGTTAGGTGCCGACGCCGTGCTCGTCGGGCGCCTCGAGGGCGGGGTGGCGCCGTCCTGGCAATGGACCCTGACCTCGCCCGATCTCGCCGAGAGCTGGTCGGCTGCGCCCGGTGCCGCGCTCAACGATGCCGTCGATGCCTTCGTGCGTGTGAGCGATGCCCCGGTGGCTTCCACCGACAGCGACGTGATCGTCATGGTCTCGGGCGTGCGCAGCCTCGCTGACTACGCGGATGTGTCGCGCGCGCTGGCCGGCGTGGGCGGCGTGAAGCGCATCGCGCTCGAGGAGGCGGCGGGTGACGTGGCGCGCTTTCGCGTGACCACGCAGGCAGCGGTCGACACCCTCGCCGCGGCGATCGCCGGCCAGTCGCGGCTCGTTCCCGCGGCGGGCGCCGCGACGCCGGGCGTGCTGTCCCTGTCCTGGCTGCCCTGAGCCCGCGGCCCCGTGCGGCACCTGCCGAACCTCATCTGCCTCGCGCGCATCGCGCTCACATGGCCGATCATCGCGATGCTCGCGCGCGACCGGGCCGACCTCGCGCTCGCGCTGTTCACGATCGCCGCGATCAGCGATGGCCTCGATGGCTGGCTCGCCAAGCGTTTCGGCTGGACCTCGCAGCTCGGGCGCTTCCTCGACCCGCTCGCGGACAAGATCCTGCTCGTCTTCGTGTTCGTCTATGCGACCTGGATCGGGCTCGTGCCCGTGTGGCTCACCGCGGTGGCGGTGGCCCGCGACGTCATGATCGGGCTCGGCGCGAGCATCTATCGGTTGTGGTTCGGGCCCCTGAACGGCCGGCCCACGATCGTCAGCAAGGTCAACACGCTGCTGCAGATCATCGTGCTCGTGCTCGCGATGCTGCGCGCGGCGAGCGGGTTGCCGCCGTGGGAAATCGTCGAGGCGCTGTCCTTGCTGACCCTCGCGACCACCGTGGTATCCGGCTGGGACTATGTCAGCCGCTTCGTGCAGCGCGCCTGGCAGCAGGCCGGCGCGCCGCGCGCCTGACATGCGCCAGCTGCCGCTCGGGGTGCGGTTGCGGGACCGCGCGAGTTTCGCGAGCTTCGTCGCGGGCGGGAGCGCGGAGGCCGTGCGCCACGTGCGGGAACTCGCCGCGGGCGACCGCGCCGGCTGCGCCTGGCTGCATGGCCCTGCCGGAACGGGCAAGACGCACCTGTTGCAGGCAGCGTGTGCCACCGCCGCCGAATCAGGCCGCGCCGGTTACCTGCCGCTGTCCGATTTCGCGCAGGGCGAGGCCGGGGTGCTCGACGGCTGGCGCGACCTCGATTGCGTGTGCCTCGACGACCTGCAGGCCGTGGCGGGGCGCCGGCCCTGGGACGAGGCGCTCTTTCGCCTGTATCGCGACATCGAGGAGCGCGGTGCGCGACTGATCGTCGCCGCGGCCGCGCCGCCGGGCGCGCTCGGCTGGTCGCTGCGCGACATCGCGTCGCGCTTCGCCGCCGCGCCCGTCTTCGCGCTGCAGCCGCTCGATGAAGCGGGGCGCATCGCGGCGCTGCGCTTGCGCGCGCGGCTGCGCGGGGTGGACCTGCCGGATGAAACGGTGCGCTTCCTGCAGCGCCGCTACCCGCGGGACATGCAGACGCTCTACGGGCTGCTCGATACGCTCGACGACGCGGCGCTCGCCGCGCAGCGGCGGCTTACCGTGCCGTTCGTGCGCGAGGTGCTCGGGGGCTGAGCGCAGTGGCGCCTTCGTCGCACGGGATCAGCGGCGCGTGGCGAGGCGCACCGCGAGTTCCGCGACGCGCTTGCCGAGCACCTGCGCGAGCTGTTTCTCGTCGTCGGACAGCTGCGCGCCCGCATCGTGGCCCGCCACATGGGAGGCGCCATAGGGCGATCCGCCGGTGCGCGTCGTCGTCAGCGCGCGCTCGGTGTACGGAATCCCGACCAGGTACATGCCGTGGTGGATCAGCGGCAGCATCATCGACAGCAGCGTCGTCTCCTGGCCGCCGTGCTGGGTCTGGGTCGACGTGAACACGCCCGCCGGCTTGCCCGCGAGGCCGCCGTCGAGCCACAGGCTCGAGGTGCCGTCGAGGAAATACTTGAGCGGCGCCGCCATGTTGCCGAAACGCGTGGGACTGCCGAGCAGGAGGCCCCGCGTCTCGCGCAGGTCGGCGAGCGTCGCGTAGGGCGCGCCACTGTCCGGCACGGGCTTCACCGGGCGCTCGCTCTCGGCGCTGACGGGTGGCACGGTGCGCAGGCGGGCGGTGGCGCCAGCGACGCTTTCGATGCCGCGGCACACCTGGCGAGCGAGTTCCGCCGTCGAGCCGTGCCGCGAATAGTAGAGGACCAGTATTTCGCTCATGTGCGCATTGTAGAATCCGTCCTTGTGATTGCACGCAAGTGTTTCGTTTCAGGGCGGGTGCAGGGCGTGTTCTACCGCGCCACCGTGGCCCGTTGCGCCGCGGAACTCGGCGTCACTGGCCACGCCCGCAACTTGCCCGACGGGCGGGTCGAAGTGCTCGCCTGCGGTCCCGAGGAGCGCGTCGTGCGCTACCTCGAGGCGCTCTGGGCCGGGTCGACCGCGTCGAAGGTGACGGCGATCGAGGTGATCGAACTCGACCTCGCGCCGGATCAGCGCCCGGCGGACTTCCGCACCGGCTGAGCCGCGGTCGTCGCCGCGAGCCCGAGGTCGTCCGCGCCGTTCCAGCGGCTCCAGCTGCCGAGTACGAGGTCCGAATAGTCGCGCCGCCCGACGCTGCCGTTGTAGCGCGCGAGCGCCTTCTGCACGTTGTTGCTCTCGAACTTGAGGTAGTAGCGCAGGATCGCGCAGCCCATGCGGATATTGGGGCCGACCTGCGTGAGCTGGTGGCGCTGCATGCCGAGCTTTTCCGGCCAGAAGGGCATGATCTGCATCAGGCCCACGGCCCCAGCGTACGACACGGCCCAGCGGTTGAAACGGCTTTCAATGTCGATGACCGCCATCACGAGGCCCGGCGGCAGGCGCATCTCGCCCTTGCGATGCGCCTCGCAGAACACGGTGCGCAGGATGTCGAGGCGCTCGGCCTTGTCGGGCACCCGCTTGACGAGCCGCGGCTCCATCATCGTGAACCACACGGCCGACTCGTACCGGTCCGGGAAGCATTCGGCCTGCGCGATCGCGTGCTCGATGACGCCGCGCAGCCCGGCGTCGCGTTGCTGGTCGGCACGCGCCGCAGGCGCGGCCCACGCGCAGGCGACCGCCGCGAGGAGGGCGAGTGCCCGGGCGGCGCGCGCGCGGCCGGCGCCGCGCTCAGCCCGGAGCGAGGCGCGAGCGGATGAAGGCGACGGCGCCCTCGAGCGCGAAGTCTTCGCTCGCTTCGGCACGCCGGTGGCGGTATTCGAGGTTGCCGGCTTCGAGCCCCCGCTCGCCCACCACGACCCGGTGCGGGATGCCGAGCAGCTCGGCGTCCGCGAACTTCGCGCCGGGGCGCGCGTCGCGGTCGTCGAGCAGGACTTCGATCCCTGCCCGCGTGAGCTCGTCGTAGAGGCGATCGGCGGTTTCACGGACACGTTGCGACTTCGCGAGGTTGATCGGGACCAGCACCACCTGGAACGGCGCAATGGGCTCGGGCCAGATGATGCCACGCTCATCGTGATTCTGTTCAATCGCGGCTGCCACGACCCGCGTCACACCTATGCCATAGCAACCCATGTACAGGGTGGTGCTGCGGCTTTCCTCGTCGAGCACGGCCGCGTTCATCGCCTCGCTGTACTTGCGGCCGAGCTGGAACACATGGCCCACCTCGATGCCGCGGGCGATCGACAGCCGGCCCTTGCCGGAAGGGCTCGGGTCGCCCGCCACCACGTTGCGCAGGTCGGCGACCTGCGGCTCCGGCAGGTCGCGACCCCAGTTCACGCCCGTGAGGTGCGTGTCGCGCGCGTTCGCGCCGCAGACGAAGTCGGCGAGCGTGGCGGCGCTGCGATCGGCGATGACCGGGCACCCGGCGAGGCCCACGGGGCCGACATAGCCGGGCTCGGTACCCGTGGCTGCGCGCACCGCTTCGGCACTCGCCATGCGCAGCGGCGAGGCGACGCCCGCGATCTTCTGCGCCTTGACCGCGTTCAGCTCGTGATCGCCGCGCAGCACGAGCGCGACGACCCCGCCGTTCGCGCCCTCGACCAGCAGGGTCTTCGCGCACTGCGCGGCCGGCGTGCCGAGAAAGCCGCTGAGCGCCTCGATCGTGCGCACGCCCGGTGTCGCGACCGGCTGCATCGTGGTGCGCGCGACGGGGCGCGGCGCGGCGGGCGCGAGCGCCTCGGCCATCTCGAGGTTCGCGGCGTACTCGTCGCCGTCGGAGAACACGATCGCGTCCTCGCCCGAATCGGCGAGCACCTGGAATTCCTCTGAAGCCGTGCCGCCGATCGCGCCCGAGTCGGCGCGCACTGCGCGGAACCTGAGCCCCATGCGCGTGAACATGCGCGCGTAGGCTTCGCGCATGGCCGCGTAGCCTTCCCGCAGCGAGGCCTCGTCGAGGTGGAAGGAGTAGGCGTCCTTCATGATGAACTCGCGCCCGCGCATCACGCCGAAGCGCGGGCGGATCTCGTCGCGGAACTTCGTCTGGATCTGGTAGAAGTTGACCGGCAGTTGCCGGTAGCTCTGCAGCTCGCGCCGCACGAGGTCGGTGATCACTTCCTCGTGCGTCGGGCCGATCACGAACTCGCGATCACCCCGGTCGGTGAAGCGCAGCAGCTCGGGGCCGTATTCCTGCCAGCGCCCCGACTCCTGCCACAGTTCGGCCGGCTGCACGGCGGGCATCAGCACCTCGAAGGCGCCGGCGCGATCCATTTCCTCGCGGATGATCGCCTCGACCTTGCGCAGGGTCAGCAGGCCGAAGGTGGTCCAGGTGTAGATGCCGGCGGCAAGTCGGCGGATGAGCCCCGCCCGCAGCATCAGCCGGTGGCTCGCGACCTCCGCTTCGGCGGGCGTTTCCTTCATCGTGTTGAGCGGATATCGGGACCAGCGCATCGGGACGAGGCTCCATCGGGCGGTACGGCGGGAGAGCGGCGCATCTTATATGATGAGCGCCATGTCCACACCGAGCATGGAACCGGGCGCGCGCGGCCGCGGCATCTTCCTGCTGCCGAACGCGCTGACCACCGGCTGCCTGTTCTCGGGCTTCTACGCCATCATCGCCGCGATCGACGGCAACTTCGACCGGGCGGGCGTCGGTGTATTCGCCGCGATGCTGTTCGACGGCCTCGACGGCCGGGTCGCGCGCTGGACGCGCACTGAAAGCGATTTCGGCCGCGAGTACGACAGTCTCGCCGACATGGTGGCCTTCGGGCTCGCACCGGCCATCGTCATGTACCAGTGGGGCGTCGAGCGCATCGCCGAGTACGGCCGCGCCTGGGGTCGCTTCGGCTGGGTCGCGACCTTCTTCTTCGCGGTGGCGGCGGCGTTGCGCCTCGCGCGCTTCAATACGCGCACCGCGCAGGACAAGCGTTACTTCGAGGGGCTGCCGAGTCCGTCGGCCGCCGCCGTGGTTGCGGCCTTCGTCTGGTTCTCGAGCACCTGGCGCGCGCCGGGCGGGCTCACCGAGCTGATCCTCGCCTTCTGCGTCACGGCGCTCGCCGGCGCGCTGATGGTGTCGAGCTTCCCGTACATGAGCCTGAAGCAGGTCGATGTCGACAAGCGCGTGCGCTACTACTACTTCATCGTGGTGCCCTTGTTCCTCGCGCTGATCGCCATCGACCCGCCGACCATGCTGCTCGCGATGTTCGCGACCTATGCGCTTTCCGCGCCGGTGCAATGGGCCGTTCGCCGCCTGCGCCGCCGGTGACCGCCGCATCCGCGGCACGCCGCGCGCACTACCTCGCGGCGCTCGGCATCGACGCCTACCGCTCGCGCCACGCGCCCGTGGCCGAGCTTCAGCCGGCGGCCGAGCCGCCGGCCGGCGACGCCGTCGCAGCCTTCGAGCCAGTGTCCGGCGCCGATTGGGGAACCTTGCGCGAGCGGGTCGCGGGCTGCACCCGGTGCAGGCTCTGCGAAGGCCGCACCCAGACCGTCTTCGGTGTCGGCGACCCGCGTGCGCGCTGGCTGGTGGTCGGCGAGGCGCCCGGCGCCGAGGAAGACCGCCGTGGCGAGCCGTTCGTGGGCCGCGCGGGGCAGCTCCTCGACTCGATGCTGCGTGCCGTGGGCCTCGCGCGCGAAACCGTGTTCATCGCGAACGTGCTCAAGTGCCGGCCGCCGGACAATCGCGACCCGCGGCCGGATGAAATCGCGGCCTGCCTGCCGTACCTCGAGCGGCAGGTGGCGCTGATCGAACCGCGCATCATCCTGGCCGTCGGCCGCATCGCCGCGCAGGCCCTGCTCGGCAGCGATGCGCCGGTCGGGCGCCTGCGCGGTCGCGTGCATCGCCATGGCGCGGTGCAGACGCCGCTCGTCGTCACCTACCACCCCGCCTACCTGCTGCGATCGCCCGGCGAGAAGCGCAAGGCCTGGGACGATCTCAGGCTCGCGCGGAGCCAGCTCGATGGTTGCGGCGCGCATTGACCTGCCGCTGCCGCGCGTCGATCTGCGGCCGATGGCGGAGGGCGACCTCGCGCGCGTCGCGGCCCTCGAGCGCGAGTCCTATCCGTTTCCCTGGAGCGAGGGCATCTTCCACGACTGCCTGCGCGTGGGCTACGTGTGCCGGGTCGTCGAGCTCGGCTTCGACCTCGTCGGCTACGGGGTGATGAGCACGGGCGCCGGGGAGGCGCATGTCCTCAATCTCTGCGTGCGCGAGGCGATGCGCGGTCGGGGCATCGGGCGCACGCTGCTGCGCCATCTCATCGAGCTCGCCGTGACCGCCGGCGCGCAGGACCTGTTCCTCGAAGTGCGCCCATCGAACCTTGCCGCCATCCGCCTCTACCATTCGCTCGGCTTCGTGCAGGTCGGCGTGCGCCGCGGCTACTACCAGGCCGTGGGCGGGCGCGAGGATGCGATGGCGCTGCGCCTCGGCCTGCGCGACCTCGGCGGCTAGCGCAGCGCCAGCGGCAGCTGCGTCGTTTCCTTGACCGCGGTCATCGCGATCGCGGAGCTGAGCGACTGGATGCCGGGGATCTTGGAGAGCTGGTCGAGGAAGAAGGCTTCGTAGCCCTTGATGTCGCGGGCGACGATGCGCAGCAGGAAGTCCCAGTCGCCCATCAGCGTGTAGCACTCGAGCACTTCCGGGTGCCGCCGCACGGCCTGTTCGAAGCGCGCGAGGTTGTCGCGGCCATGCGCAACGAGCTTGACGTGCGCAAAGACCGTGACGCCGAGGCCCACCTTCTCCCGGTCGAGCAGCGCGACGCGCTGGCGGATCACGCCCTGTTCCTCGAGCCGCCTGACCCGGCGCCAGCAAGTCGTGACGGCGAGGCCGACACGCTCGGCGAGCTCCGCGGCGGAGAGGGCGCCGTCCTTCTGCAGCACCTCGAGGATGCGCAGGTCGGTGCGGTCGAGATCGGCTTGGGACATTCTTTCCTGGGAACAGCAATTCATGGAATGAACATGCTGTATATTGTGGTTTTCCGGTCCGGGTTGCAATGCGATTAGCCCGTCGCCAGCGCATAGTGGCGGGCGGGGTCAAGGAGCCGTGCCATGGCGAATCGTCCGCGTACGCGACTGCATGTTCCACAACCGCCGGCGAGGCCGGGCGATCGGGCGGATTTCAGCTACCTGAAGCTGCAGCCGGCGGGCGCGCAGCCGCGGCCCGACGTGAAGGTGTCGGCGCTCGCGACGCCGCCGCTCGCGACCGGGCTCGTGCGCGTCCTCGACGACGATCATCGTGCCGTCGGCGAATGGCATCCGCACCTCGAGCCCGAGGTCCTGCAGGCGGGGCTGCGCCACATGCTGCTCACGCGCATCTTCGACGAGCGCATGCAGCGCACGCAGCGCCAGGGCCGCATTTCCTTCTACATGCGCAGCCTCGGCGAGGAAGCGGTATCGGTCGCGCAGGCCATGGCGCTGCGTCCCGGCGACATGCTCTTCCCCTCCTACCGCAACCAGGGCCTCTACATGGTGCGCGGGCGGCCGCTGGTCGACCTCATGTGCCAGCTGCTGTCGAACACGCGCGACATGTGCAAGGGCCGCCAGTTGCCGGTGATGTACCACTGGCGCAAGGGCAACATCTTCTCGATTTCCGGCAACCTCGCGACGCAGTTTCCGCAGGCCGTCGGCTGGGCGATGGCGGCGGCGATCAAGGGCGAGGACCATGTCGCCTCGACCTGGATCGGCGAGGGCTCGAGCGCCGAGGGGGATTTCCACGCGGGCATGGTGTTCGCCGAGGTCTACCAGGCCCCCGTGCTGCTCAACATCGTCAACAACCAGTGGGCGATCTCCACCTTCCAGGGCACGGCCGGCGGCGAGAAGTCCACGTTCGCCGCACGCGGCCCGGGCTATGGCGTGGCGGGCATCCGCGTCGACGGCAACGACTTCCTCGCGGTGCATGCCGTGACGCAGTGGGCCGCGGAGCGCGCGCGCAAGGGCGGCGGGCCGACCCTCATCGAGCACGTCACCTACCGCGCGTCCGCGCATTCGACCAGCGACGATCCGTCGCGCTACCGCCCCAAGGACGAGTACGAGCGCTGGCCGCTCGGCGATCCGGTGCAGCGCCTGAAGATGCACCTCATCGCGCTCGGCAAGTGGTCGGAAGATCGGCACGCCGCGCTCGCCCGCGAGCTCGAGGAGGAAGTCGCCGCCGCGTGGCGCGAGGCGACGCAGCACGGCACGCTCACCGAGGGGCCGCGACTCGACCCGGACCTGATGTTCGAGGACGTCTTCAAGGAGATGCCGCAGCACCTGCTGCGCCAGCGCGAACAGCTGCGCGCGGAGCGAGGCTGACATGGCCCGCATGAACATGATCCAGGCGCTGAATTCCGCGATGGACGTCATGCTCGGGCGCGACCCCGGTGTCGTGGTGCTCGGCGAGGACGTCGGCTATTTCGGCGGCGTGTTCCGCACCACCGACGGGCTGCAGCGCAAGTACGGCGAGCACCGCGTGCTCGACTCGCCCATATCCGAACTCGGCATCGTCGGCACCTCGATCGGCATGGCGGTGAACGGCCTGCGGCCCGTCGCCGAGATCCAGTTCGCGGACTACATCTACCCGGGCTATGACCAGATCGTCAGCGAACTCGCCCGGCTGCGTTACCGCAGCGCCGGCGACTTCTACGCGCCGGTGACGATCCGCACCCCCTGCGGCGGCGGCATCCGCGGCGGCCAGACCCACTCGCAGAGCCCCGAGGCGATCTTCGCGCACGTCTGCGGCGTGAAGGTGGTGATGCCCTCGAATCCCCACGACGCGAAGGGCCTGCTGATCGCGGCGATCGAGGACGACGACCCGGTGATCTTCCTCGAGCCGAAGCGGCTCTACAACGGCCCCTTCGACGGCGATCCGGCCAAGCCGGCCGTGCCCTGGAGCTCGCACCCGCGCGGCGAAGTGCCCGAGGGCCACTACACCGTGCCGATCGGCAAGGCACAGGTCGTGCAGGCCGGCAGGGATGTCACGGTGGTTGCCTACGGCACGATGGTGCACGTGGCGGAGGCCGCCGCGCGATCGCTCGACATCGACGCCGAGATCATCGACCTGCGCACCATCGCCCCGCTCGATACCGACACGCTCTGCGAGTCGGTGTGCCGCACCGGCCGCTGCCTCATCGTCCACGAGGCCACGCGCTTCGGCGGCTTCGGCGGCGAAATTTCGGCCACGATCCAGGAACAGTGCTTCTGGCACCTGCAGGCGCCGATCGGGCGCGTCGCCGGCTGGGACACGCCGTATCCGCACGCGTTCGAATGGGAGTATTTTCCAGGCCAGAAGCGCGTGGCGATGGCGCTCAAAGCCATCATGTCGGCAAGCTGAACGCACGGGGGCAGGATGGCGATCTACGTTTTCAGGATGCCCGATCTCGGCGAGGGCACGGTGTCCGCCGAGATGATGCAGTGGCACGTCAAGGCCGGCGACGTGGTCCGCGAGGACCAGATCATCGCCGACGTGATGACCGACAAGGCCGCGATCGAGATCCCCGCGCCGGTGGCGGGGCGGGTCGTGCGCACCCAGGGCGAGCCGGGCGAGATGATCGCGGTGGGCTCTGAATTGATCTCCTTCGAGACCGACGCCGATGCGCCCGCCACGGCGCACGGTGCGCCCGAGCCCGCGTCCAGGCCCGCGTCCGCCACACCCACGGCACCCGCTGCATCCGCGGCGCCGGCGGCCGCCGCGGCAGTCCCCGCGGGCCGCGTCATGGCCTCACCCGCCACCCGGCGGCGGGCGAAGGAGGCCGGCATCGACCTGCAATCGGTGGCGGGCTCCGGTCCGGGCGGGCGCGTCACGCGCGCGGATTTCGAGGCGGCCGCCGCGACGGGCGTGCCGCCTGCGGTCGCCTCGCACGGCGCCGGCCGCGCAGCGGCCGGGCCGGCGCGCCGCGAAGGCACGACGGAAGTGAAGATCATCGGGCTGCGCCGGGTGATTGCGCAGCGCATGAGCGAGGCGAAGCGCAACATCCCGCATTTCGCCTACGTCGAGGAAGTGGATGTCACGGAACTCGAGGCGCTGCGTGTGCATCTCAACGAGGCGGCCCCCGAGGGTGCGCCGTCATTGACGATGTTGCCTTTCCTCGGCCTCGCGCTCGCGCGGGTGCTGCCGGCCTTCCCGCAGTGCAATGCGCTGCACGATGCGGAGCGCAACGTCGTCGTGCAGCACGCCGCATTGCATCTCGGCATCGCGGCTCAAACGCCCGATGGCCTCAAGGTGCCCGTCGTGCGGCACGCCGAGGCGCTCTCGCTGCGCGGCCTCGCGGCGGCGATCCGCGACGTGTCGGATCGCGCCCGCCGCAACAAGTCGCCGCGCGAAGAGCTGTCGGGGTCGACGATCACGATCACGAGCCTCGGCCGACTGGGCGGCATTGCCTCCACTCCGGTGATCAACGCGCCGGAAGTGGCGATCATCGGCGTCAACAAGGCGGTCGAGCGGCCGGTCGTGCACGGCGGCGCCATCGCGATCCGGCGTATGATGAACCTTTCCTCGTCGTTCGATCACCGCTTCGTGGACGGCTTCGACGCCGCCTCCATGATCCAGGCGCTCAAGGCCCTGCTCGAGCATCCGGCGACGATATTCATGCATCCAGAGGACTGATCCCGATGAAAGACGCTGCGAAACCGGCCTTCGGCACCGTATTGACCGACACGATGGCGGTCGCGGAGTACCGCGACGGCGGCTGGCAGGCGCACCAGCTGCAGCCTGTCGCACCGATCCCCATGCACCCGGCCGCGCACGTCCTGCATTACGGCAGCGAATGCTTCGAGGGTTTCAAGGCCTATCGGGGCAAGGACGGCTCGGTGAGCGTCTTTCGCATGGACAAGCACATCGCACGCATGCGCCAGAGCGCGCGCCAGCTCGTGCTGCCCGAGCCTGACGCCGCGCAGCTCGCGACGATGGTGCGCGAAGTCGTGCGCGCCGCGCGCGAGCAGGTGCCGGAGCCGCCGGGCGCGCTGTACCTGCGCCCGATGCTGATCGGCACGACGCCCAACATCGGCGCCGCGGCAACGCCCAGCGCAGCCGCGATGCTGATCGTGCTCGCGAGCCCCGTCTGGGATTACTTCGCGGGCGGCGCCAAGCCGCTGCGCATCTTCGTCGAGGACCAGAAAACCCGCACGGCCTCGCACCTCGGCATGGTGAAGACGGGCGGCAATTACGCAGCGGCGCTCGGGCCGACGCTCGAAGCGCGCAAGCAGTACGGCATCGACCAGGTGCTCTTCTGCCCCGGCGGCGCGGTGCAGGAGACGGGCGCATCCAACTTCCTGCTGCTGCGCGAGCGCCACGTGCTCACCCGCAGCCTCGACAGCTCGTTCCTGCACGGGGTCACGCGCGATTCCCTGCTCACGATGATGCGCGACTCGGGCTTTCGGGTCGAAGAGCGCGCGTTCGACGTCGCCGAGATGCTCGAATGGGTGAAGGATGGCGAGGCGGCGCTGTCGGGCACCGCGGCGGTGCTGGCGGGCGTCGGCACGCTCGTCACGAGGAACGGCGAGCACCAGGTCGGCAATGGGGCGATCGGGCCCGTGACCCAGCAGCTGCGCCGGGAGCTCGTCGCCATCCAGACCGGCGAGGCGCCGGACAAGCGGGGCTGGCTCGAGCGCGTCTGACGGGCCGTCAGCGGGTCAGGCGCGGGCGTCCGGCGCGGCGGGGCCGCGCGCGGCCTGCGCCGGCGTGAACACGTCGGTGAAGCAGGCATCCTCGCCGAGTCCCCGGGCAAGGAATGCCGGTACGGCGCTCGACACGAGCTGCACGGAACCGCAGACATACACCTCGTGGTCACGCAGGTCAGGAAAGTCTTCGAGGATCGCCGTGTGCACGTGCCCGCGGCGCCCGCTCCAGGCCTCGGGCGGCTCGCGGGACAACACGGGGATGAACCTGAAATTGTCGTGTTCCCGCTGCCAGCGCTCGCACTCGTCCTGCATGTACAGGTCGCCGCGCTGGCGGGCGCCCCAGTAGAGGCGCATCGGCCGCCGCATGCCGCGATGAAAGGCATCCAGCACGATGCTCCTGAGCGGCGCAAAGCCGGTCGACGTGGCGACCAGGAGGATCGGCCGTTCACCCGGGCGCAGCGTGAAGCGACCGAAGGGGCCCTCCATCGGCAGCGTATCGCCGGGCTTCAGCGAATTGAACACCCGGGGGGAGAAGAGCCCGCCCGGGAACAGCTTGACGTGCAGTTCGATCAGCGCATTGTCATGCGGCGCATTGGCGAACGAATAGGCCCGGGCCTGGCCGCCCTCGAGGAGGATGTTGATGTACTGGCCCGCGCCAAAGTCCATGCGCTCGCCGCCGGGCAGCGACAGCAGCACCTGCATGACGTCGTCGCTGAGCGGACGCATGCTTTCGATGCGCGCCTCGCGTCGCATCACCGGTGCGACGCCGCCCGGGTCGATGGACTGCACGTCCACCTCGATGGCGACGTCGTTGAGGGCCGTCGCGCAGCACATCAGCGCCTTGCCGCCCTCGCGCATCTCGTCGGTCAGCGCTTCGGGCTGATACATGCCATGGTCGACCTCGCCCTGCAGCACGCTGCATACGCACACCCGGCAGCCGCCGTTGCGGCACTCGTAAGGCAGTGCGAGGCCGGCGCGCAGCCCGGCCTCGAGGAGCGTCTCGCCCGGCATGGCGACGATCCGCCGCGGGCCCGGATGCACCTCGATGTGCAGTTCCTGTCGTCGGCCGCCGCGCCGCAGGCGCAACCACGGCAGCACGGCGAGCAGCAGGGTGACGCCAAGGGCGAGCGCCCACGACTGGCCCAGCGGCAGCGAGTAGATGAGCGGATAGAACGCCAGGAAGAACCAGTCGAGTGACACCTGGTCGACGGCCGTGGCCAGGTCGGCGGGGCCACCCTGGCTCAGTACCGGCTGCCACAGGGACATCAGCACCAGCATGCCTGCCAGGCCGAGCGCGATCGGGCGCGGCGGTTGCGTGTTCGCCTTGGGAACGCGCTGGATGTGCACCCACATCAACAGCAGCGTCAACAGAGGCGCGCCGATGTGCATGAAGGCGAGCAGGGAGAAGAAGCGGTCGTTGACGTTCTCGGGATAGATGACATTGCGAATCAGGCTGCCGCCGAAGCCCGGCAGCCAGTCGAGCCACTCGAAGCTGGCGACGGTCACGAACTGGCCCAGCCGATCCCAGGGCAGCATGTAACCGCCGACGCCGCTCACGTAGACGAACCAGATCAGCACGACGCCGGTCACCCAGGCGAACCAGCGAAAGCCACGCAGGCGGTCGAAGGCGAAGTAGCGCAGCAGGTGCACGAACATCAGCACCACCATGCCGTCGGAGGCATAGCGATGCACGCTGCGCACGATCCCGCCCACGTAACGCTGCCGGTGCGTCAGTGCCTCGACCGAGGCGTATGCGCCGTCGACCGCGGTGTCGAAGAACACGTAGAGGTACAGGCCCGTGAACGCCACGATCCAGAACAGGAAGAACACGATGGCGCCGAGGTAGTAGAGCGGATTGAGGCGGTCGCCGAACGCCCGGTTGAATACGGCTTCCGCATGCATGAAGAGCCAGCGGAGCAGCCGCTGCAGGTGCCGGATCATCGGCTCACTCCCGGAGGGCCGTGCGGCCGCGGATCGAGCGCCCCACGACGATCACGAACAGCAGGCCGCCAATGATCGCGATCAGGCCGCCGAGGCCCATGAGGCCCATGCCGACGACTTCCGGCGTGCTGCGCAGGACCTGCTCGGCACCGGCCACCTTGCGCTGCACGCCGTAGCCCCCGGACCAGACCAGCCCGACGACATGCAGCAACTGGCCCGCCCCGTACAGGACCGGCTGCCAGAGGGCGAGGCGGCCTACGGGGGCCTGGTAGCCGAGCCGCGGCAGCAGCAGGTAGACGAGGCCCATCAGCGCGAGTGTTACGCCGACGATGCAGCCATGGTAGTGGGCCGGGATGCGCACATTGCTGCCGTTGATCAGCGCGCCGATCAATCCGCCGGCGCCGAAGAGGACGATGGAAGCGACGAGCGCCGCACGCAGCGGCGGTACTGCGGCATCGTGCGTCACGCGGCCGCGCGACAGGCCGATCACGACAGCCAGGCTGATGGGCAGGATGGCGAGGCCGCCCCCCACGCGCATCGCCCAGGTGTTGATCAGGCGGAACTCCACGGAAGTGACATCGGTGGCGAGATAGGCGAGGGGAGTGGCGAAGACGCTGACGAGCGCCAGCGCGAACATCAGGACCGCAAGGCGTGGACTCAGCGGCAGGCGCGCGCCTGACGCGCTCGCGAGCCAGAGCCATCCAACCAGCATCAGCAGGGTCCAGACGAACTGCAGCGCGTGTCCTCCGCCCCAGTACACGATCTCGTAGTAGGTCTGCACATCGAGGGAGCGCGGCACGAGCAGCAGCGATGCACCGAAGGACAGCACCGCCACGGCGGCCGCCACGACGCTCGCGTTGAGGCCGAAGCGCAGGGCGCCCTCCGCGCTGAGTACCGGCCCGGTCGGCCGTGTGGCGATGAGGCCGCGCAGCACGAGCGCCGCGCCGCCCATGCCGAATACAGCGAGGCCGGCGATGAACATCGGTCCATCGACCACCGGTATGTAGTTCGCCATGATCGGCTCGCCCCCGCCGGTGAACGGCGCAATCGCCATGAGCAGCGTCCCGGCCGAACACAGGCCGAGCGCAAGCCACGCGAGCCCCGGCGCGAGGGTCGAACCGCCGATCGACCAGAGCAGTCCGGCGAGCGAGACCAGCCATACGAGCACGGAGAGATCGACGTGCACGATGAGCGCGACGCGGAAGAAATCCGCTACCGGCAGCCAGTGGTTCAACTGCGGCGTGCGGGACAGCACCAGCAGGACCGCGAATACACCCGAGCCGGCGAGCGCCAGGAGCCCGAGCCACAGCCAGCCTCGCGCCAGTCGACCGAGGCCGGACTCGCGGGAAAGGAGGGTCGGGTCCGGATCGACCCCGGCGCCCATTGCGATGACGCGGTCGGGCGCACGGCTCATCGGAAGGTGATTGCGCCGCGCGCGGCGTCGAAGTCGATGACCAGGTTCTGCGCAGGTCGCAGTTGCACCGAGGCAGCGCCGCGATAGTTGAAGTCCGCCGTGCCGGCCTGGTCGCGCAACCGCACCGCGACTTCGTGCCGGCCCGCCTTCGTCACCAGGCGATGGTAGAGCGTCGCTCGCCCGTCGCGCGCGAGGCCCGATGGCTCGGCCACCTGCCGCAAAACCAGCCGGCCGTCGAGATCGACCTCGGCGACGAGTGGTGCCCGTTCGCGCTGGCAGCTCATCGGGGCGCGCATGTTGGGTGGCAACTGCGCGAGTTCCTCTGGCGTTCGTTGCCTGCAAGGCTGCACGAGCCGGGGTTCATGGACGATGCTGAGCTTGATCACGGCCTGGTCGGGCCCGAGCTGGCGGTATGCGGGCCAGTTCGCGAATACGGCCAGGAATGCGGCGAGCGCGGCGTATAGCGCGACCTGGCCAATCACGGACACCGCATCCAGCCTGCTGTGTCGCATGGCCATGGGGGCTGTCAGTGCGAAGCCAGCCGGCGGGTCGCCCGCGCCGAACGCCATTCCGTGATCGCCAGCCACGCCATGGCTGCGATGAAAGTCAGGCCACCGGCTATCTCGAGGTAGAGCGCGTAGCTCACCCGATATCGGCCGGTCGCCGGATCGTAGACCGAGCACAGGATGCGCACGCGGTCGAGCAGGTCGGCGAAGCTCGACGATTCCTGCAGCATTCGGCCGGCGATCAGCCGCCGGAGCGGCTCTCCGAGGGACTCGGCCGCAAAGGCGTCGCCGATGACTTGCTGCCGGATGCGCCCGTCGGCATCGACGATGCTGACCTGAAGCGTGTGGTCGAAGCCGCTCGGCGTCGCCACGTAGCTGAAGCCGAAATCACGGGCGATCGCGGCGACATCCCCGGCCCTTGGGCTCAGGAACTCCCAGTTCGCATCGTCGATGCGCCGTTGCGCCGCGTAGCTGCGCAGCGCCGCGGGCGAATCGGTCGGCTGGTCGAAGCCGATGCTGACGACCCGGAACTGCTCGCTGCCGAAGCGGTCGCGCATGGCATCCACCGCATTGCGCAGCACGAGCGTGCTGTTCGGGCAGACCTGGAAGCAGCCCGTGTACACGAAGTTCACCAGCAGCGGCTTGCCGCGGAATGCCGATAGCCGCACTTCCCGATCGCGACGATCGCGCATCGGGTAGTCGCCCGGAACATTGCCGACTGCGGCGCGACTGGCCGCCAGCACCGCCTGCCGGTCGAGGGCCGCGCGGCCGCCTGCCGGCGCCGGGCCGGGTTCGGCAGTGGCCGGCGCGACGAACGCCGCGGCTCCGAACAGGGCGCCGATGCGCAGCGCCTGCTGCGACAGGGAGGCGGCCGGGTTCATTGCAACAGGCCTCGCCCCGTCGGCGGCTGGGCACCACCGACCACGCGGGCGTCGGGGCTCAACTGAGGCCCCATACGGTCGACAGGTACTTCCAGTTCACGAAGTAGTACAGGATGAACGCCACGAGGAACACCATCGCCAGCAGGAAAGTGCCCGGGGCCGCGAAGCCCTGTGAACCGTAGCCCTGCGCCACGGCCGCGGGCGCCATCAGCGGCGTTGGCTTGCTGCTCAGGCTGGCGGCGCCGCCATCGATGCGCTTGCCCCACAGCAGCGAACCCACCGTCACGTAGATATAGATGGCGCCGCCTGCGATCGCCGCGACGGCCGAAATGCCGACGAGGCCCATCATCAGGTAGGCCGCGCCCGGCCACTCGTAGGCCATGGGCATGCCCGAGAAGGCCATGTCCCAATGCCGGCGCGACACGCCCAGCGTACCCGCTCCCATCATGACCAGGCAGAAGAAGTACATCGAGAACCCGAACAGGTACGGCTGCATCCTCGCGAGACCCGGGTTGATCATCTCGCGCCGGAAAAGCGTCGGAATCAGGTAATAGGTCAGCGCCATGAAGGTGAGTGTCGTGCCCACCACCACCGTGGCATGGAAATGCCCCGGCACGTAGATGGTGTTGTGGATGATCATGTTGAGCTGCTCGGTGCCCATCATCACGCCGGAAATGCCGCCGAGGAAGCCAAAGCCGATGATTGCGATGAACACGCCCGAGAACGTGGGGTTGCCCCACGGCGCGCGCCGCAACCACTCATACAATCCGCGCGTATAGCCCTTCTGGCGCTGTGCCACTTCCATGGCGCCGGGCACCGTCAGGCCGTGGATCATCGAGGCAAGTACCGCGAAGTACATGAAGTAGCTCGTGTTGACGACCTTCCAGTTGGTGGAGAGGCCGGGGTCCGCCAGCAGGTGGTGCGCGCTTGCCAGCTGCAGGAACAGGATGTAGAGGAGGAACGCGCCACGGCTGACGCGCTCGGACATCGGCTTGGCACCGAAGACCACTGCGGCCACCAGGTACCAGATGGAGACGTGGGCGGCCACGTTGATCTGCTGCGAGGAGTGGCCGAACGCCCACCAGATCATGCGGTAGATCAACGGGTCCACCTTGTCGATCACGCCGAGCGACAGCAGCCAGGTCGGCACCAGGATGATGGCGCCCGAGGCGATCGTGAACACCGCGATGATGGCGGCCGTGATCGCGCCGAACGTGACCAGGGGCACGGAGCCCTCGTAGGTCTTGTCGCGCTTTGCGACCACGAGCGTGCCGAAGAACACGAAACAGCCCACCAGCGCGCCGACCGCGAACAGGATCAGGCCGAGATAGAACGATGGCTCGGCCATCATGGGCACGTACGAGGTCATCATCACGCTGGAGCCGCCCTTGTAGACGGCGTAGTTGTTGACGATCGCGCCGACCAGCATCAGCGCGAACGCGAGCCACGCGATCCGGGGCGTGGCAAGCCGGCAGCGCAGCAACGTCGAGGAGCAGAAATACAGGACGGCGATCTCGAAGAAGATGATCCAGAAGATCAGCATGTCGATGCCGTGTGCAGTGAGCACCTGATAGAAGGTGTCGGGCTGAAGCCAGTGCACGGCCGGCCAGCGCGTGAGGGCCACGCCGAGCGCCAGCAGGCCGCCGATCAGCAGGAACACCACCGCGGCGACCGCGTTGGCGATGATGAGTTTCTCGGCCCCCGCCTCGAACTGCAGGCCGGATCGTGGGCACGTACGGTAAGTGGTTGCGATTGACATCGTCACGGTCTCCGTCACTTCACGTAGAGGCGCCCGACCATGGTGTGGTGGCCGATGCCGCAGAATTCGTTGCAGACGATCGAGTAGGTTCCGCTCTGGTTGGGCGTCACCGTCACCACATGCTCGTAGCCGGGAACGACCTGGATGTTGATGTTGACGGGCTGCAGCGAGAACCCGTGGTTATAGTCGAGCGAGGACAGGTGCAGGCGATAGGTCTTGCCCTTCTCCAGCTCGAGGGTCGGCCAGAAGCTCCACAGGCGGGCGATGATGTAGGCGTCGCCGCCCTCGGGAGGTGCCACGACCGGCTGGCCGGTCGTATCGTCGACCCGTACCGTGTATTTCTCGGCCCAGGCCTCCGCCCTGGTGCGAAACGCGTCGGCGGTCGTCGCGTAGGTTTCCGTGGAGAGGTTCTGGCGCCCGTAGAGGTGCCAGAACACCATCATGAAGAAGAGGATCATGCACCAGACGAAGGCAATGACGATCCACGTGCCCTCGACGCGATCCAGCGGATGCTTCCACCAAAGTCGTTCAGCCGGCGGCAGTATTGCGCTCATGTGGCCTTCCCGGATTGGGCATGTTGATGGGGCGGACGGCCGGCAATCACTGCCCGGCCGGAATCGTGAGGATGTCGATGACTCCCCAGACCGTGTAGACGACCATCGGAATCAGGACGCCCAGGAAGAGCAGAAGGAACGGGTTGTCCAGCAGCCGCTGGATCAGCGGAACCCTGTCATCGTCATCTTGCCTGTCGCTCATGAAGCCCCCTTCCTGCTTGCCATTGGCCTGCGCAGTCGCGACGGATGCCGCCGCACAGCGGCCGTCCGATTGTCCTCGCCGGGGGGCCGGGTTGTCCTTGACATGGATCAAAGGCGCGCCTGCGCGCAGGGTCCGCGCGCGAAATGGCGGGCCGGATGCACTATATTTTCGCGCGATCGCCCAGGTGTACATGGACATCATCCCGCAACTGCCGCACGTCAACGCCGCATTGAATGCCGTCGCCAGCCTGCTGCTCGTGGCGGGGCGCGTGCAGATCGCGCGGCGGCGCATCGCGGCACATCGCGCCGCGATGCTGGCGGCGTTCGGGGTGTCGCTGCTGTTCCTGGCGAGCTACATCGCCTACCACGTCTCGGCACCGATCTTCGAATTCCGCGGCCATGGGCCCGTCCGGCCCGTCTATTACGCGTTGCTCATCAGCCATGTCGTGCTGGCTGCGATCGCGACCCCGCTGGTTCTCGTCACGGTCTGGCGCGGCCTGCACCGTGACGATGTCCGCCACCGCCGCTGGGCGCGCTGGACCTGGCCAGTCTGGATGTATGTGTCGGTGACCGGGGTCGTGGTCTACCTGATGCTCTACCGGATCTACCGGTGAGTCGCTTGCGGCGGCTGCCGGGGCTGCGGAAGGCTATAATGCCTTGATTCAGAGCAATCGAGGTGACGATGTCGGAAGGCGTCATTGCGCGTGAAATCGGCAAGCGAAGAACCTTTGCCATCATCTCCCATCCCGATGCGGGCAAGACGACCCTGACCGAGAAGCTGCTGCTGTTCGGCGGCGCGATCCAGATGGCGGGCACCGTGAAGGGGCGCAAGGCGGCGCGCCATGCGACGTCGGACTGGATGCGGCTCGAGCAGCAGCGCGGCATTTCCGTGACGTCCTCGGTCATGCAGTTCCCGTACCGCGGCCGCGTGGTGAACCTGCTCGATACGCCGGGACACGAGGACTTCTCCGAGGACACCTATCGCACGCTGACCGCGGTCGACTCGGCGCTGATGGTCATCGACTGCGCCAAGGGCGTCGAGGCGCGCACCATCAAGCTGATGGAGGTCTGTCGCCTCCGCGACACGCCGATCATGACCTTCATCAACAAGCTCGATCGCGAGGGGCGCGAGCCGATCGAGCTGCTGGACGAAATCGAGCGCGTACTCGGCATCGCGACCACGCCGGTCACCTGGCCCATCGGCATGGGCCGCGAGCTTGCGGGCATCTACCACCTGCTGGAGGACCGCATCTACGTCTACAGCGCCGGCGAGCGAGGCCGGGTGGGCGAGAACCTCGCGATCGACGGCCTGCACAGCGAGTCCGGGCGGGCCTTCCTCGGCGATCGCGCCGCTGCCTTCGACGCCGAGATCGAGCTGGTGCGGGGCGCGAGCGCGCCCTTCGATCCCGACCTCTACCGCGCAGGCCGCCAGACGCCGGTGTTCTTCGGTTCGGCGATCGGCAACTTCGGGGTCGAGGAGTTGCTCGGCGCCTTCGTCGAGCATGCACCGTCGCCGCTGCCGCGGGCCACGCGGCAGCGTGAAGTGCCGGCCGGGGAGCCCGAGCTCACCGGCTTCGTGTTCAAGATCCAGGCCAACATGGACCCTGCGCACCGCGACCGCATCGCCTTCATGCGCCTGTGCTCGGGGCGCTACACGCGCGGCATGAAGCTGCACCACGTGCGCCTCGACAAGGAAATGCGGGTTGCCGACGCGCTAACCTTCCTCGCGGCCGACCGCAGCCAGGCGGAGGAGGCCTACGCGGGCGACATCATCGGCCTGCACAACCACGGCACGATCAACATCGGCGATTCCTTCACCGAGGGCGAGCACCTCGTCTTCACCGGCATCCCGAATTTCGCGCCCGAGATGTTCCGCCGCGCGGTGCTCAAGGACCCGCTGCGCATGAAGGCGCTCGCCAAGGGCCTCGACCAGCTGTGCGAGGAGGGCGCGACCCAGCTCTTCAAGCCGCTGCGCAACAACGACATGGTGCTCGGCGCGGTCGGGCAGCTGCAGTTCGAGGTGGTGGCATTCCGCCTGCAGGACGAGTACGGCGTGCAGTGCCACTTCGAGCCGGTGAACGTCCATACCGCGCGCTGGGTGGCGACGGACGACGCGCGCAAGCTCGAAGAGTTTCGCACCAAGGCCTACGAGCACCTGTCGCTCGACCACTCGGGCGCGCTGGTCTACCTCGCGCCGACGCGGGTCAACCTGTCACTCACGCAGGAACGCTGGCCCGGCATCCGCTTCACGGAGACGCGCGAGCACCTGGCGGCCTGAGGCCGCTTTCAATCGGCGCCGAGGGTCAATCGGTGCCGATGTTGAACGCGGTATCGAGCTCGCGGCGCGAGTAGGCACGAAAGGCGATCAGCGTTTCCGAATGCGTGATGCCCGGCGCCTTGCGGATGGCGTCGCTGACGACGGCGGCAAGGTCGGCATGTTCGCCGACCTGCACGAGGACCACGAGGTCCCAGCGGCCGGCCACCGAGAAGACTTCGGTGACGCCCGCGATCTCGGTGAGCTGGCGGGCGAGCTGGCTGACCTTGTCGGTCTCGGCGTTGATGAGGACGATGGCAGTGATCATGGTCCGGCATTGTCGCAGGAAATGCCGGCCGGGGTGACAGGGCGGCCGGGCAGGATGTTAGCCTTGCACCGATGGCGAAAGTTCTCCTGCGCAGGCCGGTCGTCGCCTGGGCCCTGTACGACTGGGCCAACTCGGCCTTCGCGACCACCGTGATGGCGGGCTTCTTCCCGCTCTTTTTCAAGCAGTACTGGAACGACGCCGTCCCGGCGACGGTCAGCACCTTTCGCCTCGGCCTCGCAAGCGGCGTCACGAGCCTCGTGATCGCGCTCATGGCGCCGGTGATCGGCGCGATCGCGGACAAGGGTGGGGCGCGCATCAAGCTGCTCGCGCTCTTCACGCTGCTGGGCGCGGCCATGACCGCGGCGCTGGTGCTGGTCGAGCAGGGAGACTGGACGTCGGCGGCGCTGCTCTATGGCGCAGCCTCGATCGGCTTCTGGGGCGGCAACCAGTTCTACGACTCGCTGCTGACGGACGTGGCCGCGGAGCCCGAATACGACCTCGTCTCGAGCTACGGCTACGCGCTCGGCTACCTCGGCGGCGGGCTGCTGTTTGCCGTCAATGCCGTGATGGTGTCGAACCCCGCGCTGTTCGGCATCGAAGGCGCCGCGCTGGCCGTGAAGCTGTCGTTTGCGAGCGTGGCGGTCTGGTGGGTCGTGTTCACGGTGCCCGCCCTGCTGTTCGTGCGCGAAAAGGTCACCGCGCCGCTGCCGCCGCGTGCCGCGGTCCGGGCAGGCCTCGCCGAACTGCGCCGCACCTTCGGCCACGTGCGCGAGAGCCGCCCGCTGCTCCTTTTCCTGCTCGCCTACTGGTTCTACATCGACGGGGTCAACACGATCATCAAGATGGCCGTCGACTACGGGCTTGCGCTCGGCTTTCGCCAGGCGAGCCTGATCCAGGCGCTGCTGCTCGTGCAGTTCGTCGGCTTTCCCGCGGCGCTCGCCTTCGGCTGGCTCGGTGCGCGCATCGGCGCGCGCGCCGGCATCCTGATCGCGCTTGCCGTGTACGCCGGCGTCACGCTCTACGCCTACCGGCTCGACACCGAACGCGAATTCTTCGCGCTCGCGATCGTGATCGGCTGCGTTCAGGGCGGCGTGCAATCGCTGTCGCGTTCCTTCTACGGCCGGCTCGTGCCCGCGGGCAAGGCGGGCGAGTTTTTCGGCTTCTACAACATGATGGGCAAGGCGGCGGCGATACTCGGCCCGCTGCTGGCGGGCGGCGTGGCGCTAGTGACCGGCGATTCGCGCCTCGCGATGCTCTCGATCGCGCTGCTCTTCGGGGTGGGCGGTGCGTTGCTGCTGCGGGTTCCCTATCGCGCCTCGGGCCATTCCGCCGGGTCGACGCGGTAAAAATCGCGCAACTGCGCGTGCAGCGCGGGGTGAGTCGCGCGAAACGAGGCCGCGCGTTCGAAGAACACCTCGGTCGCGGTCGCGAAGAATTCGACCAGGTCCTCGGCGCCGTAGGGATCGATGAGCGTGTCCTCGTCGCGATCGACCGCGGCGCACAGGTCGTCGTAGGCCGACCGCAGCGACAGGCCGCCCTGCGAGAGCGTGCCGTCGGAGAGGTGGTCGAGATGGTGCGCAAATTCGTGCAACACGACGTTGTAGCCATCGTCGCCCGCGAGTCCCGCCTCGATGTCCTGCCATGAGAGGACGATCCGGGAAACGTCGATCGTCTGCCCCGAGAGCGCGCGCTGGCCCACCGTGACCAGGCCAAACTCGTCTTCTTCCTGGTCTTCGACGACGAACTCGGCCGGATAGATCAGCACGCTGTAGAGTGCGTCGTAGGCACGCGGATCGCGGTGGGCCACGAGCATCGCGGCCTGGACGGCAATGACGAGGCGCATGCGGTCGGTGACCTCGAGTCCGCCGCAGCCGATGAATCCCACCCGCTGCAGCAGGCGGCGGGCCGCGAGTTCGACCCGTTCACGCTCGGCGGCCGGCAGGCGCCGGTAGAGCGGAACCCCGGCGAGCATCGCCCGCCAATCGGGCGGAAAGGGCGCATGCAGTGCGCGCGCCCGGTCACGCGCCCATCGCAACCGCCAGGCGCCGCCGGCGAGCACGGCCAGCGCAACGAGGACCCACAGGGCCGTCATGCGGGCAGCCGAGGCAGGCCGCGCACGCGGGTGGCAAAACGCCGGATCGCCACGGGCGGTGGCGCGGGACCATAGCGCAGGGCGGCATACTCGCCCGTGAGCGCGCGCGCCTCCGCAGCGAGATCGGGTCGCGCGGCGGCGATGCGTGCGGCGTAGGCGAGGGGCGCTTCGCTTGCCTCGCGGTGCAGTCCCGCGCGCGCATAACGCGCGCCGACCGCCTGCCAGGCGCGCGCCAGCCGGTCGGGCCGGGCGGCACGCAGCCCGTAGCGGGACTGCCACGCCATCCACGCGAGCCAGCCGGTGAGGGACAGCGCGAGCAGCGCGCCGAGTTGCTGCCAGCGCGGCGAATCGAAGCCGAGCCGCGCGAGCAGCGCGAGTTGCGAGCCGGAACCGAACTCGAGCACGCGCTGGCGCCAGGCCGTATTGACCGCGTCCCAGGTTTGCATGATCTCCGCCAGCCACACGCTGTCGCGCGCCAGCCGGGCGGCGAAGGGCGCGGCGTCCGGCAGCAGGTCGAAGAGTCCGCGCTGCAATCGCTCGGGTGCGACCACGCCGGTCGGGTCGATTCGTACCCAGCCGCGGCCGTCGCGCCAGATCTCGACCCAGGCGTGCGCGTCGGACTGGCGCACGAGGAAGTAGCGGCCGATGGGATTCCACGCCCCGCCGAGGTAGCCGGTCACCACGCGCGCCGGTACGCCGCCGGCGCGCATCAGCGTCGTGAAGGCGGAAGCGTAGTGTCCGCAGAAGCCGCTGCGGGTCCCGAAGAGGAACTCATCGACGGCATTGCCTTCGAGTCGCGGCGGGGTGAGCGAGTACACGAAGCCTTCGCGCCCGAAATAGTCGAGGACCGCACGCGCGTAGGCCATGTCGTCGGTGGCGGCGGCGCGCATGCGCGCGGCGAGGGCGAGGCTGCGTGGATTCTGGCCGGGTGGCAGCGCGAGGTTGTAGCGGCGGCCCAGTGTCGACAGGGGCGCGAGCGCCACGGCGCGCGGCTGCGACATCGCATCGTAGGAAAGGGCTTCCGTGACGGGGCGGCTCGCCACGAGGCGCCGGTCGGGCGTCAGCATGGCGCGGCGATCGGGAGCCGCGATCACCGACTCGAGCCCGAACCACCAGTTGTGCCCGTGGGGTTCGAGCGTCACGCGGTAGCGCCAGGTCGGTCCCTCGAAGCGCACCGGGGACTCGCGGAAGAAGCGGCCACGTTCGTGCCGCCAGGTCGTGCCATCGAAGGATTCCAGCACCGGCCCGCGCCAGTAGCGCTCCTGCGGCGGCGGCGCCGCCGTCTCGAACTGCACGCGAAACGCCGGCGCGTCCGAAATGGTCAGTTCGTCGATCTGGCCGGGGCTCATCTCATCCGACAGGCCCGTCGCGGCGCCGCCCGGGTTGGGCAATGCCCAGAAGGCGCCGGGCAGGCGCGGAAAGAGCAGGAACAGCAGGAGCGCAAGCGGCAGCGCGCAGGCGAGCGTACGGCCGGCGAGCTTCATCGGCGCCTTGATGCCGCGCTGGGTGTCGGGGGAGGCGATCACCGCGAGTGCCGCGCAACAAATCCAGAGCTGCAACGCATAGAACGGCACGCGCGGCAGCCCCTGGCGGTCGAGGCAGGCGGCCAGCAACAGGAAGAGCGCCACCGCCAGCATCACGTAGTGGTCCCGTCGCGCGCGCGTTTCGAGCAGCTTGAGAGAGCCCATCGCGACGAGCAGCGCGCTGCCGGCCGCGAGCCCATTCAGCGTGCGAAAGCCCGCCAGCACGCCCGCTGTGAGCGCAAGCGCAATGGCGGCCCGCACCCAGCGGCCCGGCAGTCCGGCGCCGCGCAGCGCGAGCAGGGCGCGCGCGGCGGCGGCGCCGAGCGCAAACGCACTGATCCAGGGCGGCAGGCGATCGACGTGCAGGAGCACGGCCCCGCCAAAGGCGGCGAGCGACCACGCGAGCGGGCGCGGACCTGCGGGGAGCCGGATCATGACGGCATTCCCGCGAGCGCCGCGAGGCAGCGATGCCGATGGGCCGCGCCGTTGCCCGTTGCGATGGGCTTGCCCGGCAGGCGCAGGGCATAGGGCTCGCCCCGCTGTTCCGCGTCGACGATCCAGCGGCACAGTTGTTCGAGGCGCGCTTCGCGGTCGAGCGGCGCGAGGCTGTCGTAATCGAACTCGTGCCGGTCGTCGCCCGCGGCGGCATATTCGCCGACGAGCAGCGCCGCGCCGCGCGCGTAGGCCTTCCAGGCGATGCGGCGCGGCGGGTCGCCGTCGCGGTAGTCGCGCAGGCCGCGCCACTCGTCGTCGCCCGCCGCCGGCCCGTCGCCCGTCTTGCGCCGGGCATCGCCCGCCGCCTGCGCCAACGGCCGCTTGCCGCGCGCGGCCGGGTAGACGACCCGCTCGAGCGGCAGGTGCAACCAGGTCCAGGCGCGAAAGAGCCCGAACGGCCAGGTGCTCGAGAGGCGGACGCGATCGATGGCATGCACGCCGCGCCGCTCGCCCGGCAGGCCGAGCGGCAAGGTGGCGTGTGTACCGGCGGCGGCTTGCACCGGCTCGTTGCTGCGGTCGGCGTCCGCGCCGCGCAGGTCGCCGCCGAGATCATGACGCGCGGCGGTGCCTCCGTCGATGACGAATGCGAGACGGGCGTCCTCGCCCGCGAACGCGGGCTCCACCTGCGCGCCGACCACCGTCACGCCGAGGAGGTTGCCGTGGCAGGCGTACATGGCGGCAAGGGCGAAACCCGCGAGCAGGAAGGTGATGAACAGCGCGAGGCTGTTGGCGTAGTTGAGGCCCGCGAGCAACATGCCGAAGAGGAGCAGGGCGAAGCCCGCGCCTGCGCGAGTCGGCAGGATGTACAGCCGGCGCCGATGGACCCGGACGGGCAGCGCATCGCCGCCCTGACGGCGCCTCACCCACCTGGCGAGGCGCGCTTCGAAACCGTGGCGCAGGCGGGCGGCGATCGCCACGGCAGCGCCGCTAGGCGGGCACCGGCACGGCTTCCACCACCCGCTCCGCGAGCCGCCGCCCGTCGGAGGCATCGAGCGCATCGTGCCGCTCGAGCCGATGACCCGCGACGGCTGCGAAGACCGCCTGCACGTCGTCCGGCAACACGGCGTGACGCCCGGCGATTGCGGTCCAGGCCTGCGCAGCGCGCAGCAGGCCCTGGCCCGCGCGCGGCGAGAGGCCGATGCGGATGTCGGCGTGGGAGCGCGTGTGTGCGATCAGCGACTGCAGGTAATCGAGCAACGCGTCCGAGACATGGATTGAGCGAACGGCGGCCTGCAGCGCGAGCACATGCTCGGCATCGAGGCTGGGTGCGAGCTGCGGCAGCATTTCGCGCCGCTCGCCCTCGCGCAGCAGTTCGCGCTCGTGCGTGGCATCCGGGTATCCCAGGCGGATGCGCATCAGGAAGCGGTCGAGCTGGGACTCGGGCAGCGCGTAGGTGCCGGCCTGCTCGCGCGGATTCTGGGTTGCGACGACGAAGAACGGGTCGGGCAGGCGATAGGTGGTGACATCGGTGCTGACCTGCCGCTCCTCCATCGCCTCGAGCAGCGCGCTCTGCGCCTTCGGGCTCGCGCGGTTCACTTCATCGGCGAGCAGCAACTGCGTGAAGAGCGGACCCTTGCGGAAATGGAACTGCTGCGTGTTGCGGTCGAACACCGACACCCCGATGATGTCGGCCGGCAGCAGGTCGCTCGTGAACTGCACGCGCTGCCACGCGAGGCCGAAGACCTGCGCGAGGGCATGGGCGAGCGTCGTCTTGCCGACGCCCGGCACGTCCTCGATCAGCAGGTGGCCGCGGGCCAGAAGGCAGGCGACGGCAAGGCGCAGTTGCGCCGGCTTGCCGAGGATGATCGCCTCGAGCGTCGCAATCGCCTGCTGCAGCCGCTCGCTCATGCCGCGCCCAGCAGGCTCCGCACCCGCTCGAGCTGCGGGCCGAGCTGCGCGAGGTCCCGCTCGAAGGCCGCGATGCGCTCGCGTTCCTGCACGACGACTTCGGCCGGCGCGTTGCGCACGAAGTTCTCGTTCGCCAGCTTGGCGTGAGCCTTCGACAGCTCTTTCTCGTTCTTCCCGATCAGCCTGGTCAGGCGCTCGACCTCGGCGGCCGCGTCGATGAGGCCGGCCATGGGCACGTGCAACTGCAGCTCGCCCGCGAGCGCCGTGGCCGACGCGGGCGGGCGCTCGCCGGCGGCGAGCGTCGTGACGGTGTCGAGCCCCGCGAGCCGCGCGAGATGCATTTCATGGCGGCCGAGGAGCTGCGCATCGGCCGCCGTGCCATGCTGCACGAGCAGCGGCAGGCGGCGCGAAGGCGCGATGTTCATCTCGCCGCGGATCTGGCGCAATGCGAGGATCACGCGCTGCATCCACGCCACTTCGGACTCGGCGGCCTCGTCCCCAGGCCACTCCGCTCGCACCGGCCACGGCGCCAGCATGACGGTGGCTCCCCCCCGGCCGGCGAGCGGCGCCACGCGCTGCCAGATCTCCTCGGTGATGAACGGCATGACCGGGTGCAGCGCCCGCAGCAGCGCCTCGAGCACTTCGAGCAGCGTACGGCGCGCGCCGCGCTGCGCGGCTTCCCCCGCCTCGCCGTGCAGCACGGGCTTCACGAATTCGAGGTACCAGTCGCAGAACTCGTACCAGGTGAATTCATAGAGCGCAGTCGCCGCGTAATCGAAGCGATAGTCGGCGAAGGCCGTGTCGACCGCCTCGATCGTGCGGCCGAGGCGCGATCGAATCCAGCGATCGACGACCGAGTACTCGACTGGCCCGTCGGCGGGCGCCGCCTCGCCCTCGACCATCAGCGTGACGAAGCGCGCGGCATTCCACAGCTTGTTGCAGAAGTTGCGATAGCCGGCGACGCGGGCGAGGTCGAAGCGGATGTCGCGGCTCTGGGTCGCGAGCGCGGCGAACGTGAAGCGCAGCGCATCGGTGCCGTGGGCGTCGATGCCCTGCGGGAACTGCTTGCGCGTTTCCCTTTCGATGGCGGGCGCGAGGTGCGGCTGCATCAGCCCCGTGGTGCGCTTGGCGACCAGCGCCTCGAGGCCGATGCCGTCGACGATGTCGAGCGGGTCGATCACGTTGCCCTTCGACTTCGACATCTTCTGGCCCAGGTGGTCGCGGATGAGGCCATGGATGTAGATGTCGCGGAACGGCGGCCGGCCGTCCATGAACCTGAGCCCGAACATCACCATGCGCGCAACCCAGAAGAAGATGATGTCGAAGCCGGTGACCAGCACGCTCGTCGGATAGAAGCGCTCGAGCGCGGGCGTGCGCTCGGGCCAGCCGAGCGTCGAGAAGGGCCAGAGCGCCGAGGAAAACCAGGTGTCGAGGACGTCGGGGTCCTGCGTCAGTTGTACCCCGGGCCCGATGCCGTGCTTCGCGCGCACCTCCGCCTCGTTGCGGCCGACGTAGTAGCGTCCCGCATCGTCGTACCAGGCGGGGATGCGATGGCCCCACCAGAGCTGGCGGCTCACGCACCAATCCTTGATGTTGCGCATCCACTCGAAATAGGTCTTCGACCAGTTTTCGGGCACGAAGCGGATGTCGCCGCGCTCGACCGCCGCGATGGCGGGCTGCGCGAGCGGCTCGATGCGCACGTACCACTGGTCGGTGAGGTAGGGCTCGATCACCGCCTGGGTGCGATCGCCGCGCGGCACCTTGAGCTTGTGGGCCTCGATGCGCTCGACGAGGCCGGCGGCCTCGAGCTCGGCGATGACGCGCTTTCTCGCCTCGAAGCGGTCGAGGCCGCGGAAGCGTTCCGGGGCGTTGTCGTTGATCGCGGCCTGCGGCGTGAAGACATTGACCTGCGGCAGGCCGTGGCGCTCGCCGACTTCGTAGTCGTTGAAGTCGTGCGCGGGCGTGATCTTGACGCAGCCGGAGCCGAAGGCGGGGTCGACGTAGCTGTCCGCGATGACCGGGATGCGCCGGCCGGTGAGCGGCAAGGCAATCTCGCGGCCGACGAGCGCCGCGTAGCGCTCGTCATCTGGATGTACCGCGACGGCCGTGTCGCCGAGCATCGTCTCGGGGCGCGTGGTGGCGACGACCACGTGGCCGCTGCCGTCCGCGAGCGGATAGCGCAGGTGCCAGAGATGCCCGTCTTCCTCCTCCGACAGCACCTCGAGGTCGGAGACCGCGGTCAGCAGCACCGGGTCCCAGTTCACGAGCCGCTTGCCGCGGTAGATCAGGCCTTCCTCGTGCAGGCGCACGAACACTTCGGCGACCGCCGCCGAGAGCCCGGGGTCCATCGTGAAGCGGTCGCGCGACCAGTCGACCGAGGCGCCGAGGCGGCGCATCTGGTTCTGGATCTTGCCGCCCGACTGTTCCTTCCATTGCCAGACGCGCTCGACGAAGGCTTCGCGCGTCATGTCGACGCGACGCTTGCCCTCCGCGGCGAGCTGGCGCTCGACGACCATCTGGGTCGCGATGCCCGCGTGATCGGTGCCCGGCTGCCACAGGCTGGCCTCGCCGCGCATGCGGTGGTAGCGCGTGAGGGCGTCCATGATCGTGTCCTGGAACGCGTGTCCCATGTGCAGCGTGCCGGTGACATTCGGCGGCGGGATGACGATGCAGAACGGCTCACCGCCGTCGCGCGGCGCGAACCAGCCATTCGATTCCCAGTGGGCGTAGAGGCGCCGCTCGGTGTCGCGCGGCGAGAAGACCTTGTCCATCGCGCAAATTATAGCGAGGCGGCGCCGATCTTATGGGTGTTCGGTTCGTGGCCCTGTTCACGGTATCGCCGGAAGCGCTCGCGGCCCTCGGCGCGCCGGCCTGGCGTGCCGTCGATGAACTCGAGCACGCGGGGCGAGCGCAGGGCGATGGCCGGCACGTCCGGATCGAGGTTCACGAGGACATCCGGCGGCTCCGCAGGCTCGACGCCGGCCGACAGCACGACCGGCGACGCCACGGGCGCCCCGGCCGACAGGAGCGTCTCGTGCGGCACGAAGCTGCGATCCGCGAAGGTCCAGAGCAACTCGTCGAAGCGCGCGAGATCCGCTTGCGAACGGCACCAGACGAGCACCCGCGAGCCGGCGAGATAAGCCTTCTCGGTCACCTTGCAGGCAAGGTACAGGCGCGCATCGCCCTCGGCGGCCTCGGTGACGTAGAAGTCGACCTGCGCCACCGGCGCCTCAGCGGGTGGCGCGCTGTATCAGGAACTCCGACAGCAGGCTGATCGGGCGCCCCGTGCTGCCCTTCTGCGCGCCGGAGAGGTAGGCCGTGCCGGCGATGTCCATGTGGGCCCACTTGAGCCCCCGGGTGAACTTGCCGAGGAAGGCGCCGGCCGTGATGGCGCCGCCGTCGCGGCCTGCCACGTTGGCCATGTCGGCGAAATTGCTCTTCAACTGGTCCGCATACTCCTCGGTCAGCGGCAGTTGCCAGGCGCGGTCGTCGGCGCGCCGGCCGCAACCGACGAGTTCCTGCGCCAGCGAGTCGTCATTGGCCATGACGCCGCTGTGGTGCGCACCCAGGGCGACGACGCAGGCGCCCGTCAGCGTCGCGATGTCGATCACCGCGGCGGGCTTGAAGCGGCGTGCATAGTGCAGCGCGTCGCAGAGGATCAGGCGGCCCTCGGCGTCGGTGTTCAGGATCTCGACGGTCTGGCCCGAGGCGCTCGTGACGATGTCGCCCGGCTTCGTGGCGCGCCCGCTCGGCATGTTCTCGCAGGTCGGCACGAGGCCCACCACGTTGAGCGGCAGGTTCAGCTCGCTGACGACGGTGAGCGCGGCGATCACGGTGGCGGCGCCGCTCATGTCGAACTTCATTTCGTCCATCGCCGGCGGGTCTTTCAGCGAGATGCCGCCGGTGTCGAAGGTGATGCCCTTGCCGACCAGCACGACCGGTGCCTCGCCCGTGCGGCCGCCGCGGTGCTCGAGCACGATGAAGCGTGGCGGTTCCTCGCTGCCGCGCGTCACCGCGAGGAAGCAGCCCATGCGCTCGCGCCGGATGGCGCGCTCGTCCAGCACGCGCACGCGCAGGGTCTTCGGGTGGCGCCTGGCGAGGCCGCGGGCCGTGTTCGCAAGGTAACTCGGCGTGCAGACATTCGCCGGCAGGTTGCCGAGATTGCGCAGGGTCCCGAGGCCGACCCCGACCGCGGCACCGTGCGTGAAACCGCGCTTCGCCGCCGCGACGCCACTCGCGGCCACCGGACCCGCGACGAGGCGATCGAGCGCGGCGGGCTTCGGCTTCTTGCCGCTCTTGAGGTCGTTCACGCGGTAGAGGGCGACGGCGGCGATCTCCGCCGTGGCGCGCGCGAACCAGTAGTCGTCGAGATCGCTTGCGGCGGGGCGCGCCAGCGCAAATGCGGCGCTGCCGATGCGTGTGCGCGCGAGCGCTGTGATGGCGGAAAGGACGGAGCGGCGCCAGGCCTTGCGGCCATGGCCGGCGCGTGCACCCTGGCCGGTGAGCAAAACGCGGGTCGCGCGCAGGCCCTTCAGGTCGGTGACGAGCATTGTGTCGCCGAGGCGGCCCGCGAAATCGCCACGCTGCACGAGCGCCGCGATGCGCCCGCCGCTCGCCTTGTCGAGCTGGCGCGTCTCCTCCGGCAGGTCGCCGCCCTCGAAGACGCCAGCGACGAGGCAGTCGACCCCGAGCCGGCCCGCATCCTTCGTCCAAACCTCGAATCGCATCATCAGGTTCTCCCGCAAGCAGACTGCGCCGCGCCGCGTGCGCCGTTGTGGCGTGAAGCGGTCTGATTTACCTTAGCCCCGGCCCGCCGTCCCACCCCATTTGACGCTGTTCGGCATCGTTTCTCGGCTTGCAATTGGGTGCGAACGCGGTGCGGTATTGTAACCCAACTCGCGAGGGCGGACTTGCGGCGTCTCGATCGCTACATCCTGCAGGAAGTCCTGCTGTCGTGGCTCGCCGTCACGGGCGTGCTGCTGGTCATCCTGCTGACCAACCAGGTGGCGGCGGTGCTCGAGCGCGCGGCGGACAACCAGTATCCGCGCTCGGTCGTGCTCACCCTGATCGGCCTCTCCACCCTGCAGAACCTGCCTGTCGTGATGCCGGTCGGCCTGCTGCTCGGCGTGGTGCTCGCCTTCGGCCGCCTGTGGCATGAAAGCGAGATGACGGCTGCCCAGGCCTGCGGCGTCGGCCTCGGGCGGATCTACATGCCGGTCACCCTGCTCGCGCTGCTCGTCACGGCCTTCCTCGCCTGGCTCACGCTCGATCTGTCGCCGCGCGCGTCGGAGCGCGCCTATGCGCTGCGCAGCGAGGCGCTTCGTTCGGGGCAGTTTTCGGCCGTGCAGCCGGGACAGTTCCGCAGCTTCGGCGGTGGCGGCGTGGTGATCTACGCGCAGCATGCGGCGCCCGACGGCATGCTCGAGCGCGTCTTCATCAAGCGCGCGCGCGGCGAAGTCCTCGAGGTCACGCTGGCGCAGCGCGCGCGCCACGAGATCTCCGCGGACGGCATGCTGCACACGATCACGCTTTACGATGGCGCCCGCTACGAAGGCGTCCCGGGTTCGTCGAAATTCCGCATCGTGCGCTTCGCCGAGCAGGTGGTGCCGGTGCGGCTGCCCGAGGCCGCGCCGGGCCGGCAGCGGGTCGAGGCCCTGCCGACGGCTGCGCTGCTCGCGAGTACGGCGCCCCGCGACCGCGCCGAACTGCATTGGCGCATCGCGCTGCCCATCATGGCGATCACGCTCGCTCTGCTCGCCGTGCCGCTCAGCCGGTTGCGGCCGCGCCAGAGCCGCTATGCACGCGTCTGGCTCGCAGTGCTGGTCTATTTCCTCTATTCGAACCTCGCCTCCGCGGGCCGCGTGTGGATCGAGCGCGGCGTCGTCCCCGAATGGCTCGGGCTGTGGTGGGTGCATGTGGCGCTGCTCGTGATCGGCGCGATCGTCATGGGGACGCCGCGCGTCGCGGCGCGCCTGCGTTACCGGGGCTGAGCGCGCATGATCATCGACCGCTACATCCTGCGAACGATCTTCGGTGCGGTGGGCCTTGCGCTGTCGGTGCTGCTCGCCCTCGGCACGCTGTTCACCTTCATCCAGCAGCAGGACGACATCGGCGTCGGCAGCTACGGCACCCTCGATGCCCTGTCCTACGTGCTGCTCGGCCTGCCGCAGCTCGCGTTCGAGTTCCTGCCGATCGCGGCCCTCATCGGTTCCCTGCTCGGTCTCGGCGGGCTCGCCCGTGGCAGCGAGCTCACGGTGATGCGGGCGGCGGGCATTTCCACCCGGCGCATCGCGCTCTCCGCGGCGATCGCGGGGCTTGCGCTCTCCTTTGCGGCAGTGGTGGTCGGCGAGTACCTCGCGCCGCCGATGCAGCAATTCGCCCGCCAGGCGAAGGCCTTCAGCAAGAACCAGAACGTGAGCTTCGCCGGCCGCGGCGGCGCCTGGGTGCGCGACGGGGACCTGCTGCTGAACGTCGACCAGCAGTCGGGCGCGGTCGAATTCGGCGGCATGCTCGTTTTCGAGCTGACGCGTGACCATCGGCTCGCGGCGATGGGGCGCGCGACGCGCGCCAGCGCCCTGAAGGAGGGTGAGTGGCAGCTAGAGGACTACGCCGAGTCACGCTTCTCCGACGACTACGTCAGCGGGCGGCGCGCCTCTACGCGCGTCCTGCCCTCGGGTATCGGTGGCAGCTTCCTCGGGCTCGCGACCAGCGAGCCCAAGGACATCGGGCTGCGGTCGCTGTGGCGCCTGATGCAGGGCCTCTCGGGCAACGGCCTCGACGCGCGCCCCTTCGAGTTCGCATTCTGGTCGCGCGCGGCGCGCACTGTCGCGATCGTGTTCGCCGTGCTGCTCGCGGTGCCCTTCGTGTTCGGGCCGCTGCGCTCATCGGGCACGGGCGCGCGCACCATGATCGGCCTGCTGATCGGCATCACGTTCTTCCTCGCGCAACGCATGCTCGAGAGCGGCGCCATCGTGTTCGACGCGCCGCCGGTGCTGCTGGCGTGGCTGCCGACGCTGTGCCTCGCGCTCGTCGCGATGGCGCTGGTCGCGCGAACGCGGTGAGGGGCGGGTGAGCTGCGTGCTGCGTGTCGCGCGCCGGCGGTACGGTGATACATCCGCTCCCTCGCTATCCGGGCGCGCCATCTCCGATGGCGTCCCCTCGGAACGGGGGCGCTCGGCGCACTGTGTCGTCAGGCGCTGAGTCGCCGGCGTACGCCTCGCTCTGACCCCCGTTCCTCGGCGCCCTCCACGCTCGTCCGCGGATGTATCACCGTACCGCCGGCGCGCGGCATGCAATTCGTAGTTCGCTGCCAGGTCAGGATCACCAGGTGAGGTTGCCTTCCTGAACTTTGACCAGGGGATTGCAATGAGCAGCAGCGGTTCCTCACGGGTCCAGCGTTGCCTGCGCCGGCGCCCTTTTTCGCGGCAGAGACGGGGGCTGATCGTCGCTCCTCCGTGCGCTCCATGCGCGCTACCGGTTGCCCCGTTCTCGCTCCGGCGCACGGCCGGCTACTCGATGCACGTCGTCCGGCTGAGGTGCGAAAAGATCGCCTCACGCAGCGTTCCTCAACTCAAGTGCAGCGAGTTGTGTTTCGCCAGCTGCCGGCCAGCGGCGCGGTGAGTCATCCGCGGACGAGCGTGGAGGGCGCCGAGGAACGGGGGTCAGAGCGAGGCGTACGCCGAGATCTCAGCGCCTGACGACACAGTGCGCCGAGCGCCCCCGTACTGAGGGGACGCCATCGGAGATGGCGCGCCCGGATAGCGAGGGAGCGGATGATTCACCGCGCCGCTGGCCCGCAACCCGCATCACACAGCCCGCCGCTCTCTCAAGTGAAGTCACTCAACGCCCGAAAGAGCGCGTCGTACTTGTACCGCGGGATCTCGAACTCGCGTCCCCTGAGCTTCCCCTCGAGCGCAGCGGCTTCCTTCGCGGCGGCGTTGCCCGTCGCGCGGGCGGTGCCGCGGATGTAGCGATGGTCGCCGTCCTCGCGTCCCGTGAGGTCGATCTCGAGGCCATCGAAACTGCGCACGACAACGCGGGGCTTCAGGGGTGGGTTCCCCGCAGGCGCGGCGCGGACATCCTGCATGTGCAGCCCGGTGAACAACGCGGCGACAGGCGTGACGACGTCCGCTCCGCGCTGCTTCTTGCCCTTGGGCAGCGCCACGAGCGCAAGGGGATCCTTGGCGGCGTCGCGGGTGGCCCGCCACGCGGGGCCCGTCGCGGGCGTTACCTCGAGCGCCTGCACGCGGTCGGCAGGCAGGTCCGCCAGGGCCGTATCGATCCAGTGTTTCGGATCGGTGTCGGCCGCAATCTGCGGCGAGGCGAGCAGGGCCTGCGCGTCGCCCGGCAGGCGTACGAAGCTGCCCGTGCCGCCCGCGGCCTTGCCCTCGAGCAGCGAGAACTTGCGATCGGCCGTGTCGACCTCGATGGCCATGCCCGTGGCCGAAGTGCCCGCGTCCTCGACGCCGAGCTGTGCGTAGTTGGCGGGGTCGCGCGTCTTCTGCTCGGTCACCGTGAGGTCGGCGAGGCCGAGCAGGAGCTTGCGCAGCTTCGCCGTGTCGGCGGGGTAGTCGCGCTCCTTGACGATCCAGTCCTTGCCCGAACGCTCGAGTGTGACGTTCGCACCCTTCGCCGCGAGGCGCACGGCCGTGACTGCGTCGATCCGGGCCTTGAGGGCCGGCAGGACGAGGTTGCCGGTCGGCGCGTCCGTCGGTACGGTTCGGCGCGAGGCGAACCAGCCCGCCGCCGCGACCGCAATGACGGCGGCGATGCCGAGGACGGCGAGGCGGCGCGGGGTGATCACGGCTTCTGCGTCCGCTGCACGAGCAGGATCGCGGCCTGCCGCTTGCGGCGCCAGGCCGCCACCGCGAGCGCGAGCAGCGCGAAGATCGCCGGCATCACCACGATGTTCAGCAGCTTCAGCTCGCTGCCGAGGCGGCGGATGTCCTGGTTCAGGCCGAGGCGCACGTCGCGCAGCTCCTTGCGGATGCGCAGCTTCTCCGCCTCGAAGCGCTCGATTTCCTTCTCCTGCTCGGGTGTGAAGATGAGGCCCGACTGGTCGGCCCGCTTCGACTGCAGCGCCGTGAGCTTGTCTTCCGTCGCGGACAACTGCTGCTCGAGTTCCTGTTCCTTCGCGCGCAGGCGGCCTTCGGCGTCGCGCCGCAGCGCCTCGACGCGCTCGAACGGCCGGGCGAAGCTCGCGCGCCCGCGAACGCTGATCAGGTCGTTGCTGCCCGCCAGGTTGTCGAGCGCATTCCAGACGAAATCCCCGTTGTGCGCCCATGCCTGCTTGGCGCGCGGCCCGAAGAACGACGCCGGCGCGTCACGCAGCCACAGGTAGTCGGACAGCAGGTCGCTGTCGGCGACCACGATCAGGTTGAGCGGCCTGGCGGACGCCTTGAGCGGCCCCGGCCCGTTCGGGAAGGCGCTCTTGACGTTGCCGGTGATTCGCGCCGCGAGCGTGTAGCGCTCGCCCGTCGGCTTGAAGCCATCCTGCAGCGTAGCGGGATCCATCAGCATCGCGAAGCGCTCGATTGGCAGGACGCCCGCGAGCTTGCTCGACTGCAGCAGCGGCGTGAAGGTCGTCGTGGCGCCCTTCAGGTGCGCGAGGTGGCCGGCGGTCGCGAGGTTGATGTTGCCGAGGCCGCTCGTGACCACGTCCTTGGCATCGAGGCTGGTCGCGTCGAGGCCGAGGATCGCGATGTGGCGCGTCGGCGCGTCGCCCGCGCGCATCGCCACCGCCATGCCGTAGCTCAGGTCGCCGACGACCTCGCGGGGCCTGAATTCGACGCCCCAGGCGCCGAGCAGGGCGCCGAGCTGCGAACTGCGGTCGGCGCCCGCTGCGCCGAAGGGCATGTCGGGATTGCCTGCGCCCGGGTCCTGCTCGGCGAGCGGGTCGACGAACACGAGCAGGCGGCCGCCGCGCAGCGCGAACTGGTCGATCGCCTGCTGCGCCGGCTCCGGCAGCGACTTCGGGTGCACCAGCACGAGGACATCGACGTCGGGGTCGACCCGCGTGAGGGCGGGAGTGAGTTCCTTGACGGTGAAGAGCTGCTCGGCTTGCGCGAGCACGTACCAGGGTTCACGCGGCTGGCCGGTCGCGGGGTCGAATCCGCCGTTCATCGGCAGGCTCGACAGCCAGCCCACCACCGGCTTCTTTGCGCGACCGAGCTGGTAGATGAGCTTCGCGACGTCGTACTCGAGGAACTCCTCCTTGGCGGGGTCGAAAAAGGCGATCGCCTCGTGCCCGTCGGTCGAATTGGTGCCCGCGAGCCCGAAATAGAAGGTCTCGCCGTTGGCCCCGATCGGCACGCCGCGCACGCCGCGCTCGGCTGCGCGATCCTCGTCCTCGGAGAACGGCTCGGGATCGATGACCGAGAGGCGCAGCTTGCCCTGGCTGCGCGTGGCGAGCTCCTGCAGGAACTCCTGCACGCGGGTGCCGTAGGTCTTGAGGGCGGGGTACTCGTTCGCCGTCCGGCCGCTCCAGTAGAAATAGAGGTTCACCGGTTCCTTGAGGCCCGTGACGATCCGCTGCGTGCCCGGCGCGATCGTATAGAGATGGTTCTCCGTGAGATCGATCCGCCAGCCGCGCAGCAGCCAGGTCGACAGCACCGTCACGCCGATGAACAGCACCGCGAGGGCGAGCAGGGCGCCGCGGCCGAGCAGGATGCGTTGCTTCATGGCCGGCTCACTCCGCCTTGCGCACGTCGAGGATGATCGCGGTCGCGATCAGGAAAAACGCCATCGTGAGGGCGAAATAGAGCAGGTCGCGCACGTCGAGCACGCCTTTCGAGATGGATTCGAAATGGGTGAGGAAGGAGAGCGAGGCGATCGCGTCGATGAGCACCTGCGGCGCCCAGGCGCGGAAGGCGTCGAGCACGAGCGGGAAGCCCGCCAGCAGGAAGGCGAAGCACACAACGACCGCGAGGATGAAGGCGACCACCTGGTTGCGCGTGAGCGCCGACATGCACGAGCCGATCGCGAGGAAGCCGCCCGCCATCAGCAGGCTGCCGATGTAGGCCGCGAGGATCACGCCGTTGTCGGGCGAGCCGAGGTAGTTGACGGTGATCCAGATGGGAAAGGTGAGGGCGAGCGCGAGCGCGGTGAAGGCCCAGGCCGCGAGGAACTTGCCGAGCACGGCCTGCCACAGCGTCACCGGCTGGGTCAGCAGCAGTTCGACGCTGCCCGACTTGCGCTCCTCGGCCCACAGGCGCATCGAGATGGCCGGGATCAGGAACAGGTAGAGCCAGGGATGGAAGGTGAAGAACGGCGCGAGGTCCGCCTGGCCGCGTTCGTACAAGCCGCCGAGATAGAACGTGAAGGCGGACGCGAGCAGCAGGAAGATGACGATGAAGACATAGGCGACCGGCGTGGCGAAATACCCGGCCAGCTCGCGCTTCGCGATCGTGACGATGTGACTCACCCCTTGATCCCCTTCGTTCGTCAGGTCGTGATGCCGCGGAAGACCTCATCGAGGCGGCCCGGTTCGAGCTCGAGGGTGCGCAGCGCCAGGCTCTCGCGTGCGGCGATGGCATTGACCTCGGCGAGCAGCGGCGCGCCATCGCGTGGCAGGGCGGTGAGGCGCAGGGTTGGCTCGTCGACTTCGATGCTGGCGACCTGCGGCAGGGCCGAGAGCGCCGTGCGCGCCGCGGCGAGTTGCGCCGGCCGTTCGAGGCGCAGCGAGACCGCATTGTGGTAGCGCGAACGGGCGGCGAGGCCCTGCGGCGTATCGTCGGCGACGATGCGGCCGTGCGCGATGATGATGGCGCGCGTGCACACTGCCTCCACCTCCTCGAGGATGTGGGTCGAGACGACGATGGTCTTCTGCGCCGCCATCTCGTTGATCAGGGTGCGCACTTCGTGCTTCTGGTTCGGGTCGAGGCCGTCGGTGGGCTCGTCGAGGACCAGGACAGGCGGGTCGTGCAGGATCGCCTGCGCGATGCCGACGCGGCGGCGGAAGCCCTTCGACAGCGTGTCGATGGTCTGCGCCGCCACGCCGCCGAGGGCGAGGCGCTCGGTTACCTGGTCGAGCCGGTTGCGGCGCGTGGCGCCGGCGAGGCCGCGCAGGTCGGCGATGAAGTCGAGGAAACCGCGCACGCTCATTTCGCCGTAGCTCGGCGCGCCCTCCGGCAGGTAGCCGAGTTGCGCCCTCGCGGCGAGCGGCTCGCGCTCGACGTCGTGGCCGCAGATGCTCGCGCGGCCCTCGGTGGGCGCGATGAAGCCCGCGATCATGCGCATCGTCGTGGTCTTGCCGGCGCCGTTCGGGCCGAGGAAGCCGAGCACTTCGCCCGGGCGGGCCTCGAAACTCACGCCGTCGACGGCCGTGAGCGTGTCGTAGCGCTTGGTCAGTCGCTCGGTCTTGATCATATGGACTCGTCTGAACCCGCGAGCGGCGGAAAAGTTCCGCGATCGCCTGGCGCCGGGCTTTCGGTTATTCGGTTACTGCGGGGCGCCACAATAACCGAATAGCCGAAAACCCGGCACCATTCAGGCGGTCGTCACGCCCGCCTTGCGTTCGATGCGGGCGCGGTGTTCGCGAAGGATGCGGCGCACTTCGGGCGCGGGCGGGCGCTCGGCGAGGCGCGCGATCAGGTCGCCGAGTTCGTGCCACTGCCGTCCCCAGCCGAGGAAGCGGATGGCATCGTCCACGATGCGCGCATCGATCTCGTCCTGGCTCGGGCGGCGGGTGGCGGCAGCATGCGGGCGCGGTGTCGCAGTCCGCACCGCCGCGGGTGCACCGCGCACGGCGGGGCGCGGCATTTCCCGCGTCGCCTCGTCCGTGCGCTTCTCCTCGGGGCGCTTGGGACGGCGCGTGCGTGCGGTCAGCACGTCACGACGCTCGTTTTCCACGGTCGCCAGCGGGATAAAGCGTTCATTGCCCTGCAGGCCCGCGAGGTTCGCGAGGAAGCCCATGACTTCGAGGGCCTCGAGGAAGGCTCGATCGCCCTCGGCGGCGCGCTGCTCGACGATGCGCGACAGCGAGGCCGCGCGCTCGCGCGCGAGGTCGATGATCCAGCGGGCGGGCCGCTCGTGCTTCGGCCAGGGCTGCACATGCTGGTAGTGAGCATCGTCGAGCGCGGCGTAGCGGGCGTGCAGCTCGAGGCTCTGTTGCCAGCGGGTGATGAGCAGCTGGAGCTGTCCGCCATCGCGCGGCGGGCCGGGATTCGTTCTTGCGGGAGGCATCCGCGGACTGTAGCGGGAGGAGGCCGCGGGGCCTGCGATGCGGTGCACAGAGTCGCCCGCCGGCGGCTCTGCTGCCTTCAAGTCATTGATTTATGGCGCTCCCTACCGGATTCGAACCGGTGTTACAGCCTTGAGAGGGCTATGTCCTGGGCCTCTAGACGAAGGGAGCGTCGTGCGGCAGCTGGGCCGGAGGGCGCGGTATTATAGAAAGCTCGCCCCCTATAACAAGCGGAATGTACCAGCTTTGACTTCCCCCGCCGCGCCCGTGGACTTCCCGGCGCCCCTTGCCCGCGTCGTGCCCCGCGATCAGCACACCGTTTCCCGGTCGCAGGTGTCCCCCAACGCCCTGCGCGTCCTTTATCGCCTCAAGGATGCCGGCTACCAGGGCTTCCTGGTCGGCGGCTGCGTGCGCGACCTGCTGATCGGGCTCACGCCGAAGGATTTCGACGTCGCCACCAACGCCCTGCCCGAGGAGGTCAAGCGGCTCTTTCGCAATTGCCGCCTGATCGGCCGGCGCTTCCGGCTGGCGCACGTCTTTTTCGGTTCCGAGATCATCGAGGTCGCGACCTTTCGCGCAGCGAGCGCCCCGGCGCAGGCCGACGAGCCGCTCGCCGACCTCGACCCCGAGGAGGGCGAGGGCCCCGAGATCAGCGAGCCCGACGAGTTCGATGCCGACGTCGCCGACACCCAGGGCGAGGACGCCCACGTGCTCGACGAGCACGGCCGGATCCTGCGCGACAACGCCTACGGCTCCATCGACGACGATGTCTGGCGGCGCGACTTCACCGCCAACGCGCTCTATTACAACATCGCCGACTTCTCGATCTGGGACTATGTCGGCGGGCTCGAGGACGTGCTCGCGCGTCGCCTGCGCGTGATCGGCGACCCGGAAACGCGCTTCCGCGAAGACCCGGTGCGCATGCTGCGTGCCGCGCGCTTCGCGGCGAAGCTCGATTTCACGCTTGACCCGCCCGTGGAAGCCGCGATCCGTGCATGCTCGGGCCTGCTCGCGTCGGCGCCACCCGCGCGCCTGTTCGACGAGACGCTCAAGCTGTTCCTCGCGGGCCACGGCGCGAAGAGCCTTGCGAGCCTGCGTCGCCTCGGGCTGCTCGAGGTGCTGCTGCCCACCGTGGCGGGGTACCTCGCACGCCATCCGGACAGCCTCGTCGAGCCGCTGCTGGTCCGCGGCCTCGAGAGCACCGACGCGCGCGTGCGCGAAGGCAAGTCGGTGACGCCCACCTATCTCTTCGCGCTGCTTCTCTACGGCCCGATCGCGCAGGCGATCGAGACGCTGCCGCCGAACCGCTGGCACGAGGCGGGCGCCATCCTCGACGCCTGCGATATCGCGGTGCGCGACCTGTCGGCCCGCGTCGCGCTGCCGCGCCGCTTCTCGCTCGGCGTGCGGGAGATGTTCGCGCTGCAGCCGCGGCTCGAGCAGCCGCGCGGGCGCCGTGCGCTGCGCCTGCTCGAGCATCCGCGTTTCCGCGCGGCCTACGACCTGTTGCGCCTGCGCGCCGACCTGGGCCTTGCCTCGCCAGAAATGGCGGCCTGGTGGACGCAGCTGCAGGCGACGGCGCCCGAGGAACGCGGCGGCATGGCCGACGGGCTGTCGGGGGGCGCGCGCTCGGCCGGGGCGTCGCGCGGTCCGCGCCGCCGGCGGCGGCGCGGGGGCGCCAAGCCCGCCGCATGACGTCATGGCGGCCGGCGTACGTCGGGGTGGGCAGCAACCTCGGCGATTCGAGGGCGCTCGTCACATCGGCGATCGACCGGATTGCGGCATGGCCTTCGACGCGCAACCTGCTGCGCGCGCCGCTCTACCGTACCCCGCCTTTCGGCCCGGTTGCGCAGCCCGATTTCGTGAACAGCGTCGCGGCCTTCCTCACCACCCTCGATGCGCATGCGCTGCTCGCCGAGTTGCGGGCGATCGAGCACGCGCTCGGCCGTGAGCCTGCGCGCGAGCGCTGGGGACCGCGCGCGATCGACCTCGACCTGCTGGCGCTCGGCGCCGAGCGCATCGCTGACGAAGTGCTCACGCTGCCGCACCCGGGCATCGCGGAGCGCGCGTTCGTGCTGCTGCCGCTCGCGGACGTGGCGCCGGGCCTCGTGGTTCCCGGCGTCGGCGTGGTGGCGGAACTGCGCCGGCGCGTGGCAGATGACGGCATCGTGCGCCTGCCATGACCGCCCCTGCCGCGCCGCGCTACGTGGTCGTCGAGGGCCCGATCGGCGTCGGCAAGACGAGCCTCGCGCGGCGCATCGCAGACCGGATGGACGCCGCGCTCGTACTCGAGCGCGCGGAGGAAAACCCGTTCCTCGAACGCTTCTATCGCAACCCGAGCGCCGGTGCGCTCCCGGCGCAGCTGCACTTCCTCTTCCAGCGCGCGCAGCAGCAGGCGGCGATGAACCAGCAGGACCTGTTCGCCCCGGCGCGCGTCGCGGATTACCTGCTCGAGAAGGACCGGCTGTTCGCGCAGCTCACGCTCGATCCCGCCGAGATCGACCTCTATGAGCAGATCCACGCGCGCCTCGCGATCGACCCGCCCAGGCCCGACCTCGTGATCTACCTGCAGGCCCCGGTCGACGTGCTGCTGGAGCGCATCGCCAAGCGACGCATCGTGCACGAGCAGCTGATCGAGCGCGCCTACCTCGAGCGGCTGAACGAGGCGTACGCGCGCTTCTTCCACGCCTATGCCGACGCGCCGCTGCTGATCGTCAATGCCGCCTCGATCGACCCGGTGTTCAACACCGCGGATTTCGAGGAGCTGTACGCCGCGGCCCTGCGCACGCGGCGCGGCCGCCACTATTTCAACCCGATGCGCCACGAGGCGATTTAGGGCACACTTTTCCGCATGTACACGCAACTCGAATTGCGCGATTCGGCCCGGCCGCCGGTTTCCCTTTCGACGCTCGACCGGATGAAGGCGCAGCGCGAGAAGATCGCCTGCCTCACCTGTTACGACGCGAGTTTTGCCGTGCTGCTCGACGCCGCCGACGTCGACGTGATCCTGGTCGGCGACTCGCTCGGCATGGTGATCCAGGGCCACGACACCACGGTGCCGGTCACCATGGACGACATGGTCTACCACTGCCGCGCGGTGTCGCGTGGGGTGCACCGGCCATTCCTGATCGGCGACCTGCCGTTCATGAGCTATCCGTCGAAGGATCTCGCGCTCGCCAATTCCGTGCGCCTGATGCAGGAGGGCGGCGCGGAGATGGTCAAGCTCGAGAGCGGCGCGGGCCAGATCGAGATCGTCGAGTTCCTCGCGAGCCACGACATCGCCGTGTGCGCGCACCTCGGGCTCAAGCCGCAGTCGGTGCACAAGACCGGCGGCTTCCGGGTGCAGGGACGCAGCGCGGACGCCGCGAGGCGCATGCTCGACAACGCGAGGGCGCTCGAGTCCGCCGGTGCCGACATCGTGCTGCTCGAGTGCATCCCGAACGAACTGGGCGCCGAGATCTCCGCCGCGCTGCAGGTGCCGGTCATCGGCATCGGTGCCGGTGCCGCGACCGACGGCCAGATCCTCGTGCTCTACGACATCCTCGACATCACGAGCGGCAGGAAGCCGCGCTTCGTGAAGAACTTCATGGAAGGGGCCGGCAACAACCTCGAGGCGATGCGCCGCTACGTGCGGGCCGTCAAGGACGGCAGCTACCCCGGACCCGAGCACGGTTTCGCCTGAGGCGCGCATGCAGACGGTCACCGCGATCGCGGATGTGCGCGCGCGCATCCGCGCCTGGAGGGCCGAGGGAGCCCGGGTCGCGTTCGTGCCGACCATGGGCAACCTGCACGCCGGCCACATCAGCCTGATCGAGCTCGCGCGACGCCATGGCGATCGTTTCGTCGCGAGCATCTTCGTCAATCCGATGCAATTCGGCCCGAACGAGGACTTCGCGCACTATCCGCGCACGCCGTCGCGGGACGCGGACATGCTCGCCGCGGCGGGCTGCGATTTGATGTTCATGCCCGACGTCGGCGAGATGTATGGCGCGGGGTCGACCGCGCCCACGCGGGTGGAAGTGCCGGGAATCTCGACCACGCTCTGCGGCGAGTTCCGCCCGGGCCATTTCGAGGGCGTCGCCACGGTGGTCGCGAAGCTCTTCAACATCGTGCAGCCGGATGTCGCGGTGTTCGGGGAGAAGGACTTCCAGCAGCTCGTCGTGATCCGGCGCATGGCCGCCGACCTGTGCTTCCCCATCGCGATCATCGGTGCGCCGACCGTGCGCGAGCCGGATGGCCTCGCGATGAGCTCGCGCAACCAGTACCTCGACGCGCAGGAACGGGCGATGGCGCCCGCGATCCACGCGGCGCTGCGCACCGCCACGGGTGTCATCGCGGCGGGCGCGACGGATTACGCCGCGATCGAGCTCGAGGGCGCGGCCGGGCTCGTGGCGCGCGGCTTTCGTGTCGATTACTTCGCGGTGCGCCGCCGGATCGACCTCTCGGTGCCGGCCGCGGCCGATCGCGAACTCGTGGTGCTCGCAGCGGCTCGGCTCGGCAAGGCGCGCCTGATCGACAACCTGCAAGTGGAGCGCGGGTAGCGCTAGGCGCCTGCGTGGCGTGCGAGTGCCCACGCCACATGCTCCCGGACCAAAGCCGATGCGTCATCGGCCCGGCTGCGCAGGGCCGCCATCACCTCGGGTGTCGACGGGGCGTTGCCGAGCGCGACCGCAATGTTGCGCAGCCAGCGTTCATGGCCGATGCGATAGATCGCCGAACCGCGCATGCGAGCGTCGAAATCCTCCGCAGTCCAGGCGAACAGGTCCGCGAGCCGCGGCGCGTCGAGCGCGTGGCGCGCGCGAAAGTCCGGGTGGTGCGCGTCCTGCGCGAACTTGTTCCACGGGCAGACGAGCTGGCAATCGTCGCAGCCGTAGATGCGGTTGCCCATCGGGGCGCGCAGGTCTTCGGGAATCGGGCCCTCGAGCTCGATCGTCAGGTAGGAAATGCAGCGCCGCGCGTCGAGCTGGTAGGGCGCCGTGATGGCACCGGTCGGGCAGGCGGGGATGCAGCGGCTGCACGTGCCACAGTGTGCGGTGGCGGGCGCGTCGATCGGCAGTTCGAGCGAGGTGAAAATCTCGCCGAGGAAGAACCAGGACCCCGCGTCGCGCCCGATGAGGTTGGTATGCTTGCCGATCCAGCCGAGGCCGGCGTCGCGGGCGAGGGCCTTCTCGAGCACCGGCGCGCTGTCGACGAAGACGCGATGGCCGATCGGGCCCGCCACGGCCGCGAGCCGATCGGCGAGTTTCGCGAGCTGCTTGCGCATCAGCTTGTGGTAGTCGCGACCGAGTGCGTAGCGCGATACATAGCCGAGTCCGCGCGCGCCGAGCACTTCCCCGGGGTCGCGCGAGGCGGGTGGCCAGTAGTCCATGCGCACCGAGATCACCCGGCGCGTGCCGGCGTGCAGCTCGGCGGGGCGCGCGCGCATCGTGCCGTGGCGGGCCATGTAGCCCATCTCGCCATGCCGGCCCTGCGCGAGCCAGCGGTCGAGATGTTGTTCGTCCTGCGCGAGCCCGATGCCCGCGACACCGACCTGCGAGAAGCCGAGCGCGGCGGCCTCCTCGATGAGCAACCGCTTGATGGCGGCGGTGTCGGTTGTCGCTGTTTCGGTCATGGCGGCGGGCAGCGGCCAGTATAATCGCCGCATGGCCTTTCCCACGGCGATCTACAGCGCAGCGCAAGTCCGCGAGCTCGACGACTACGCGATCCAGCAGCTCGGCCTCGCCGGGCATGCCTTGATGAAGCGCGCGGGCGAGGCGAGCCTGCGTGCGCTGCGTGCGCGCTGGCCGATGGCCCATCGCATCGTGATCGTCTGCGGTGGCGGCAACAATGGCGGCGACGGCTACGTGCTCGCGCGTTTCGCGCGTGCCGCGGGCCTCACGGTCTCGGTGCTCGCCGCGGCGCCCGTCGAGGCGCTGCGCGGCGATGCGCAGCGCGCGGCCGAGGAGTTCCTGGCGAGCGGTGGCCAGGTGCAGCCGTTTGCGGCGGCGGCGCTGCAACAGGGCGATGTGGTGGTCGATGCGTTCCTCGGCCTCGGGGTGCGCGGCCCGTTGCGCGCGCAGGCACTTGCCGTGATCGAGGCGATGAACGGCGCCCGCCGCCCGCTGTTCGCGCTCGACCTGCCCTCGGGCCTCTGTGCCGATTCGGGGCTGCCGCTCGGCGGCGCGGTGCGGGCCGATGCGACGATTACCTTCATCGGCCTCAAGAGTGGCCTTTTCATGGGCGACGGGCCCGAGTACACGGGCAGCCTGCAGTTCGACGACCTCGAGGTCACCGTACCGGATATCCCGGCGTTTGCGCCGCGGCTGCGGCGTGCGAGCGAGTCCGATATCGCGCGCGCACTGCCGCGCCGGCGCCGCGCTTCGCACAAGGGCAGTTTCGGGCACGTACTGGTGGTCGGCGGAGGGCCGGGCATGCCCGGTGCCGTGCGGCTCGCCGGTGAATCGGCACTGCGCGTGGGTGCCGGTCTCGTGACGGTTGCCGTGGCACCCGAGAATGTCGCGGCGATTTCCGCAGGCTGTCCCGAGCTGATCGTCGCGGGCCTCGACAAGCCGCAGTTCGGCGCGCTGCTCGCGAGTGCCGACGTCGTGGCGATCGGCCCCGGCCTCGGGCGCAGCGCCTGGGCCTGGGAGGTCCTCGAAGCCACGCTGGCCGCGGGGCGCCCGCTGGTGGTCGACGCCGATGCGCTCAATATCCTCGCCGAGCATCCTTCCCTGCGGGCCGACGACTGGATCCTGACGCCGCATCCCGGCGAAGCGGGACGCCTGCTCGGGACCGATGCCGCGCAGGTGCAGGCGGATCGGCTGGGCGCACTCGGCCAGCTCTGCGATCGCTACGGCGGCACCGTGGTGCTGAAGGGCGCGGGCACGCTCGTCGGGCGCACCGGCGAGACGCCGCAGCTGTGCGAGCGGGGCAATCCGGGCATGGCAAGCGCCGGCATGGGCGACGTGCTCACCGGCGTGATCGCCGGCATCCTCGCCCAGCACGGCAACCTGCACGACGCCGCGCGCATCGGGGTGCTGGTGCACGCGCTCGCGGGCGATGCGGCCGCCCGCAGCGGTGAGCGCGGCCTCATGGCCCGCGACGTGATCGGGGAGCTGCGCACCTGGGTCAACATCTGATCGTCGCGCGCACGCCCGAGGCGATGGCCGCGATCGGCACCGCGCTCGCGCGCGGCCTGCCCGCGCTCGCCGCCGAGCCGCTGCTGCTTTACCTGACGGGCGGGCTCGGCGCGGGAAAGACGACGCTTGCACGCGGCCTGCTCGCCGCGCTTGGTGTCGCGGGTCCCGTGCGCAGCCCGACCTATACGCTCGTCGAGGTGCACGCTTTGCCGGCGCTAGTCGTCGTGCACGCCGACCTCTATCGCCTCACCGATCCGGAGGAACTCGAGCCGCTGGGCCTGCGCGACCTGCATGCACCGGGTCACTTGTGGGTGGTCGAGTGGCCCGAGCGCGCGAGTGCCGTCCTGCCGGAGCCCGACTTGCACTTGCGGCTCGAGATCGAGGGGGTCGCGCATACCGTGCGGACGGAAGCGGCATCGGCCCAGGGCCTGGCGTGGTTGCGAGGATGCGTGGAGATAGCCGACCTATCTATTTAATTTCCATTGAATTTACGCGTCGGCGGTTTTACATTTGCTTGCCATGCGACACGCCTTGGCCGCCGCCGTCCTGCTGCTTTCCGCCTCTGCCGCGGCTGAGGTCGCCCACGGCGGCACGAGCGAGGTGCAGGCGGTGCGCGCGACGATGGACCCCGGCGGACCGCGCGTGGTCGTCGACCTTTCCGCGCCCACGGCCTTCAAGGTCTTTACGCTCGATAGCCCGCGCCGCGTGGTGCTCGATCTCGCGGACACCCGCCTCGCCGACGGTGTGCGGCTGCCGCGTTCGCTGGGCCCGATCATCGCGGTGCGTTCCGGCGTGCAGCCGGGCGGCGCGCTGCGGCTCGTGATCGAGACGTCGTCGGACGAGGAGCCGCGCGCGGCGAGGCTCGCGCCTGTGGGCGCTGAAGGACACCGAATCGTCGTCGATTGGGCGGGCGGCGGCGCGCAAAGGCCCGTGGCGGCGGTGCATGCGCCGAAGCAGGGCACACGCGATGTCGTCATCGCGATCGACGCGGGCCATGGCGGCAAGGACCCGGGTGCGATCGGCCATCGCGGCACGCTCGAGAAAGGCGTGGTGCTCGAAATCGCGCGCGAACTCGCCGGGCTCATCGATCGCGAGCCCGGCATGCGCGCCGTGCTCATCCGCGACGGGGACTACTACATCGCGCACCGCGAGCGCATCCGGCGTGCGCGCGCGGCGAAGGCTGACATGTTCGTGTCGATCCATGCGGATGCGATCCGCGACCGGGACGTCTCGGGCGCGTCGGTCTACGTGCTTTCCGAGCGCGGCGCCACGGACGAAGCCGCGCGCTGGCTCGCCGAGCGCGAGAACGCGGCGGACCTGCGCGGCGGGGTGTCGCTGAGCGACAAGGACGATGCCCTCGCGACCGTGCTGCTCGACCTGTCGCAGGTCGCCAATATCAGCGCGAGCATGCTGGCCGCGGAACGGGTGATCGATGCCTTCGACGGCCTCGTGCCGGTGCGCAAGCCGCGCGTGCAGCAGGCCGGCTTCCTGGTGCTGAAGTCGCCCGACATCCCTTCGATGCTGATCGAGACGGCCTACATCACCAATGCCGCCGATGAGCGGCGGCTGCGCAGCGACGCCCAGCGCAGCAAGCTGGCGGGCGCCATCGTCGCGGGCGTGCAGAGCTACTTCACGCGCAACCCGCCCGAGGGCACGCGCTTCGCCGAACTGCGGCGGCTCGCCGCCGCGGACTGACCCGGCACCAATTCCGTAGAATCGGCGCATGGCGATTCGTCTGCTGACCGGGGAGCTCATCGACCAGATCGCGGCGGGCGAGGTGATCGAGCGGCCGGCTTCCGCCGTCAAGGAGCTCGTGGAGAACGCGCTCGACGCCGGGGCACGCCGCATCGAGATCGAAGTCGATCGCGGCGGGGTCGGCCTGATCCGCGTACGGGACGATGGCGGCGGCATCCCCGAAGGCGAGCTGGCACTCGCGATCGCGCGCCACGCCACCAGCAAGATCACGACGCTCGACGACCTCGAGGCCGTGCGCACGCTCGGTTTTCGCGGCGAGGCGCTGCCCTCGATCGGTTCGGTGGCGAAGCTGCGCGTCGTATCGCGGCCCGCTGGCGCGCCCCAGGGCTTCGAGATCGGCGTCGAGGGCGGCCAGGTGGGCGCGGTGCGGCCCGCGGCCCATCCGCCCGGCACGACCATCGAGGTGCGCGACCTGTTCTACAACGTGCCGGCGAGGCGCAAGTTCGTGCGCAGCGACGCCACCGAGATCGGGCACATCCAGCGCTGGGTCGAGCGGCTCGCGCTGTCACGGCCCGACGTCGCGTTCCGGTTGTCGAACGGCGGGCGGCTGCTGCTAGACGCGCCGGCCCTCGCGGCGGGTGAGGACCCCGTGCGACGCGTGGACGCCGTGCTCGGCGCGGGATTCCTCGAACGGGCCCTGCGCGTCGAGCACGCGGCGGGCCCGGTCGCGGTCGATGGCTGGATCGGCGCACCGACGGCGGCGCGCGCGCAGGCCGATGCGCAGTACTGGTTCGTGAACGACCGCCATGTGCGCGACCGCCTGCTGATGAGCGCCGTGCGCCTCGGCTTTCGCGACGTGCTGTACCACGGCCGCCATCCCGCGTACCTGCTGCACCTGACCATCGACCCGCGGCTCGTCGACGTGAACGCGCACCCGGCGAAGCTCGAGGTCCGCTTCCGCGACAGCCGCCAGGTCCACGATTTCGTGTTCCGCGCCGTCGAGCGCACGCTCGGCGCCACCCGGCCGGGCAGCACGAGCGCGGCGCACGGTGCAACCGCCGCACCCGCTGGAATGCCGGCCGCCGTCGATGGCGCGCCGCCCAGAGCCGTTTCCGCGCCCACCATGGATCCGCTGCCTTTTGCCCAAGGGCCGGCGCCGCCCGCGATTCCGTGGAGTGCTTCGCCCTGGGCCGTGGCCGAGGCGGCCACAAGCGGTGCGGCAACCGAACCGCTCGGTACCGCGATCGCGCAACTGCACGGCATCTACATCCTCGCGCAGAACCGCGAGGGGCTGGTCCTCGTCGACATGCACGCGGCGCACGAGCGCGTGCTTTACGAGGCCTACAAGCAGCAGATGGAGCAGGGGCTGGCCTCGCAGGCCCTGCTCGAGCCCATCCATATCCGGATGAAGGCGCACGAGGCCGACGCCGTGATCGCCGCCGCGGACGAATGGGCGGCGCTCGGCTTCGAGATCGAACGCCTCGCGCCGGAAAGCCTCGTCGTGCGCCGCGTGCCGGCGCTGCTCGGCGCCCGTACGGATCTCGCGGAGCTGCTGCGCAACGTGGCCCGTGATGCGCTCGATGGCGGCAGCTCCCGGCATTTCGAGGAGCCGGGCGCACGGCTCCTCGGCAATCTCGCCTGCCGCAGCGCCATCCATGCCCACCGGCGACTTGCGCTGCCCGAGATGAATGCCCTGCTGCGGCAGATGGAAGCGACCGGTCGGGCGGACCAGTGCAATCACGGGCGGCCCACCTGGACGCGCCTCTCGCTGACCGAACTCGACCAGCTCTTCCTGCGTGGCCGCTGATCCACGCGCGGGCGCCACGGGCCCCGTCATCGTCCTCACGGGTCCCACCGGCGTCGGCAAGAGCGACTGGGCGCTCGAGCTGGCCGCGACGCTGCCGATCGAAATCGTGAGCTGCGACTCCGCGCAGGTCTTCCGCGGGCTCGACATCGGCACCGCCAAGCCCGATGCCGCGACGCGCGCGCGCGCGCCGCATCACCTGCTCGACCTGCGCGATCCCGCGGAGCGCTATTCGGCGGGCGAGTTCGTCGCGGACGCGACGACGGCGCTGCGCGCCATCCTCGCGCGCGGCCGCTTGCCGGTCGTGGTCGGCGGCACGATGCTGTACCTGCGCGCGCTGCTGCACGGCATGGCGCCGCTGCCGACGGCTCGCGCCGACATCCGCGCGGAAATCGATGCGCGCGCCGCGCGTGAGGGCTGGCCGGCGCTGCATGCCGACCTCGCGCGGCACGACCCGGTCGCGGCCGCCCGCATCCATGCCAACGACCGGCAGCGCATCCAGCGCGCGCTTGAGGTGTTCTACGCGACGGGCAGCCCGATCACGGCCTGGCAGCGCTCGGCCGATGCGGCGGCGGGCGGGTTCGAGTTCCACGGCTGGGCGCTGGTACCCACCGATCGAGCCATACTCCATGCGCGCATCGAACGGCGCTTCGAGGCGATGATGGCGGCCGGTCTCCTCGATGAAGTACGCACGCTCCGTGCGCGCCCGGACCTGGCCGCGGAGCTGCCCGCGATCCGCGCCGTGGGGTATCGCCAGCTCTGGCAGCACCTGGCCGGCGAGTGCGATCTGGGCACGGCGTCGCTGCGCGCCGTCGCAGCGACGCGGCAGCTGGCCAAGCGGCAGCTGACCTGGCTCAAGTCCTCGATTTCATTGGAAAATATTGATCCGTTCGAGCCTTCGGCGCGGGCCGCGTGGATCGCAAGGGTGCACGCGACCTGGACCCCTCCCATGTTATGATGCATGGCACTTATGCCTCGCGCGTGTCGGGGCAGCTTGCTGGCCACACTGCTGTTCGCCATGGAAGGCGTCGTAACGGCCTTCACTGCGTACACCGGAGTCAAAACAAGGAGAACCTCATGGCCAAAGGTCAATCATTGCAGGACCCCTTCCTGAACGCCTTGCGCAAAGAGCGCATCCCGGTCTCGATCTACCTCGTCAATGGCATCAAGTTGCAGGGGCAGATCGATTCCTTCGACCAGTTCGTCGTGCTGCTCAAGAACAGCGTGAGCCAGATGGTCTACAAGCACGCCATTTCGACGGTCGTGCCCGCGCGCAACGTGCGCGTGCCCTCGGCCGATGAAGCGGAAGCCGTCGTGGAGCCGCAAGCGGAGTAATGTTCGAGCGTCCGCGCACCGGGGAACGCGCCGTACTCGTACGCCTCGGGCTCGGCGCACCCGCCGATCCCGAAGACATCGAGGAGTTCACGCAACTCGCGGTTTCCGCCGGCGCGCAGCCCGTGGCGACCATCACCGGGCGGCGTGAACGGCCCGACCCGCGCTATTTCGTCGGCAGCGGCAAGGCGGAGGAGATCCGCGATTGCGCGCTCGCCAACACGGCGGACGTGATCCTCGTGGACCACGCACTGTCGCCGAGCCAGGAGCGCAACCTCGAGAAGCTGGCCGGCCGGCGCGTGCTCGACAGGAACGGGCTCATCCTCGACATCTTCGCGCAGCGTGCCCGCAGCCACGAGGGCAAGCTGCAGGTCGAGCTCGCGCAACTGAAGCACATCGCGACGCGGCTCGTGCGCGGCTGGACCCACCTCGAGCGCCAGCGCGGCGGCGGCATCGGCCTGCGTGGCCCCGGCGAGACGCAGCTCGAGACCGACCGGCGGCTCGTGGGCCAGCGCGTGCGCGTCCTCACGCGCCGGCTCGAGAAGCTGCAACTGCAGCGCGAGACCGGCCGGCGCGCGCGCGCCGAGATCCCGGTGCCTTCCGTGGCGCTCGTGGGCTACACCAACGCGGGCAAGTCGACGCTGTTTCGCGCCATGACGGGCGCCGACGCCTATGTCGCCGACCAGCTCTTCGCGACGCTCGACCCGCTCGTGCGGCGCTTGCGGCTGCCGGGCGGCACCGAGTGCGTGTTCGCCGACACCGTGGGCTTCATCCGCGAATTGCCGCACGAACTGGTCGCGGCCTTTCGCTCGACGCTCACCGAGGCCCGCGAGGCGACACTGCTGCTGCACGTGATCGACGCCAGCAACCCGCGCCGCGACGAGCACATCGGCGCCGTGAATGCCGTGCTCGAGGAGATCGGCGCCGGTTCCATCCGGCAGATCTGCGTCTACAACAAGATCGACCGGCTCGGGATCGCGCCGCGGGTCGAGCACGATGCCGATGGCCTGCCCGTGCGCGTCTGGCTGTCGGCGGCGCGAGGCGACGGCCTCGAGCTGCTGCGCGCCGCGATCACCGAGCGGATCGCGCGCGGCGTGCGCAACGCGACGCTGCGCCTGTCCGTCGGGCAGGGCGCGCTGCGCTCGAGACTCTACGCCTCGGGCACGGTGCGGGCCGAGCGCGCGCTCGATGACGGCGGCTGCGAACTGACCGCGCAATTGCCCGACGTGGAGTTGCTGGCCCTCGCCCGGCTGCCGGGCGTGCAGGTCGTGGTGGACGCGCCGGCGGGGAACGTTCCTGCGGCGCTGGGCGGGCTGCTAGAATCTCCCGTTCTCCCAGCGGCGGAATTGCACTAATCATGGCGTGGAATCAACCTGGCGGTCAGCAGAATCCCTGGGGCCGCAGGCCCGGCCCGGACGGCATCGACCAGGCGGTGAAGGACTGGCAGCGCAAGATCGAGTCGTTCTTCGGCGGCGGTTCGAAGGGCGGGCCTTCGCCCCTGATCCTGCTCGCGGTCGTGGCGATCGGCTGGCTGCTGTCCGGCTTTTACCAGGTCAATCCCGCCGAGCGCGGCGTGCTGCAGCGTTTCGGCAAGTTCGTCGGCGTGCGCGAGCCGGGCTGGGGATGGCGGCTGCGCGGCGTCGAGACGATCACCAAGGTCAACGTCTCGGCGGTCAACAGCGTGAAGTACGAGTCGCGCGTGCTGACGGCGGACGTGAACCTCGTCAACCTCACGCTCGCCGTGCAGTACCAGTTCAGCGATCCGGTGAAAGTGCTGTTCGGCGTGCGCGACCCCGAATCCTCGCTGCGCGAAGTCAGCGAGAGCGCGATCCGTGAAGTCGTCGGGCGCGGCGAGCTGGAAGCGATCCTCGTGTCGGCGCGCCAGCTCGTCACCGAGCGCACCAAGGACCTGATCCAGCGCACGCTCGACGCCTACGGCACCGGCATCCGCGTCACGAGCGTCAACCTTACCGAAGTCCAGGTGCCCGAGGCGGTCGTGCCCTCGCAGCGCGATGCCAACAAGGCGATCGCCGATCGCGAGCGCCTGCAGAAGGAGGCCGAGGCTTACCAGAGCGGCATCCTGCCGGTGGCCGAGGGCGCTGCCGCCCGCCAGATCCAGGAGGCCGAGGCGTACAAGGCGCAGGTGACGGCCGTCGCGACCGGTGAAGCTGCGCGCTTCACCCAATTGCGCGAAGCCTACGAGGCGTCGCCGCGGGTCACGCGCGAGCGGCTGTACCTCGACACGATCGAGGGCGTGCTGAAGGGTTCGAAGAAAGTGCTGATCGACACGAAGTCCTCGGGCAACATGATCTACCTGCCGCTCGACAGGCTGACCGAAGGGCGTACGCGCGAGGTGGACACGGGCACCGCGCCCGCACGGGCTACGGCCGCGCCGGCGGAGGCCGAAACCGTCACCGTCGATGGCCGCCAGCGGGGAGAACGCTGATGTCCCCGCGCTTCATGTCGGTCCTCATCGGGGTTGTCGCGGTGCTCATCGTCGCGTCCTCGTCGCTGTTCACCGTGCAGCAGTCGCAGATCGCGATCCGCACCCAGTTCGGTGAAATCCAGGGCTCCGACTACGGCCCCGGGCTGCACCTCAAGTGGCCCTTCATCGACCAGGTCGCGCGCTTCGAGCGCCGCGTCGTCACGCAGAACTACGCGGGCGAAACCTTCCTGACGAACGAGAACCGCGGCCTGCTGGTCGATTTCTACATCAAGTGGCGCGTCGCCGATGCCGCGAAGTATTTCCGCGCCACCGGCGGCAGCGAAGACTCGGCGGGCCAGCGCCTCGCCGACATCGTCAAGGACGGCATCAAGAACGCGGTCGCCCAGCGCACGCTGCGCGAAATCGTGACTTCGGAGCGCGCCGCGGTGACCGGCGAGATGATCGGCCGCGCGAGCAAGGCGGTTGATGAGTTCGGCATCAGCCTGGTCGACGTGCGCCTGCAGCGCATCGACCTGCCGGACGACGTGGCGGCGCGCGTCTATGAAACGATGAAGCAGAATTTCGCCAAGCAGGCGCAGCAGTTGCGCGGCGAGGGCGAGAAGGACAGCCAGCGCATCAAGGCCGAGGCCGACCGCAAGCGCACCGAGATCCTGTCGGCCGCGGCGCGCGACGCCTTGCGCATCCGCGGCGAGGGCGACGCCGTGGCCGCGGCGACCTATGCCAAGGCCTACGAGCGCAATCCCGAGTTCTACGCCTTCTACCGCAGCCTCCAGGCCTATCGCAATTCGATCGGCAAGGAGGGCGACGTGCTGGTGGTGAGCCCCGACAGCGAGTTCTTCAAGTACTTCAAGAACGCCGCGCCGGGCGGCCGCTAGCGCCGTGACGCTCGACTGGGCCGACCTGCTCGGCGCGCTCGCGTTGCTGCTGGTGTTCGAGGGACTGCTGCCGTTCGCCAATCCCGCCGGTATGAAACGCGCGCTCGGCCGGGTCCTCGCGCTCGGCGATCGCGAACTGCGCGTGGGCGGCTTGTTGACGATGCTGGCGGGTCTCGCACTTCTTTTCCTGATACGGTCGTGATGCATGGGCAAGTTCGTCGTCGTCATCGGCACCCAATGGGGTGACGAGGGCAAGGGCAAGATCGTCGACCTGCTGACGGAGCGCGCCGCCGCGGTGGCGCGTTTCCAGGGCGGCCACAATGCCGGGCACACGCTCGTCATCGGCGGCGAGAAGACGATCCTGTCGCTGATCCCCTCCGGCATCCTGCGCGCGGGCGTGCAATGCCTCATCGGCAACGGTGCGGTGCTGTCGCTCGAGGCGCTACTGCGCGAATCGCAGATGCTGATCGGCAAGGGCGTGCCGGTGTTCGAGCGCCTGCGCATTTCACCCAATTGCCCGCTGATCCTGCCTTCGCACGTCGCGCTCGACCGGGCTCGCGAGCAGGCGCGCGGCGCCAATGCGATCGGCACGACCGGCCGCGGCATCGGCCCGGCGTACGAGGACAAGGTCGCGCGCCGCGCGGTGCGTGTTGCGGACCTGTTCCAGCGCAAGCGCTTCGCCGCGCAGCTCGGCGAGCTGCTCGATTTCCACAACTTCGTGCTGCAGCACTACTACCGCCAGCCGCCGGTCGACTTCCAGAAGACCCTCGACGAGCAGCTCGCGAGCGCCGAGCAGGTCAAGCCGCTCGTCGCCGACGTCACCGCGACGCTCAACGGCCTGCGCGTGAGCGGCGCGAACGTGATGTTCGAGGGCGCGCAGGGCGCGTTGCTCGACGTCGACCACGGCACCTATCCCTACGTCACTTCGTCGAACACGACCGCGGGCTATGCCGCGACCGGCACCGGCCTCGGCCCGCGCGCGATCGACTACGTGCTCGGCATCGTCAAGGCCTACACCACGCGCGTCGGCGCGGGGCCGTTCCCGACCGAGCTGTTCGACGAGGCGGGCGAGCACCTCTCGCGCGTCGGCCATGAGTTCGGCTCGGTGACCGGGCGCCGCCGGCGCTGCGGCTGGTTCGATGCCGTGGCGCTGCGCCGCTCGATCGTGCACTCGAGCGTCTCGGGTCTGTGCGTCACGAAGCTCGACGTGCTCGATGGCCTCGACGTGATCAACGTATGCGTCGGCTACCGGCTCGGCAACGAGACGCTGTCCGAGCCGCCCGCGCTGACCGACGCCTACGCCGAGGTGACACCGGTGTACGAGGAGCTGCCGGGCTGGAAGGATTCGACGATCGGCGTCACGTCTTACGCGTCGCTGCCGGCGAATGCGCGCCGCTACCTCGAGCGCATCGCCGAGCTCGTCGCGACGCCGATCGATGTCGTGTCGACGGGACCGGACCGCGACCAGACGATCGTGCTGCGTCACCCCTTCGACTGACGGTGACTGGCGGTCAGCTGCCGCCAGGCCTCGAGCACCGCAGCGGGCGTGATGCCGAGGATATCGGGTTCGCCTTCGACAGTACCGGTCAGCACCGCAACCGGCGTGCCCACGCCGCCCGGCCGGAATCGCGCAGGATCCGCAACCCCGAACAGGGTGACCGTCGGGCAGTCCTGCGCCGCGGCCACGTGCGCCGGGCCCGTGTCGACGCTCACCAGGCTGTGGCAGCGCCCGAGCAGCGGCAGCAGTACCGGAATCGGCAGGTCGCCGGCGACGTTATGCAGGTCGCGGACCCCTGCAGCCCGTGCGATATCCGCATTCAGGCCGGACTCTTCATGCACGCCGAGGAGCAGGAGCGCGGCCTCGGGCAACGCATCGCGCACGCCGCGGACCACCGTCCCCCAGCGCGCTTCCGGCCAGTACTTGGTGTTGCTCGCGCGCCGGCGAAAGAGCCCGCGCATCGTGCGCTTGTTGCCGGCCTGGAAGGCGACCAGCGTGCGATCGGTGAGCCCACGCCGGGCAAGCCACGCTTCGCAGGCAGCGAGCTCGCCGGAGTCGGGAACCAGCACGGCGTTGGCGTCGCGTACAGGCGGCGCCGGAGGCGGTGAAGCCGTGAGCGCCGGCGGCGTCAGCGCGGCCATGCGCAGCCAGCGTTCCACGAAATGCTCGCCGGGCAGCCAGGGGAGGTCGCGCGTATCGCAGACGAGGGCATCCGCAATGCCGGCGCGACGCAGCAGCTCGCGTCCGTGGCCGCCACCGTCGCAATACCAGGTGGGCCCTGCGCCGCGCTCGCGCAAGCGGCGCACCAGCGCCTGCTGCTCGCGATCGAGCCAGTAGGGCTTGCGGCGGCTGCGCAGCGTGTGGATCTCACCGACCCCACGGCGCGGTGCGAGCAGCGGGCGCGCCCAACCGCCCGAGGTGATCACGTCGACCGGCGCGCCGAAGCGCGCGTGCAGCTGGTCGATCAACGCGGTGACGAGCACCATGTCGCCGAGCGCGCCGCAACGCATGACGAGAGGGCGGGCCATGCGGCATTTTGCGGTGCGGGTGGCAGGGCCGCAATCGATACGGCGGGTCCGGCCCGCATGGCGGCAGGCTACTGCGTGAGCGCCGCGGCGATCTCCGGATCGACCCGCCCGAGCAGCGAGCTCTGGCGGCGGATCTCTCCGTCGCGCGACAGCACCGTGAGGACGCTCGAGTGGTTGAACTCGCCGTCCGGCAACTTGCGGTACTGGATCGATAGCATCGCGGCGATCTTGCGCACGGTCGCCTCGTCGGCGGTGGCCAGTGTCCAGCGCGACAGGTCGATGCGGCGCGTCTTCGCGAGCGCAGTGAGCGCGGCTGGATTGTCGCGTTCGGGATCGACCGACACCATCAGCACGCGCAGGCCAGAAGCCACCTTCGGGTCGAGCGAGCGCTCGACGGCGCGGATCGTGTCGATCAGCAGCGGGCAGGCGGCGGGGCAGCTCGCGTAGAACATGGTGATCACGACCGGGTGGCCGCGGTACAGGTCGAGGCCCACGGGCTCGCCCGCCTGGTTGGTCAACTCGGCGTCGAGGTGGTAGATGGAGGCGGGCGGGTCGGCCGCCTGCGCGGTGCCCGCCATGGCGAGGGCCGCCGCAATCAACGCGAGTATTCTCATTTCCTCACTCCCGCGGGCGGCCGCGGGCCGTCCGCCGCACATCTAAAACCCATGCTGCCCGAGGTGTAGCTCGCCTGCATGCTCGAGAGCATCGCGATGCGCATCAGGGTTGCGTAGTTTTCCTTCTCTTCCATCGTGAGCGCGCCCGAGCCGCAGAACTTCATGATGTCGGGATCGCCCTGTTCGCGGTTGTCGCTCGAGACCATCATGGCGCCGAGGTCCTCGATCCACTCCCACACGAGGCCGTGCAGGTCCTGCACGCCGTAGGCGTTCGCCGGCGTTGCGCCTACCTCGGGCAGGGCCGCGTCGGCCGGGCGCGAGTACCAGGCGATGATGCGTTCCCGCCAGGCGGGATCGTTGCGGCCATCGCGCTGCGTTTCGCTTGCCGCCGCGGCGTACTCCCACTCGTACCAGGTCGGCAGGCGCTGGCCCTTCGACTCGCAGTAAGCGCTCGCCGCGAACCAGCTCACCTGCACCACCGGTTGCCTCGCGAGCGCGGCGCCGGGCGCCGCGTCGCTGCTCCAGTGTCGCAGGTAGCCGGCATCGGCGAACACGCGCGCGACGCGATCACGCCGCCACTCGGGTCGCTGGCGCACGAAGCGCGCAAACTCGGCGTTGGTCACGGGCAGGCGGTCGAGCTGGAAGGGAGCCACCGCGACTTCCTTGATGCCCGGGGCGGGCGGCAGGACCGACTTGAAACGACCGCCCGGCAAGTCGACCGCGAGGGAGGCCTGCGCCGCCGCGAGGGCGACGCAGGCCGCGATCGACGCGAACCGCCTCAATGCGCCGCCCCCTCGGGCCGCTTGGTCGTCGCGCGGACCTTCGCGACTTCCTGCTTCGAGATCGCAGGCCCGCTGTTGCCCCAGGTGTTGAGCACGTAGGTCAGGATGTTCGCAACCTCGTCGTCCGTCAGCTGGCTCATCGGCGGCATCACGGAATTGAAGGTGTTGCCGTTGACGGTCACGGGGCCGGTGAGGCCGTTCAGCACCACTTCGATCGCGTGTCGCGGATCCTTCAGCAGGTAGTCGGACTTCGCGAGCGGCGGGAACACGTTCGGCAGGCCTGCGCCGTTGTCCTGGTGGCAGGTCGAGCAGGTGCCCTTGAAGAGCACGCCGCCGGCTGCGATCTGCTGCTCCTTCGTCAGCGTGCCCGACTCCTTGGCGGTGGCAGCGGCGGCCACCGGCGCGAGGCTCGCCACCTTGTCGCCGATGTACATTTCGTCGACCTGCTTGCCCGAGTAGATGAGCGGCTTCTCGGGACCGGTGACCTCGAGGATCGCGAGCGCACCCTTGTTGAATGCCCGGAAGATCGAGTGGTCGACCATCACGTAGTTGCCCGGCACCTCGGTGTGGAACTCGACCGTGGCCGCGCCGCCCGCCGGGATGAGCGTGGTCTGCACGTTCTCCTGGAAGTGGGTGCCGCCCTCATACTGCACCTTGTCGAAGATCTCGCCGATCAGGTGGAAGCTCGACACGAGGTTCGGCCCGCCGTTGCCGACGAACATGCGGATGCGCTGCTCGGTCTTCGCCTTGAGCGCATTCGGGCCCGTCATCGAGGTTTCCGCGCCGTTGAACAGCACGTAGGTCGGGTTCTCGTCGATCGCCTTCTGCATGTCGAACGGCTGGTAGCCCTTCTCGCGGTACTTGCCGACCGTGTAGAAGTCGCCCTGCATCACGTAGAACTCGTGGTCGACCGGCGGCAGGCCCTCCGGCGGCTCGACGAGGATCAGGCCGTACATGCCGTTGGCGACGTGCATGCCGACGGGCGCCGTGGCGCAGTGGTAGACGTACAGGCCCTGGTTGAGCGCCTTGAAGGTGAACTGCGTGTGATGGCCAGGCGCCGTGAATGTGGAGGCCGCACCGCCACCCGGGCCGGTGACGCCGTGCAGGTCGATGTTGTGCGGCATCTTGCTCGACGGATGGTTCTTCAGGTGGAACTCCACCGTGTCACCCTGGCGCACGCGGATGAAGCTGCCGGGCACGGTGCCGCCGAAAGTCCAGAAGGTGTAGTTGACACCCTCGGCGATCTCCATCTGCTTCTCGATGACCTCGAGCTCCACGATCACCTTGGCGGGATAGTTGCGGTTGGTGGCCGGAGGGACATGCGGCGGACTCGTCAGCACGGCCTTGATCGGCTCGCCGCGCGGCGGCCCGAAGTCGCCCTTCAGCGATCCGCCGGTGTCGGCGGCACGGGTGGCCGGCGGCTTGTCCTGCGTGCAGGCGCCGAGCGCGAGGGCCGCGGCGCAGGCGAGGATGACGGGAAACCTGTTCATGGCGATTCCATTTCAGGGCGGCGGATGGCCGGCCCACATTCAGGATACGGGGGTACTAAATAGCGGGCGCTGACCGAGGTCAAGTGCCTCCGGGTGGTGCAGCAGGCCGAACGGGTCGTGGCTGCGGGCGACGCTGATGATGAAAACATAGACGGCGAGCGCCAGCACCCAGCAGGTGACGCGCACCCGGCGCGTGCTGCCGCGCTTCAGCGCGAGGCTGCCGAGACCGATGTAGACGGCGAGCAGCAGGACCTTCGCCGTGAGCCACGCATGCACGAACGGGTATTGGTGGACGATCGTGACCAGCATCAACGCCGCGGTGAACAGCACCGTGTCGATCGTGTAGCTGAGCCAGCGCAGCGGCCAAGCCATCGTCCAGCCGGCCCCGAGGTGGGCGGCGAGCCCCCGCGCGAACAGGAGCCCGCCGCTCAGTACGACCGTCAGGACGTGTACCCACTTGATCTGTGCGTAGAACTCAGCCAACGCTCTTCCCTGGCTCGCAGCAGCCGGCCTCGCCGCAGCCCTCGGCCGCCCGCGCGCTGCGCGGCGCGACCCAGAGCCGCAGGACGAACAAAGCGAGCGCCAGCGCCCCGACGCTGAATATCGTATCGCCGGGCACGCGCATCCATACGAGCATTTCGATGATCGGCTGCTGCATGAGGTCGGCCGAGCGGGCATACCAGTAGCCCTTGTCGATCGACGCTTGCAGCTGGATCACGCCGATCGGCAGCAGCGTGAGGAGCGCCATCAGCGAGAGCCCGATGTTGAGCGCCCAGAAGGAAGTCTTGAGCGCCCGTTCGTTCCACTCGACCTGCGGCCGGATGCCGCGCAGGCAGAACAGCATCAGGCCGATGCCGAGCAGGCCGTACACGCCGAACAGCGCGGTGTGGCCGTGCAGCGGCGTCAGGTTGAGGCCCTGCATGTAGTAGAGCGGCAGCGGCGGGTTGACGAGGAAGCCGAACAGGCCTGCGCCCACCAGGTTCCAGATCGCCACCGCCGTGAAGAACATGATCGGCCAGTGGTAGCGCCTCATCCAGGGCGTCGCTCGGCCGAGCTTGTAGGTGTGCCAGGCCTCGAAGCCGACGAAGGCGAGCGGCACGACCTCGAGCGCGGAGAAGCTCGCGCCGAGCGCGACCACGGCGGTCGGCGTTCCCGTGAAGTACAGGTGGTGCAGGGTGCCGAGCACGCCGCCCGCCATGAACACGATGGTCGCAAAGAGCACGGCCACCGTCGCGCTGCTCGTGCGCAGCAGGCCGAGCCGCGTGAACAGGAAGGCGATCACCGCGGTGGCGAACACTTCGAAGAAGCCTTCCACCCACAGGTGCACGACCCACCAGCGCCAGTACTCGACCATCGAGAGGTGCGTGTGCTCGCCCCACATCAGGCCGGCGCCGTAGAAGAGCCCGATGCACACGGTCGAGAGGAACAGCAGCATCGTGATCGACTTCGATTCGCCGCCCTTCCTGATCGCCGGCCACAGCGCGCGGCCCACGAGCGCCAGCCAGATGCCGAGGCCGAGGAACAGGAACCATTGCCAGAAGCGGCCGAGGTCGACGTACTCCCAGCCCTGGTGGCCGAACCAGAAGTTGTGCTCGAGGCCGAGCTTCTGCATGACCGCGAACCACTGTCCCGCGAAGGCGCCGACCACGATGACCAGCAGGCAGGTGAACAGCAGGTTGACGCCGAGGCGCTGGAACTTCGGCTCGTGCCCCGAGATCGCAGGCCCGATGTACAGGCCCATGCCGAGCCAGGCGGTCGCGATCCACAGCACCGCAAGCTGGGTGTGCCAGGTGCGGGTCAGCGAGTAGGGCAGGATCTCGGACAGCGCGAAGCCGTAGGCCTCCTGGCCCTCGACCTGGTAATGCGCGGTGATTGCACCGAGCAGGATCTGCGTCAGGAAGAGCGCCACGACGAGCCAGAAGTACTTGGCGGTCGCTTTCATCGAGGGCGTCACGGTGATTGCCGCGAGCGGGTCCGTGGCGGGCAGCGCGATCGGCTCATCGTGCCGCTGGCGGGCATAGTGCCAGCCGAGGAGGGCGATCGCCGCGATCAGGAACAGGACGCTGAACACCGTCCAGGTGAGCAGTTGGCTCGGCGGTACGTTGCCCACGAGCGGGTCATGCGGCCAGTTGTTCGTGTAGCTGATGCTCTTGCCCGGCCGCTCGGTGACAGCCGACCAGGATGTCCACCACACGAAGGCCGTGAGCGCCTGCCGGTAGTCCGCGTCGCGCACCGTGCCTTCCTTCATCGCGTAGGCTTCGCGCAGTGGCTGCAGCGCGGGGTCCGTGCCGAAGAGCGCGGTGTAGTGGCCCGCGACCGCCTCGATCGCTGCCGCGCGCTGCGGCGACACGGTGATCGTGCCGGTGGCGGCGTCGTAGGTGTTCTTGCGCAGCTGCGGCCGCACGCGCGCGGCGAGACCCGCCTGCACCTCGGGGTCGAGCTCCGCGTAGCTGCGGCTCGTGTCGCGCGCGGCTTCGATTTCGAGCAGGGCGAGTGATTCGCGATGCAGCCAGTCGGCGGTCCAGTCGGGTGCGACGTAGCCGCCGTGGCCCCAGATCGAGCCGAGCTGCTGCCCGCCGATCGACTGCCAGACCTGCCGGCCCTTCTCGATGTCGGCGCGCGTGTAGACGGTCTCGCCGGTGGTCGTCACGACCTTTTCCGGCATCGGCGGCATGACCCGCAGGATCTCGCCGCCGACCGCGAGCAGCGCCGCGAACGAGACGGCGAGCAGTACGCCAAGACCCAGCCAAAGCTTGCGATTCGCACTCATCTGTCTATCTCCCAACGATGCGGGAGATGCTGCGGTGCGGACCGGGCGCCAACCCTGATCCGGGTCAAGCACCCTTCAATCGCAGCGGTGGGATGTACGTAATGACGCTAGTCGCGCAACATGTTGCGCGCGAGTTCCTCGAGCCCTGGAGAGAGGATCTCGATCTCGCGACGATCGACGCGCAGCAAGCCCTCGTCCTGGAAGCGCCGGAACACGCGGCTCACGCTCTCGGCCGCGAGGCGCAGGTAGTTGGCGATGTCGGTGCGCGTCATCGTGAGGACGAAGCGGGTCGGCGAGAAGCCGCGCGCGGCATAGCGGCGCGACAGCGAAATGAGGAAAGCCGCCATGCGCTCGTCGGCCGTGTAGTTGCCGGCGAGCAGCGCGGCCTTGCCGATGTCCTGGCTCAGCAGGCGAAACAGCTGCTGCTGGATGCCCGGCATGCGCGTGGCGAGCGCGGCCATGGACGGAAACGAGAAGCGGCACAGCACGACGGGATCGAGCGCGACGGCATTGCAGGGGTAGCGGGCCTGCGAAATCGCGTTGAGCCCGATCATCTCACCCGGCAGGTAGAAGCCCTGCACCTGCTCGCGGCCGCTTGCGTCCACCACATAGGTCTTGACGGTGCCGGAGCGCACCGCCGCGATGGCATTGAACGCATCTCCTTCGCGGAAGATGTGTTCGCCCTCGGTGAAGGGACCGATGTGCTCGACCAGCACGTGCAGGTCGCGCAGTTGGGACTTGTCATAACCGCTGTCGAGGCAGGCTGCCGAAAAGGCGCAGGTACTGCAGAAGCGGAACTCGTCGCCGTCGTCGGCTATTGGGGTGGGCGCTGGCCCGGCATGTCGAAGCACGCCGCCATGATACGCAGCATGAGGCGGCCTTGCGACGTGGCGCGCGGGCCGTTCGGGCCCTGCTCCACGAGGCCGCCCGGCAAGGCCGCAAGGGCCTGCAGTTCCTCGCCGAAGTGCTCGTGGAAGTCAATGGCAAAGCGCTGCTCGACGCCCGCCACCCCGATCTCGCCGGTGCGCAGCAGCTCGCCGGCGACATCCATGCGCAGGCGGTCCTCGGCCGCGAGCAGCAGGCCGCGCCATACCGGTAGTCCGGCCGCATCGAGCGCGGTCTCCCAGGCGCCGAGGTCCGCGTGGTTCTGGCTGACGGAATCGCGGACGCGGCTCAGCGCGCCGGCACCGATCCCGATCACATCGACATTCGGTTCGGGCCTGCGCCAACGGCCGTCGCGTGCGATGCCGTTCAGCAGCGGGGGGCCGGCGGGATCGACCCAGGGCAAGGGCCGCGGATCGAGGCCGATCCCGGCGTAGCCCGAGGCCACGAGGGCGTCCGCGATCGGCCGCAGCGAGCCGGGATCCGCCGACGCGTCCGGCAGCAGGCAGCCGAGCCGGTCCGGACGGGTCGCGAGCAGCGCCTGTGGAACGCCCTGTCGCTCCACCGGCCACTCCACGCAGACGGCCAACGTCCCGGTGCCGCGCGCGAGGTCGATGGCGCGCACGATCGCGGCGAGATCACCTCCCGTGGCTTCGATATCCACGCAATGAAAGCCGAGCGACGCACAGGTGTCGAAATCGGCGGCCCGCGCCATGCCGGGGTCGATGCGGATCGAGAAGAGTCGCCGGGTGGCGGGCGCAAAATGGAAATGCCGCTCGAGGCTGCCGATCAGCGCTTCCACCTCGCGCCACTGCGGGGCGAGCCCCGCGGCGCCGTCGAAATGCAGCGCCAGCACGTCGCGATCGCGGTCGAAGAGGCGCGCGACCTGCTCGATCTCGCGCGTCAACCGTTCGACGTAGCCCCAGCGATCGCGAGCCGTGGGCAGTGCCGGTGGCATGCGCAGCGTGATCGCCAGCGGCCGCGGGATCAGGTCCGCATTGCTGCGCGCGGCCTCGGTCCGATACAGGCCCTCGTCGAACGCGGACGACAACCGCGCACGCAGCAGGCCACCGCTGGAACCGAGGGAAGGATGCATGGCGCATCCTCGCCCGCGGCTGCGATCGACGCATTGACGTGGATCAGGCCGGGGGAACCACCACGCCGACCAGCACCGCGGCCCAGTGCAATGTCGCCGCCGACACCACGAAGGCGTGCCAGATTGCGCGCCGATAGGGCAGGCGCCTTGCGACATACACGGGCACGCCGAGCGAGTACACGAGTCCGCCCGCGCCGATCAGCCACATCGCGGCACGCGGCACGGTTTCGATCAGCGGCAGGAGCGCGATGAGCGCGATCCAGCCGAGGGCGAGGTAGCCTGCGACCGACCACGCACGCGGCAGGTGCGGAAACGCGAGCTTGGCGACGATCCCGATGACCGCGATCGACCAGACGGCGCTCGTCATGCCGACGGCCCATGCGCCCTGCAGGCATTGCGTGGTGAACGGGGTGTAGGAACTCGCGATCATCAGGTAGATCGCCGCGTGGTCGAAGCGGCGCAGGACCTGTTGCCGCGAGGGCGTGCGCGTGAGGTTATAGGCGATCGAGCAGGCGAAGGTGGCCACCAGCCCGACGCCGTAAACGGCGATGGCGGCGATCCGGCCGCCGTTGCCGTGCAGCGCGAGCAGCAGCAGGTAGAGCGCGCCGATGCCGGCGAGCGCGAGTCCCACGATGTGGACCCACTTGTCGGCTAGCCGCTCGCCCGCGGAGCGGTAGTGGGCGTCCGGCACCGCGGCCTCAATTGCCTGCACGAGAAGTTTCCTGGGCCCGCGGCTTGACCACGAGGATGTCGCAGGGCAGCCGGTCGAGCAGGTGTTCCGCCGTGCTGCCGATGAAGAGGCGCCGCAGGGCCGAGCGCGACACGGCTCCCATTACGACGACGCGCGCGCGCGTGCGCTGCACGACCGCGCCGAGCCGCGACGGCACGTCGCCCATTTCGAGGTGGCGGCGCGCGCGCGGGATGCCGCTGCCCGCAACGAGCCGCTCGAAGCTGCGCCGGACATTGGCGCCATGGATGCCCTCCGCCTCGGGCGGCAGGGCGAGTGCGACCGGCTGGCCCATGGCGCCCGGCAGTGCGGCGACGAGCGGCAGGTAGGCGTGGAAGGCGTGGGCGGAGCCTTGCAGCCACAGCGCGAGCTGCGAGGCCGAAGCGAGCAGGCGTGCATCGAGGCGTGCGGGCTTGGCGCGAGCGTGCATCGGATCGACCGCCGCCACGATCGCGGGCCTGCGATAGCCGCCGCCCTGCTTGACGAACAGCACGGGGCAGGGCGTGTGCCGGATCAGTTCCCAGTCGGTGTTTCGCAGCAGCAGGCGCGCCCCGGGGCGATGGGCCGAAGTGGCCGCAATCACGAGGTCGGCGCGGATCAGCCCGGCCCTGCGCACGATCGCTTCGTGCGGCGGCGAGTCGATGGCGAGGCAACTGCGCACGTCGAGCCCGCGCAGCAGCTTGCGCGACGCGAGGCGGGTCATGCGGGCGCGCATTTCCGCAACGACGCCCGCGACGCCGGGATGGAGCGCGTGGAAGAGCTCGATCTGTGCACCCGACGCGGCCGCGAGCTGCGCGGCCTTGCGCAGCTGGCCCGGCGGCACATGCCGGGGATCACCGATCGCGACGAGTATGCGGCGGATCTTCCAGCTCATGCGCGCAGTGTACACGCCGGCCGCGAGCTAGAGCGTGACGGCCGAGCGGTGGGCGGGCCGTTCCGGGCGGTGGCCGAAGCGCGCCTCGATGGACTGCGCGAGCGATTGCGCCGCCTGCTCCTCGCCGTGCACCAGGAAGATCCTTGCCGGCGGCTTCCCGAAGGCCGCGAGCCAGTCGAGCAGCGCACCGCGATCCGCGTGCGCCGAGAACCCGCCGAGCGTGACGATCCGCGCGCGGACCTCGATTTCCTCCCCGGCAATGCGCACCGCCGGCGCGCCATCGACGATGCGCCGCCCGAGCGTGCCCGCGGCCTGGAAGCCGATGAACAACACCGTCGTGCGCGGGTCGGCCAGCCGGTGGCGCAGGTGATGGCGGATGCGGCCGCCATCGCACATGCCGCTTGCCGCCACGATGATCGCGCCACCCGCAAGCGAGTTGAGTGCCTTCGACTCCTCGACTGACTCGACGAACCTGAGCGTGGGTGCCCCGAACTTCGGCGTCGGCTCATGCGCGAGCCGGCGCGCCTCGGCATCGAAAAGGTCGAAGTGCCTCGCGGTAATGCGGGTTACTTCGTTTGCCATCGGCGAATCGACGAAGACCTTCAGGTTGTCCACGCGGCCAGCGCGGCCGAGGCCGTTCAGGTGATAGAGGAATTCCTGCGTGCGCCCGACGGCGAATGCGGGCACGAGCACGACACCGTGCGGTTCGCGGGTGGCACGATCCAGGCATGCCGCGAGCTCTTCCAGGGTATCCGGCAGGGAGCGGTGATCGCGATCGCCGTAGGTCGATTCCATCAACAGGATATCAGCCTGCGCGATGCGCGCCGGGTCGCGCAAGATGGGGCGGCCGGGCTGGCCCAGGTCGCCCGAGCAGACAACTTTGCGCCGGCTGCCGCCCTCCTCGAGCCAGAGCTCGACGATCGCCGAGCCGAGCAGGTGCCCGGCGTCCTCGAGGCGCAGGCGGACCCCGGGGCCGGCGGTGACGATCTCGCCGTAGGCGGTGACCCGCGCGAGCGGCAGCACGCGCTCGACATCGGCGAGGGAGTAGACGGCCTGGTAATCGGTACCGCGCCGCCGGGCCCGTTCCGCCTCGACCTGCTGGATGTGCGCGCTGTCGCGCAGCAGGACATCGGTGAGGTCGCGCGTGGCCGCCGTCATGTAGATGGGCCCCGCGAAACCCTCGGCTGCGAGGCGCGGCAGCAGCCCGCTGTGATCGAGGTGCGCGTGGGTCAGGACGACGAAATCGATCTTCGCCGGATCGAACCCGAAGGCTGCGTGGTTCTCCGCGCGGGTCGCGCGGCCTCCCTGGAAGAGGCCGCAATCGACGAGAAAGCGGCAGTCGCCAACCTCGAAGCCGAAGCAGGAGCCCGTCACCTGACGGGCTGCCCCGAGGAAGCTCAGCCGCATGCCGCCGCCTCTATGCGATCGGTTTTACCACGCCGAAGAAGGCCACGGTGGCGATGCCGACCCAGTAGAAATACGCGAGGATGCGCGCCAGCGCGATCTCGCGGCCCAGTTGTGCTTCGACCGCGGCACGCGATGCGCCCGTGTCGAGGCTGCGGAAGAGGGTGACCCAGTGGCGCATCACGACGCGCAGGATGAGCCCGATCACGAGCAGCAGCGCGTAGAGCGTGACCTTGAAGGCGTACCAGCGCGCGCCGAGCGGCCCGAGGCCCATGAGGCCCATGACGCCCGGCACGAGCAGCGCCGGGATCAGCAGGTAGCGCAGCGCCTCGTCGATGCGCGTGAGGCGCAGGCCCAGGTCGCTCTGGTGGGTGAAGTAGGCCGCGAGCGTCAGGCACAGCCAGGCGCCGAAGAACAGCCAGGTGGCCGTGATCCACGGCCCGCCGAGCGGCTGCAGGCCGAGGTCGTAGCCCATGTGGATGCCGAGCGGCAACAGCAGGATGATGCCGAGGCGCGCGAGGATGTCGATGCGGAAGGCGGTGTCCATGTGCCTGCGGCGCTCTTCGAGCGACAGGTTCATGTTGGTGACGTAGCGCGAGGTGTTGAACACGCCCCATTCGCCGCCCAGCCAGTACACCATCGCGAGCACGTGCAGCCAGCGCAGCACGCCGTGAGTCGTAACGTAGAATTCCATGGCCCCACCCCGCCTGTTTAAAGCTCGCGAATGATGAGCGCCGTATTCCGCGTCGGACAAGTGTAAATACACTTATCCACCGCGCCTCGGCCGGCGGGGCGCGGCGGCAGGTACGCATTTAGACGTACCCGGTCACCGGGTCGGTCGCGCACTCGCGATGCCGGCGATCCGCCACGCGCCCTGCTCGAGCCGCAGCAGGTAGGTTTCGGCGAACTCGAGCGTGGTCGCGTTGCCGTCCTTGCGCTCGGTCGTCGTGCGCACCCGTGCCCAGACCATGGCGAGCGCACCTTCCGTGTGTGTCGTGGCCTGCTCGACGCGACGCTCGTAGCGCGTGGTCGCGCTGTACAGCACGGGCGCCACCGTCCGCCAGTGCAGCGCGAGGTCGCTCGTGAGCGGCTCGGGACTGGCCGGTCTCGCCGCGAATCCGTGCACCGAGCCGAGATTGAAATTCACGGCGCCGCTTGCCAGCGTCGCGACGGCCGCGTTGAGCTGGCGCGCGGATATCGCCGCATTGAAGGTGCGCACGACGTCTTCCGGCGTGGCGGTGGCGGCGAGGCCCGGCAAGGGCAGGATGCAGAGCAGGCCGGCGAGCATTCGTCGCATGAGTTCATTCGCTCCAGTGGGTGACGCGCACTCTAGCCCAAGATGTACATGCTGTAATGGGTGCACACGAGCCGGGAGGCGTGACAAATGACAAGCCTGGGGCGGGTGGTGTCGGTCCTGGCGGGCAGGGCAGTGCCCTACACGCGTCCCGGCACGCGCAGTGCGATTGCGAAATGCGCCGTTTCGGGTCCGGTTGCCGTCGGCATCGGGGGGATCGAAGGCGACGAGCAGGGCGACGCCCGCGTGCATGGCGGGCGAGACAAGGCCGTGCATCACTATGCGTTCGATCACTATGCGCCGTGGCGCCGCGAACTGGGAGACCTGCCAGTACTCGGCGCCCCGGGTGCCTTTGGCGAGAACCTGAGCACGACGGGCATCAGCGAGGCGGATATCTGCCTGGCGGATCGCGTGCGGGTGGGCGGTGTCGTGCTGGAAGTCACGCAGAGCCGCCAGCCTTGCTGGAAGCTCAATGACCGCTTCGGCCAGGCCGGCATGGCGCGGCGCGTCCAGCGCACGGGACGCACCGGCTGGTACTACCGCGTGATCGAGCCCGGGGCGATGCGCGCGGGCGATGAAGTGATCCTCGTGGCGCGGCCGCATGCGGGCTGGTCATTGGCTCGTCTCATCGGGACGCTCTATCACCGCACGCTCGACGCGGGGGTGCTGCGCGAGATGCTCACGCTGCCGTTGACGCCGTCGTGGCTGAAGCTCGTGAACGGCCGGCTGGCGCGGCGGACGGTGGAGGATTGGACGGCGAGGATCGACGGTCCGGCTAAACAGGACTAATATGGTCCTGTATACCGATCATGCTTTCGGAGCCCAACATGCAGGACATGCCCCAGACTTCCGCCCACCTGTTCGACGCGCGCGGCGTGGCGCGCCGCTTCCGTCACTCGGCCATCTTCGGGGCGCTGGGCGCTTTGCAGCCCGGCGAGGCGATGCGCTTCGTGAACGACCACGACCCGCTGCCGCTGCTCGACCAGTTGCGGGAACGCTTCGGCGAGCGGATCGCCATCGAGTATCGCCAGCGCGAGGCGGGTGCCATCGTCATCGATTTCACGCTCGTCGCGTAGGCAGGCCGGCGCACGGGGAGGGACCGTCCGTCACTGCGGCGGGAACGGGGCGATGGCGTACCCGGGAGGCTCGGCGCCGAGCAGGTTGCGCACGAAGAAGTCCCACTGGCGCCTCAGGAAGTAGGGCGATTCATCGAGGAAGTGCCCGGCGCCCGGTACGATCAGCAAGTCGAAATCCTTGTTGGCCTTGATGAGGGCATCGACGAGTTGCAGCGTGGCCATCGGGTTGACGTTTTCATCGAGCTCGCCGTGGGCAAGCATCAACTTGCCCTGCAACTTGCCCGCCCAGGTGAGGTTCGATTCCCGGTCGTACTGCGGGCCGAGCGGGAAGCCCATCCAGATCTCGTTCCACCAGGCCTTGTCGGAGCGGTGGTCGTGGTTGCCCGATGCCGCGATCCCGACCTTGTAGAAATCCGGCTTGTGAAACAGTGCGCGCGCCGCATCGAAGCCGCCGGCCGAGAATCCATAGACGCCGACCCGCGACAGGTCCATGTAGGGGTAGCGCCTTGCGAGGGCGCGAATCGCGGCCTCGTGGTCGTCGAGCCCGACGCTGCCAAGGTGCTCGTAGGCAGGCTCGATGAATGCGCGCGATCGCCCCGCCGTACCGCGTCCGTCGACGAGAACGACGACAAAGCCGAGTTGCGCAAGCGCATTGGCCGTGCGGCCCGTCAGCGCACGTTCAAAGGACTTGGGCGCCATCGTGTAATGCGGCCCGGTATAGATGTTGTCGATCACCGGGTACCTGCGCGCCGGATCGAACCTGGCCGGGCGATAGATGACGCCGTAGATCGGCGTCTCGCCGTCGGCCGCGAGCGCCTCGAAGGGTTCGGGCAGGCTGAAGCCGATGCGCTCGAGCCCGTCGATGTTCGCCGTGGCGAGCTCGCGCAGCACGCGTCCGCTACGCGCGTCGCGCAGCACCGTGCGCGTCGGCAGGTCGGCGCGGGACAGGTTGTCGATGAAATGCCTGCCGTCCGGCGCCAACGAAACGTCGTGATCCACGGGTTCCGTCGTGAGCGCGCGCACCGGCCCGCCGTTGCGATCCACGCTGTACAGGCGGCGCAGGTAGGGCTCCGGTCCGTCGCGCCCGGTGCCGACGAAGAAGACCGTGCCGCGCTTGCGGTCCACGTGTTTCACGGACAGCGTGGACCACGCGCCGTCCACCAGCACGCGCGCCAGCTTGCCGCTCGTGGCATCCACCAATTGCAGTTGCGGCCGGCCGTCCCTTTCCGCGATCCACAGGTATTGGTTCCATCCGTCGACCAGTTGCCACTTGTCCCATTGCAGGGCCACGAACGTGCTCGAACGTTCGCGCAGCGCCACGCGCGACCTGCCGTCCAGCGCACTGCCTTCGATCACCGACACCGATTTGCGGCCGCGATCCGTCGTCTCGAACAGCACGTGCAGGTTGTCATCGCGCCACTGCAAGCCGAGCCCGCCGTAGTAGAGGATGGGCACCGGTTCGTGCGCGAGATCGACCCGGCGCCCGGAAGGCACTTCGAACGTCATCGCCCGCGCCTGCGGCACGCGCTCATCCCCGGTGAGCGGGTAGTAGTAGTCGAGTGTGCGTGGCCGCTTGCCTTCGGGGGGCACGGATTGCACGAGCGTCAGCTTGCCGGAGCCCGAGGCGTCGATGCGATAAGTGGCCAGCCGCCTAGAGTCGCTCGACCAGACGACGTCCGCGGGGCCATCCGGAAAATAGGGGCGATTCAGGCGCAGTGCGGCGGCGTCGGGAACCGGGCGCGCATAGAAGCTCTCCGGGGTGCCGTCGGCGGTCAATGCGATTTCACGGCCGTCGGCCCGGGATTTCAGGAAGAGATTCCCACCGCGAACCCGTGCGTCCCATTGCCCGTCGGGAGAGCGCGCGGCATCGTCCTCGTTGCCAGCATCGATGACGATTGCGCTGCCGTCCCGCGGGATTCGCCAGAGCTGGCCGCAGGCCCGCGCGATGGAGTCTCCATTGCCCGCAAGGCGCTCGAGTGTCAGCGGCAATCGCTCCGGATCGACCCGGTCGGGGCACGCCGCCGCAAGCGCTCCCGCCACCGCTCCCCGGTCGAACAGCGTGCTCCTCTGGCCGCTGGAAACCTGTAGCCGGAAAAACTCGCGCCGGCCTTCGCTCGCGCGCATGTAAGCGAAGAAGTCGCCGGATTCAGACCAGATGGGCCGCATGGCCAGGTCGCTCGAATGGAGGGGGACGTTCTGCGGGAGTAGGGCCTCCGCGCGGGCATAGGCTTCCCGCAGGTCGTCCGCCAGGACGGTGCCGGTTGCGAACATCGCGAGGTACGCCAGGAAAGATGCGGCAGTGCGGGAATGGTGCATGAGGGCCTTCGCTGCGCGGTGGGCGCCTTGGGGAGCTTGCGTTACTGTTAGATAATATATTATATAATATAACAACCAGCCCGTCGTGCGGGACCTGTGGTGCGTCAAGGGGAGACAAACATGAGTGCAATGGGTCGGTTCTCGACGAAGGATTCTCGCAGTGCCCATGGCCGCAAGCTGCTGGCGGGCTTCGCCGTGGGCATCCTGTCGGTCGCGCAGCCAGCGCAGGTCTCCCTGGCGCAGGAGGGTGCGGACGCGGCAGCCGAAATCAGCGAAGTCGTAGTGACGGGTTCGCGCATCGCGCGACCGGAGTTTGCGGTGCCGACGCCCACGACGGTCATCGGCTCGGACCTGATCGACGCGCGCGGCATCACGAACATCATCGACCTGGTCAACGAGTTCCCGCAGATCGGCAACGGCCTCAACAACACGAACACGAGCTTCAGCTTCGGCAACGTGGGGCTGAACCAGCTGAACCTGCGAAACCTCGGCGTGAATCGCACGCTCGCGCTGATAGATGGCCGCCGCCGCGTCGGCACGCCGAATGACGCCAACTTCCTCGCGCTCGATGTCGGCAATATCCCCGCCGCGCTGATCGATCGCGTGGAGATCCAGACCGGCGGATCCGCGGCCGTCTATGGCGCCGATGCCGTCGCCGGTGTCGTGAACTTCATCCTCAAGAAGGACTTCGAAGGCATCCAGTTCCAGGGGCAGTACGGCGCGGATGAACGCGGCGACTACAACGACACCAGCTTCAGCGTGACGCTCGGCGGCAATTTCGGGCGCGGCAATGCGGTCCTGAATGTCACGCACCTCGAGAACACCCGCCTGACCATGTCCGACCGGGGGCTCGACGTGGGCGACTACCTCGTCAGCAACCCCGCCAACACGGGTTCCGCCGACGGCATTCCGGCGCGCATCCGGCTCCGCGATGCGCGCACGGTCTTCTTCGGGATACCGACCATCACGACGTACAGCGCGGCGCTTGGCGGCTATGCCATCTTCGATCCGGCGATCGACAACTTCCGGGCCTTCAACGCGAGCAATAGTCCGCGCGGCGTGATCGACGGCTTCGCCTCGCTCGGCCCGGACGGCGGACGCCCACAGGCCTTCGATTCACGCATCGTGCCGCTGCGCCGCACTTCGGCCTTCGCAAGGCTCGACTATGAGCTGACGGACAGCGTCAGGTTCGTCAACGAGCTGATGTTCACGGACTCGACCGCCATCGATCGCATCGGGCCGGTCTTCGATGTCTTCTCAGCCTTCGTCACGACCGACAACCCGTTCATGCCGGCGGCGGTTCGCCAGAGCCTGGTGGCGGGCGGGGAGGCGGGCGTCTCGATTTCACGGGAGCATGACGAATTCGGGCCGCGCGGATCCGACATCAATCGCAACTTCTGGTCTTTCACGACCGGCTTCGAGGGCGAGATCGCCTCGAAGTACAGTTGGTCGGTGCACGGCGGCTACGGCAAGACAAACACGCGCAACGCGAGCCTGAACGATCGCCTCGACGCCAACTGGTACAGCGCGATCGATGTCATTGCCGACCCGGTCACGGGGCAGCCCGTATGTCGCGATGCCGCCGCGCGCGCCCGGGGTTGCGTGCCCGTCGACCTGTTCGGCGTCGGGACGATTTCCGCCGCGGCGCTCGATTACGTGCGCGTGCGTGAGCACACGAGCGTGACCGACACGACGCAGAAGCTCGCCCAGGCGGTCGTGACGGGTCCGCTGTTCGAGCTGCCCGCCGGCGACATGAAGTTCGCGGTAGGCGCGGAGTACCGCGAGGACGGGCTCGATTTCCACCCGTCGTTCGTCTGGGAGCAGGCGCTCGGCTTCTTCGCGAGCCAGTTCTCGCCGGTGGACGCATCGAGCAGCGTGCGGGAGGCGTACGCGGAGCTGCTGGTGCCGATCCTGAAGGACAAGCCCTTTGCGAAGAACCTCGATGTCGAGGGCGCCTGGCGCTACTCCGACTACGAGCGCGCGGGTGGCGTGGATACCTACAAGCTGGGGCTCACGTGGTCCCCGGTCGCCGACATCCGCCTGCGTGCCACCAAGTCGGGAACCGTCCGTGCACCGGCGCTGGCCGAGCTGTTCGACCCGGGCAGCCGCGGCGCGCAGGGCCTGTCCGATCCTTGCGATCCCTTGCTGCTCGACTCCGGCACCGCCAACCGGCGCGCCAACTGCCTGGCCTTGGGCCTCGACCCGGTCAATTTCGATCCCAATACGCGTCGTGTCACGACGCTGGTGTTCACGACCGGCAATCCGGCGCTCGACGTCGAAGAGGCCGACACCTTTACCGCGGGGCTGGTGTTCCAGCCGCGCTGGGTGCCGAACCTGACGATCGCGGCGGACTGGTACGACATCGACCTGCGCGGCGGCATCGCGCGGATCGGGGCGCAGCAGACGCTCAACAATTGCGTCGACCTGCCGAACACCGCGAACCAGTTCTGCGGCTTTGCGACGCGCGACGCGAACGGCAACATCGCCGAAGTGAGGGACAGCTACGTCAACGCGTCCGGCTTTCGCGTCAAGGGCATCGACTTCGATGTGTCGTATGCCGCCAGCCTCAATTCACTGCATTCGGGCGAAGCCGACTGGGGCAGCCTCCGCACGAGGCTGGTGGGTACGCACCAGATCACGAATGCGTTCATCGATCGCAATATCGCCACCGGCATTTCCACCACCTTCGACCACGCCGGCGAGTACGACAACCCCGAGTGGCGCGTGCTGCTCGACCTCGGTTACCGGCGCGGACCCATCGCCGCGAACTGGTACGTCCGCTGGATAGACTCGACCGTGACCAGCAACAGCGTGGTCGATCCCGCCGAGGACCTCGGGCCGCTGCACCGCGTGCCGTCGGTGACTTATCACGACGCGTCGTTCTCCTGGCAGACGCCGTGGAGCGTGAGGTTGTCATTCGGCGTGAACAACGTCTTCGACGAGGGCCCGCGCAACCACCCGTATACGTCGTCGGGATACCTTGCGCTTGACGATGTGCTGGGGCGGTTCTACTTTGCGCGGGTGACCGCGAACTTCGCGGGCGCGAACTGACCTCGGTGGCGACAGCGAGCCGACATGCCGGATCCGCACACGAGAATGGAGCCTTCCGCAGCGCCCGAGCGCCGTTCGCTTTCCACCCAGGTCGCCGACTCGCTGCGCGAGCTAATCATTTCAAACGCTTTCGTGCAGGGCCAGCAGCTGAAGCAGCACGAGATCGCGAAGCGGCTCGGAGTCAGCCACATCCCGGTGCGCGAGGCGTTCCAGTTGCTCGAGTCCGAGGGGCTCGTGACGACGGTGCCGTACAAGGGCGCCGTCGTGACGCGCCTGTCCGCCGCGGAAATCGATGAGCTGTTCGATATCCGGATCGTGCTGGAGTCGGAGCTGCTGAAACGGGCAATAGGCAGCATGCGACCCGACTCCATCGCCCGGGCCCGCGAGATTGTCGAAAGGATGGATTCCGCGCCGCCCCGCGAGTGGGGGCGGCTCAACTGGTTGCTGCATGCGGAGCTGTATCGCTCGGCGAATCGCCCGACCACCCTCGAGTTCGTCCAGCGCATCCACGACAATCTCGATCGCTACGTGCGCATCCAGCTGGCCATTTCCGACAGGAATCGCCTGCGCGCCCACGAGGAGCACATCAGCCTGATCGACCTGTGCGAGGCGGGTGACAAGGCCGCTGCGCTGCGCCTGCTGTCGGCGCACATCCGCAGCGTGCGGGATGACCTGCGCCGTTTTCTCGAGAGGCGCGATTCGCAGTAGCCGCGATCGGAATTTCCGCCGATCATGCGGGCCATTCCGTGTCACGCTATTCGAGCCAAGCCCTCGGGGCAAGACAACGGGAAGCACTGGATGGGTAGCACGGCAGCAGGCGGGGTTCCACTTTCGATCCGGCGTCGGGCGGCATCGCGCCGGGTGGCGTGCCTCGCCCTGTTCGCGCTCGCCCATTCTGCGCCCGTACCCGCTGCGCCCTCGTGGTTCAACGGCACCGGCCTGTCCCAGCCGGCGATCGACCTGCTTGCAGCCATGAACCGGGCCCAGGAGTGGGGGCTGGAACCCGGCGACTACCATGCCGCAAACATCCTGGCGCAGGCACGCACGGCAGATACCCCCGAGCGCCGCGCGCAGGCTGAAGCAGCGCTCTCGGCGAGCGCGCTGCGGTTCATCTCCCACTTGCACTACGGGCGTGTCGATCCGAAGAAGGTGGGCTTCGACATGCCGGAGCGAACTTCGGCATTCGATGCCGGGGCCCTGCTCGAGAAGCTGGCCACGACACGGGACACACGCGGCTTGCTGGCCTCGGCCGAGCCCGCCTTCCAGCACTACCTGTTGCTCAAGGCGCAGCTGGCGCGGTATCGGGAACTTGCCATGCAGCGTGGGCTTGCCGAACTGCCGAAGCCCGGCGGCCGTTCGATCGCTGCCGGCGAGGACTATGCGGGTGCGCCGGCGCTGCGTACGTTGCTCGTCGAGCTCGGCGACCTGTCGCGCGCCCAGCGGGCGCCCGATTCCGATCTCTCGCTCGATCCGCAACTGATCGAGGCACTGCGGCGGTTCCAGTTCCGCCACGGCCTGCAGCAGGACGGCGTGCTGGGCCCGCAAAGCTACCAGGCCCTCACCACGCCCATGGCCACCCGGGTGCGGCAGATCGAGTTGACGCTCGAGCGCTGGCGATGGCTGCCCGCGCGGAAGGCGCCGACGATCATCGTGAACATCCCGCAGTTTCGCCTGTTTGCCTTCCCGTCGGAGAGCGATCGCGAGGCGCAGATGCTGGCGATGGACGTGATCGTCGGCCAGACCTATCCGGGCGCACGCACGCCCGTATTTGCCGAAGACATGAAGTTCGTGGTGTTCCATCCCTATTGGGATGTGCCGCGCAGCATCATGTCCCGGGAGATGTTGCCGCGCATTCGCAGTTCGCCGGGCTATCTCGCGACGAGGGACCTTGAGATCGTGGAGCCGGGCGGCGCCATCACACAGCATCCGACCGAGGAACAGATCCAGGCGCTGGCCAGCGGGAAGTCACGCTTGCGGCAGCGCCCCGGTCCGGGAAATGCGCTGGGCCTGGTGAAATTCATGCTGCCGAATCGCTATAACGTCTACCTGCATTCGACGCCGGCCAACGAGCTGTTCAAGGCTTCACGCCGCGCATTCAGTCACGGCTGCATCCGCGTGAGCGATCCCGTGGCGCTCGCCGAATATGTATTGCGCCAGGCGCCGGGAGACTGGTCACGCGAGAAGATCGAGGCGGCCATGCATGGCGGGAAGACGCTGCAGGTGAATCTGAGGCAGCCAGTGCAGGTGCTGATCCTATACGGGACGGCAGTCGCCAACGAAGCAGGCCAGGTTTATTTCTTCGAGGATATCTACGGGAACGATGCGCGGCTGGCGAAAGTGCTGGGGATCCAATAGGGCCTGAGCTACCAGAATCGCACTCGCCCAGTATCGACGTGCACAAAATTGGAATCCGCGTAGTAGCCGACGCCACCGCGCTTGAGCGACAGCGCATGGTCCCGCAACTTCGCCGTCGGGAATCCGCTGATGCGGATATCCATTGCCTTGCCCTGCATGTGCAGGCTTTGCGTGGCCACACCGTTGGACTTGCGGCGCAGCTGGGAATTGGTGGCGGGCGATCGATATCCGGAAATCACCTCGAACGTCGCCTCGCGATCGGCCAATACCTGCAAGTTGAAGAGAATGTCGAGCAGGGCGGGATCGATGGCATGGACATCGCCGGTGCGAAAGTCGCGCAGCAAGTGATTCACCCGGTCCAGGCAGTCGGGCTGATAGCAACCGCCCTGAAAGTACGGCGCAACGAGCCGTTCGCCGGTATGGGTATGAACGAAGGTCAGGCTGCGCCGCTCAACGGCGCGGCCAAATGCTGCCGGCGCTGACAGCGCGAGCGTCGCCAGCGCGGAGCTGCGCAGGAAGGTGCGCCTCGACAGCGGCAAGGCGTGGGGTGAACCGTCTGAATTCGGCATGGGTTCCTCGCAGTTCGACCCCGATCCTAACTCAACCGGCAAATGGCGGCGGCAATGCAGCTCGCATTCTTGCGCTGTACACGAGCCTTCAAAACGGGGTCGGGACGGGCCGGTCTGGTGCCCAGGAGAGGACTCGAACCTCCACGGTGTTACCCGCTAGCACCTGAAGCTAGTGCGTCTACCAATTTCGCCACCTGGGCAGATGGGCCGCGAAATCTACGCATGGACCTCCGCGCTGTCAATTAGGCTAGGCGGATGAAGAAGATCCGCAAGTCGGCCCCCCGGGGGCGTGGTGGCCGCGTGCGCGCGCCGGTCAAGGCCGCGACTGGACCGATGCCCAAGGGACCCGTCGAGGGTGTCGTTAGCGCCCATCGGGCCGGCTACGGCTTTGCCCGCGTCGAGGGCATGACGGATTCGGTGTTCATCCCGCCGTTTGCGATGGCGGGCCTCATGCACGGCGACACCATCCGGCTCACCGTCAAGCGCGACAGTACCGGCCGCTTTTCGGCGGAGGTGCTCGGCGTCGCCCAGCGCGGCGTGCGGGTGTTCCTCGGGACCGTCGAGGTCGAGGGCCGCGTGGCCTGGGTGCAGTCGGCCGACCGCCGCCTCGCCCTGCGCTGCCAGGTCCAGCCGGACGACCTGAACGGCGCGCGCCACGGCGACTGGGTGCTCGCCGAAATCACGCGTTACGCCGGGCCGAAGGGTGACGCGCGGGCGCGCGTCACGCAGCGGCTCGACCCCGACCGCCCGGTGGAGCTCTCCACGCAGACGGCCATCGCCCGCTTCGGCCTGCCGGCCGACTTTCCGCCCACGGCCCGCCTGGAAGCGGAGGGCTGGGGCGAGGAAGTCGATCCGGAAGAGGCCGCCCGCCGCGTCGACCTGCGTCCGTTGCCGCTCGTCACGATCGATGGTGAGGACGCGCGCGATTTCGACGACGCGGTCTTTGCCGAGCCGCACCCGCACGGTTTTCGCCTCATCGTCGCGATTGCCGACGTCAGCCACTACGTGCGCCCCGGCGGCGCCCTCGACGACGAGGCGCAGCGGCGCGCCACCTCGGTCTATTTCCCGACGCGGGTGATCCCGATGCTGCCCGCGGCGCTCTCCGATCATCTCTGCTCGCTGCAGCCACGGGTGGACCGGCTGTGCTTCGCCGCCGACATGGTCGTTTCCAGGCAGGGACAGCTTCAGGAGGCGCGCTTCTATCCCGCGGTGATGCATTCGGCCGCGCGCCTCACCTATTCGCTGGCGCACGCGGCCCTGTTCGAGGGGCGCCCCGAGGCCCGCGCCCAGGTCGGCGCGCTCACCGGGCGCCTGCTGCCGCTGGTCGACCTGTACCGGGCGCTCCTGAAGGCGCGCCATCGCCGTGGCGCCCTGGATTTCGATGCGCCCGAGGCGACCTTCGACATCGACCGGGAAGAGCGGGTGAAGGGCATCGTGCTGAAGTCACGCAACGATGCGCACAAGCTGATCGAGGAATGCATGATCCTCGCCAACGTCGCCGTCGCGCAGGAACTCGCGAAGCGACGCGCCGGCACGCTCTATCGCGTGCACGGCAAGCCGGAGGAGGAGAAGCTCGACCGGCTGCTGTCGACACTCGCGGCGCTCGGCTTTCCCGCCGAGATCCCCGAAACGGTCACGCCGCGCGACATCCGCCAGATCACCCATCGCCTCGGATCGTCCGCAGCGCGGCCCTTCGTCGAGTCGCTGGTGGTGCGTTCGATGCCGCAGGCGCAGTACCAGCCCGCGAACATCGGCCACTTCGGCCTCGCGCTCAAGGCGTACGCGCACTTCACTTCGCCGATCCGCCGCTATCCCGACCTCGTCGTGCATCGCACGCTGAAGGCCGTGCTCGGCGTGCCGCCACCGGTCGGCGTGGCCTACGGCGAGGAGGAGTTGTCGCGCCTCGGCGAGTCGACCTCGCAGCTCGAGAAGCGCGCCGACGAGGCCGACCGCTACGTCGACCTCTTCCTCAAGTGCAGCTGGCTGCGCGAGCGGCTCGGGCAGACCTTCGAGGGCCTGGTCACCGCGGTCGTCGAGTTCGGCTGTTTCGTGCAGATCCTCGACGTCGCGGCCGACGGGCTGCTGCATACCGCGGCGCTGGCCGACGATACCTACGAGATGGATGCGGGCGGACACGCGTGGGTGGGCCGCCATTCGAAGCGGCGCCTCGGCCTCGGCGAGCGCATCCGCGTCGTCGTGACCAATGCCAATCCGGTCGAAGGCCTGATCGACCTCGAGCTCGCCTGATGGAAAGGACGGAGCGCATTTACGGCCTGCACGCGGTAAGGGCAGTGCTCGCCCGCGACCCCGGCCGGGTCGTGCAGCTGTTTCTCGCCGATCAACGGGGCGACCGGCGTGTCGCCGAAATCGAAGCGCTGGCGCGCACGGCGGGCGTCGCCACGCGGCGGGCCGATGCGCAGGCCCTGGCGAGGCTCGCGGGCGAGGGCGTCCACCAGGGTGTCGTGGCTGAGGTGAAGCCGCTGCGGCCCTGGACGGAAGACGACCTGCTCGGGGCGCTGCGGGACGCCGCTGCACCGCTCGTGCTCGCGCTCGACGGCGTGCAGGACCCGCACAACCTGGGCGCCTGCCTGCGCACGGCCGACGCGTGCGGCGCACTCGCAGTCGTCGTGCCGAAGGATCGCGCGGCGCAGGTGAATGCCACGGTACGCAAGGTGGCCGCCGGCGCGGCCGAGACCACCCCGGTGGTGGCCGTGACCAACCTGTCCCGCACGCTCAAGCTGCTGAAGGAAGCCGGGTTGTGGGTGGTCGGGGCGGCCGGCGAGGCCGACCGGTTGGCCTCGAGCGCGGACCTGGCCGGCCCCCTGGTGCTGGTGATGGGCGCGGAAGGCAGCGGATTGCGCGAACTTACCCGCAAGAACTGCGATTTTCTCGTCCGTTTGCCCCAGTTTGGCGCCGTGGAGAGCCTGAACGTATCTGTGGCCACCGGCATGCTGCTGTACGAGATCACCCGGCAGCGTTCGGGCGCGCCGCCTGCGCCCGCATTGCGACAGGGAAGCTGATCCAGTATCCTCGCGCGCCTTTTCCTTGCCACACCGCCGTGCCTCGGCGGGTGGCTAACCCACAAGGAGAGAACATGAGGCATTACGAAATCGTCTTCCTGGTCCATCCGGACCAGAGCGAGCAGGTTCCGGCCATGATCGAGCGCTACAAGGGCCTGATCACGGCGGGTGGCGGCGCGGTGCATCGCCTCGAGGACTGGGGTCGCCGCCAGCTCACCTTCCCCATCGCCAAGGTGCACAAGGCGCACTACGTGCTGATGAATATCGAGACCGACCAGAAAGTGCTGGCCGAGCTCACGGGCGCGTTCCGTTTCAGCGATGCGGTGCTGCGCCACCTCGTCGTTTCGATGGACGAAGCGGTGACCGAGCCCTCGCCGATGGCGAAGGCGGAAGAGGAAGAAGCGAACGGCGGACGCCGTGAGCGCAACCGTGACGACGCGGACGACGACTCCGCGGGCGACAACGCCTGAGCCCGGCACCGAGAGGAACACACATGCCAGCACCCCGCCAGAGCCGGTTCTCCCGGCGCAAGAAGTTCTGCCGCTTCACCGCGGAAGGCGTCAAGCAGATCGACTACAAGGATCTCGCGACGCTCAAGGGTTACATCACCGAAACCGGCAAGATCGTCCCGAGCCGCATCACCGGCACGAAGGCGTTCTACCAGCGACAGTTGTCCGTGGCCGTCAAGCGCGCGCGTTACCTCGCGCTGCTGCCGTACACGGACCAGCACTGAGGCCCCGCCATGGATGTCATTCTCCTGCAGAAAGTGGCGAACCTCGGCACGATCGGCGATCGCGTCAAGGTGAAGAGCGGCTACGGCCGCAATTACCTGCTGCCGCAGGGCAAGGCGACGCTCGCGACGCCCGCCAACGTGGCGAAGTTCGAAGTGCGTCGCGCCGAACTCGAGAAGGTGGCCCGCGAACAGTTCGGTGACGCCGAATTGCGCGCCAAGGCGTTCGAGGCCTTCAAGCTCACGATCACGGCGAAGGCCGGATCGGAAGGCAAGTTGTTCGGCTCGATCGGCACGGCGGACATCGCCGAGGCCGCGACCAAGGCCGGCCAGAAGCTCGCGCGCAGCGAAGTGCGCCTGCCGAACGGGCCGCTGCGTGTCGTCGGCGATCACTCGGTGAGCCTGCACCTTCACACCGACGTGAACGTGCCGCTCGCCATTTCGATCGTCGCCGAGGAGTAATTCCGCTGGCTTCGCCAGGCGAGCCACGGACCCCACCGCATTCCGTCGAGGCGGAGCAATCCGTCCTCGGCGGCCTCATGCTCGACGCCGCCGCCTGGGACAGTGTCGGCGACGTGCTCACGGCCGAGGATTTCTATCGGCCGGACCATCGGCTGATCTTCGAAAGCATCGGCTTGCTCTCGGGCGAGGGCAAGGCGTGCGACGTGATCACGGTTTCCGAGCACCTCGAGAGGAGCGGGCGCCTCGAGGATGCCGGCGGCCTTGCGTATGTCGGCAAGCTCGCGAGCGATACGCCGACCGCCGCGAACATCCGCGCCTATGCCGCCATCGTGCGCGAGCGCTCGCTGTTGCGCCGGCTCGCCAAGGCCGGCAACGACATCACCGCCTCGGTTTTCCAGCAGCAGGGCGAAAGCGCGCGCGAGCTCGTCGATCGCGCCGAGCAGGCGGTCTTCGAGATTGCGGAGCAGGGCGCGCGCGGCCGCGACGGCGCACTCTCGGTGCGCTCGCTGCTGCCGGCTCTCATCGACCAGATCGACGAGTGGCACAACAACCCCGATGCGCTGCGTGGCCTGCCGACCGGCTTCGCCGACTTCGACAGGAAGACCGGCGGCCTGCGCGGCGGCGACCTCGTGATCATCGCGGGGCGCCCGTCGATGGGCAAGACGACGCTCGCCGTCAACATCGCCGAGTACGCGGCGGTGAACCCGAACATCAAGGCATCCGTCGTGATCTTCTCGATGGAAATGCCGTCCGACCAGGTGATCACCCGCATGCTGTCCTCGATCGGCGGCGTGCCGCTCAATGCGATCCGCAGCGGCAAGGTGGCCGACGAGGACTGGGCGCGCATCACCGGCGCGACCAGCCAATTGTCCGAGGCGAAGATCTTCGTCGATGAGACGCCGGGCCTCACGCCCACCGAGCTGCGCGCCCGCGCGCGCCGCGTGAAGCGCGAGCACGGGCTCAATCTGATCGTGGTCGATTACCTGCAGCTGATGCAGGTGGCAGGCACGAAGGAGAATCGCGCGACCGAGATCGCGGAAATTTCCCGCGGCCTGAAGGCGCTCGCGAAGGAGCTCAATTGCCCGGTGATCGCGCTGTCGCAGCTGAATCGCGGCGTCGAGCAGCGCCAGGAAAAGAAGCCGGTCATGTCCGACCTGCGGGAGTCCGGCGCGCTCGAACAGGACGCCGACATGATCCTCCTCATCTACCGCGAGGAGGTCTACGACAAGAACACGACCAAGAAGGGCCTCGCCGAGGTCGAGCTCGCCAAACACCGCAACGGCGAGATCGGCACCGTGCTGCTGACCTTCCAGGGCCCCTACAGCCGTTTCGTCAACTACGCGCCCGACAGCTACGCCGAGGGCGTGCTGCGGTGAGCCGGATGATCCGCGCCCGGATCGACACCGCCGCCCTTCGCGCCAATTACTCCCGCATCAAGGCCGTGGCCGCGGGCCGCCGCGCCATCGCGGTAGTCAAGGCGAATGGCTACGGCCACGGCGCCGTGACCGTGGCGCGTGCGCTCGAGGCGGCCGATGCCTTCGGCGTCGCGCGGCTCGAGGAGGGCGTCGCACTGCGCGAGGCGGGTATCCGCCAGCCCATCGTGCTGCTCGAGGGCGTGGTTACGCGCGGACAGTTGCAAGAAGCCGCCGCGCACCGGCTCGAACTCGTGGTGCACGAGCCGGGGCAGATCGCCCTGCTCGAGGACTGGCGCGGTCCGGCACCCTTCGCGCTCTGGCTGAAACTCGACACCGGCATGAACCGGCTCGGCTTTCGCGCGGAGCAGTTTGCGGCCGCGCACTCGCGCCTAGCGGCCCTCGCGGTGCCGTCCTCGCGGCTGCGCGTGATGACGCACTTCGCCTGCGCGGACGAGCGGGACTCGCCCGTCACGCGCGAGCAGCTCGCGCGCTTCTCGGCGATCGCCGCGCCGCTCGGCCTCGAGACGAGCCTGTGCAACTCGGCCGGCATCTTCGGCTGGCCCGACGCGCATGGTGACTGGGTGCGGCCGGGGCTGTCGCTCTATGGCGTGTCGCCATTCGCGGGCGAGAGCGCCGCCTCGCTCGGCCTCGCACCGGTCATGACGCTCACCAGCACAGTTATCGCGGTGCGCCGTGTCGAACAGGGTGAGTACGTCGGTTACGGACGGCTGTGGCGCGCCGCGCGCGAAAGCCGCGTCGCGATCCTGGCCGCGGGTTATGCCGACGGCCTGCTGCGCGGCCTGCCGGACGGCACCCCGGTCGTGATCCGTGGGCGACGGGCGCCGCTCGTCGGTCGGGTGTCGATGGACATGATCGCGGTGGATGTCACCGACCTGCCGGACGTCGAGGTCGGCGCCGCCGTGGAGCTCTGGGGCCCGTCGCTGCCCGTGGAAGAGGTCGCCGCCCGCGCCGCTTCCCTCGCCTACGAACTGCTCTGCGGCGTCTCGTCGCGCGTGGCGCTCGAGGTCACCACTTGACCATGACGTGGCGCACGAGGCTGTAGTCCTCGAGCGCGTACATCGACAGGTCCTTGCCGTAGCCCGAGCGCTTGAGGCCGCCGTGCGGCATCTCGGACACGAGCATGAAGTGCGTATTCACCCAGGTGCAGCCGTAGCGCAGGCGCGCGGCCACTTCCATCGCGCGGCCCGCGTCCTTCGTCCACACCGATGAGGCGAGGCCGTAGTCCGAATCGTTGGCCCAATCGATCGCCTGCGCAGTGTCCTTGAAGCGGGTGACCGTGACGACAGGCCCGAAGACTTCCTTGCGCACGATCTCGTCGGTCTGCCGCGCGCCGGCGATGACTGTCGGCTCGTAGAAAAATCCCGCGCCCGCGCGCGCATGCCCGCCGGTAGTCACTTCCATGTGCTTCTTGTCATCGGCGCGCGAGACGAAGCCCGCGACCCGGGTGCGGTGCTTCGCGGTGATCAGCGGTCCCATTTCCACGCCTTCCTCGAGCTGCGTGCCGACCTTGATCGACGCGACGGCGTGCGAGAGATCCGCGACGAGTTTCTCGTAGATGCGCCCCTCCGCGTACAGGCGGCAGGCCGCCGTGCAGTCCTGTCCCGCGTTGTAGAAGCCAAAGGTGCGCACGCCGGCCACGACCGCATCGAGGTCGGCGTCGTCGAACACCACCACGGGTGCCTTGCCGCCGAGTTCGAGGTGCGTGCGGCGCGTGCCCTTGGCCGCGGCGGCCAGGATCTTCTCGCCCGTCGCGACATCGCCCGTGAGGGAGATCATGGCGACCAACGGATGCGCGACCAGCGGGGCGCCGACCGAGGCGCCGCGCCCGCAGATCACATTGAACACACCCGGCGGAAAGAGGTCGGCCGCGAGCAGCGCGAGGCGCAGGCTCGACAACGGCGTCTGCTCGGAGGGCTTCAGCACGACGGTGTTGCCCGCCGCGAGCGCCGGCGCCACCTTCCAGGCCGCCATCAACAGCGGATAGTTCCAGGGTGCGATCGAGGCGACCACACCCACGGGATCGCGGCGGATCATGCTCGTGAATCCGGCCTGGTACTCGCCGGCGACCGCGCCGTGCATCGTGCGCGCGGCACCGGCAAAGAAACGGAACACGTCGGCGACCGCGGGGATCTCGTCGGCGAGTACGGCGGCGTGGGGCTTGCCGCAGTTGCGCGATTCGATCGTCGCGAGTTCGGCGGCCGCGCCCTCGATGCGATCCGCGAGCTTGAGCAACGCGGTCGCCCGGTCCCTGGGCGAAGTCGCCGACCAGCCCGCGAAGGCGGCGTCCGCCGCCTTGACCGCGGCCTCGATCTGCTCGGGCGAGGCTTCCGGGACGTTCGCGAGCAGCTTGCCGCTCGCCGGGTCGAGTACCGGCTCGTCCTTGCCCTTGCCGGCGACCGACTTGCCCTTGACGAAAAGTTTCGTGTCCACGAGCGCCTCCCTCAGTCCCGCTCGGTGGCGGGACGGGTCAGATAGTAAGCCAGCAGGATCGGCACGAGCGTCACCGCGATCACCAGCACGGCGACGACGTTGGTGATCGGGCGGTCGCGCGGCCGGAAGAGTTCATTGAAGAACCAGATCGGCAGCGTCTGCTGGTGGCCAGACGTGAAGATCGTGACGATGATTTCGTCGAACGACAGCGCGAAGGCGAGCATGCCGCCGGCGAGCAGGGCGGTCGCAACCTGCGGCAGCACGATGCGGCGGAAGGTCTGCCAGCTGTCGGCTCCAAGGTCCATCGAGGCTTCGATCCAGCTCTGCGGCAGGCGGCGCAGCCGCGCGACGACGTTGTTGTACACGATCACCATGCAGAAGGTCGCGTGGCCGGCCACGATCGTCCAGAACGAGGGCTCGACGCCGACCAGCTTCATCGCGGCAAGGAGTGCGATGCCGGTGATGATGCCGGGCAGTGCGATCGGCAGGACGAAGAGCAGCGTGAGGGCGTTCTTCCCGCGGATGCGGCTGCGTGCGAGCGCGAAGGCCGCGAGCGTACCGAGCACGAGCGCGGCGGCGGTCGCAAGGCTCGCGACACCGATGGACAGGCGCATGGCCGCCCAGATGTCGCTGCGCTCGAAGGCGAGCGCAAACCAGCGCAGGGTGAGCCCGGGCGGCGGGAAGTCGTAGCTGCGGTCCTCGGTCGTGAACGCATAGAGCACGATGATCGCGACCGGGACGTGCAGGAAGGCGATGCCCGCCCAGGCCGCGAAGCGTGCGCCCGCCGAGGGGGCTTCCCAGTCGCGGCTAGAGCGCATCGAAGGCTCCGGCGCGCCGCGCCAGGGCGAGGTAGATGCCGATCAGCACGATCGGCACGACCGAGAACGCGGCCGCGAGCGGGATGTTGCCCGCCGTTCCCTGCTGCTGGTAGACCATCATGCCGATGAAATATCCGGGCGCCCCGACCACGCTCGGGATGATGTAGTCGCCGAGCGTCAACGAGAACGTGAAGATCGAGCCCGCCGCGACGCCCGGCATGGCGAGCGGCAACATGACGCGCCAGAAGGTCTGCGATGGCCTGGCGCCGAGGTCTGCCGAGGCGGACAGCAGGTTCGCCGGTACGCGCTCGAGCGCCGCGGCGACCGGCAGGATCATGTAGGGCAGCCACATGTAGACGAACACGATGAACATGCCGAGGTAGGAGGAGGACAACGACGGACCGCCGATGCCGGGTGCGCGCAACAGGGCGGCGAGTGCGCCGTCGAGGCCGAGTGCACCGAGGCACCAGCTGAGGATGCCTTCCTTCGCGAGGATCAGGCGCCAGGCATACACTTTGACCAGGTAGCTGGTCCACATCGGCAGCATCACGGCGACATAGAAGAAGGCCTTCATGCGACCGCGCGCGTAGCGGGCCATGTAGTTCGCGATCGGAAAGGCAACGACCGCGGCGGCGATCGTCACCGCGATCGCCATTTCGCTCGTGCGCAGCACGATGTCGAGGTTCGCCGGTTGCGTGAGGAGCTGCGCGTAGGTCTTGAGCGTGAGGCGCGGCACGACGGTCGCCGTGAACTCGTCGATGGCATAGAAGCTCTGCGCGAGCAGCGCGAACAGCGAGCCGAGGTAGACGGTGCCGAACCACAGCAGGGGTGGCACGAGCAACAGGTAGACCGCGAGCGCCTGGCGGCGGAAGAAGAACGTGGAAGCCGCACGCAGCGGACGGGAAGCGGTGGCGAAGGCGGCGGCTGCCAAGTCAGTCCGCCGCGAGCGGAATCTGGTGGGCGCGTGCCCAGCTGAGCGCCACGCGTGCGCCCGGCTCGCGGTGCAGGGTGTTCGCCTCGCCCTCGGGACGCGTCGCGGTGATCAGCTGGTCGTCGTCAGTGCGTACCTGCCAGCGCCGCACTGCTCCCTGGTATTGCGTATCGACGATCGTGCCTTCGATGCGCACGGCGCCCTCGGGGGCGGGGGATCCCGCGGGCGCCACTCCAATGTGCTCGCCGCGCACGGCGTAGCGCCCATCGATCACGTTGGCGGCGCCGACGAAGCCCGCGACGAAGGCGGTGCGTGGCTGTGCGTAAATCGCCTGCGGGGAGCCGAGCTGCTCGATGCGACCGCGGTTGAAGACGACGACGCGATCCGACATCGACAGCGCCTCGCCCTGGTCGTGGGTGACATAGACGAAGGTGATGCCGAGCCGGCGCTGCAGGCCGCGCAGCTCGAGTTGCATCTCCTCGCGCAGCTTCAGGTCAAGCGCGCCCAGCGGCTCGTCGAGCAGCAGCACCTTCGGCTGGTTGACGAGCGCCCGCGCGAGCGCGACGCGCTGCTTCTGGCCGCCGGAGAGTTGCGCCGGGCGGCGCGCACCCGCGTCCGCGAGCTTCACGAGCGCGAGCATCTCCTCGCCGCGCCGCCGGCACTCGGGCGCGGCGACGCGCCGCACCCGCAGGCCATAGGTGACGTTGTCGAGCACCGACATGTGCGGGAAGAGCGCGTAGTCCTGGAACACCGTGTTGACGTTGCGCTCATAGGGCGGGGTCGCCGAGACATCGATGCCGTCGAGGCGTACCTGGCCCCCGTCGGGCAGCTCGAACCCCGCGATCAGGCGCAGGCAGGTTGTCTTGCCGGAGCCCGAGGGCCCGAGCATCGAGAAAAACTCGCCGGGCTCGATCGCGAAACTGACGCCATCCACCGCGACGATCGTGCCGAACGCGCGGCGGACGTCGTGGAACTCGATCGCCGCGGTCATCGATGCGGCACCGCTCCGGGTGCGAAGCAGCCCTAGCGCCCGCCCATGATGGCGACGTAATCGGTCGCCCAGCGGCTATAGGGCACGCAGCGCCCGAGGGCCGTGTCATCGCAGCTCGCCTCCGGCGTGCGCCAGAACCAGATCTTGTCGAAGTTCTCGACGCCGTTCTTCTTGCAGCCCTCGGGACCGAGCAGGTTGTTGCCGTCGCAGGCCGCGGTGACGACCGGGACCGAGCCGAACCAGGCGGCGACGTCGCCCTGCACCTTGGTGTTGATCGACCACTCCATCCACTTGTAGGCGCAGTTCGGGTGCTTGGCCTTGCTCGCGAGCATGGTGGTGTCGGCCCAGCCGGTGGCGCCTTCCTGCGGCACGACGCTGGCGATGGGCTGCTTGTTGGCCTCGAGCGTGTTCACCTGGAACGGCCAGGAGCTCGAGGCGACGATGCCCTCGTTGGTGAAGTCCTGCACCTGCACGTTGGCGTCGTGCCAGTAGCGCTGCACGAGCGGATGCTGCTGGCGCAGCAGGTCGAGCGCGGCGGCGTATTGCTTCTCGTCGAGCTGGTACGGGTTGCGGATGTTGAGCTCGCGCTTGTTATACAGCAGGTAGAGCGCGGCGTCGGCGATGTAGATCGGGCCGTCGTAGGCCTGCACGCGGCCCTTGTTCGGCTTGCCGTCCGGCAGGTTCTGAGGCTCGAACACCACCGACCACGAGGTCGGCGGCGTCGGGAAGACCTTGGTGTTGTACATCAGCACGTTCGGGCCCCACTGGTAGGGCACGCCGTAGTGCACACCATCGACGTAGTGCCAGAGCGCGCGCCGCAGGCGGATGTCGATCGCGTTGTAACTCGGGATGAGCGCCGTATTGATCGGCTGCACCGTACCGCCGCGGATCAGGCGCAGCGACGCATCGCCCGAGGCCGTGACGAGGTCGTAGCCGCCCTGGGTCATCAGCGAGACCATTTCGTCGGAGGTGCCGGCGGTCTTCACCGTGACCTTGCAGGCGGTGTCCTTCTCGAACTGGGTCACCCAGTCGTAGGCCTTGTCGGAGTCGCCGCGCTCGATGTAGCCGGGCCAGGCGACGATGTCGACGGCGCCCTCGAGCGGACCGATCTCTGTGGGCAGCGATGGGCCCGTAGACGCGGCGGTAGCCTGCGCGGCAGGCTCCGCGGGCTTCTTCCCGCAGGCGGCAAGCGTGAGGAGAAGGGCGCCGGCGAGCAGCAAGCCATGGCCAATTGCGCGAGTAGTCATGTGATGTCCCCTTTGCAGGTCTCGCGGAGCAGGTCGTGCCAGACGGCGATTCTAGGCTCTGCGCAATGGGTACTGCCAGTGCCGTGGCTTCCCCGCGGCGATCCCGCGCGCGAGCCGTTGCCATTGCCGTCGACCAGGCTGTGCCCGCAGGCGGCGTGAATGACGGTGGAGATGCCACTCTCACAGGCCACGGTGTGATCCATGCCCGGCGTCTTGAAGGGAAGTAGAGGCGCTGCCCGCGCGATCGCATCGCCCTGAAAGCGGGTCAAAGTCACACTGCGACGTTCGATTTCACACTCACGCGCTTCGTTCCTATTCGCCAGTCGTCGTTCACTGAATTGCGTGACGCGTCCGTGCGACTGCACAAACATGCCGAGGCGAGCACAAAGGCGCAGTTGATCTGACTCGATTGGATCCCGGCGTCTCGCCCAGCGCGTGTCGCAAAGCGGATTTGCTCTGCGGCAGGCTGTTCTCCCCGATCGCCACTCCCACGCGGATAGCGCGCAGCAGGTCGAAGACCTTCGAGGTCAACGCGACAGGTCATCGATGTTCAAGGCGCAGGATGCGGCGAAGCGCGGCTGGCCATGCTCCGGGTGCTCGGGCGCGGTCGCGCGCCACGCTGGAGTCGGCGCGCAACGCGCTTGGGAGCGATGCTCGCAAGGCCGGATTCGGCTGGGTCACCCGACGCCTCGCGATGCTGTAACGCCCTAGCGATCAGGGCGTGGCCGGCAGGTACAACGCAGCGATCCTGCGCGCCAGCCGGTAGGGCTCGGGGTCGTTTCGATTGGTCAATACCACCACCGTGAGGTGGCGGTGCGGCCAGCGAATGATCACATTGCGACCGCCCAGGGTCTCGCCCGAGTGCCACAGCATGTCGCCGTGGATGCGCCAGCCGTAGCCATAGCCTTCCACGTCGGTCTCGTCGTGGATCGGGTTGTGCAGGGAAACGGCGTCAGCGCGACTCGAGTCCGACAGCAGTCGGTTGTCGTAGAGCGCCGCATCCCATTTCGCCAGGTCGTCGATCGAGGAATAGATGCCACCGTCGCCGAGCACCGCACTGGTCGACCTCTGGTCGGTGCGCATCCAATGGCCGTCGACCAGGCTGTGCCCGTAAGCGCGGTGGGGGACGGTGGAGATGCCCTTCTCGTAGGCGACGCTGTTGACCATGCCCAGCGGCTTGAAGATGCGTTCACGCAGGAAGGTCGCAAAGTCCTGCCCCGACGCCTTGCCGACGATCAGCGCCAGCAGCGCGTAGGCACCGTTGCTGTAGCGGTAGCCGGTGCCGGGAGGGAAGTAGAGGCGCTGCTCGCCCTCGAGCATGTGCAGCACGTCGATGTCGTGCACCTGCTCGGTTGCGTCGGGTGCCATCAGGTCTTCATAGTCGATCAGCCCCGAGGCGTGGGTCAGCAGGTGGCGCAGGGTGATCGCTTCGTCGCTGGCCGGCAAAGAAGGCAGCCACTTGCGCACCGGGTCGTCGAGCGAGAGCTTGTCGTCCTGCGCGAGCAGCAGGATCGAGGCGGCGGTGAATTGCTTGGTCACCGAGGCCAGGCGGAAGTTGGTGGCGGGCGTGACCGGGCTGCCGCTTTCAAGGTCGGCAAGGCCGTAGCCACGGCGCACGAGCGGCCGGCCGTCGCGTAACACCAGCACCGCGGCCCCGGGTGCCTTGCCGGTGTAAGCGTGCATCAGCGCGTCGACCGAGGATTGCAGGGTGTCCCGCGGAGCCGCGCGATCGGCGGACGGCATGGACGCCAGGGCCAGTACAGCGAGGGCAAGGGGGACTGGGCGCATGCGGGGATTGTAAGCGTGGGCTGTGGATCCTGGGCGCAGTCGCGGGTCCTGGTTCGCGGGGCCCGGGATCCCGACGGAAGCGGAATACGCGGCGAACTCGGGGGCTATGTGGGAGCCGGCGCGGGAGCAGGCACGTAGAGGCTCGTCTCCCGTCCCTCGCCATGGAAGTCGATGTTGCGCTCGAACATGAGGCCGATCTTCTCGAGGAGCCGGATCGATCCGGCGTTATCGGGCGATACGATCGCGACGATGCGCGGGATGCCGAGCACCCGGCGGCCGTGGTCCATGACGGCAGCGGCCGCTTCGTAGCCGTAGCCCTGGCCCCAATACTCGGGCAGGTAGGCGAAGCCGATGTCGATGTCGTCGAGGTTGTCGCGCTTCAGCAGGCCGCACATGCCGATCGGCGTGCCGCCTTCCCGCAATTGCACGAGCCACAGGCCGAGGCCGTGGCGCTCGTAGCTCGTGATCGGGCCTTTCTCGATGTAGGCGCGCGCGTCGTCGAGGTTGCGCACGCCGCGATCGCCGATGAAGCGCAGGAACGAGGGCTCGTTCAGCAGCCGCAGGATGAAGGGCGCATCGCCCGTCTCGATGAGGCGCAGCGCGAGGCGCCGGGTCTCGAGGACGGTCACGACGCGCCGCCGGTCAGCCTTCGAAGAACCCCATCTTCACGCCGGCGAGCTGGATGACGTCGTTGTCCTGCAGCTTGCGGGCCTGCGCGCCGATCGCGCTGCCGTTGACCAGCGGGAAGTTGCCTTCCGAGTCGCTGTCGACGTGCACGATGAAGTAACCGTCGGCGCGGCGCGTGATCGCCGCCACCTGCACGCCGGGGCGGCCGAGGGTGGTGAGCGCCTTCGACAGTTCGAGTTCACGGCCCGCGAAAGCGCCGGACAGCACCTGCAGCTTCGCCGGCTTGAACGCCTGCTGGCCTTCCGCAAGGGCCTTGCGGATGCCGGTGGCGCTCGGGCCCGCGGCCGCATCCGCCGCGACGTCGCGCAGCTTGTCGACCGGGCGCGCGGACGGCTGGATCACCATCGTCTTTTCGAATTCGTCCTGCTGCTCGTCGTCTTCGACGAAGCGCAGCTGGTGGTGGCCGACGGTCACGACGTCGCCGTGCTGCAGGGCATGCTTCTTGATCAGCTTGCCGTTGACGTAGGTGCCGTTGGTGCTGTTCAGGTCCTCGAGGAACGAGTCGTTGAGGATGTTGATGATCAGCGAGTGATGGCCGCTCACCGCGGGGTTGTCGATGCGGATGTCATTGTCAGGGAGGCGCCCGATCGTGTAGCGCTCCTTGTTCATGTTGTATTCCGCGAGGACCTGGCTATCCAGGCTCAAAATCAAGCGTGCCATGTGTCCGCCTTACTCAGCTGAACCAGCCCAATACCCGATCGAAAACGCCGCGACGAGCGGGGAATGTGTCGAGGATCTGGGCCAGCACGACCGAGACGTTGTCCCGACCCCCGTTGTCGTTCGCAAGTTGAATCAAATGCTTGGCGACCGTATCCAGATTATCACCAAAGGTATTGACCGTTAAGTGAATATCGCTGTCCTCGACCATGTCGTTCAGGCCGTCGGAGCACAGGACGTAATGATCGCCTTTGTGAACAGGGACTTCCTGCAGCTCGACCTCGACATTGGCCTCGACGCCGAGCGCGCGGGTGACGTAGTTCTTGTTGGCCGCCCGCTGCGCCTCCTCGGGCGAGTAGAAGCCGCGGTCGACCAGTTCCTGCAACAGCGAGTGGTCCATCGTGACCTGCTCGAACTTCGGGCCGCGCAGGCGGTAGAGCCGCGAGTCGCCCACGTGGGCGATCGAGATCATGTTGTCGAACAGCAGGGCGCTGACGATCGTGGTGCCCATGCCCTCGCATTGCGGCTGCGAGCGCGCGGTCTGGTAGATGATCTTGTTCGCCCGCGTGATCGCATCGCGCAGGATGATGCTCGGGCGCGTGAGCTTGGTGGCCGGGTCGACGACGGTCATGTCTTCGCGTTCCATCGCTTCGCGCACGAGATTGACGATCGTCTTGACCGCAATGCCGCTCGCCACCTCGCCGGCGTTGTAGCCGCCCATGCCGTCGGCGAGCACCAGCAGGCCGAGGTCGGGATCGACGGCGATCGTGTCCTCGTTGTGCTCGCGCACCTTGCCCGTGTCGGACAGGCCCACGAGGCGAACTTTGCCTCGCAGGCTGGCTGGGGGGCCGTAGCGGCGCGCCATGGTTACCCGGGCCCTCCGGCCGCGGACAGTAGCGTGACGCGCGTCACAGACACGATGCCACCCTGCTCAATCAAGGCCCGCGAACCCCCGGTCTTTCATCAACGGTACGTACCTGCAGACACTAGCATCGGGTGGGGCGAAGTCCGAGCGCCCGATCACAGTTCCCTTTGCCGTGCCCCGTCCATTTGGCGTGATCCTAAGGTAAGTCACGCGAACCCGCATGTTAAAGTGAATCGATGGCCCGCCCCGCCGTCTCCTTCGTCTGCAATGCCTGTGCCGCGGAAACCCTCAAGTGGCAGGGCCAGTGCCCCCAGTGTGGCGAGTGGAATTCGCTCGAGCAGCGCGTCTTGCCGCGCCCGGCGGCAATGCCCCGACCGGCAGGTGCCGCGGCGGCGGTCCCCTCGGTCGTGCCGGCCCGCCTCGAGGACGCCGCCGGCGCCGTGGCGCGCCTCCCGACAGGCCTCGCCGAGTTCGATCGCGTGCTGGGCGGTGGCATCGTGCCGGGTTCGGTGAGCCTGATCGGTGGCGATCCCGGCATCGGCAAGTCGACCCTGTTGCTGCAGGTGGCCGCGAGCGCCGCGCCCGGCCGCGCGATCCTGTACGCCACCGGCGAGGAGTCCCTGGCGCAGGTGTCGATGCGGGCGCGGCGACTCGGTCTGGCGGGTGCGGGCTTGTCCGTACTGGCCGAGACCGACCTCGATGCGATCCTCGGCGCGGCGCGCGCCGCCGGGGCCGCGCTACTGGTCGTCGATTCGATCCAGACCGTGCAGTTCGCCGAACTCGGCGCAAGTGCGGGTGCGGTGACCCAGCTCAAGGAGTGCACCGCCCAGCTCGTGCGCTTTGCCAAGACGACCGGCATTGCCGTGGTCATCATCGGGCACGTCACCAAGGAAGGGGCGATCGCGGGTCCCCGCGTCCTCGAGCACCTCGTCGACGCCGTGCTCTATTTCGAGAGCGAGGCGGGCAGCCGCTTTCGCATCGTGCGCGCGGTCAAGAACCGCTTCGGCGCCGTCAATGAGCTCGCCTTCTTCGTGATGGGGGAGGAGGGGCTCAAGGAAGTGCGCAACCCGTCGGCGATATTCCTCGCGCGGGCAGCGGAAGCCGCGCCGGGCTCGATCGTCATGGTGGCGCGCGACAGCGGCCGGCCGCTGCTGATCGAGCTGCAGGCACTGGTCGATCGCATGCGATTTGGCGCGCCGCGCCGCGTGGCGCAGGGGCTCGACGCCAACCGGCTCGCAATGCTGCTGGCGATCCTGAATCGCCATGCGGGCGTTTCCCTGCAGGAACACGATGTCTTCGCGAACGTGGTCGGTGGCCTCTCGCTCGGCGAGACCGCCACGGACCTGCCGCTCGTGCTCGCCCTGGCCTCCAGCCTGCGCGATCGGCCGCTGCCGCAGTCGCTCGTGGCATTCGGCGAAGTCGGGCTCACTGGCGAGGTGCGGCCCGTCGCCTTTGGCGAAGAACGCGTGCGCGAGGCCGCCAAGCAGGGCTTCAAGGTGGCGGTCGTGCCGCAGGGCAATGCACCGCGCAAGCCGATCGAAGGCATCGAGGTGCGCGCGGTGGGACGCGTCGCGGAGGCGCTGGCGGCAGCCGGGACGGGCTAGCGGCCACGGGCGGGCGGCGGCGGGTCCGCCGTCTGTCGCGGGTGGCGCGCCGTTCGGGTCCGCAGTCCGTCACCTGTCGCAACGGAGTGGCGGTGCTTTCGTGGCGGCCTGATAGTCCCGCCATGCGCAAATGGATCAAGCGGATATCGGCGGCCCTCGGCCTGTCCCTGGTGGTCGCGCTCGGCGTGCTGGCGGTCGTCATGAGTCGCGATACGCCTTGCCGGGCGGCGGAGGACGCCCGCGGCGCGGCGGCCGACGGGCCAGTCATGAGCGCTGCCGTTCGTCGCTGCTACGGGCCACCGTCCGTCCTCACGATCGAAAGCATCGCGCGGCCCGTGCTCGCGGACGACCAGGTTCTCGTCAAGGTGCGCGCCGCGGGCCTCAATCCGCTCGACTGGCACCGCATCCGCGGCACGCCCTATGTCATGCGCATCGGCGAAGGCCTGGGTACGCCGTCCGACGTGCGTCTCGGCATCGACTTTGCGGGAACGGTGGAGGCCGTCGGCAAGGCGGTGACGCGCTTCCGGCCCGGCGACGATATCTTCGGCGGCAGGAGCGGTGCGCTCGCCGAATACGTGGCGGTGAGGGAGGGCGGCTCGGTCGCGGCGAAGCCTGCCAACATCAGTTTCGAGCAGGCGGGCGGCGTGTATGTCGCGGCGATCACCGCCCTGCAGGCGCTGCGCGATCGCGCGGCCGTGCAGCCCGGGCAGAAGGTACTAATCAACGGCGCCTCGGGCGGCGTCGGCACTTTCGCCGTGCAGATCGCCAAGTGGCTCGGTGCCGAGGTCACGGCCGTCTGCAGCACGCGCAATGTGGAACTCGTGCGCTCCCTCGGCGCCGATCATGTCATCGACTACAAGGCCACCGATTTCACCGAGGGCGGCGCACGCTATGACGTGATCATGGACAACGTGGCGAACCGCCCGATAAAGGACATCCGCCGGGTGCTGGCTCCCGGCGGCAAGTACCTGGTGATCGGTGGCGGCGGGCCCGATGCGAATCCGTGGGTGGGCGCATTCCTCGCGCCGCTGAAAGCCTACATCCTGTCCTGGTTCGTGGGCGAGGACATGGGCATGTTCATCTCGCACGCGAGCACCGCGGATGTCGAGACGCTTGCGCGGCTGATGGCGGAGGACAAGGTGAGGCCCGTGGTCGATCGCCAGTATCCGCTCGCGCAGGCCGCGCAGGCCATGCGTTACCTCGAGGAAGGCCATGCGCGCGGCAAGGTGATCGTGCTGCCCTAGCGCTACATCTGCCTGAACAGGTGCAGGTAGCTGCGACTGACCGGCAGGACCTCCTCGCGGCCCTTGAGGTGGATGTCCGCGGTCTCGTTGTCGCCGCGCTTCACGAAGCGGATGGCCCGCAGGTTCACGATCACCGAGCGATGAACCTGCGCAAACTGCGCCGGGTCGAGCTGCCCGATCAGTTCCTTCAACGGCGTTCGCACGATCGCGTCGGTGGGTCCGCCGTCGTCACCACGCCAGGCAATGCGGGTGTACTTGGTGTCGGCGCACAGGTAGTCGATGTCGTCGACGCTGATCAGCCGCAGGGTCTGGCCGACCTGCGCGCGCAGCCAGCGCAGGGGTTCGGGGGCAGCGGGTCGCTGCTGCTGCGCCAGTTGCGTGGCGAGCTGCCGCAGCAGCGACTCGGTATCGCGCGCGGGTTGGGCGCTGCGCAGCCGTTCCTTCAGTCGCGCCACGGTGTCGGCGAGTCGCTCCGGCTCCACGGGCTTCACGAGGTAGTCGAGCGCGCCTTGCGCAAAGGCCTGCACGGCGTAGTGATCGAAGGCGGTCACGAATACGACATGGGCCCGCCGGCCGATGTGCCGGGCGGCCTCCACGCCCGAGAGCCCGGGCATGTGCACGTCGAGGAAGCACACGTCGGGTAGCCTCGCATCGAAGAGATCGATGGCTTCGCGCCCGTTGCGCGCTTCGGCAACGAGCGCGAGCTCGGGCCAGGCCGCGGCCAGCTGGCGTGCGAGGCCTTCCCGAAGCAAGGGCTCGTCCTCCGCAATGAGCGCAGTCGGCGGCCCGGCGATCATGGCGCCCCCGCGCGCGCCGGGAACTGCACGATCGCCACCACGCCGCTGGGCCCGCGCGGGCTAACGGAGAGGGATACGGATTCCCCGAACAGCAGCCTGAGCCGCTCCTGCAGCGCCGCGAGCCCGGTGCCGAGGCCGCGGTCCGTCTTGCGAAGGCCCCGACCGTCGTCGGTGACGGTCACGCAGCAACGGTCCGCCTCGCGGCGGACGTCGACATCGATGCGGCCGCCGTCCTCGCCCGGATCGATGCCGTGGCGGACGGCATTCTCCACCAGCGTCAGCACCGTCATGGGCGGGCAACGCAGGCCGAGCGCCGCCTCGTCGGCGTGCAGGCTGTAGTGAAGGCGGTCCGGCATGCGCATGCGCATCAGTTCGAGGTAGGCGCGCACGAGTTCGACCTCATGGCCGATGGTCGTCGCCACGTCATCGAGCCGCGGCACCGCCGCCCGCAGGTAGGCGATGAGCTGGCGCAGCACTTCGGAGGCCTGCGGCGAGCCGCCGTCGACCAGCGCCTGCACGTTCGCGAGCGTGTTGAACAGGAAATGCGGCGCTACCTGCGCCTGCAACAGGCCGAGGCGCGCATCGAGTGCGTGGCGCTCCATTTCGCTGCGCGCGAGCTCAAGCGAGAGGGCCTGCTCGCGCGCGAGCGCTTCCTTCTGCCGCACGAGCGCGCCGAGGGCGACCCAGGGGGACATCAGGACGCCGAGTCCTGTCAGGGTACCGAAGCCCGCGACCCGTTCACCATCCTCCCAGAAGGGCGGCGCACCGGGTTCCGTGGAGCCGATCCACATGGCGAGCGTCACCACGGGCACGCAGGCGGCGACGGCAGCCACCTGCAGTACCCAGCGGGGCAGCCATCGGGGCAGGCGCCCCGGCCACTGCTCGAAAAGACCGAAGACCGCCATCAGGATGAGGCCGAGGGCCACGAAGCGCAGCACGGCGCCCCACCACTCCGATGTCCAGCCGAGGCCGAGCAACGCGCCCCAGAAGAACGAAAAGAGCACGGTGAAGGTCACGCGCTGGCCATTGAAGGCGAGCGCCAGACCGCGTGGCTTGTCGTGGGCCGCGGTAGGCATGCGGGAAGGATATTCGAGTTCGCGCGAGCGGTGCGGGAACGCGACGGGCAGCGGGCAGCGCGCGCCGGGTTACGTGCGCAGCCGCCCAAAATGCGGGCTTGCGAGCAGGCAGCACCACGTGACCAGCACGAAGGGAAAGGTCAGGGCGGGCATGCCGAGCGGCTCGAGCGCGGCGGACAGGGCGGCGAACACGAAGGCCGCTGCGATTGTCGCCAGCAAGGTGTAAGCGGTGGATGCCGCGCCGCGGACCAGCATGCCTGCGAGCGCAATGGCGACGAGCGTGCTGTTGAAGCCAAAGGCGCCGGCGCGAATCGCAGGCTCCGCGGCGCCCATGCCCCAGGCGACGAGCAATCCCGTGAGCGAGCCCGTGAGAGCTGCAAGGCACGCCAGCCGCGAACTGATGAGAAGCCCCAGCGCAAAGCAGAGGCCGGTCACGACATTGCCCTGGAAGAACACCTGGGCGACGCCGTTGAACAGCCCCTGCACGACCGTCGCCGCAGTCACGATGCCCTCGACCGCCACGGATCGGGGCAGGCCAGCGGTCGGCAGCAGCTGCGTGGTCTCGAGCCGCCCGAAGCGCGCGGCGGCGAGGAAGGCGCACAGCGACACCAGCACGAAAGGCGCCGTCAGTGCCGGCAGCTTCCAGGTGTCGAGCATCCGCGCGAAAGCCGCTTGGAGGATCGTGGTGCCCGCTGCCGCGAGCACGACGCAGCCCCAGGTCAGCGCATCCGGTCGCAGGAAATAGAGCAGCGCGATGGCGACCAGCGCGCCGTTGTAGCCGTAGAGGCCCGCGCGGACGGTCGTGCGGTCGGCGCCCAGCAGCAGCGCCGTGGCGGTGCTCACCGAGGTGCCGAGGAGGGCCCCGATCGCAAACAGGGGCGAGTTCCACAGGATGCCGACCAGGAACAGGAGGCCGGCATAGCTGTTGTCCTGCAGCATCACCTGCCCGATGCCGCGCAGGACGGAGTCGAGGCAAGCCACCACCCGGGGCGGCGGCACTTCGTCATTCCAGGCGAGGCCGCTCGCCGTCAGTCGCAAGTGCATCCCAAAGATTCCTCACCGTCGAGGTGCGCAGCTTGATGGAAGTGGACGCGCAAAAGAAGAACGCCGCCCGGAGGCGGCGTTCATTCGTTCAGGAGCTACCGACCGTCCCTGGACGGTACGTCATCGCACCTTCATCCATCCCCTCAAACCGTGCGCCGACGCCCCAGGGCTGCGAGGGCCAGCAATCCGAGGGCCATCAGGGCGAGGGTTCCCGGCTCCGGCACGCCGACAACCGACGATTCCGGGATCAGCAACGTACCTCTCCAGTTGTCCTGGAATGAGTTGATGTTGTTCCAGTTCGCGCTGGTCATGCCGGACAGCTGGTACGTGTACAGGCCCGCTGTCAGCCCCGTGAACGTGGCGCCCTGCCAGTTCACGACCGGGCCGAGTCCCGAGACATTGGTGGCCGAGGTGTAGGAGTCCGACGCGAGGAGTCCCCACTGGGCGGGCGTCGCGTTGGCATAGAAATAGTTGTCCCCGGCCGTCAGTCCCGCGGGTTGCGTCGTCACGAGCATGGAGAACGCCTGGGTGGCGCCGACATTGCTCGGGCCCGCGACCAGCGTGATCGAACCCTGGGCGAAGGGTGCGCCGTGATCGTAAGTACCCATCCACAGCGTGACCGTGCCCGGCCCCCCGGCGTTGGTGCTGCCTATGGCGATCGTGTGGGCCGATGCGAACGGCGCGGCGAGCACCATCAGCATCCCCAGGAAATACTTGTTCTTGCTCATGCTCATCTCCGAAAAAGAAGGTGAATGCACGCCCCGAACCGAGCAAGTCACATGCCACAAGAAACTAAACGCTGGACTTTCATACGCTTGCCGCCGGCGTCGACGGCTGAGTTGGGGTGGCGCCCCACTGGCGTGTAAATTCCCTCGACGGTCCGGGACCGGCCTTGCCGCGCAGCAATAGCGCCATCCCTCGAGCCAGCCGCATCGTGCAGCGCATCATGGGACGGCCGTTGGCCCGGAACGTGCGCGCATCCGCACCGTCCGGATCGCGTTGTCCTGGATCTGCAACACCTCGATCCGGTAGCGATCGATCTCGAGCGCCGTGCCGGCGTCGGGGATCGTCTCGAGGCGCTCGAGCAGCAGGCCATTCAGGGTTTTGGGGCCGTCGGTCGGCAACTGCCAGCCGAGTGCGCGATTCAGCGCACGGATCGTCGTTCCGGCATTGACGATGAAGACGCCCGGCGATTCGACGTGCACGTCCTTGTGGACGATCGTCGCGGCGTCGTTGGTGAATTCCCCGACGATCTCGCCGAGCAGATCCTCGAGCGTCACCAGCCCCTCGATGTCGCCGTACTCGTCGACTACGAAGCCGATGCGCCGGCGGTTGCGCTGGAACTGCGCGAGCTGCACGGTCAGCGGCGTGCCCTCGGGAACGAAGTAGGGCTCGCGGCCCATGGCGAGCTCTTCGAATTTCTCGCGATCGAGTGTGCCGCGCGCCAGTTCCTGCGCGACCCGCTTCATGTGCAGCAGGCCGACGAGTTCGTCGAGCCCGCCGCGATACACGGGCAGGCGCGTGTGGGGCGTCTGGCGGATCTGCTCGAGGATGTCGTCCCAGTCGTCCTCGAGGTCGATGCCGGCGATGTCCTGGCGCGGCACCATGATGTCGTTCACGGTGATGCGCTCGAGATCGAGGATCGACAGCAGCATCTGGCGGTGGCGCTGCGGGATCACGGTGCCCGCTTCGGCGACCACCGTGCGCAGTTCGTCGGCGGACAGGGACTGCCCGCCACGGCTGGCCCGCGCCACGCCGAAGAGGCGCAGGAACCCGTAGGCCAGCTGGTTCGCGAGCCACAGCGCGGGACGCGCAATCGCGACCAGCACGCGATAGATATGCGTGCTCGACAGCGCGACGGCCTCGGCGTGCAGCGCCGAGAAGATCTTCGGCGCGAGCTCGCAGAATACGATCATCACCACGGTGAGCGCGGCGCCGGCGACCGGCAACGCGAGCGCGTAGCCGGATCGCTGCGCGAGGATCGTCGCGATCTGCGAGGCGAACACGCTCGCTGCGGCGAGGATCACGAGGTTCACGCCGAGCCAGTCGTCGGGCTTGGCGAGCAGCGCATCGAGCGCGCGCGCGCGGCGCTGGCCCGCGGCCGCGCGGTGCTTCACGCGATAGCGGTTGACCGACAGCATCGCGACCTCGGTGCCGGACGAGAAGGCGATGACGATGAGCAGCGCGACGAGCGCGACGGCGAGCGCGGCCGTGGGGGCGGTATCCATGCGCCCTAGGATAGGGTGCCGCGGCCGATCGGGCACCTGCGGCGGCGGTCACGTAAAATGCCGGCATGTTCGACAACCTGACCGCACGCCTCTCCCGCACCGTGGATTCGCTCCGGGGCCGGGGCCGCATCACCGAAGACAATATTGCCGAGACCCTGCGCGAAGTGCGCATGGCGCTGCTCGAGGCGGACGTCGCGCTGCCGGTCGTCAAGCAGTTCATCGAGGGCGTGCGCGCCAGGGCGCTCGGCAGCGAGGTGCAGCAGAGCCTCACGCCGGGGCAGGTGTTCGTCGCGATCCTGCACAAGGAACTCGTCGCGCTGATGGGCGGCGCCGCGGCGGGCTTCGAACTGCGCGCGCAGCCGCCATTCGTGGTGCTGCTGGCCGGCCTGCAGGGTGCCGGCAAGACGACGACGGCCGCCAAGCTTGCGCGCTGGCTGATCGAAGCGAAGAAAAAGCGCGTGCTGCTCGCCTCGACCGACGTGCGCCGGCCCGCCGCCATCCTGCAGCTCGAGCGCCTCGCGGCGCAGGTGGGCGCGGAGTTCTTCGGGGCCGATGCGGCAAGTGCGCCGGCCAGGATCGCGGCCGATGCGCTCGCGCAGGCGAAGCGCGGCCTGTTCGATGTCCTGATCGTCGATACCGCCGGGCGGCTGCACGTCGACCAGGACCTGATGGAAGAGGCGCGTGAGATCGACCGCGTGACCGGCTCGCATGAGCGGCTGTTCGTCGTCGATGCGATGGCGGGGCAGGACGCCGTCCATGCCGCGAAAGCCTTTGGCGGGGCGCTCGACCTCACGGGCGTGATCCTCACAAAGGCCGATGGCGACGCGCGCGGCGGCGCGGCCCTTTCGGTGCGGCAGATCACGGGCAAGCCCATCGTGTTCGTCGGTGTGGGCGAGAAGCCCGACGCGCTCGAGCCCTTCGACCCCGAGCGCATGGCCACCCGCATCCTCGGCATGGGCGACGTCGTGGCCCTCGTCGAGCAGGTCCAGAAGCAGGCCGACGTCGACGAGGCGCAGCGACTTGCCAAGAAGTTCGCGCAGGGAAAGGGATTCGATTTCAATGACTTGAAAGGACAGCTTGAGCAGCTGCTCAAGATGGGCGGGTTGGCCGCCCTGATGGACAAGCTGCCCCAGCAGGTCACCCGGGGCGCGGCGGCCAAGGCGCCGGGGGACAAGGACCTCAAGCGCCAGATCGCCATCATCAATTCAATGACGCGGCGCGAAAGGCGCCTGCCGGGCCTCATCGACGGGTCCCGGCGGCGCCGGATCGCCGGCGGTGCCGGGGTCCAGGTGCAGGACGTCAACCGTCTGCTGAAGCAGTTTCAGGACATGCAGCGGATGATGAAAGGCATGAAGGGCGGGCGCCTGAAGCGCATGCTCGGCAGCCTCAAGGGGGGCCGCCCGCCGGGCTTCCTATAAGCCGCTGATTTGCGTAGAATCCGCGCTCTTTTTTGGCCGCCCCCCGGGGGCGGTGGGCAAACAGGAACTATGGTCACGATTCGTCTTACGCGGCGCGGTGCGAAAAACACGCCTTTCTATCATGTGGTGGTTACGGACAGCCGTAAGCGCCAGGGCGGCAAGAGCCTCGAGCAGGTCGGCTTCTTCAACCCCGTCGCGCGCAAGGGCGACACGAAGCTGAAGCTCGACCTGCCTCGCATCGACCATTGGGTCGGCAAGGGCGCGAAGCCGTCCGAGCGTGTCGCCACGCTCGTGGCGGGCTACCGCAAGCAAGCAGCAGCCTGACGGACGCGACGCGCTGGGTCGGGATCGGGCGCATCGGTGCGCCCTGGGGCGTACGCGGCTTCTGCCACGTCGACTCGTTCGCCGACCCGCCGGGGCTGCTGGCCGAATTCCGGACCTGGCAGCTGCGAACGCCGCAAGGCGCGTGCAGCTCGCACGAGGTGGCCGAGATCCGGGCGCAGGGTGCGCGGTTCGTCGCGCGGCTGGCCGGGGTCGATACGCGTGACGGTGCGGCGCGGCTTACGGGCGCCGGGATCGAGGTCGAACGCGCGGCGTTGCCTGATCCGGGCGAGCGCCAGTACTACCAGGCCGACCTGATGGGGCTGGCGGTGCGCAACGTCGAGGGAGTCGAACTCGGGCGGGTCGATCATTTCATCGACGCGCCGGCGAACGCGGTGATGGTGGTGCGCGGGGAACGCGAACATTGGGTTCCGGTGACGCCGCAGCACCTCGTGAAGGTGGATCGCGTCGCGGGTACGATCGTCGTCGACTGGCCCGCGGATTTTTGATCGGCGGGTGGGCCGGTGAAGATAGAAGTCGTCACGCTCTTTCCGGACATGATCCGGCAGGCGCTCGGCTTCGGGGTGCTGGGCCGCGCGATCGAACGCGGCCTGGTGCAGGTCGGGACGGAAGATCCGCGCGCGCATGCGCGCGACGTGCATCGGACCGTCGACGACCGGCCGTACGGCGGCGGGCCCGGGATGGTGCTCAAGCCCGAACCCGTGGCGGCGGCGATCGATGCCGCGGTGGCGCGGGCGCCGCGCGGCGCACCGAGGGTGTACCTCTCGGCGCAGGGCGAGCGGCTCGACCAGGCGCTCGTCGCGGAACTGGCGGCGTTCGAGGGGCTCGTGTTGATAGCGGGCCGCTACGAGGGCCTGGATGAGCGCGTCATCGCGACGCGCGTCGATCGCGAAGTGTCGCTCGGCGACTTCGTGCTGTCGGGCGGCGAGGTGCCGGCCCTGGCGGTGATCGACGCGGTGGCGCGGCTGCTGCCGGGCGTGCTCGGCGATGCGCGCTCGAGCGTCGAGGATTCGTTCTCGGACGGACTCCTCGACTGGCCGCACTACACGCGGCCGGTGCAGTTCGAGGGGCACGAGGTGCCCGCGGTGCTGCAGGGGGGCCATCACGCCGACATCCGGCGCTGGCGGCTCAAGCAGGCGGTGGCGCGCACCTGGCGGCGCCGGCCGGATTTGATAGCGGGGGGCGGGCTCAGCCGCGAGGCGAGTGCGCTCCTCAACGAGTTTCTCGAGGAAGAACGACATGGCCAACATCATTCAGCAACTTGAACAGGCCCGCATCACCCGCAAGGTGCCGGCTTTCCGTCCCGGTGACACCGTCGTCGTGCAGGTGAAGGTGGTCGAAGGCGACCGCGAGCGCGTGCAGGCCTACGAAGGCGTCGTGATCGCCATCAGCAACCGCGGCTTCAATTCCTCCTTCACCGTGCGCAAGATCAGCCACGGCGAGGGCGTGGAGCGCGTGTTCCAGACCCACAGCCCGGCGATCAGCGACATCCAGGTGAAGCGCCGCGGCAACGTCCGCCGCGCCAAGCTGTATTACCTGCGCGAGCTGTCGGGCAAGGCCGCGCGCATCGAAGAAAAGATCTGAGGACGGGTGGCGCGCCGCGGCCGACGGGCCGCAGCGCGCCCGCCGCACGCAGCGCGTACCCGGCGCGCTGCTGCTAGACTGTCCCCATGCGCCCGAGATCCCGCTTCGCGGCCGCCGTTTGCACGGCGGCGATCCTTCTGTCTGCCGCCTGCGCGGCGCCCGCGGTCGACGGCCTGACGCTGCCTGCCGGTTTCCATATCGAACCCTGGGTCGCCGACATCCCGAACGCGCGCTCGATGGCGCGCGCGGAGGGCGGTATCATTTTCGTCGGCACCCGCCAGGGTGGTGTCGTGTACGCGGTCCGCGCGAAGGCGGACGGGTCGCGCGAGGTGCTCACCATCGCGCGCGGGCTCGACATGCCGAACGGCGTCGCCGTCCGCAAGGGCGCCCTGTATGTCGCCGAGATGGCCAAGATCTGGCGCTACGACGACATCGAAGCGCACCTCGACGCGCCCCCGAAGCCGGTGCTCGTCGCGGACCTGCCCGCGGAACGCCATCACGGCTGGCGCTACATGGCCTTCGGGCCGGACGACAAGCTCTACGTCGCCATCGGCGCGCCGTGCAATACCTGCGATCGCGACCAGGAAGATTTCGCGACGATCCAGCGGATGAACCCCGACGGCAGCAACCGCGAAGTCGTCGCGCGCGGGGTGCGCAACAGCGTCGGCTTCACCTGGCATCCGGTCACGCACGAACTCTGGTTCACCGACAACGGCCGCGACCTGCTGGGCGATGACGTGCCACCCTGCGAGCTCAACCGGCTGAGCCGCGTCGGCGAGAATTTCGGTTTTCCCTTCTGCCACGCCGGCACGATCACCGACCCCGAGTTCGGCAAGCTCGGCCGCTGCGCCGACGTGACGCCGCCGGTGCAGGCGCTGGGCCCGCACGTGGCACCGCTCGGCTTGCGCTTCTATACCGGCAACCAGTTCCCGGCGGAATATCGCCACCAGGCCTTCATCGCCGAGCACGGTTCCTGGAACCGCAGCAAGAAGATCGGCTACCGCATCACGCTCGTGAAGCTCGACGGCAATCGCGCGGTGAGCTACACGCCCTTTGTATCGGGATGGCTCAAGCCCGACGGCACGGTCACGGGCCGTCCGGTCGACCTGCTGCAGCTGCCCGACGGTTCGCTGCTCGTGTCCGACGACAAGGCGGGCGCGATATACCGCATCACTTACAAGGCCTCCTGAGGAGACTCGCATCGTGCGGGCATTTTTCGGCGCCCTGTGGCGTGGCCTCGACGGCCTGCGCAAGTTCCTGCATCTCGTCCTGCTGCTGCTGATATTCGGCATCGTTGTCGGCGCGCTGCGCTCCACCATTCCGGTGCTGCCGGAGAAGGCAGCGCTCGTGATCCGGCCGCAGGGCCAGATCGTCGAGCAGCTGACCGGCGACCCGTTCGAGCGCGCGCTCGAGAAGGTGCAGGGGAGCCTGCGCAGCGAGACGCTGCTCTGGGACCTCACCGATGCCATCGACGCCGCGCGTGACGACGACCGCATCCAGGCACTGGTGCTCGACCTCGATCGCTTCACCGGCGCGGGCCAGCCCACGATGCAGGAGCTGACAGCGTCGATCGATGCCTTCCGCGCGTCCGGCAAGAAGGTCATCGCGCAGGGCTCGGTGTTCCTGCAGGCGCCGTACTACATCGCCGCCCACGCGGACGAGATCTACCTCGATCCGCTCGGCTTCGTGCTGATCGACGGCTACGACCGCTACGTCATGTACTACAAGGACGCGCTCGACAAGCTGGGCGTGGACATGAACGTGTTCCGCGTCGGAGCCTACAAGAGCGCGGTCGAGCCCTTCACCCGCAGCGACATGTCGCCCGAGGACCGCGAGGAATCGCTCGCCTACCTCGGGGCCATGTGGCAGGGCTACCAGGCCGACGTGGCCAGGGCGCGCAAGCTGGCGCCGGGGGACATCGCGAAGTACGTGGACGGCCTAGCCGGCGGCATCGCCGCCCAGAAGGGCGATGGCGCGAAGCTCGCGCTCGAGGCAAAGCTCATCACCGGCATCCGCACGTCCATCGATGTCGAGCGCGAGCTCACGGAACTCGTCGGTGAGGACAGCGACGAGGAGAGCTATCGCCAGGTCGGTGTCGACGATTACCTGCGCGTCGTGAATGCCGAGGCGAAGCTGCGCGGCGACGGCAAGCCGCTCGTCGGCGTCATCGTGGTGGCGGGCGAGATGCTCGACGGCGACCAGCCCTCCGGCACGGTGGGCGGCGAATCGACTGCGAGGCTGATTCGCGAGGCGCGGCTCGACGAGGACGTCAAGGCGCTGGTGCTGCGCATCGACAGCCCGGGCGGCAGCATGTTCGCGGCCGAGCAGATCCATCGCGAGATCGAGGCGCTCAAGGCCGAGGGCAAGCCCGTGGTCGTCTCGATGGGCGACCTGGCGGCCTCGGGCGGCTACTACGTCGCGGCGCCGGCCGACGAGATCTGGGCCCGTCCCACCACGATCACCGGCTCGATCGGCATCTTCGCGACGATTCCGACGCTCGACCGGTCCTTCGGCAAGATCGGCATCGGTGTCGACGGCGTCGGCACGACCGTGTGGTCGGGCCAGCTGCGCCTCGACCGGCCGATCGGCAAGGAAGCCGGCGAGTTCATGCAGGCGACCATCGAGCACGGCTACGAGACCTTCCTCGCCCGTGTCGCGCAGGGCCGCGGCAAGACGAGGGACGAAGTCGACTCGATCGCGCAGGGCCGCGTCTGGGCCGGCGTCGACGCCAAGCGCGTCGGGCTCGTCGATCACCTCGGTGGCTTCGAGGATGCCGTCGGGGCCGCGGCGGCGCTCGCCAAGCTCGACAAGGACGCCTACGACCTCGAGTTCATCGGGCCACAGATGTCGTGGGCGCAGGAGCTTGCGCTGCAGGTCAAGACGAAGGCCGTACAGGCCGTGGCGGGTCTTGGAATCCGCCTGCCCCCGGCGCTCGTTCAAGTGGCGCAGCAGCTCGATCCGCTCGCGGCCGAGGTCGCCCGCTGGAGTCGCCTGCAGTCGGCGAACCACCTGTACGCCTACTGCCTCTGTTCGGTGCGTTAGCCCCGCTCAGTTCGCCAGCGCGGCCACCTCGGTGAACGCGGCCACCGCCCGGTCGAGCTGGGCGGTGGTGTGCGCGGCCGTCATCTGCGTGCGGATGCGCGCCTCGCCGCGCGGCACGACCGGGAACGAAAAGCCGATCACATAGACGCCGCGTTCGAGCAGCGCATCGGCCATCGCCGTGGCGCGCGCCGCATCGCCGATCATCACCGGGATGATCGGGTGCTCGCCGGGCTTGAGCGTGAAACCCGCGGCCTGCATGCCGCTCCTGAAGTGGCGGGCATTGGCGTGCAGTCGCTCGCGCAACTCCGGGGTGCTTGCCACGAGGTCCAGCACCCGCAGGCTTACGGCCGCGACCACCGGCGGGATGCTGTTCGAAAAAAGATACGGCCGGGAGCGTTGCCGCAGCCAGTTGACCACCGTGCGCTTGCCGGCGACATAGCCGCCGCTGCCGCCGCCGAGCGCCTTGCCGAGCGTGCCCGTGAGGATATCGACGCGCGACAGCACGCCGCAATACTCGTGCGTGCCGCGGCCGCCCGCGCCCATGAAGCCCGTGGCGTGCGAATCGTCCACCATCACGAGCGCGCCGTGGCGGTCGGCGAGGTCGCAGATCGCTGCAAGATTGGCGATGGTGCCGTCCATCGAGAACACGCCGTCCGTCGCGATCAGGCGCGTGCGTGCGCCTGCGGCTTCCTTCAGCCGCTGCTCGAGCTCGCCCATGTCGCCGTTCGCGTAGCGCAGGCGCGCGGCCTTGCACAGCCGGATGCCGTCGATGATGCTCGCGTGATTCAGCGCATCCGAGATGACGGCGTCTTCCTCGCCGAGCAGGGTTTCGAAGAGCCCGCCGTTGGCATCGAAGCACGAGGAGTAGAGGATGGCGTCCTCGGTGCCCAGGAAGGCGGCGAGCCGCTCCTCGAGCTGGCGATGGACGGCCTGGGTGCCGCAGATGAAGCGTACCGAGGCCATGCCGTAGCCGTAGCGGTCGATCGCTCGCAGCGCGGCTTCCCGCACGGCCGGGTGGTTCGCGAGGCCGAGGTAGTTGTTCGCGCAGAGGTTGACGACCTCGCGGTCGTCGCTGCGGATGACGGCGCCCTGGGGGCTCGAAAGCACGCGCTCGGCCTTGTAGAGGCCCTGGGCGCGCAGGTCCGCGAGGTTCGCGGCCAGCCGGTCGAGGAATGCCTGGTCCATGACCCATTATACTGGCGACGATGCGCACGACCGAACATCGCGGCAATCGCCTCTACATCGCGCTCGCGGCCTTCTTCCTCGTGAACGCGATCCTCGCCGAGTTCGTCGGCGTGAAGATCTTCTCGCTCGAGGCGACGCTCGGCTCGGCGCCGGTGCACTGGCAGCTCTTCGGCGTGGGCGGCGCCCTCGATTTCACCGCCGGGGTGCTGCTCTGGCCGTTCGTCTTCATCATGACGGACGTGGTCAACGAGTACTACGGCGTGCGGGGCGTGCGCTTCATCTCCTGGCTCGCGGTGGGCTGCATTTCCTACGCCTTCCTCGCGGCCTACGCCATCATCGCCCTCGCGCCGGCGGGGTTCTGGCTCGAGGCCAACGCCGCGCTCGGGGTGCCCGACGTGCAGCGCGCCTTCGCGCTGATCTTCGGCCAGGGCATGTGGACCATCGGCGGCTCGCTGGTCGCCTTCATGGTGGGGCAGCTGATCGACGTGCTGGTGTTCCATCGCATCCGCCGCCATACGGGTGAGCGCATGGTGTGGTTGCGCGCCACCGCCTCGACGGCGGTCTCGCAGCTGGTTGACAGCTATATCGTGCTGTACATCGCCTTCGTGCTCGGGCCGCAACGTTGGCCGGTCGAGCGGTTCCTGGCCGTGGGTACGGTCAACTACGGGTACAAGATGGCGGCCGCCGTGGCGCTGATTCCGCTGCTGTACCTGTCGAGGGGATTGATCGAGCGCTACCTCGGCCACGCCGGGGCCGACGCGCTGCGCCGCGAGGCGGCGGCCTGATCGCTTATAATTCACGGATGAAAAATGCATTGACGGCTTCATCCCTCGTGGCGCTCGCGGCGTCCGCGTCCGCGCCAGCGCTCGCGGACTGGAAGGGCAAGGTGGAGGCGGGCGTGGTGTTCGCGCGCGGCAATACCGAGACCACGACCGCCAACGGCAAGCTCGACATGGCGAACGAGCTCGACCAGTGGAAACACTCGGCATACCTCGCGGCGCTCTACGCCGAGAGCGAAAACAGCGTGACGAACGAGCTCGAGGCATCCGCCGAGCGCTACGAGGCACGCTGGCAATCGGACTACAAGATCACGCCGCGGGCCTACTGGTTCGGCGGCCTGCGCTACGAGCGCGACGAGTTCAGCGGCTTCGACTTCCAGGCTTCCCTGACGAGCGGTTTCGGCTACCGGTTCATCGACAGCGAAGCCACGAAGTTCTACGGCCAGGCCGGTATCGGCTACCGGCAGTCGCAGGACCGCCTCACCCGCGAGAAGGAAGATGAACTCGTCTATCGCGGCGACCTC
>WBZQ01000059.1_pt1 | contig 119061 bp, 112 predicted proteins | sample 5204251 | NCBI WGS metagenome assembly WBZQ01 (sample SAMN12412402, study PRJNA552823) | activated sludge metagenome | isolation source: activated sludge from nitrification reactor of wastewater treatment plant... | place: USA: Virginia | collected 2017-09 | reverse complement strand
TCATTCGAGACTGGATGCGGTGGTACAACGAAGAGCGCCCGCATCAAGCGTTAGGCTATCGGAGCCCGGTCCAATATCGGGCGCAACAACTAACACAGGTGGCTTGATTTCAGGGGAGCACTACAGCAGCCCTGTAAAGGTGAGGGGGGACTTATCTCAATACACAGTTCTCACCCTGTGTGGCTATCGATATGGCGGAGAGGGTGGGATTCGAACCCACGGTCGAGTTACCCCGACAGCAGTTTTCGAGACTGCCCGATTCGGCCGCTCTCGCACCTCTCCGTTATGGTAGAACGTAGGCTGGTTTGAGTATCGAGCAGGTGAGGACAACGTGCTCAATAGGTGTGCCGAGCTTACCGTGCTGCGTGATGATTTGCAATGGCTTCATGGGGCTCTATTTCCCTCGACACTCCATAGAAAAAGCTGAGTGATCACCCACCTGAGGAGGGAAACGACAACTCAGTGAACTCCGCATTATCCAGCCCCCGCTTGACCAGCGAAGAAATATCCAGTAGGCGCTCAATTCTCAGTACATCATCCAGGCGTGTTTTCGTGCTTGGGTGGGGCGGCACGAAGAGTTTGCAGCAGTCCTGGTCCGGCTCGATCGAAGTTTCGTAGGTGCCGAGCCGCCTGGCTTCGTCGATGATCTCGCGTTTGTCCATCCCGATCAGTGGGCGGAGGATCGGCAGTTCTGCCGCGTCTTCAATCGCACAGATGTTCTGAGGAGTTTGAGAGGCCACTTGGCCCAGGCTATCGCCGGTCACTAAGGCCCAACACTGTTCTCTCCTGGCTAGTTCCTCCGTAATCCGAATCATCATTCGGCGATACAGCACGATCCGGAACGGAGCCGGCGCATTCAGGACAATCTCACGTTGAATTTCTCCAAAGGGGACGACATAGAGACGTGAGTGATATTGAAGCTGGGTAAGGGTCCGCACAAGGTCACGGACCTTCTCCTCAGAAGCTCGGCTGACCAACGGTCGGCCAGAAAAGTGAATGAATGAGGCTTGGCAGCCTCGTTTGATGAGACGGTAGGCGGCGACCGGCGAATCGATCCCACCTGAGATGAGACAGGCCACCTTCCCGCTGACACCGACGGGCATCCCTCCTGGCCCTTCGGTCTTTTCTACGGAGCAGAACGCGTCTTTTGAGAGAAGCTCAATGTAAATGGTGAGGTCGGGGGTCTTGAGGCTGACCTTCTTGCCAGTGGAGTGACAGACTGCTGCCCCAACCATTTTCTCGACGTCCATAGAGGTCAGGACTAACCGTTTGTCGGCTCGACGGGCTGTGACTCTAAAAGTCTCAAATGACTTGGACGGGAGTTCATCGAGAAGGGTCGATACGAGCACGTCGAGGTTTGGAGCCGCGAGCTGGAGAGGGACGGTGTGGCCTAACGAGAAATTGGCGATACCACAGACCCGTGCGAGTCTGCCTCGTACCGTATCTGGATCGGCTTCTGACGGAAGCGTGATGCGGATTCGGCTCTGGAGGTGATCGATGCGTCGAATACTGAGATCACTCAGAGACGTCCGGATATTATCGATCAAGCACTGCTCAAATGAGTCCCGATTTCGACCTTTGAGTGCGAGCTCATGATAATGAACAATGGCGGTTCTCATCGTAAAAAGTGAAAGGTGAGAAGTGAGAGGTAGAGGGAGACAGTATTCGATAGCATCTATTACGTCTCACTCGCTTCAAGGAAACGTTCCACATCGATGGCGGCCATGCAGCCAGTACCGGCTGCTGTAATAGCTTGGCGGTAATGGGAGTCCTGTACGTCTCCGGCCGCAAACACGCCTGGCACGCTTGTCGCCGTGCCCTGATGCGTTCGGATGTAGCCTTTTTCATCCATGTCGAGTTGACCAGTGAAGAGGGTCGTGTTTGGCCGATGGCCGATGGCCACGAAAACACCGGCACAGGAGCGCTCCATTGTCTTTCCGGTGACGATATTCTTGAGGCGTACGCCGGTGACGACCTCGCTGCCAAGAATATCCTCGACCACGGTATTCCAGACGAAAGCGATCTTCTCGTTGTTCATCGCCCGCTGCTGCATGATTTTTGACGCACGCAGTTTGTCGCGGCGGTGCACAATCGACACGTTCGTCGCAAACTTGGTCAGAAAGGTTGCTTCTTCTATGGCACTGTCTCCACCGCCAACGACCAGCAATTCCTTGCCACGGAAGAAAAATCCATCGCAGGTGGCGCAGGTGGAGACGCCGTGACCCGTGAGGCGTTTCTCATTCGGAAGTCCCATCTGAATGGCGGACGCGCCGGTGGCTAGGATGACGGTCTTGGTGTGAATGGCTCGCTCACCATCAATTGTGATGCTGAAGGGAGGTTGGGTGAAATCAACTGCGGTGACATCCCCGGTCACAAACTCCGAGCCGAACCGCTCGGCTTGCGCGCGCATCTCTTTCATCAGCTCCGGGCCCATGATGCCCTTGGCGAATCCGGGATAGTTCTCGACGTCCGTCGTTGTCGTGAGTTGACCGCCCGATTGCCAACCTTCGATGAGCAGGGGAGACAGGTTTGCTCGTGCTGTATAGATCGCAGCGGTTAACCCGGCTGGTCCTGAACCGATGATGACGACGTTCTGCATAAGAGAGAGAGACTCTATCACAGCGAGGGAAGCGAGCGGTAGAAGGTTGTCTAAGGCTTGGTTGAAATTAGGATGTCAGGCAGTTCACTTTGCAACCCCGGATCAAAGGCAAAACCCATTTGTAGAATAGCGACTGGGAGCTATGTGATTAGAAACGAGACTTGGAAGTTGCCCAGTGAGAGAGTATCGCAAATGCTTCCTGAACCCTCCTCCTCCCAACCGCGCGAGACACTGTTCCGTCAATGACAAGATCGGCCCTCTTGGCCTTTTTCGCCAGTGGCATCTGGCTGCGAATGCGCCGAAGGGCTTCAGCTCGTGAGAGACCATTACGCTTCTTAAGGCGGGCGATTTGAGTCTGTTGATCTGCAGTGACCACGATGATCTTCTGCACTCGCTTGTCGATGCCGGCTTCGAAAAGAAGGGGAACATCATAGAGTACAACGGCGGTCGGATCTTTTCTGGCTGCTTCTCTGGTCAGTCGTTGTTGTTCGCGGGCTACGCGAGGATGGATGATGCGTTCTAGTCGGCGTCGTTTTGCGGGATATCTGAAGACGATCGACCCGAGGGCTTGTCGGTTGATCGTTCGATCGGGATTCAGAACCTTCTTGCTAAATGTACGAACAACGTCCCTCCATGCCGGTTTGTCAGGCTGGACGACCTCTCGTGCCAAGGCATCGGCATCGATGACCACGGCTCCGCATTGTTTGAACATCTGTGCCACGGTGCTCTTTCCTGTGGCCACTCCACCTGTGAGCCCTATGAGGATCATAACGGCGGAGCTTATCATGCGTCACCCTTGACGACAAACTGAGATTGACATCTCCCGTTCTCTGCTTGTATGAATTTTGGCATGGTTAGAGTTCTGCTGATCGTTGTCATGTGTTCGTTCGCCGGTGCCGGGATTGCTATGGCCGGGACAGAGGGCCTGGTCCCTAGTCCGCGGACGATCACCGTTGCCTTGGACGGTTCAGGCGAGTTCTCATCGATACAAGAGGCGGTGGATAGTGCCGGGAAAGGTGATACGGTATTGATTAAGGCTGGCGTCTATCCCCAGGACCTGACCATCCATAGTAAGGAAAAAATCAAGATCATCGGTGTTGGGATTGGGCAGGTTGTTCTGCAAGGGCGAGGGCAGATGGTCGGCGTTCTCCATGTGGGGAAATGGCCGTATGGTGCCATGGATATTGAGATCAGCGGTCTGACGATCAATGAGCATGGGGGACATGCGCTCGGCCTTTTTAATGGCAACCGCATCGTGCTTCGTCAACTTCATGTGAAGGGAATGGTTTTCAGCCAGCAGGTCCAGGACGTTCGAATAGAAGACTGCGTTATTGGTGGGAGCGAGACGACAGGCGCGCATTTTTCCGACTCTCAAGCTACCCTGGTTGGAAATTTTATCCATGACAACGATTATGGTATCAACGTCACCGGCGAGTCGTCGGTTCGATTTGAGCGCAATGTCATTACGAGAAGTCTTTTTGAGGCTGTCGTCATCGGTGATCAGGCTGCTGCGGTGTTAGTGAACAATACCTTGGTGAAGAACGGCGGTGGTGCGACATTTCTCGGTGCCTCGCGGATCGAGGCCATGGGGAACATCGTGAGTTTCAATAAGGTCGGCTTTCTGATCTCCCCATCGAGTCAGATTCGAATTGGGTACAACCTGCTCTTCAACGGCGAGGCCGACTATATGAGAGCTGGTTCGCCGAATCGTCCCGCCCCGGAGCTGAAGGCCAAGTCCGATATCTTTGTGGATCCTCGGTTTGTCGATGCGGAGCGTGATGATTTTCGTCTCCCGTCCGATACCACGCTTCTCAATGTGGGTGAATTTCGCTACCTTGGAGCGCTTCCCCCTCGCTCATCTGTGTCCACTCAGTAGAAATTTCATTAAAAGCAAGGGGATAGTGAGGTGCGCCCCTCGCTGAAATACGTCTGGTATCCTTTGAGGCGAGTCCAATGCCTTCCAGTGCCCTTTCCGGCTCAAGTAACGGCTCGAGCATGCCGAGAAAGATTCAACCAGGAGGTCGTCCATTGGCTAGCTTCCGAAGCAACCTCGAAAAACTCTCCGGCGAGGCTATTCCCTCACTCATGGACATGGAGTCGGGGAAATTAGTCGGTGCGGTGCTCCCTATGTCCGAACAGGCCCAGATCCAGATGCGGAACAGTATCGAAGTGATTGAGTACCTCCTGAATCAGGAACAAGTCATCTGGAGTTGAGTTTCTGAGCAGTATCCCTTGCCGCCTTCCTTCATTATATTCTCGGATCAGATAGCGTTCTTCCAGGATCACTCCTCACCTGTCGGATCGTGGTGTGTGCTGCTCGTGGTTCATCCTGGGTCTTTCAGGCACGTGAGAAAAAGACCGAGGAGGGACTTGGCTTCAAGTGCCTCGACTGGGCACGCGCTTGATTCTGTGGTCTATTGGGTGCATCGTAGTCGTTGTACACTGTAGCTGGTGTCAGACGCACGGGGTTCGTATGGCGAAAGCAGTTCACCGGTCTTCTCGTTCTCAGACACTTCATGGCGCCGAACGGCAACGGCTGGAAGAAGATGCTCTACGGAAGCAGCATTGGAAGCGCTGGGGGCCATACCTAAGCGAACGGGCTTGGGGGACGGTTCGGGAAGACTACAGTCCTTATGGTACGGCGTGGGAATCGTTTCCTCACGATCATGCTCGCTCTCGTGCCTACCGCTGGAATGAAGACGGGCTCGCCGGGGTCTCGGATCGTCATCAGTACATCTGTTTCGCGATTGCGCTTTGGAATGGACGCGATCCCATTTTAAAGGAGCGGGTGTTCGGAGTCACAGGCAATGAAGGGAATCACGGCGAAGATGTGAAGGAGTATTATTTCTATTTAGATTCAACGCCAACCCATTCATATATGAAGTATCTGTATAAGTATCCACAAGTTGAATTTCCCTATGCCAGGTTGGCTGAGGAGAATCGCCGGCGGGGACGACGAGATGGAGAGTACGAGCTTATTGATACGGGTGTGTTTGATGAGGATCGCTATTTCGATGTGGTGGTTGAGTATGCGAAGACGACACCGGAGGAGCTCTTCATCAGGATCCAGGTTACAAACCGAGGGCCTGACCGCGCTGAGCTGACCCTGCTGCCGACTCTCTGGTTCAGAAATACCTGGTCGTGGGGACTCGATGCTCGTCGACCACGAATGCGTGAAGGAGCCACAGCAAACAATCTCAGTGTCGTTCAGCTGGAGCACGAGTACTACGGGAAGCGGTTTCTCTGGTGTGAGCGAAAACCATTGTTGCTGTTCACTGAAAACGAGACAAACTCCAGACGATTGTACGGAGATCAGGACGGCTCGCGGTACGTGAAGGACAGCTTTCATGATTACATCATTCATGGGCAGACCGATGCGGTGAATCCCGGGAAGATCGGCTCGAAGGCAGCGGCGCAGTATGTGCTGACGTTGGCTCCTGGGGAATCGGACCTGGTTCGGCTTTGTCTGACCAATGAATCTAATCCAAAAAGAGTTTATGGGAAGCACAGCGATGGACTCTTTCAACAACGGATTCAGGAGGCCAATGAGTTCTATGAGGAACTGGCTCCGGCACAGCTGTCCGAGGATGCGAAGCTCGTTCAACGACAAGCCTTCGCTGGGCTGCTGTGGAGCAAGCAGTTCTACCACTACGACCTCAAGCGCTGGCTCGTGGGTGATCCTGGGATGCCCGATCCGCCTCAAGAACGACTGCATGGGCGAAACTCCGACTGGACACACCTGTACAATGCCGATGTGATCTCAATGCCGGACAAGTGGGAGTACCCCTGGTACGCCGCGTGGGATTTAGCATTTCATTGCATTCCGCTGGCTCTTGTCGACTCGACGTTCGCCAAGGAACAGCTGATTCTCATGCTCCGAGAGTGGTATATGCATCCGAACGGGCAGATTCCTGCCTATGAATGGGCATTCGGAGACGTCAACCCTCCGGTCCACGCCTGGGCTGCCTGGCGTGTGTATAAGATCGAGAAGAAACGGAAAGGCGTCGGTGATCACGTCTTCCTTGAACGTGTCTTCCACAAGCTCCTTCTGAACTTTACCTGGTGGGTCAATCGGAAAGACGCGGAAGGGAAGAACATCTTTCAAGGAGGGTTTTTAGGGCTAGACAATATCGGAGTCTTTGATCGGAGTGCTCCCCTGCCGACCGGCGGCCGTATCGAACAGTCGGATGCCACCAGTTGGATGGGGATGTATTGCCTCAATATGCTCTCGATCGCACTGGAACTGGCACGTGGCAATCGAGCATACGAGGATGTGGCCAGCAAGTTTTTTGAGCACTTCGTCTATATCTGCCGGGCCATGAATAACATCGGCGGGGAGAACATTGAGCTGTGGAATCGAGACGATGGATTTTTTTATGACGTCTTGCACCTGCCGGACGGGCAGACCTGTCCGCTCAAGGTCCGATCTCTTGTCGGCCTCATCCCGCTGTTTGCCGTCGAAACCTTGGACTCCGAGTTGATCGATCAACTCCCGCGGTTCAAACACCGGATGCAGTGGTTTATTGAAAACCGACCTGATTTCAGTATCCATGTGGAGACCCAGTCCCAGAACGGTGAAGTCCGACGATTTTTATCCCTCGTGAATCGTTCGCGGTTGAAATCGGTGCTGCGATATATGTTGGATGAAGAGGAATTTCTGTCCCCCTATGGTATTCGGGCCCTCTCGCGGTATCACAAGGACCACCCCTATGTGCTCTCTCTCATGGGCCGAGAGTATCGGGTGGACTACGAACCGGCCGAATCGAATACGGGGCTCTTCGGAGGCAATTCAAACTGGAGGGGGCCTATTTGGTTTCCCGTCAACTATCTCCTCATTGAATCGCTCCAAAAGTTCCATTACTTCCTTGGTGAGGACTTCAAGGTCGAGTATCCGGTTCGATCAGGGCGACTCATCTCGTTGAACGAGGTCGCTTCCGAACTGTCCCGACGACTGACGCGTATTTTTCTTTGTGATAAGACGGGACAGCGCCCCGTGCATGGCGGGGTCAGGAAATTTCAGGACGATCCGTGTTGGCGAGATGCCATCCCATTTTATGAGTATTTCCATGGCGACAATGGGACTGGGATTGGAGCAAGTCATCAGACAGGATGGACCGGCTTAGTCGCCAAGCTTATCCAGCAGAGCGGGGAGTAGGGAGGAAGTGGCACTCGTCCTACGACTTCGTTCCGGATCGTGAGCTTGTCGAACGGTGAAGCGAATCTGGAGAGCACGAGATACGAACGACGAGGACAGTTGATGCGGATCGGCAAAGAAGAATGCCAAGATCCCGATCGTGCACTGAGTCTGGAATGGTTGGAGACGAATGGGTGTGGGGGATTTGCGTCGGGTACGGTGGCTGGTGCCAATACGCGTCGCTATCATGGGTTGTTGCTTGTGGCGACACCTCATCAGAACCATCGCTACGTGCTGGTCAATCACTTGGAGGAATGGCTTCATCTGGATGGCGGCGCAATTTCAATTTCGGCGAATCTGTATCCCAGTGTGATCCATCCTCAAGGGTATCGTCACTGCATCTCCTTCTCATCGACGCCTTGGCCAACCTGGACGTTTAGGTTCGACGATCGAACAGTCAGCCGGGAAATCTTCTGCGTACGAGGCCAGAGCACGGTTGTGGTGCGCTGGAGACTCCTCACCCCAACGACGGATTCAATCGAACTACGGGTACGTCCGATGCTCACGGGTCGTGACTATCATGCCCTGCACCATGAGAACGGAGCCCTTGCCCCTGCGGCAGCGATCACCGACCAGTGGGTGACTTGGCAGCCTTACCAGAGCCTTCCGGCCGTGCATTGCAGACACACCGGAAGCTACCACCATATCCCCGATTGGTATCGGCATGTGCAGTTCCCTCTGGAACGGGAACGCGGGCTTGATTTTCAAGAAGACTGGTGGTCTCCAGGAGAATTGCTGTTCCACTTGGAACCGGGTGGGGAGCAGGCTCTCGCTCTGACCAGCGAGGGGGGGGACGATAGTGAGATCGGAGAACTCATTCGCAAAGAACGTATCAGGCGGGTGAAGAGTCACAAGTCCGCGAAGGATCCAGACGGCTTTGCTGCAACACTTCGGCGAGGTGCCGATACATTCTTGGTTCGCCAAGGTTCGAAGCAGACGGTGATCGCCGGATATCCTTGGTTCGCAGATTGGGGGCGAGACACGTTCATCTCATTGCCTGGCCTCTTTCTTGTGACCGGACAGTACAAGGTCGCCTGGGACATTATTGAATCCTTCGTTCCCTTTGTGTCGGAGGGCATGGTTCCGAATCGCTTCCCTGATCATGGCCACGACCCTGAATACAATGCCATCGATGCGTCCCTCTGGTTTATCTACGCCGTCGATCGCTATCTGGCGTACAGCAAGGATTCGAAACGAGTACGAGCCGTTGTCTGGCCGGCCATCAAACAGATTCTCGATGGCTATCGTCAAGGCACAAGATACAATATAAAAATGGATAGCGATGGACTGATTTCGGGTGGGATGCCGGGGATACAACTGACATGGATGGATGCCAAAATCGGGGATTGGGTCGTCACTCCACGGCATGGAAAGCCGGTAGAGATTCAAGCCTTGTGGATTCGGGCATTGCAAGTTGGCGTTCGTTTGGCCGCACAGTTTGGTGAGCGAGCCTATGCGGCTGATTGCCGGAGAGATAGAACACGAGCCCTCACATCCTTTCGTACACGATTTTGGTACCAGCGTGGACAGTATCTGTACGATACCATTGATGGACCAGAGGGAGACGATCCCTCGATCCGCCCCAATCAAGTGTATGCCATTTCCCTGTGCGATGATTTGCTGAAAAAGGAGCAGGCCATACGGGTGCTTCAGCTCGTCAAGGAGCAGCTCCTTACTCCTGTGGGTCTTCGAACGCTGTCACCGCAAGACAATCGGTATCGGCCACACTATGAAGGAGGACCGAGAGAACGCGATAGTGCGTACCATCAGGGAACTGTTTGGCCGTTTCTGTTGGGAGCTTTTGTGACTGCCTGGCTGAACACGTTCGGGCGCACTTCCAAGATAAAACGTGAAGCGCGGTCATTTCTCAATGGGATAGAAGCGAATCTACAGGAGACGTGTCTGGATCACATATCGGAGATTTTCGACGGGGACCATCCACATACTCCACGCGGCTGTCCTGCGCAGGCCTGGTCGCTGGCAGAACCGCTGCGCGCCATGGTTGAAGATCTTGGATTGCGAACCACACCTGATCCAATCAACTCCGTTCGACAGAAGCGCCCCACTGTTTCATAGGTCGTCGAGCCTAGCAATCCTGGCTACTCTTTCCCTCTCTTGACAGGAAAGAGGACGTATCCGTAGTCTGCAGATAGTGTGGAGCCTCTGATATGTTGATGAAGATTTTATCAAGCCGAAGGTATCGAGTTGTCATTACCGTTATGGCACTGTGTCTTCTCATTAGTCCCGTCTGTTTCTCCGTCACATGGGCGGATGCCTTGCCAAAAGAATCCGTATTGCCCTTGGGACTCGCGAACAAGGCGATACAAGCTGCGTTAGATACCTGTACAAAAGACGGCTACCGCGTGAGTGTCTCGGTGGTAGATCGTGACGGTGTCCTTCGTGCCATGGGACGTGCCGATGGCGCTGGGCCTCATACAGTCGACAGCAGCCGAAAAAAAGCCTATACCGCTGCCAGCCTACGGCGTCCCACGAGTGAGCTTGCCGATCTCATTGCCAACGTTCCCACGCTTCAGGCGCTTCGTGAAATCAATGGTGAGGTGCTGGTGTTGGGTGGCGGGCTTCCTATTGAAATTGGAGGAGAGGTGGTTGGTGGCATCGGGGTTGGTGGAGCGCCAGGCACCCATCTGGATGATGCTTGTGCGCAGGGAGGTCTGGATGCCATCGGGGCAGCTCCCAAGGTGTCTCCAGCCAAGTGAGAGTCCCAGTATGGGTGGTGCTCGGGATCGCCATGTTGCCGGCTGTGATGGGATGTAACAGTAATATTCCCGAAACCGCGTCACTGGAACTCGCGGTGGTCCAGTTGCGATTGGCCATTGTGAGAACGGCCACGGATCCATTTCTCCAGCGATTCACCCTCACTATGAATATCCAGGGACCTGGAGGTTGTCGGTCCTCTACCGAGTTGTTCCCCGACACGGGCTACGCTGGGCGGCGGAACGTCTACATGGCAGCGAAGGGTCGAGTGTATGTTGTCGGACAGTACGACGCTCGCGTCATCGATACCCAAAACTGTCAGACCAGCCTTGCGGAATTTCGCCATCTTGATCGAGACGTGATCTTTCTTGGGAGCTTCGATCAGAACCAGGAAAAACAGTGGACCTATGTGTCCGCGCTTCAACGACCGGAATTGCCGTTCGACAAACGATAAGGATGGCGAGTGTCAGTGAAGGGTTTCTGCCCGTGTGTACCACGATGCTGTTCAGTCTCTCTCTCTTGAGGATCATGATCTAACTGTGAGCGATCGCACCACATGCAGCAATCGATCATTGGCTATCATCAAGACGAGTATGGTGACTGGGTTGCCGATCTGACCTGTGGTCATGGACAGCATGTTCGACATCACCCACCGTTTTTCAACCGCCCCTGGGTCCTGACCGCTCATGGACGTGACCAGCATCTCGGCACGCTGCTGAACTGTAAGAAATGCGAAGAGCCCCCTGTGGCGGCTTCACCCACGCCATCATAAGCTGCACAAAGCCCACGCCCATCTCAGCGTCGATTCCAACCTTTTCCTGACCATCTCCAATCTATGCAACCATTCATTTTCTTGGTGGATGGCAGCCTTGGTGGTACTGTAGACATGGGCAGTTTCCTCGATGGTACGTCGAGAGAAATGGAGGATATGAGAATGGTCACTGCGACACACACGTCGATGTCGACGGGCGATCCTCGATCTAGATTCTTCGTGCATCGAATCCAAAAGGGGTACGCCGCGTGGATCGGATTGTTGCTGTTTCTGTATTCGGCATTGTTTTTTACGATGGCCTTCTATGGGGCTCATCTGAAGCCCGTCGTTGCGCTCTATACGAGTGATTCATTGGAGGAACGGCAGGCAGCAGCTGAAGAGATGTTGGCCATAAGCAAGACGGTCTGGGTTGCGGTTCCGGTGCTCTTTTTCGGTTCTGTGATTTTCAGTCTTGTCGTGACGCGACGTGTGGCAGGTCCGCTTTCTCGCCTGGACGAAAGTCTTCAGCAGTGGGCAAAGGGAAACCTTCGTTGGCGCATGCGCTTTCGGCCGAGCGATCGGCTGGATGAGTTGGCTGACCACGCGAACTGTGCGTTGGAAAGTATCGAGCGGTCCTTTGAACAGATTCATCATCAGACACGAGCTTTGCAGGCGGCACTTCAGAAGATTGAGAAGGTTGAGGCTATGGGTGTGAAAGACGCACGGGCGGCTCTGGATGAGATCACCGGAACGTTACAGCAATTTGATTTTCGAGCGGTGGCCAATAGACGCTGAAGGATGTCATGGCGTGTGTAGAAAGGAAAAACGGTGGGTTCACCCTGCTCGAGGTGTTGGTCGTTCTGGCCATGCTGAGCATTCTTGCCGCAGTCGCGATGGTATCGCACAGCCATTTTGTCGAGCATGCCAAAGCGGTGGAGGCCGAGGTGGTCCTCGCGGAGGTTAAGAGATTGGAAATGCTTTACCACGCCAATCATGGGACCTATTCCGGTGATGTGACGGCCATCGGCCTTGCGCTCCTACCCACGCTCAAGTACTACAAGGTCGAGGTCTGGCTGGATGACGGAGGAGGATCATTTCAAGCGGTTGCCATACCGCTCTTTGGAAAACAGACACAGCCGGCTCTGGTGTTGACGCATACAAAGGATGGGACAACGCTCCAGAAGCAAGAGGTCGGAACACTGGCCCGCCAAAGTCAAGTTCAGTCTCTGCCGATCGGGATGTCTTCTAGTTTCGAGGGACAGACGGAGATGAGCACGGGAATACCGAGAAAAGCACAGCAGGAGGACTGTCGAAAAGGCGGTGAAGCAACGGTGGCCGCGGATGGATTGCTCGATATGAATTTCTGCTTGAAATGACTCTGCTGCGATACGCCGGGTAATTACCTCTGGTCTGTCATTCCTAGAATGAGTGCACGGTAGACTCTTCTGAGATTCCCCAGTCATTGCGAGAAAAAGAATACAGGGGGTAGAGGCCTCAACCCCCCACGCTTCCCGCCTTTGCAGAGAGGGTATTGGCGTGCTGTGAGTGAAGCAGGGATGAGAGGGCACGGCCTGTGGCTCATCAACCTATAGCAAGAAGTAGAGCCGTTCAGACATCTTGACAGAGCTGATGAGTTTGTTTGACAACCGTGGCCATACGATTCCTATCAAGCGGAACACTGGTTATCCATGTTAACACAACGTTATCAAGTTGCCGTGCTATTGGCTGTTGTTATGCTGGGTGGATCCTACCTCTTGTTACCATTGGGCGCTTCATATGTCTTAGCCAACCAGCTACGTGCGTATGGGTACAGTCAGGTCATCCTTCAGCTCGGGTATCCCGGCTGGACCCAGATGACCATACCCGTTGTCTCATTCCAACAAGATTTGGGAGAAGAACGGCTCATGATCTCCCTTACTGATGCGGAGATTCAGTATGACATGGGGCTGCTGTTTCAAGGTCGTGCGAATAGGATCCTGCTCAGAGATGTGGCCATCCATGTGCTGACCGTGCATTCGACAGCAGCCACCACTGGAGGGAAACAAGAGGAAGAGACCAGCGATGAAGAATCGTCACCGTGGAGGTTGCTGACGGCAGGCGATCTTCTGCGCACGCTTCCCATTCTTCCCTTTGGTGAGTTGCAGCTTGAGCGCCTGACCGTGTTCCGCGAGCAAGCAACGGGGCCGCTCCGTAAAGTCACGATTGATGGGGAGCTGACTTCGACCGGCAACGAGGTAGGAGGGCATCTCTCATTCCGAGGGAGAGATACCGGCTTCTATAGCCTTGTGGTGGCCGGGAAGTCGGCCAGTACTTGGTCGGCCACGCTGTCCTCGCAGCGGCCACAGGCAGCACCGATTGTTTCCTGGCAGTCCCGATCGCGTCCAACTGGTAGTTCAGACATTCAAGTCGATGGGCAACTTCGAATGGATGTACAGGAGCTGGCTCCGTTCATTGCCCTCCTCGTGCCCATCGGGCCGGAACTGGAGAAGGTGACGGGACAGGTTGCACTTGATTGGGCGGGGGTTGCTGCGACAGAGGCTGCGCTCGGATCCCTCTGGGAAGATGCGCATACCCGTGTAGACGGGCAAGTACGTATCAATGTCACCCTTCCTGCATTGAAAGGCGTGGCGAAGGACATTGCCCTGGCTTATGTGGGAAGGTTTGCAGGCAATGCCACGCAGGCGGAGTGGGCGATGAGCCCCGGTGTTTTCCTTACGGCTACGGTGAATACCCAACCTCGTCTTATTCCGGACGCTGTTCGGTTGATCCTTCCTCATGGGGATCAGCTGGTGCGGATTGAGAACAAGAATGTCGTACGGGGGACGCTCTACTGGAAAGATCGTCCCATCCGTACCGTGGCTCAAGGCCCACTCCAGGTGACCTACGGCAGGCCATCAGGCCCGGTGGTCGCCACATTCGAAACCACCAGGGCTGAAGGACGTGGGAATGAATTGATCTTGGTCGAAGGCGCCTATCAATTGGAAGGAGTGCTCCCCAAAACATTGACCGAACGGCTGTCTGCAAAAGAGGCGGCAGGCAGAGTTCGGGGGACTGTACGGCTAGAACGAGCACATATCGCGGGGGTGTTATTACCGCCGTCTTCGATCACAATAAAACAGATCGGACAAGGTGCGGTCTTCGTCCCTGGAGCTACCGTGAATCTCTCCGAACCCTTGACGGTGGAATGTGACCTGATTCCGAGGCACTGCTCTGCGGGACCACTGACCGCCACGATTCTGGCTCCTACCATCAGAATAGGTGGTCAAACTGTTAGCAGTACTCAGGGGTTGCTCAGCGTCCGGGAGATGGAGACGAGAGGGACGAATTGGACAGCCGGGGGGATGTTGGTGATTGATGAGGTCCGTGTGGGTGCCGGGGAGACGATTCCCGCACCAAGCCATTGGGTGACAAGGTTCTCAGCTGATCACACGAACATTGGGGCGGATCTACAGATCGATCTTCCGGCTTATGAAGGGGTGGTAACCGCCAGGGTTGAGCAATCACTACAGACTCCGTACGGTATGTTGCATGGCACGATCGGTCCGGTGAGGTTTGATGGGGCGGAGCGGCGGCTCAGCAGACTCACGAAGGCTGCTGGACCATCGAGCGATCTTCTTGATGGGACCATCAGTGCCTCAGTTGATGCAACCTGGGGTGAGACGGTTGGGAGCCACTCCAGCAGTGGCACGAGGGTGACCTCAGCATCGGCGCGGTTGGTGGCGGAGAACGTTTCCGGGTACTATCATGACTACGGTATGAGGGGGGTAAGCACGTCCATGGTTCTTCGTGCAGAGGGAACGGATTCCATCAGGATGGTTCAGCCGGCCTCTCTCTTTGTGGCGGCCATCCAGAGTGGGGTGGACGTGAACAACGTCAGGACTTCCTATCAGGCACGGTGGAAATTGACGGATGCATTTCCGGTCGTTGAGGTGAAAGACTTTCAGTGTGAAATGTTCGGAGGGACGATTACCAGTCCTGGTCTTGTGGTAGACTTGGCGTCGCCCTCATCCGCGACAACCTTTTCCTTACGCGATCTTGATCTCGCAAAGATTCTCAGCGTGGAACAACAACAGGGACTGGAGGGAACCGGCACGCTCAATGGGACGCTCCCGGTCACGATTACTTCAAGGGGCATGATGGTGGATGATGGAGTCATTGAGGCGCAGCCTCCAGGCGGAGTGATACGACACCTCTCAACCTCAGAGTCCTCGAAAGTGCTTTCAGATTCGGATCAGTCTCTCCAGTTCGTGGCGCAGGCGCTTAGTAACTTTCACTACAAGGTGATGCGCGTGGGGGTCACGTACGGAGAAACCGGCATGTTAAATTTAAGTGCCCGATTGGAGGGCCGCAATCCAGAGCTTACGCAGACCCCACCCATTCACTTTAATCTCACGGTGCAAGAACACATTCCGACACTCCTGAAGAGTCTCCGGTTGATCGAAGATATTCATGGGATGATTGAGCGTCAATATAGCCGCCCCTGACCATTATGAGGCTGATCATGCTGACGAGACCGATAATGCAGAAATGTGCAGGAACGCTACTCTGGGGTACTGTGGCGTTCATCATGATCGCTTGCACCCCTCGGGTGGAAGTCGCGGCGCCGGAGAAGCCCATTACGATCAATCTCAATGTGAAGATCGATCACGAGATACGACTGAAAGTCGACAAGGACCTGGATGAGGTGTTGTCGAAGGACAGCGGACTGTTCTAGACATCGGAGGGGACAATGACTATGGTACGACGGTTGGCTATTGCAGTGTGCACGACAGTCCTAGGAACCATGATTACCTTTTCAGCGTTTGCCCTGTCGTTAGATGAAGCGAAAGCAAGAGGGTTGGTCGGGGAGAGGCCTAACGGCTATCTAGGGGTAGTGAATCCTTCCAACACTGAAGCCCAATTCGTCATGGCGGACGTGAATGAGAAGCGGCGACAGGCGTATGAGGATATCGCCAAACGGAACCGTACGGATCTTCGCTCGGTTGAGACTTTGGCAGGAGAAAAAGCGATTCAGAACACCAAACCTGGAAACTTTGTCGAGGGTCCAGGCGGCTGGGTCAAGAAATAATGATCAGGCATACCGATCATTGTTCCATGGGAGTGCGGTGTTCGAATATCCACGGACTTCCCAGAACCCCTTCTCGTCTTTATCGGAAAACGTAATCTCTTTCACCCACTTCGCTCCTTTCCAGGCATACCGTTTCGGGACGATGACACGCACCGGCCCACCGTGGTCTCGGGAAAGGGGGCTGCCATTCCAATGACGGGCGAGGAGGACATCATCGTCGTCGCAAGCCTCGAGCGGGAGATTGGTTGTGTAGTCGTCGTACGACTTGAAGAGGACAAACCTGGCCAGCGACAGGGGCTTCACGACGGCGATGATGTGCTTAAAAGTCACACCTTCCCAGTCATTGTCATATCGGCTCCATGACGTGACGCAGTGGAAGTCCGACCGATGGGTGAGTTGGGGTTGAGCCATGAATTGCTCCCACGTCCACGTCAGAGGGATCGTGACAAATCCTCCGATGCTGAGCCGCCATTCACTCAACGGAATTTCTGGTTTAAAGCCGAGGTCCAGCACGGGGAAGTTTTCGACGAGGTGTTGGCCTGGCGGCAATCGCTCATCTCCGGCATAAAACACTTCACGCTCCTCTCCGCCTCGCCGAGCACGAGCCCATTGTTCTTTGGTCTTTATCAGACGGTTTGATTCATCCATGATGGCCTCCTCACGCTAGACTACGGAAATCCTATCCGGCCTGGCAACCGATTTCTTGAAGTTGACTCTGTAAGGTTTCTTAGCATGGTGAGACGAACACCCTATGTCGCCTATTTCATTGACAGTCAGCGGAGGAGGTCCCATGATACGCCGCGAGGCCGCTATGACAACCCCAGCCTTGAATCAGCCTGAATCTGCACATTCCAATTTAGGGAAGATCTCTATCGCAATGGTGGTGGTGCTCGCCCTTGGGGCTTTCTTCTATCTTGATCTTGGGAAATTTCTTTCCTTAACGGCATTGAAGGAAAACCGGGATAGCTTGCTGGCATTCACGGACGCCAATTTCCCCGCTGCCGTGGCGATCTTTATCGGAACCTATATCCTGGTGACAGGCTTGTCACTTCCGGGTGCTGTGATCCTGACCTTAGCCGGTGGATTTGTGTTTGGTGCGGGGTGGGCGACTCTGTTTATCAATCTGGGGGCAACAACAGGGGCAACGCTGGCCTTTCTTACTGCACGATATGTATTGCGTGATGCGGTGGAGCAGAAGTTTGGGGCTCGACTTGGCCCGTTCCAAGAAGGGTTTGCGAAGAATGCGTTCAGCTATCTCTTGACCCTACGGCTGATTCCGCTCTTTCCCTTCTTTGTCGTCAATCTGGTATCCGGACTCACACGCGTCAATGTCGGAACGTACATCCTTGCCACAGCCATCGGCATTATTCCCGGATCGTTTGTGTACGCGTATGCGGGGCGTCAACTTGGGACGATTAATTCACTAAAAGAAATTGCCTCGCCCAATGTCATCGGCGCCTTTGTGCTCTTAGGACTGCTGGCACTGATCCCAGTTGTGTATAAACGGTTTTCTACAAATTCGGTATGAGAAATAAATTCTTGATTGATTATACGCAACCAAGGATACCAGGCTATGATGTCATACCCTTTGTCAGGAATCGTCGATATGAGTGAACACCATCAGCCATTGATTCTTCCGTACGACGAGTCGAATCAACAGCTTGTCAGCAATGTGCATCCCGCCGATTGGGTCAATCCTGAACCGACAGGTCGGTACAACATGGTGGTGGTTGGAGCAGGAACGGCCGGGCTGATTACAGCCGTGGTCGCTGCAAGTCTCGGTGCCAAAGTGGCGCTGATCGAAAAGCATCTGATGGGTGGGGATTGTCTCAATGTGGGGTGTGTGCCCTCAAAAGCTCTGATTCGTGCCGCTAAGGCTTGGGCGGATCTGAAAAATGCGACGGAGTTCGGCCTTCATATTCCCACGGGAGTGAAGTACGACTTCGGGACCGTTATGGCGCGCATGCGGAAACTGCGGGCTCGCATCAGTCAGAACGATTCTGCTCGCCGCTACACAAACCTTGGGGTCGATGTGTACATCGGCAGCGGACGATTTCTGGGTTTTGATACGATCCAGGTGGAGGGTTCAGCCGGTGACCGGGTGCTCACGTTTGCAAGAGCTGCGGTCTGTACGGGGGCCAGGGCGACGATTCCGACTACGCCCGGCTTACAAGGAGTCGACTATCTGACGAATGACAGTGTCTTTGCTCTCACGCAGCTCCCCCAGCGCCTGGGAGTCATTGGGGCAGGGCCGATCGGATGCGAGCTGGCGCAAGCCTTCGCACGGTTTGGAAGCCAAGTCTATTTGATCGAAACGACCCACGGTATTCTGCCCAATGAGGACCGAGACGCCGCGGAGATTGTCGAACACCAGATGCGTCGTGATGGAGTTCAGCTTCTTTGTTGTGGGAAGGATCTGCGGGTAGAAAAGGTCGAAGGAGGAAAACGGCTGACCGTTGAGTCGCATGCTCAACAGCACGCGGTCATTGTCGACGAGATTCTGCTTGGCGTCGGGCGGACCCCGAATGTGGAGCGGATTGGCTTGGAGGCGGCTGGAGTCGACTACGATCGGAATGGAATCGTCGTGAATCGCCGGCTGCAGACGACCAATCCCAAGATTTTTTCAGCCGGTGATGTCTGCTCTCGCTATAAGTTTACTCATGCGGCTGATGCCATGGCGCAGATCGTCATTCAGAACGCCCTCTTTCCACATCCTCTGGGTGTAGGTTATGCCGATGTCGAGTCCTTGAACATGCCCTGGTGTACGTTCACTGAGCCGGAAATTGCTCATGTCGGGATGTACGAAAAAGATGCCAAGGAGAAGCGGGTCGAAGTTGAAACCTATACTTACAAACTCAGCGAAGTAGATCGGGCGATCCTGGATGGGGAAGAGGAAGGGTTTGCTCGGGTGCACATTCGAAAAGGGACCGACAAGATTCTTGGGGCGACCATCGTGGCACGTCATGCGGGGGACTTGATCAGTGAAGTTTCGGTTGTCATGAAGGCAGGAGCCGGGGCCAAAACGATCGCCGGGACCATCCATCCCTATCCCACTCAGGCTGAAGTGAACAAGAAAGTGATCAATCTTTGGCGAAAAGCGCATTTCTCACAGGGAACCAAGAATCTCCTGACCAAGCTATTTGCCTGGATGAGAAGGAGATAATGGATGGAGGCTGGAGGGAAATGCATGATGATCCTCATGGGTGCATGTGTGACCCTATGGGTATTCATGACCCCGGCATGGCTTTGGGCGCAGAATATACCCGTGCTTGAAGTGGGAAAGTTCTCTACAAATCAACCGGGGGCAAATCTGCCGGACGGGTGGAAACCGCTGACTTTCAAGAAGATCCCGAGGCTGACGACCTATGAACTCGTGAAAGACGGGACGCAAGTCGTCGCTAAAGCTGTGAGTGATTCCTCGGCATCTGGATTGACCAGAGAGGTCAGGATCGATCCGAAGGAATTTCCCATCGTCCGATGGCGGTGGAAGGTCGACAATTTGGTCCAGAAAGGTGACGCGACACGCAAGGACGGCGACGACTACCCGGCCAGACTCTATATTACCTTTGAATACGACCCCGACAAGGTGAGTTTTGGGAAGAAACTGAAGTACAAGGCTGGTCAGGCCCTGTTTGGAAACATTCCGATTGGCGCCATCACTTATGTCTGGGAAACAAAGGCCTCAGTTGGTGCGATTCTCGATAATGCCTATACGGATTTTGTGAAAATGGTCGTAGTGGAAAGTGGTCCGAGTCAGATCGGGCTCTGGATTGATGAATCACGAAACATCTATGACGACTACAAAAGGGCCTTTGGAGAAGAGCCTCCGATGATCAATGGTATCGCCATCATGAGCGATACGGACAATACGAAGGAACGAGCCATCGCTTATTACGGTGATATTGTGTTCATGACATCACGTTAAGACCTGTTTCGAAACACCTCTCGATTTCATTCCCATTCTCAGCTTGCCCAACGAGCTCCGCGGAAACACAACGGCAGTTTACTCATAGATTCCCCCCGTTCTTCCGATGTTCTGGCCAATAACTTCCTCCGGGGGTAGAGACCGACATCCCAATCCTCGGTTCCGTGACAAAAATGTGATGCTTTCGCGAGAGCGGTGTGAGATGGCGGCGCTATTGTGGGAGAGTCGATTTCTTGCAATTTATCCATAAACCAAGGAGGATGGGATGATACGCAGATTAATCATGGGTGCGCTGGTAACGGCGATCACTCTTTCCGGGTGGGTGACCGGCTCGGCGTTCGCCGACGATGAGTGGCAATCGCCCATTGTGTATACGATGTCGAATGATCCGGATGCCAATGCCGTCTTGGTTTTCAGACAGCATGGGGACACCCTGGTTCCAGCCGGATCGTTTCTAACAGGTGGCAAGGGGGCAGGCGGCGGTCTGGGCAATCAAGGGGCCCTGACATTCAGCGATGATGGAGATGAGCTCTTGGTGGTGAATCCTGGCAGCAATGATGTTTCGGTGTTTCAGATTCATGGTCGTCATCTCAGGCTGACGGATCGCGTGCCATCGGGGGGGACTCGCCCCATCAGCCTTGCCACGCATAATGATTACGTCTATGTGTTGAACGCGGGAGGGGCCGGCAATATCGCAGGGTTTGAACTGACGCATCAGGATAAGTTGAAGCCGATCGCCGGCTCCGTTCGGCCGCTCAGCGGGGCGAACACCGCTCCGGCGCAAATCTCCTTCAATCCGTCCGGCGATACGCTGGTCGTCACGGAAAAGGCGACCCAGATCATCGATACCTATGCGGTCGACGAGGATGGTGTAGTGTCCGGTCCTGTGGCGCAGCCGTCCAGTGGGGCCACCCCGTTTGGCTTTTCCTTTACTCGGCGTGGGGTGTTAGTGGTCAGTGAAGCGTTTGGCGGCACGCCGAATGCCTCAGCGGTATCTTCCTATACACTTCGTGACGGGACCTTGAACGTCCGGAGTGGGTCGGTGCCCACCTCCCAAACGGCTGCCTGCTGGATTGTCGTCACGAAGAACGACAAATTTGCCTATGCCAGCAATACCGGTAGTAGCAATATCTCGAGTTATCGAGTCGGCCGGAGCGGACGGTTGGTGTTGCAGGAATCTGTGGCAACCCCCACCGGTGCCGGTCCTATTGATATGGCCTTGAATCGGAACAGTCGGTTTCTGTATGTGCTCAATGGAGGGGCCCGTTCGATCGAGGTCTTCCAGGTCAATCGGGCCAATGGGCGCTTGACCCCAGGGACCGGTGTCTCCGGTCTCCCCAATGGCGCGAATGGCCTTCTGGCGCGGTAATTGTCTGCTGTGTCCGATTCCTGGTCTCAGGACGACTCAGAAGCCTCGCGTCGGCGGGGCTTCTGAGTGTGTGAGAACGGCCAAGCCCCGGGGAGTACTGAATAGCTGGCAGCGGCGTGGGTCGGGTCATTGTCTGTTGATGGGCGGTGGACAGGACGGAGAGCAGATGGCACCTCGCACGATTCTTGTCGTTGAAGATGATCCTGACATCGCCCAGCTCGTGCATCTCCATCTGCGCGATACGGGATATGACGTAGATGTCGCGCAGGATGGTCCGGCAGGTCTTCAGCAGGCCCTTGTAAAATCCTATGACTTGATCATTCTCGATCTGATGCTGCCTGGAATGGATGGATTGGAGTTGTGCCGGAAACTGCGCGCTTCGTCGAAGTATAGCCTGGTCCTGATGGTGACGGCCAAGTCGACGGAGCTGGATCGGGTGCTGGGTTTGGAAGTCGGGGCGGACGACTACCTCACCAAGCCGTTCAGCATTTTGGAGCTCCTGGCACGAGTGAAAGCCTTGTTTCGGCGTATGGAGGCCCTTCGCGCACAGGCTCCTCTCGGGAAGTCTCTGACCATTCGCGTGGGCGATCTCGTGATCGAGGTCGATAAACGAAAGGTCCAGCTGCGCGGTCGACCGATCGAGTTGACGGCTAAAGAGTTTGACCTCTTGCTCCAATTCGCCCAGCACCCTGGCCAGGTCTATACGCGTGCGAAGCTTTTGGATGATGTGTGGGGATACTCGCATGAGGGGTATGAACATACCGTGAACTCTCATATCAATCGGTTGCGGGCTAAAATCGAAGATGACAGCAGCCGGCCCCGGTATATTTTGACCGTGTGGGGGGTCGGCTATAGCTTTTCTGAGGAATGGTCAGAACGGTAGCGTCATGTTCCACACGCTGTACGGAAAGCTGGCGGCCGTGCTCTTCGGGCTTTTTTGTGTGATCGGCGCCGTGGCTGTTGTGCTCACGTTGTATAGCACGCGCTTGTACTTTCAAGAGGTGAGCCAAAAGCTGAATCGCACGCTCGCCGAACGGATGGTGTCAGAACAGGTACTGATGCAGGAGGGACGCGTCAATGATGCGGCGCTGAAGGACATCTTTCACCAGCTCATGGTGATCAATCCCAGCATTGAACTGTACCTGCTTGATCCTCAGGGCACCATTCTGACCTTTTCGGCTTCCCCAGGGAAGGTCAAGCGGCAGCGCATCTCGCTTGACCCACTCAATCGCTTCTTGTCTGGCGGCGAGGACTTCCCGATCCTAGGAGATGACCCGCGTGATCTCACGAGCAAAAAAGTATTTTCGGTCTATCCGATTGAAACGTTGGGAGGGGCCATCGAAGGTTATCTGTACATTATTCTGGGCGGTGAGGAGTTTGATTCAGTCATGCAGATGCTGGAGCAGAGTCATATCCTCCGATTAAGTGTATGGACCGTCGGAGCCATCCTCGTCCTGACTCTCCTGGCCGGACTGCTCTGTTTAAAACTCTTGACGAGAAGACTCCACTCCCTGACCTCCGCGATGGAGGCCTTTCGGCGAGCTGAATTGGTTGCACAGCCGGGCATCTCGTCTTCGGCCGATGCCCAGGCTTCCGTCGCTAGTCGAGGAGATGACATCGATCAGCTTGAGGCGACCTTTTCGCACATGACGTGGCTCATCCGTCAACAAGTCCGTCAGTTGAAGGCAACCGATCAATTGCGGCGGGAACTGGTCGCCAATGTTTCACACGATCTCCGTACCCCTGTCACCAGTCTCCAGGGATACCTTGAGACCTTGGTGCTGAAGGAGGGGATGCTCTCGCCTGAGGAGCGCCAACGATATCTGGGCATTGCCGTCTCGCAAAGTAAACGATTAGGTGAACTTATTGAGGAACTATTTGAACTTGCCAAGCTGAACTCGCGGGAGATGAAGCCTCGTTGCGAGTCATTTGCTCTTGGCGAACTGGTGCAGGATGTAATCCAAAAGTTTCGGGTCACGGTCGAGGCTAAGCAGGTGACGGTTCAGGCAAAATGGGGAGAAGATCTCCCCCTGGTATGGGCCGATATTGCTCTGATCGAACGGGTTCTTGACAATCTGATTGAGAACGGACTCAAGCACACGCCTCCACAAGGTCGCGTCACGGTGATCCTGACCCCTAAGGGTGAGACTGTTCAGATACAAGTTTCGGATACCGGCTGCGGAATTACACCGAATGACCTTCCGCATATCTTTGACCGGTACTATCAAGGCAGGAACCAGCATCAAACAGGTGATACCGGAGCAGGGCTCGGCCTTGCGATTACGAAGCGAATTCTGGAGCTGCATGGAAGCGCCATTGAAGTGCAGAGTGTTGTCGGTCAAAGGACGACCTTCTCTTTTCACCTGGCCGTGGCTCATCCCCGTTGCGTGCCGCTGACTGCTTCAGCAATGGAATACCTGCCCCACAGATAAACCATCGGTTTCGTGCCCCAAGTCCTCAGCCAACTCCAGCCCATGTCCTTCACGCAGTGGAACCCTGTGTGTTGCGGGTCATGGTGTGATCGTTGGAACCTGTCATCGAAATGCGATCACGTTGTGATGAAAATGTCATACATTCGTGAAGGTTTGTCGATCATTTTCCGTGAAGATCTCGGACCTGGGAAGAGTCACGGGGCGCGGGGCTGTGAAGCGGTTGGGATGCTCAAGAATACCCGGTGTTTGCTCCCAAGTATTGAAAACGACCGTTGACTGGAGAATGAGCATGAAGACAAGCGTGGCGAGGCGTACAAGCAGAGGTCTTCCTCCTCTAGCCGTGGGCAACGGCCCCGATGGGATGAGTGAGGAGAATCGACTTCTGTCCCAACTGCGGGCAAGAAAGGAAGAGGCATTTGAAACCGTCGTGATCCACTATCAGGAAACATTCATTCGAATGGCTATGCGCTACGTCGCCAATCGGGCAACGGCTGAGGATATCGTGCAGGAGACTTGGATTGCGGTGATGAATGGGCTGAATCGGTTTGAAGGGCGGTCGTCCCTCCGTGCGTGGATTGGTGCGATTGTTATCCACAAAGCGAAGGATCGAGGTGTCCGAGACAAACGGCAGAAAGTCTTTTCAGCTTATGAATCGGAAACCGTTCACTGGAACGGAGAACCAGTTCTCTCTCGATTCAGGCTACGGCGGGTGGGGACATGGCCGGCAGCATACTCCCGGCAGCTGTGGGATGAACGGACGCCGGAGATATTGCTGGCATCAAGGCAAGCCACGGCCTGTCTGTGGCATGCGATCGAGACCTTGCCTACACCCCAGAAGGACGTTCTGATGCTACGCGATGTGGACGGCGTACACACTCAAGAGGTCTGTGAGCAACTGAAGATTTCCAAAACGAATCTCTACGTGCGCTTACACCGCGCTCGTGAACAAGTGAAAACGGCGGTCACGGCCGTACTGGGATGAACCGGGAGGCATACCGCTCTCGACGAGAGCATCGCGTGGTCGTTCAGAGGATATCGATGAAGTGTCGCGCCGATGGACAAGGGGTCTACGCAGTGTGATGTAGATGTTCGCATAACCTATCAATTTTGGGCATGGTGTGAGATGAGGGGCCGTGGGCTCACTGTCGATGGGACTGCTATCTGTAAGGAAATGAGCCGATGAATGACAGAGAGAGGTGGATGATCGAGCCTCCCTCGATCGAGACGGGCTTGACGCGGTGATTATTGGATGGAGTTGGCGAAGCCGTCTCTGGTGATTTCAGCGCGCACTCGGTCGCCGACTTTCTTCTGGCCGCGGAGGTGTTTGGTATCCCGACTGACGTAGAGGCGAATCTGGTTCCCATCGTAATCTTCGACCGTATAGACGTCACCCTTGATGCGTGTGACGGTCCCCCCAATGGTCTTCCACGCCGGACCGGGCCGAGGAGTCGACTGACTGGGACGTGAGAGGGTATAGGCATTCGTCACGGAGTCATCTGGTTCTGAGGTAGTCGATCCAGAAGGTGGAGTCACCGCGTGCTTCTTGTCTTGCGGGCCTGCGACGGTGACGGATGGGGACATCATCGAAAGTATGAGCAGACCCCATAGGAGAGCAGAAAGAATTCTTTTGTGAACTGTGCGCATCAGATGCCTCCTCGTCGACAGCGTGGATAGATAGGGTCATTGTGCAACAACGGACATACATGTCGAGAGAAAATTGAAATCGCTGTGCAGGATCACTTCCTCATGCTGATACAGATTGAACGATCACAATCGAGCACGGTGGCGCGAGGCGGGGGCCCGGTGTCGGAGCAACCGAGACGACCGAGCTTCGCTCGATCGCTTTGGGGCGGGTTGCGGAATCTCGCCTTGCGTCGCCCGCTGTTGGCCGTGTTTCAGGTGAATCTGCGCTGTAATTCTTCTTGCGGGTATTGCAACCTACCGTTGAATGTCGGTTGCTATGAAATGTCGCGTGAGGAAATCAGAGAGGTCTTTGCCAAGCTTTATCACGACGGACTGCGGGTGGTATTTGTGCAAGGTGGGGAGCCTCTGCTCCGTCGAGACCTCACTGCGATCCTACACGATTTGCACGATATGGGGTTTCATCTGACCGTGATTACGAATGGCACTAAATTGACCGCCCCGCTCGTGCAACAATTCGACGACCTCGGGAGTTCCCTTTCGATCAGTCTGGATACGTTGGATCCCGCGACCTATGAACGGATTCGTGGCGCAGATCAGCTCGATGCCGTTCTCGCTGGCCTTGATCATCTTCAACACTATCGCCATCCGAAGTTCCTGACCTGCATCGTCAGTGAGGCGAATCGCGAGGAAGCGGCGGAGGTGGTGGCGTTCGCGCGGCAGCGTGGATTTCTGCCGGTCGTTGGTGCGTACCATTGGGACGTGGGACTGTACGGCAAGCTGGATGCGACCTTGATGTATGACCGTCAACAGGCCCGAGCGGTGTTTGAACAGTTGCTCCAACAAGACCTGCTCCCTCCAGGCTATTTGCGGCAGTATGCAACGGACAATGTCACATGGCTTGGTGGAGGGACACTCGCGTCGTGTGACGCGGGAGGGTACAGCATCGCGATCGATGCCTCGGGTAATGTCTCGCCCTGCCTCTCGCTTCCTCCCGTGGGTAATCTGCGCGAGTCGTCGCTCAGTGACATCATCTCGAGGTTCGACCGACAGTCTATTCAGTTCTGCTCCGATCACTCGTCGTGTAATCGATTGGACGGGCGGGTGATCGGGTCGGTGCTCAGGCACCCGATCGCGGCATGGCAGACACCGGTGTCATGGTGATACAGAGGGGACAGTTCCGAATATGGATGGCGGTCGGGGCGGCGGTGATGCTCACGGCCTGTTCCACTGTCCCGACATCATTTAATCCCAAGGAACCGCTTCGTCCAGATGAATTCTCGCATCGACTGCTCGGGCAGGTATTTTCGGCGCATGTCAAAGACGGCCTTGTCGATTACCCTGCCGTTCAAATGGATGATCGTGTTCCGGCCTATCTTGCTCAGTTGGATAGAATGGATCCCAATGTACTGGTCACAGGTCAAGAGCGGCTGGCGTTCTGGATCAATGCCTACAATGCCTTTGCCGTCAAGGGCATTCTCGATCACTATTCGCCGGTCAGCTATGTCGGGCGCTATCGCTATTTCATCGGGCGGAACTATCGAGTCGGAGGCAGCACGATCAATCTCTACGACCTGGAACGGCACGTGTTGATCAAACAGTTTCAGGAACCGTTGATCCATTTTGCCATTGTGTGCGCGTCCACATCCTGTCCCAAGCTCCAGCCGTGGTCCTATGAGCCGGATCAGCTCAATATGCAGCTGGATCGTGTGGCCAGGGAGTTTATCAATGATCCCACCCGTAATCGGTTTGACCGCAAGGAAAAAGTTGCATCGCTTTCGATGATCTTTAAATGGTTCGAGGATGATTTCACCAAGTCGGCTGGTTCGGTTGTATCCTACATCACTCGCTATGTGAACGACCCTGAACTGGTTCAGGATTTGATGCAATCGGACTATCGCATCGAGTATCTCGAGTACGATTGGACCTTGAATGGGACCCCACCAAAGGAGGCTGCGGATGCTGGTTCGTCCTGATGAGAAGGTGCCGATCGCCCGGCTCCTGACATTTTTAGAACATGGGGAGCGTATGGCCCACGACTGTGCCAAGGCTCAAACGGCGTTAGCGGCGGAAGCGGGGATGCGGCGCTTTCTCGTCAGTCAGGCTAAACAAGAAGCGATGCATGCACGAGTCTTTCAGGGAGCTATTGTCTGGCTGGCCCCCAAGCATTTCGGAGACGCGCCGTTTCTTCCTGCCCTGGAAGAATATCAAACAATTCTGGTCGATGCGCTGGCACGACGAGATCTCACAGAGACGTTCCTAGCCGAGCAAGTGGTCCTGGAGGGCTTGGGTGAGGCTATCTTGACTCGAATTGAGCAAGGATTGGCAAAGCGCGCGGCTCCGTTCGGACGGCTCCGTCTGGTCCTGCTGTACCAGGAGGAAGCGCACCATGGATTCGGTCGCCGTCAGCTTGAGCGAGCCATCGAACGTGGCGAGACCGATGTGACGGATCTCAACCGACGGGCGCAACGATATCTTGCCTTGACCGATGCCATGGTCTTCACGCTCTGTGACCTCTTTGAGAGCATCGATGAGGATGCTTCAGCTTGGGCGCAGGATGTTCGGACATTCTTGCCGGACTGGTGTGTGATGAGCAGCCGGCTGTCAGCAGCCAGTCACCAGCCCTGTAGCACCGGATGTTTGGTGAGCTGATCGATGATTTCTATCATTATCCCAACCTACAATGAAGAAAAAGCCTTGCCGAAGACGCTTCAGGCGTTACTCTCACAGCCGGGTGAATTCGAGACGATCCTAGTCGACGGAGGCAGCACCGATCGAACCCGTGCTGTAGTCGCGGATCATATTTCCCTTACTCAACACTCAGTCCTCAGCACTGTTCAACTCATCACTGCCCCCAAGGGGCGCGCTTCTCAAATGAACGCCGGGGCCAAGGAGGCGAAGGGTGAATGGCTGCTCTTTCTGCATGCGGATACGATCCTGCCGGACGGCGCGATTCAACGATTGAATGACATGGAGACGGATCAATCGATTCAGGCCGGCGGGTTTATGCACCAATTCTCGGGTGATGATTGGCGGCTGAAGTGCATTTCGTTCTTGGATAATTTTCGCTGCACCCGCAGCCGTATTATCTATGGTGATCAGGCGCTCTTCGTCCGGCGAACGCTGTTTGAACAGCTCGGCGGGTTTCCCAATCAACCGATCCTGGAAGATGTGGCTTTTTGCGAGCGACTCATCAAAGTGGCAAACCCGCTTCTGCTCTATCCACCGGTGATCACCGATGCCAGAAAGTTCATCAAGATGGGCATCTGGCGCAGCTTCATCCGCGTGCTGCTCATCATCTTGCACGTTGAATTTCGTCTACCAACTCTGCCACGGGTATTCTTTCAGGACGTCCGCTAAAGACTTCTCAACAATAAGATGTTTGAGCTTGGAGCCTGACCGCCTTCGGGGAACGGTATGCCCGGAGTTTTGTCAAGACGGGAGGAAGAGTTTCATGAGTCTCGGACCTCGTTAACGATTCTTGCAACCGCATCAGTTTCTCTTCCGTCATCGACTCTCCGTTCACCCAGACGTCTCACTCTCGATACCGAACCAACCACTGGTCATCGGTGAACAAGTTGATCAACTGGCCTCGTCTTTGACGGTTTCCAATCTTCCGAACGTGTGTGTAGCTTCAACGCGAATAGGCTAGTCTTGAGAGGCAAATGATGATGGACTATGGGGAGACTCACCGATTTGCAGAACTTGCTGGAGACTGAAATACAGTCGGTCTGTTTCTGATCATTAATGAAGCCCGGTGAGTTAGATCTCAAAAATTAGTCATTGACGTCGTACGAAAAACAAGAATCCAGAATGCTTTCTCGGAGAAGGAAGTCTCTCATCTGAATCATTTTAGATACTGAATCTTTTTGAATACAGACTGTGGATTTTGATGCCTGCCCTGCAGATTCTTTGATGCGACCATTGTTGTTGATAGCGAAAGTCTGGGAATTTTATTGGTTCAGAGCGAGCTACAGTCTTGACTGAAGACTGGCAAGTAATTTGCTTGAGAGATGCGAAAGTTGCCGCCTCGTAAGTTGAGTTGCACGAGTAATCATGGTGCCGACGTATCAAATTGTGTCACTAAGATGCCTGCTTCTCATCTTGAACCTCGCCACATCACGTAAGGCATCTCGGGGAGGGCGAGGGGTTTGTTCGCAGCATTTTGGGAAGTGGAAAGATAGGGTCGGTCAAGAGGCGGCCGGAGAATGGAGGCAACACACGATTGCATGGTTTTAGATGCACTGTGGGTCTGGTGAGGGGGCAGTCGAGGCGTGTACGAGCATTTTCTCTCGTGACAAGTTTTGAATCACACTAGGGAGATGGATCATGATGCAAGGTTTACCGGGTCATTCTGCGAAAGTTGTGAAAGGGCGCAGTTGGAGGGCATGTCTCGTCGTTATCTTCGGGCTCATGCTGTTTATGCCCGGCAAGGAATCGGCGCAGGCCACGACGGGGGGCAATCCCTATGAAGTGCCGGAGGTCGTTGACGTCAATCCTGCTGGCAATATTGTCGAGACCTATCTGGTAGCCGATGAGGCCACGGTCAATATCGGCAATGGTGTAACGGTGACGAATGCACTCGTGTTTAAGAGCTGTCCCAATTTTGATGTCTGTGAGGGAGTGGTCGGGACCATACCGGGGCCGGAGTTTCGGCTCAGGGTGGGAGACACGGTCATTGTCCATTTCCAGAACAAGCTCAATAAAGAGGTTACGGGAATCCACTGGCATGGCGTCGAGCTGAACAATGCCAGTGACGGCACGCCACTGACACAAGAGCAACTGAAGCCAGGGCACAAGTTTGATTACAAGTTCACAGTGACGCGACCGGGGATTTTCTGGTACCACCCCCATCACCACTCATCGACCAACCAAGTGTTCCAAGGGCTCTATGGGTCGTTGATTGTGACGGAAACCCTTGACACAAACCTCCAGGGGACTGTGCTCCCATCTGCAGCACAAACCAAGACGATAGTGCTCAGCGACATCACGGTCTGCAAAGCGCCTGGGACCAACGATACAGCGACCTATGATACCTCCGCATTACCGCATGTCAGTGGCTCGTGGGCGGGGACCTGGGCTGGGAAGACTCCAAAGGTTCTTTGCCAGGAGTTTCCGGTTGACGAAGAAGGGAATCTTGGATCGGTATTCAAGGCTGGAGAGGTGCCAAACATTATGACAGGGCCCCCGGTCGGCGAAGGACAGACAGTGCTCACCAACGGTGTCAATGTTGGTGCGAGGGCTGGAACTCCTGAAAATCCAGGCGTGCTTGCAACTGGCGCACAGACGCTTGCCGTGACGGCAGGTCAGGGACTTCGGCTGCAGGTGATCAATTCCTCGGCGACCCGCTACATGCGCCTCCATTTGACTGACGGGAGTGGGAATCAAATTAACCTTGTTCGGATCGGTGGACAGGGTGGACTGATCGATCAGGCTCGTCTTGAGGGGGATACTGATGGTCCTGGGTTTAAATTCAACTATAAACAGGGCCAGATCTTGATCCCGCCTGGAAGTCGTGAAGATGTGGTGGCGGCAATTCCGAGTGGATTGCCAGTTGACCAGGTTCTGACTCTCTGGACGGAGGACTTTCAACGAGCCGGCGGACTCAACAGTTTTGCGTGGATTCCGACTGTTCCCGCGATGCATTTGAAGGTTACAGGCCAAGGTGGGACGACGTATGCGATTGCGAACGGTACGCAGTTGCGTCCGCCTACGGATCTGGTCAAGGAGCTTCTACCTCTACAAGGGAGTCTCCTCGCACAAGGAATGGGTTCTCCCATTACATTCACGAATTCTGGAGGTCAGCTCGGAGTCAACGGTATTGTGGGAGACCATGACCACAGCACTAGCCCGGCTTCAGCTCGGTTTGCACAGATTGGGGATACGTTGGAGCTTACGGTCACCAATGAGACGGGTGCGCACCATCCGTTCCATTTGCATGGATTTTCCATTCAGCCGGTCAGCCTGAGCAAGCCAGGAGCCTTGCCCTATACCTATGGGTATCATGAGTTTGTGGACGAGATTGATATCCCTTCAAAACACACGTTAACGTTCCTGGTCCGCTTGGATGACCGTCCCAATTTCTATGATGTCAAGGGGAAAGTGTTGGCAACTGCAGCGCCCAATGGAGGAGGTCTGGGGCGATGGCTCTTCCATTGTCACATCCTCTTTCATGCCACGTTAGGCATGATTTCGGAGCTTGATGTCGTTGCTGCTCCTCCTACTAACTAATACAGTGAGCATCCCTCGCCCTTCCTGGCGGGGGATGCGACAACCGAAACGCTTGTATTGACGAGAATGAAATCGAAAAGGAATGTACTATGAAAAAGCGACGCCTCTTAGTGGCCTTACTCAGTATGTTGGTAGGATGGGGCACGGTAGGCATGGCTCAAGCCGCTGAACCGACCGTGTCGTTTCTAGCCGGAGACCAACCAGGCAACTGGTTCGAATGTGCGAACACAGGCGCCCCCTCGGCTTCTGGACTCGGATGTGTTCCTGAAGCAGCGTCACTGGGTACGGTCGGACAGAAATCTCTGGCGGTCATTAACCCTGGAGAAACGGTTGGGTTTCCCTCCGGCGGTGGAAGGACTAGAACAGTCCACACGGCAACGAGTTTAATCTATCCTTTTCAGGCCCCTGGCATGCCGTTCATCAAAGACGTGAATTTTAACGATCCGAAGCCGATAGAGGATCAGACCGTGACGCTGACGAAGCCGGGGCTGTACGTCTTTGCCTGCAGTGTCCATCCCTACATGTTTGCTGCGGTGATTGTGAATGATGACGTGAACACACCGGGACCGCTTCCATTGGACCTTGGGGACTATATTACAATTGCAAATGGCGAATTTTTTCCACCGTTGAAGCAGGTTCCGACCAGCAGCGATTTAGCCACGCGGTTGCTCAGAACGTTCTTTATCGCGACAAATCCTAGCAATTGGCAGAACTATGCCACCGGCTCTTGGACGCCGATCTATCCGAATGTGCCAGTCTATACGAATCTTAGGGATAACAACGGAAACCTCATATCTCTCAATCTGGCGGCTGTATTGCGTGACCGCTACCAGGATGGTAACGCTACGGTCCCGTTGAATCCCCTCGCTAATCCAGCCACTCCAGGTGTGGGCCAAGTGTGGGTGGATACGCAGTTTGAGAAAGTCTTTGATAAGAATAAGCCCGGCACCGCCACCGCGGTGAATGCGGAGACCTGGAAAGTGGAGCGAAAGGTCGCGCTCCCGCAGATCAATATGAACAATCCTCATAATATGTGGACGAATCGCGATCAGAGCCTGATCTACCAGACCCAGTGGTTTGACAACAGACTGGCTGTCTTTGATCGGAAGAGCGGCGCCATGATCCGAGATCTCGTGGTCGGCGATGCCCCAGCCCATGTCATGACCAGGGCGAAAGCTGATGACCCACTCCATGCTGATGAACTCCATGTCACCAGTAACGGTGAGGCACGCCCGGACTCGATCGTGGTGGTTGCTCCCTTGGGAACGTCCGTGACGGGACGCATTAGCATCGGCGATGGTCAGGGAAATCCTCATGCCCATTGGATGAGCGGTGACGGCAATAAGATGGTGACCCCGAATGTACTGACTGGGAAGACCAGTCGAGTCGATTTCTCTAATAACAATCTGGCATCGGTTCTGCCGGCCAGCAGTCCCTTGACCCATCCCATTGCCACCGGGATGATGCCGAATGCGAGCAAGTATTACGTCGCCAATTTTCTCGATAGCAAAATATCGGTCTATACCGTGAATCCTCATGCATTTAAGGGAGAGATTGATCTGATCGCCAACTATAATGCCGGATCCGGAGCGGTAGTGCCGGATCCGATCACAGGCGTGATATTTGTCGGCGCCTTACCGATCCAGACGCCCGTCAGTCCTAGCGGAACCAATATGGTGACGGCCAATACCTTGACCGGCACCATTACGGTGGTTGATACGAGACCAACGGTGAATGGTCAGCCAAATCAGAATGAAGACAAGGTTGTGAAGATGTTGGGATGTGATCCAGGGTGTCATGGAGTGCAATACGGCGCCAAGAAGGGCGGTGGCTATTACGCCTATGTCTCCAGCAAATTCTCCAATCGGATGCTCGTTGTGGATCCAGATCCCAATAACGACGGCAACCCTACCGATGCCACAGTGGTTGGGACAATTTTGCTGACGGCAACTAGCAAGACAGCCAAAGATGGCACCATCTCAGAGTATGCCGGGATGGGGGGACAAGGTGTCCTCGCAATTCCAAACGTCTATAACGGCTGGGTTCAGGAATGGGTGATGAACTGCAAGACCAAAGACTGTAAAGCCTGGAAAAGTCAGCTGACTGACAAGCAGGAGAATCCTGGACCGTTGCAGTAGATCCGCAATCAGTCCCGCCTGGGTATTGCCCAGGCGGGACATCCTCACCACAAAGTTTTGACCTCCTGCATACTCTTCTTTGGGCTCTGAAATTGGTGTCAGATGCAGTGCTGTCAGCGATCCCTGTAATTGGGACTGGTAACGCGATTGCTTGGCTGGTCTCTATGGAAGGAAGGATGTGGTGGATTTACTAATTCTTCCTCAAAGAGGAGGGGGGTGCTACAGCATCGGTTGACCTAAGAGCCTGTTCATGATCTTTTGAGGAATTTCTGGTATGCCAGGTCCTTTTGAGAAGGGACCGTGTATGCGCCAGACGTATCCCAGTGATATCAGTCGCGAGACATTCGAGAACGTCCTCCCCATTTTGGAGCGGGCACGGAAGAAAACACGCCCACGTGAAGTGGATTTATACGAAGTCTTCTGCGGCGTGACCTATGTGCTCAAAAGCGGCTGCCAGTGGCGGATGCTGCCGAAGGACTACCCCAAATGGCGTACCTGCCACAGCTATTTCCAGCAATGGAGTGAACCGCAAGAAAACGGTCTCAGCCTCCTTGGGCAGGCCTTAAAAAAATGTGGTTGGCGCAGTGAGACAACGCAATGGTCGGACCGAGAAAACCCGCTTTATCATCGTTGACGCCCAGAGCGTCAAGAATACGGACACCGCCGAAGAGAAAGGCTACGATGGTGGCAAGCTGGTGTCGGGCATCAAGCGCCATATCGCGGTGGATACGCAAGGTCTCCCCCATGCGATTCACACCACGACCGCCAATGTCACGGATCGGGCGGGCGCACTCGCCGCATTTCGTCTGCATCACACCAGCCTCTCCGACGTCAACAATGTGTTAACGGATGCGAGCTATACAGGCAAGAAGTTTGCTGATGGCGTGCAGGACATCCTGGGTTGTCCCGTTGAAATCGCGAAACGCACAGAGCTCCATACGTTTGCCGTCATTCCCAAACGCTGGGTCGTGGAACGTTCATTCGCCTGGCTCGACAAATGCCGCAGGCTCTGGAAAAACTGCGAACGCAAACTCCGAACCAGCCTCAATATGGTCGTGTTCGCCTTCCTCGTCTTACTCCTCAAAAGATTATGAACAGGCTCTAAGAAGCCTGCTGTTCGGTCAAGGCCTGACCGCAATCGGAGCACGACGTGCCCGGAATTTGGCCAGGATGGGAGCTAGGATTTCATGCGCTTCAGGCGAGATGAGCGACTCTTGCAACTTCATCAGTTTCTCTTCCGTCATCGACTCTAAGCTTACCAAGGCTTCTCCCGCCCGATAGCGGACCCACCACTGCTCATCGTTAAACAAGTCGATCAACCGTTCCTCATCCTCGACGGTTCCCAACTTTCCCAGCGCCGTTGCAGCCTGCACTCGGACATACCAGGCCTCGTGAGTCAGATGATGGCGGACCAACGGGAGATCAGCTGGATCGCGAAACTCTCCGAACACGAAGAGACTCGCAGCCAGCATGTTGGTGGAGCAGGCCTCATCTCGGAGGAATTGACGAAGGATCGGCAGACCGCGTTGACTATTTGTCACCGGCAGGTAGCGAATCAGTCGGGGGCCGATATCGGGATCTCCCTGAATGGCCGCTTGTGTAAGGACTTCAGATGCTAGGTCCTGTCCTACAGTCTGCAGCATGGAGACAATTTTCAGTGGAGACCAGTCCGCTCGTCGTCCAAGAACGGGTAAGAGCAGCGAGAGTGCAGCCTTCGGATCGATGCGAAGGAGCGCCTGCGTCGCGTTAAATGCCAAGAATGAATTGTGATGAGTCAATAAGGTGCTGATCAGTGTCCAGGCTGATTGGTCCTGTAATCGCCCCAATGTGACGACTCCAAGCATCCGATGACTCAATTGGTGTGAATGCAGCAGCTCTTTTGCCAGATGGGGACTCCCAACTCTCTGGGCGACATGGACCAGCGGTGCGATCATCGCGTCTCCCACGGATTCATAGTACTCGTTCCAGAGATAGAGGAAGACCACATGATCACGACGTGTCAGAGCGGGGAGTGTGTGCAGGGGCTCCCGAACATACCGTTCCAGTAACGGTTTCCAGGTGGTGATGACGCGCTGTCGTCGGTGTTGGGCCGCCAGGCGGTGTCGACGGAACAGAAGAATGGAGGTAAGAAGTAGGACAATAATGCAGCTCAGCACGACCGCACTGAGATACCAGAGGTTGAGCGGAAGGTCGGTATTCACGAAGGCAAGCACGCGCTCCTCTCTCACATCGGTTGCCGTTACCAGTGGTAGATGATGCTGAAACTGGCTCCGCGTCTGGTATACAGCGCTCCTCGGTCTTCATCATATCCGCTGATTTCCAGAGAGACCCGATCGGCCACAGGCAAGACCATTCCCCCTTGGATGGTTCGACTGCTCACGCGTGTCACATCTTGCGTGGCGACGATCCGTTCGCCGGAGGTTCCAAATGAGCCCGACACGAAGACTTGGAGGCGGTTGGTGGGGCGCCAGGTCAGCCGTGACGAAAGCGTGATGGCGCCGGTCTCCGGGACGTAATACAACTTTTCGGTGAGCCAGAAATTAAACGGGAGGAAGACGGTGAATCCCGGACTGAGCAAGTGAATATCATCCGTTTTGTAGGACAGGTAGCGATAACCGAGTGAGGCCTCGAGCCTGGTGAGCAGGGGATGTACAAGACCGAGGCCCTGGGTCACTTCACCCGCAAACGAATACTTGGGCGAAAAGTCTGGATTGATCGTCCCTTGTGCAGCGAGATATCCCCAGGCTCGACGCCACAAGGGGCTGTATCCTTCCGTCGACAACACCGTGTCATGAAAGCCGAATCGGTTGATCGGTTCAACCCGGGCGATCAGGGTTTGTGCGCCGATGGATTTGGAGACCTCGAACAGGACATTTCGTTCATCCTGGATATCGCGCGAATAGGCAAACTGACCGTACCCAATCTTGAGATAGTCACGGAATGGTAACCGAATGGTTGAATCGCGTAGACCAAGTGGGGCCCGCGGTGACGCGTCGAGTGTGGCGGAGATGTCCCGCATACGTGCGGCAACCGTTTCATCACCGGTCAACTGATAGAGACGCGCATACTGATGGGTGGCTTCCCGAGTAGCTCCACTCCAGAACAAGGTATCGGCTAACCCCTGCAAGGCCTCTCGATTCGTACTGTCTTGTTCCAGCACGGCCTGATATTGTTGGATTGCCGGGGCATACTGTTTTTGCCACGACAGCACACGTGCCAGACCAATCTGAACATCGAGATCGGAAGAATGGCGGGTGAGGATGTCGCGGTATAGCGAGGCAGCTTCATCTAACTGTCCGTCTCGTGCCAAAACCCGCGCGAGGTGTCCACGGGTGTCGTCGTCAGCCGGAGAGTCAACCAGAATCTGTCGGTACGCACTCATCGCTTGCCTGTATGCACCACTCCGTTCCCAGTCCTGTGCCTGTGCGAGGCGCTCCGCTCTCTCCTCTGTGGTGAAACCAGGAGCCACGGTCGGCTGCGGATTGTCTAACGGAGGGCTTGCACGTTTGATTGCAGCGATCCGCTCGGCGATCGCCGAATCCTGAGCAATGGCATACGCTCGTTCGTAGTAGGAGAGGGCATCTACGGCACGTTCTTCCCAAAACAGGAGATCTCCCAATCCTTGGAGCGCGTCAACATGCCGAGGGTCTTCCTGTAAGATCGCTTCATAGAGTTGTTGGGCTTCCTTCCGGTCCGTCTGCCATGAGAGTACCCGTGCCAAGGCGGTCCGTACGTCAAGATCTGTCGGATGATGTTGGATAACTTCGCGGTACAGGCTTGTGGCCTCCGCGTGAGACCCCTGCCACGACAATAGTCTGGCGAGTGTGGCTCGAAGGTCGTCATTCTCAGGGTTTTGTCGAAGTAGGGTGCGGTAGATGTCAATAGCAGCAGCGTACTGCTGATCCTGTTCAAGCTGTTTGGCTTGCTCGAGCAACGTGCGTGATGATGACCCATCAGTAGCATGAACCGGTTGATATCCGACCGCACAGAGCATCGAAGCAAGGATCCAGATGATCGGCAGAGGAGGACGATTCGGAGTCGATCGTCTTAAGGCTGGGTTGGTGGTCATATTATCGTGTGAGCGACAGGTAGCCGGGTAGATCATGAATGACGAGTCCTGAAAAGCTTGATTGATGAATCCGAGTGAACAGATGCGTAATCGTGTGCTGTACCTCATGTTCGGCTCGACCTGAAAATGAAATGCGATCGGGTCGAACCGTCGTTTGATGATGAATGCGAAACCACATACGGTCTTGTTCCAGTCGTTCCTGTTGTGTGGGTGGTTCCAATCTTAATATTCGTCGGATCGGATCGAGCACGCCGTCTGCCAAAGCCCCCCGGTGCTCTCGTTTTAAGATGATATGTCGTTCGGGGAGCAGGTTCGTGGTTTCCAAGGCGAGCCAGACCGGCACATGTACCAGTGCCCCGTAGCGGAGAATGTCGTCACTGATCGTCATCAGTTCGTCCACATCGGTTCGATAACTCATGACGGCGACTTCGTTCACCCGGTCCATCACCGAAAACGCGAGAGGCCGTTGCCTGTGAATGGTGGAGGAAAACCAGAAGGGAATCACCACGGAGAGTTTCGCATGATCGTGCAAGGCGGTTGCCACGCGATCAATGGTGTCTAAATAACGATCAAGGATCGTTTCGTCTTCGGGAAAGCCCTCTAATAGGTATGGTTCGATGTCCAACTGCACAGTAGGAAGCTCATGGTTTCCTATCAGCCCCAGCAACCGGTTCAATTTGCCGACCAATGGCACCGCGTGGTCGATCATGTCCGGTGCTCCGTCGAGCGCGAGTAGCTCAATGTCTGCCGCCTCCGTCATCCTGAAGAGTTTGGCATAAGCCGTCCAGATTTGGTCCGCGTCGCGCATATCGGGTAGTTGCAGCAAGATCCGTCGACAGTGCTGCTTTCGACAAGCGGCCACCATGCTCTCAGGATCTCGTATCGCCGAGCGATAGTCCCAATACCAAAATCCGATGACCGGAGTCGGATGAGGTTCAGGCGAGGGTCCTACGAACGCGAGTTCGTCGATAACCATGTCAGTATCAGCTTCGGTTACGAGTCGAACCTGGGCAAGCTGTCGAAGATCGACCTGTTGCGCGAGGGACGCCAGTGGTATCTCGAGTGAGAAGTTTCCAGTAGTCCGTTCGGTGACGGCGTGAGCCTTTTCTGGTTCCGTCAGCGCATCGAGCAATTCGATATGTACAGGGCTTGAGGTTGTCCCACGTACACGGAGCGTGCGAAATGACAACGCGTCTAAATATTTGCCGGCCGCCTGCAGCGACCACATCACTCCGCAAGGAGCAGTTCCCTGGTGATCAATCCGCACGCGGAGCGGAGGGAGCAGACTTCCTCCGGTTGCCTGACAAGCTGCCATGGGGTGCCACACTCCGGCTTGAGGCAACAAGTCTAGTCGGTCACCTGATGGACGATGGGAAGAAAGAACAAATGAATTGGCCGGCTGCCGCCCTCGCACTATAATTTTGGGAATAGGCTGAGAGCCGGCATACACCAATTCGATTTCCTCGACATCGGTGAGCGAACGTTGCCCGGGGATCATCCAGTCTTGGGTAAGGGCCATGGGAGGCCAGAGCCACCCTGAGATGAGGATCACCCAGGCGGCTACCCGTCGGTGCAGCCAACTCGATGGTAAGAATTCAGGGAGCGAGCCGAAATGCATTGCGATTCTGCCTCGAATCACGGATGACGTTTGAATCGATTTACGGTGTATCCCAGGCATTATTTCTACTGTACTTGGTGACCCTGACGGGTGGGTACTTATTGCTCAATGCCATTTCCATTTTCTCGCTACGCCAGTATTTTGAAGAGCGAATGGGGGAGCATTTCCCGCAAGCGTTCACCGGGTATGAGCCGCAAATTAGCATCATTGTGCCAGCATATAACGAAGCCGCTACAATCGCGAGTTCTATTCAATCTTTGTTACAGCTTCGTTACCCTGAATTCGAAATCATCATCGTCAACGACGGCTCGAAGGACGATACCATCCATGTGCTGCGGCAAGCGTTCGAACTGAAGCCCTTTCCTGAGGCGTACGGCCGCGATCTGCCGACCCAGCCGATTCGAGCGACCTATCACTCTTCGATCTACGCCAACGTTCGTGTGATCGACAAGGAAAACGGTGGGAAGGCGGATTCACTGAATGCAGGTATTAACCTGTCGGTCTATCCATTGTTCTGCTGTATCGACGCAGATTCGGTTTTAGCGCAAGACAGTCTGTATCGCGTAGTGCAGCCGTTCTTGCTCGACCACCGCACCGTCGCCTGCGGGGGCACGATCCGTGTCGCCAATGGCTGCTCCGTTGAAGCAGGACGCGTGAAACAGGTGGGTTTGCCGTCGAGCCTGTTGGCGCTCCTCCAAACCGTTGAGTACCTCCGCGCGTTCCTGTCCGGTCGGCAAGGCTGGTCTCCAATGAATGCGATGTTGATCATCTCCGGCGCCTTTGGATTATTTCGAAAGGAGGCGGTACTGAAAGTCGGAGGGTACCGAACGGCCACGATCGGCGAAGATATGGAACTCGTGGTGCGGCTCCATCATTATCATCGGATCAATGATCTCCCCTATCGGATTACCTATGTGCCGGATCCTGTCTGTTGGACTGAAGTACCGGAAGATTATCGCACGCTCAGGAATCAGCGTATCCGATGGCAACGCGGACTCTGCGACAGCCTCGCAGGGCACTTCGAACTCTGTTGCCATCCAAAGGGAGGCACGGTCGGGTGGCTCGCCTTTCCGTTTATGGCGGTGTTTGAGTGGTTTGGACCGGCCTTTGAGATCCTGGGCTATGGGCTGTTGCTCATCGGACTGGGGTTAGGCTTGGTCTCCATACAAGTCTGGCTTGTCTGTGTGGGGGTTGCCATCGGGCTCGGGATCACCCTGTCCCTGAGTGCCTTGCTGATGGAAGAGATGACGTTTCACCTGTACCAACGGCCATCGGATCTTTTCAAGCTCGTTCTGGTGTCGGTCGTGGAGAACTTTGGGTACCGGCAACTCAATTCCTACTGGAAGCTGATTGGGCTGATACGGTGGATTCGAGGCACCAAAGCGGAATGGGGCAATATGATTCGATCAGCCTCGTGGCAATCCCAACAACCTCGTCCTGAAAAGCGTTAACCGCTATGTTGTGTTGTCACGCTCACTGGTAGCACTGCAATTACGTAATTCAGCTATTTGCTGGACTCTGTCAGGACCTCTGCTACGATCCCATCCATCTCGAATATGGATCCGCGGACATGGAGGCTCCTATGACGTTTCTCTCGGTGATTGGTAGGTTTGCTACCCTCTCCGCACTCTTCCTCGGTGCCGTGGCACTCTCTGGTTGCCCAGGGGGCGGAGGGGACTCCTCAGATATCTTGTTGACACAGCAAGCCTATCTCAAGGCGTCAAATACAGGTCCTGGTGACTTGTTTAGCACTACGATAGCTTTCGATGGGGACACATTGGTTGTCGGGGCCCCTTTTGAAGACAGCAGCCTGGTTGGCAATCCAGCCGACAATACCGCCAGCGGTAGTGGTGCAGTCTATGTGTTCACGAAGAGTGGGGGAGTCTGGAGTCAGCAGGCCTATCTGAAGGCCTCCAATATTGGGGCCGGTGATAACTTCGGCACCAGTGTCGCGCTTGATGGGGACACGTTGGTCGTCGGGTCTCCCTTGGAATCCAGCAACGCAACCGGAGTCAATGGTAATCAGGCTGATAACAGTGCCAACGGTAGTGGGGCGGTCTATGTATTCACGAGGAGTGCGGGAGTCTGGAGTCAGCAGGCCTACCTGAAGGCATCGAATGCCGAAGCCGGTGACAACTTCGGCACGAACGTCGCACTTGATGGGGACACGTTGGTCGTCGGGTCTCCTTTTGAATCCAGCAACGCAACCGGAGTGAATGGCAATCAGGCTGACAACAGTGCCAGCGGTAGTGGGGCGGTCTATGTATTCACGAGGAGTGCCGGCGTCTGGAGCCAACAGGTCTACGTGAAGGCCTCCAATACCGAAGCCGGTGACCAATTTGGCAAGAGCGTGGCCCTGAGCAGTGAAACCCTGGTCGTCGGAGCTTCTGGTGAAGACAGCGCTCTGACAGGTGTGACAGCCAACTCGCCCAATGAGGCGGCGACTGGCAACGGGGCAGGTAATAGTGGGGCGGTCTATGTATTCACGAGGAGTGCGGGAGTCTGGAGTCAACAAGCCTACCTGAAAGCATCCAATGCACAAATCGGCGATGACTTTGGTGGCAGCGTGGCTCTAAGTAGCGACACCTTGGTAGTTGGGGCTAGTCTGGAGGACAGCAACGCAACCGGGGTCAATGGCGATCAGTCAAGCAACAGTGCCAGCGGCAGCGGGGCGGCCTATGTGTTCACGAGGAGTGCGGGAGTCTGGAGTCAGCAGGCCTATCTGAAGGCCTCCAATTCAGAGGCTGGTGATAACTTTGGTGCGAGTGTTGCGCTGGACAGTGACACGGTGGTCATCGGAGCGTTTAATGAAGACAGCAATGGAATAGGGGTTAATTTGAATCAAGCCGATAACAGTGCCAGCGGTAGCGGAGCGGCCTATGTGTTCACGAGGAGTGCCGGCGTCTGGACCCCAGAGGTCTATGTGAAGGCATCCAATTCTGAAGCGGGTGATCAGTTTGGCTACCGCGTGGCTGTGAGCGCTGGACAGATAGCCGTAGGGGCAAATGTAGAAGGCAGTGCGCTCACCGGTGTCACTAATGGTTCGCCCAATGAAGCAGCTACTGGTAACGGTGCATCGATCAGCGGCGCAGTGTATCTGTTTGCGCCACAGTAGAGCGTCCTGACATCCCCCGCGCCGGATCAAGGTCGGCGTCGGGGCCCTCTCCTTGTACCCTCGTTTACCTTTCCCTCCCCCCTCCGTCTAACCCATCAGACAAGGTTAGAAGGAGGAGGCTATGCAAGCATTCCATTCACAACTGAGCATCTATCTCGTCTCAGCATCGCTGCTGTTCTTGGACTGTACCTCTGGGACGAGGCAGAGTTGGAGGATGAGTTAGGAGCCTGTAACACAGCGGGCTAAAAGTAAATCAACTTCGTCGCTACAGAAAAGGAGATTGACAATGAACCGAATCAGTTGGAAAGAAATTATGTTAGGCACCATCGCAGGGTTGTTGATTCTGACTTCACAGGCAGTGGGAAAGCTGAGCAGCTCCATGGAAGCATCAGTCGCGCAGACGGACGACCGAGGACCGAGCTCTCTGAACAGTGGCCAGGAGTCACTCAACAGTGGTCCAGGGTCCATGAAGAGTGGACGCGAAGAGGGAGACCAGACAGGAAGAGGTGGTCGAGATGCGATGGCGGTGGCGCAAGCCGGGGCTGACGTCCGTCAGGAAGATCGACGGGCGGACCGGAGAGAAGACCGGCGTCTTGACCGTCGAGAAGATCGGCGCACGGATCGGCAGTTGGATCGACGGGAAGACAGACGGGAAGATCGACAATTCGATCGACGAGAGGATGGGCGAGAAGATCGACGGTTCGAGAGGCGTGAGGATCATCGCTCCAATGCTGGTGGCGAGCTTCGAGGACTCGATCGAGCCGACTCTGTGGCAGGTGACCGTGGGAGTGATGGGCGTGAGAACGCCCGTATCATGCAAATGGATCGCCCGAATAGACCGGAGCGGGGTGGCCGACACTAAGCGTTAATCGGCTAAGAGATCCATGAGCCAGCGGCTCGACTGACGGCGCCGGATCGCTTCTGGCGCCGTTCTGTTGTGGGGACAACGTATTCTCTAGGGAGTTGCGCTCTGACCCGTCAAGCGCGTAAGGAGTAGGCGTGTGTGCACTAGTGTTGGTGTAACGATTGATGTGTTCGTCTAAGGAGGGACGCGAGAATGACGCCGCTACGGATCGTGAAGGTGATGGTTGTGGTTGTTATCGGGCTCTGGGGAGGACAGGCATTTGCGGCTGATCCATCTGATAAGCGGCCACAACAGACAGCAGAACGAAATTGGCAGATTAGTTTTACGCCAAGCTATAGCCACGGGAATTTCGGAACGAATACCACCAGTGAGTTTATCTATGCGCCCTTCTCAATCAGACGATTATTTTCAAAAGGAGATGTTTCACTGGTCATTCCTTCTGTGACTGCGATCACCGACGGACGCACGACTGTGGTGGGCAATACCGCATTTCGTGTTGATGATAACAGTGGAAGCAACAGCGGATCGGGTGGTGGCGGTGGGTCAGATGACAATTGCCGGAGAGATAACAGCGGTTCCGGTAATAGTAATGATGTGCCCTGCGGTACGACCACGCGAATTGCGGGACAGAAGGTGACGACCACGGGAATTGGTGATGTGATTCTGCGTGGGCGGTACTATCTCGTCGAAGAGCAGGACTATGTGCCGCTGATTGCGGTGACAGCCCGGTTGAAACTTCCTACAGCCAATGCGAGTCAGGGGTTGGGAACCGGCGAGTTTGATCACGGCTATGGAGTGGAGGTCTCCAAGCTTATTGGGACCAGCTGGCTAGTGTTTTTCGACGGGGGGTACAATTTTATCGGCGATCCGAATCGAGCGGATGGCTCCGGTACACTCGGTCTTCGCAATCAGTATTGGTATGATATTGGTACCGGTTACTACCTCACAAAAGACCTTCTCACCAGTGTGTATTTCGAGGAGTATCGTGCACTTGTCCCTGGTCTACCCAACGCCAGAGATGTATTTTTCTCGTCGAACTATCGACTATCGCCAGCTTGGCGGCTGAATGGTGGGGTTGCCGTCGGTCTCTCAAATGGCGCTCCGGACTATGTTGTCTCGCTCGGTACCAGCTATCGGTTCTAGCCGATCTTGCCGCCGTATGAGGCTGTTTACGCCATTCGGAGCGCCGCGTCTAATGAAATATGTAGGCCAAAGCAGACGGTCCTGTGGCATCGGACCAGACTAACCGGAGTCGGAGCATGCCACCGGACCAGCAGGCAATTCCCGATGATGCACAACTCGTCGCCCGTAGTCTCAAGCAGGATCATGAGGCTTTCGGACAACTGATTGATCGACATGCGTCCGCGATCGTCAATCTTGCCTATCGGATGGTGGGAAACCGGGCCGAGGCAGAGGATCTGGCCCAAGAAGCGTTTCTCACGGCCTTCAAGGCACTCTCGACGTTTCGTGCGGACTCAAAGTTTTCGACCTGGCTGTATCGAATCGCCGCCAACAAGTGCAAGGATTGGCTGCGGGCCAAGCGGCCAGGGCAGGGACCATATGATGTGGATGCCGACGAGGTGTTGGATCTTTATGTCGCTGAAGAACGGACTCCGGAACAGTTATTGTCGCAACAACAAGTGGGCCAAGAGTTGGAACAGGCGATCCAACGGTTGCCGCCCCTCTACCGGGAAGCTTTCGTGCTCAAGCACGTCGAAGGCCTCAGCTACGAGGAGATGGAAGAGATTCTGGGGGTGAGTGGTGACACGTTGAAAATGCGGGTGTATAAAGGGCGTCTTCAACTCAGTCGCGATCTGACGGCTTTGAACCCTGCGCGCTAGGACATGGCGAGACGGTGAGCAGATGAACGAACAGGAACTCCTGATTCAGCGTTTCTTGGATGATGATCTCTCGCCCGAGGAACGGGTTGTATTTTTGCAAGCTGTTGATCTTGACCCCACGTTACGTCGGCGTTGGCTGAATCTGGAAATGGTCGTCGCTGAAGCAGCCCGCTTGCCAAAGTTAAGCCTATCATTGAAGTTTCTCAATGAGTTGAAGGCTAAAGTTGCCCCACCGGATCCGAGTTGGTGGGAGCGGGTGTGGACGGTTGTGACTGCACCACGAACGCTGGAATGGAATCTCGCCGGGGGGATGGCGGCGGCCTGTGTTGTCTTGGTGGCAGTGGCGGGGCTGTTGAGGGTGATGCCGGAGCGAGTCGTGGAGGTGCCGGTCACGACGGTGCCAGCCCAGACGATCACTGCTGGGACACCACAAGCAGCACCACAGGTGTTTGTACGACTCGTCCTACTTCAACCTGGAGCACGATCGGTCTCTGTCGCCGGCGACTTCAATGGATGGAATCCAGCAAATACCCCTCTAGAACGGTCGGACGGTGGGATGTGGACCGCCACGATTCCGCTGAAGCCAGGGCGATACCAATATATGTTCGTCATCGACGGAAAACAATGGATTGCCGATCCGCTGGCGACTGAGGAAGCCACCGACGGATTTGGTTCACAGAATGCGGTGCTTGATGTCGATATCTAAATTTCCTCGACCCTCCCTTGCAACGGGCCTGGGCTGTATGTACTCTCCCGCAGATGGGCAGACAACTGAAAAGACTTGGCCGCGTATCTCGGACGACCCTCATCGCGATCATGCTGCTGTCCGGCTTCTGGGCCTGTACCAAGCCGCCGGTGATGAAGCCGAGTACGCCCAAGCCATTGGCGGGTGCCGTACAATTTACCTTACTTGCGCCTGGCGCCACACAAGTCTTTCTCGTCGGCTCTTTCAATGGTTGGGCCAAGGAGGCGACACCCATGACGATCCTCGATGGCGCACTCTGGTCGGTCACTGTGCCGTTGAAGGTCGGGGAGTATCCCTTCATGTATGTGATCGACGGCAAACAGTGGATCACGCCGCCACAAGCTGAAGATTTTGTTACCGATGGATTCGGACAAACCAACGGAGTCGTGATCGTACGGTAAGAGAATGATGAGGACGCGAATCGATAGTGCGATAGGGGTGCTGATCGTCATCGTCGGGGTGGCGGCTCCCTCAGTCTGGGCCGAACCGCTCACGGTTCAGGATCGGGATACGATCAGTCGACTTGGTTCGGCACAAGGTCGTTCAGCGAACGAGATCGCACCTCTACTCGATCACGTCAGCAAGGCTGGTGAGCGAGGGCTTCCCACCGAGTCGTTACTGAACAAGATGAGGGAAGGTCTGGCAAAGGGGGTTGAACTCAAGCGGATCGATTCGGTGCTCCGGCAGATGACGTCCAGACTTGAATCTGCCCATGAAGTCCTACAAGAAGCAGGTTCTCGCGGCATGGAGGAGGGGAATCGCCAGCGTGCCATTGAAACCATGGCGGAAGCGCTCTCGCGCGGAACCACGGCGGATGAAGTGCGGGAGCTGAGCCGGCTGTCGCAAGATGGCCACCATAAGGCGACGCAGGAAGAGTTGGCTGCCGGTGCCAAAGGCCTAGCCGTAATGAAAGAGGGACGAGTTCCTTCGAAAGATGGAACGGCGTTGGTTGGCGAGGGGATGAAGCAGGGGTATCGCGCATCTGAGCTTCTGGATCTCAGCCGAGAAGTGAAACGACGTGGGTCGGATTTTGAAGAGGGGCGTGCAAGCCTCAAGACGATTCGTGAGCAAGTCCGACGTGGGGAACGCAGTGATCGTCTGTTCAAAGATGACGAGCACAGTGGATCTGGGAGTGGATCAGGTGGTGATCGAGGAGATCGCGGTGATCGCGGAGGGCGAGACAGTCGAGAAGAGTCTTCACGTGATCGATCTGAACGGCAGGACCGGTCCGGCGGAGGTGATCGATCGGATCGCATCGATCGTCCTGATAAAGTCGAACGCCCCGATCGCGTGGAGAAAGGCGATCGCATTGAGCGGCCGGATCGACTTGAGCGTTCTGATCGTTCCGGCAGTGGGCGAGATCATTGAGTGTTACGTGTTATCCTCTTCGCAGGAAACCCTGAAAGAGTAGACGTTTCTCGCCTGGCTTGATACACCAGGCCGTGGAGGCTCTGCGCTATCATGGGTGTCCAAGCGCTATGAGATGGTATGGCCGCTCGAAGGGGGACAAATGAAAGGTCTACTCATCGCACTCAGTGGGACGATCATCCTCATGAGCAGTCTGGTCTATGGTCAATCTGATACCCAGGCGATCGGTCAAGACAACATGAATCATGGGCAATGGATCGAGCGCAGCTTTGATAGAGGACAACTCGATCGTCGGGAAGAGGCTCGGCCTGAGCGTCAACCAGCTCCTCTCGATCGTACGGAGAGTCGTGCAAAAACAGTGACCAAGAAAAAGGCCGCACCGATCGGTGCGGCGAAGAAGCACACCTCCCGGCCTCTGGTGCGAGAACGGCATGATCGCCGGGATGCACGACATCGTTGATTGGGAAACGATGCCGTTGAATTGATGGGGGCCGACGATGTTACTCGCAACGCCCTTGTCATTTTCTCTCGGATCTGGTCGATCTGAGCCCGGCTTCACCGTTTGGTGTCACATCTGGTCCCTGCTACAATGCCTGCATGGATGTCATTGCCACGCACAGCAACGCTGACTTTGATGGCCTCGCGTCGATGGTGGCAGCACGGAAGCTCTATCCCGGAGCCAAGCTGGTCTTGCCGGCCGGAGCACAGGAAGCGGTTCGTAATTTTCTCTCCGTTCACGACCTTGATCTCAGCAAACTAAAAGAACTCGTTCTTACCCAGATCACGCGACTTATCCTGGTCGATACCCAGGAACCGAGCCGGATTGGAACGCTCACATCCTGCCTCGAGAACCCAGCAGTGGAGGTCGTGGTCTTCGATCACCATGTCGAATCAGATTCGGTCTGTGCCGGACGGTCGAAAGAGTCTGTCGTGGACTCAGTGGGAGCCACGACGACGCTGCTCATTGAGCAGCTTCAGCGGCGGCACATCCCGGTGACTCCGTTTGAGGCGACGGTGATGGCTCTCGGTCTTTATGAAGAGACCGGCTCATTTACATTCGCCTCTACGACCAGCCGAGAATTCCAAGCCTGCGCGTTCCTTGTCGAAGCCGGTGCGGATCTGAACACGGTGTCGGCCACTCTCTACACGCCACTTGATCCGGATGCGGTTGCGCTGCTGAATGATTTCTTAGAACAAGGTGAGGTGCTCTACCTGGAAGGTCGGAAGGTCCTGGTGTCCACGAGCACGATCGATCGCTGTCGAGGCGAGGCGGCCGGCGTGGTGCATCGTCTCGCCGAATTACAAGGGGTCGATGCCGTTCTCGTGGCGGTCATGATGGACGATCGTGTGGAAGTGATCGGAAGAAGTCGCCGGCCCGAGATTGACGTCGGTTGGATTGCGCGGGAATTCAGAGGGGGAGGTCATGCCGTCGCCGCAGCGGCCACAGTCAAAGGGCAGACACTCTCAGAAGTCAAAGAGAAGATCGTTCAGCTGCTGACGACACACTATCGTCCGACGTTGCTGGCCCAGGATGTCATGACCCATCCGGTGAAAGCGATCGACGTCGACACGACCGTCGCAGAAGCAGGACAGCGGATGACCACCTACGGGCTGAATGTCTTTCCGATTCTGGACGAGAAAGACCATTACAGGGGGATCGTCAGCCGAGAGTCGATTCAGAAAGCGTTGTTTCATAGGCTCGGCAAGATGGCGGTGCGTGACATCATGCAAACCGACGCCCATACGGCACAGCCGGAGACGTCATTTCATGAGATCGAAACGGCCATGATCGAGCGTAATCAGCGGTGTGTCCCGATCCTCAAAGAGGCGAAAGTCGTTGGGGTCATTACCCGGACGGATTTGTTGCGAACCTTACATGACGATGTGCTGAAGGGGGCCCGATTGAAGACGCGTGGCCCACACGAGGCTGAGTCCGAGATTGGAGGGCCACGCCGTAACGTGAGGGGACTCTTGCGGAGCCGTTTGCCGTCTCGCCTCGCGACCTTGCTTGAGGAAGCCGGACAGTTAGCCGATCGCAGCGAGGTATCATTATTCGTCGTCGGAGGCTGTGTCAGGGATTTGCTGCTCGGTATACCCAATCTCGATCTAGATCTTGTCGTCGAAGGTGATGGGATTGCGTTTGCTCGGAAGCTCGGAGACGTATTGCAAGCTCGAGTGAAGGTGCATGAGCGATTCGGGACGGCGATCGTGCTGCTGCCGGATGGCTTCAAACTTGATGTGGCCACTGCGCGAACGGAGTACTACGAGTATCCCACGGCCTTGCCGACAGTGGAACACAGTTCAATCAAGAAGGATCTTTATCGGCGTGACTTCACGATCAATGCGTTGGCCGTTCGACTCAACGGGAAGGGGTTTGGCGACGTGCTGGACTTCTACGGCGGGCAGCGAGACTTGAACGATAAAGTGATCCGAGTCCTGCACGGACTCAGTTTCGTTGAAGACCCGACTCGCGTGTTCCGAGCGATCCGATTTGAAGCTCGATTCGGTTTTCGTCTGGGCAAGGACACCACCGCGTTAATTGCAGGCGCGGTCAAGATGAATCTCTTTCATCGACTGTCGGGTCATCGTCTCCTGGAAGAGCTGAAGTTGCTCCTCTCCGAGCGGGGGCCACGGCTGGCCATCAAACGGTTGGCGGAGATGGGATTGCTGCGATTCATTCATCCCAAGCTGACGTGGTCTGACCGGTTGGAGAAGCTCTTGAATGCAATCGATGAAGCGGTCGATTGGTACCGGCTGCTGTACCTGGACCGGAAGATGGACGTCTGGTTAGTCTACGTGATGGGTTTTCTGGAGATGCTGCCGGAAAGTGCTGTAAAAGACACGCTTAAGCGTTTTCCATTTTCCGAGCAGGAAGCCACCAGGCTGAAAATGGCGCGTGTGGGTTGTCATCACGCAATTCGCCGATTGGCCTCGAAACGGCCACTTAAGCCGGCGGAGGTGTATCACCTCCTATCGCGATTGTCCGACGAGACGCTTCTGATCCTCATGGCCAAGAGCAAAGGAGACACTGTCAAACGCCACGTCTCCGCTTTCCTCACAACCTATCAGCATGTGAAGCCGATTTTGACCGGCAGGGATCTGAAGGCCATGGGCCTCAAACCTGGTCCGAAATTTAAACAGATACTTGAGCTGGTGATCAATAGCCGCTTGAATGGGGAGGTCAAGACGGAGGCCGAGGAACGACAATTGGCTGAGAAGATGATTGATAGTTGAAGAAACTCGACATTCCACAGGTTGAATGTGGAGACATCCGACTCCTAGCCCGCATTATTCATGAACACTTCTACTGCAACCGCCAAGACGCTGCTGCGACAAGCCTGGTTGCGCGTGTGCGGCGGCCAGGCGGGTAGGCTCGTCCCTCGCGACCTCGACGTACTGTTCAAGTACGCCTTGGTCCCTCGGGCCTCCGCGTGCCCGTCTCGCAAGGCGTCTTGTCGGTTTCGTGACGAACCGTCATGAATAATGCGGGCTAGCACTCTTTCTTCTCTCTGACTGCACGAGCAGTGCTGATTACAGATGAGTCAAAAGGGAAACTCGTCAGTCAGCTTTGGCGGGATTATTACTGCCACAACCTAATTTAGTCGCTATGCGATCCAACGAGCGAGACACCGGTTCAAACGCCTTGCCCAGAGCACTAAGGGAATACTCGACTCAGGGGGGCGATGTGTGAAGTACGCGGCGTACCACCAGCCCTCCACGCTCAAGTCTCCATAGCGTGCTTGTCAGCACCCTTCGGTGACAGGTTCCCTACATCGCGCCGCAAGTCCCCACACCGACGAGGACCGTACCTCAAAAACCAAATAACCTGGGGTACCCAATCTCCTGAGACCACGTGCCGATAGTACGTCAGTCGGCAGGTATCTTGAGAAGACGTCTCGCTGAGCGAATGGGTCTTTTCCGTTTTCATGGCTACATGGTTACCAAGCTGTACCTACTTGTGATTTGCGCCTAAGGTATGCGTAAATGCCACTCCTTTGCGAGAACTGCTGCAATGAGGAAAGTGCGGATCCAGTAACCTCAAATGGTTCAAGCTGAGAATCCCCTGACGGTCTTGTCGGCTGGTAAGCCGTTTGCTGTAACCCGTGGCCGTTCATTGGATGAGCAAATTATGGTTCCAGATGTACCGGTTGGCCTGCCTGCCGCCCTAATTGTTGCAGTGCCCCCCCAGATCTGCTGATTGCAGAATAACAATTGGCGGTTGCCACGGCTCATATCGGAGCGGCCGAAGCCGAACGATTCCCGGAGGTCACGTTGACCTGGGTGCTGCGCGTAGTACACCTACGTTTTTCCCTTGCTGTTCACCGACCCTGGTTCGTTCGGAGTGTTTAGTGCTGCGTTGGCCACTCCGCTGCTGAACGCGTAGGTGTTGGGATTTCAGCAGGAAGCCGCGGAGGCTCAGAGTACACAGGTGGTGGCGCAATATCAGCACGCGTCGCTTGCTGCGGGCGTCGACGGTGCAGTTGTATAAGGCAGTCGGAGGCGGGTGGTCTCCTAATAATCTGGCTCAGCCGATGCTGGCAGGTGGAACGATGGAATCTGGCAACGGGTAGGCAGCCTCGCTCCGCAGGAGAAATCCTTTCGCCGCTGGAGCGGAAAGGACCCATCTGCCATGAGGGAACAATAGGAGGGGAAAAGGGATCGATATGATGGCAATCCCAAGCTCTGTAAACAAATCTCTCATGAGCCTTTTGCACGGCATGTTGGTACTTCTCTGTATCCTACTCATAGCCGCGTGTGAGCAGAAGATGGAGCCTGAGGTGGTGCGTCCGGTACGCAGTCTGGTCATCGAAGCCCATCAGTCCGGTGATCTCATTGCATTGACGGGGCAGTTGCACGCACGTGACGAAACCAAATTGGCCTTCCGGCTCTCTGGCAAGCTCATTCATAGTTCGGTGAGCGTCGGCGATACGGTGAAGGCCGGGCAGATCGTGGCGCTGATGGATGCGGCGACGGAACGGCATGCCAGGAATGCCGCACAGGCCGATCATGCGGCGGCGCAAGCCCTTCTAGATCAAACCACCGCGGCTGAACGTCGGTTCGGCAATCTGCTCCACGAAAAGGCTGTGTCACAGGCCGAGTATGAAGAAGCCGTGCGTCAGCTGAAAGCCGCGCAGGCCCAAGTTAACGCGACCAAGGCTAAGCTCAATTCATCGGAGGTTCAGCTCAGCTATACGGAGCTCAAGGCGGATGCAGCCGGAGTGATTACTGCCAAGGGTGCGGAGCCCGGTGAGGTTGTCCAAACGGGCCAAATGATTTTTTCGTTGGCGCATAAAGAGGGCCGCGATGCGGTCTTCGACATGCCGGCGCAGATCATTCGAGACGGCTTATCCCTGTACCAAGAAATCGATGTCTCGCTGGCTGATAATCCAGCCATCAAGACCATCGGTCATGTCCGCGAGATCTCCCCTCAGGCGAATCCCTCGACCCGAACCTATCCGGTGAAGGTCAGCCTTGATTCACTGCCGGCTGGGATGTTTCTAGGGTCGACTATTGTCGGGAGGGTAAAGCTACGTGCCGGCACGCAGATGGAAATCCCGTTCTCCGCGCTCATGACGCGGGAGACTCACCCTGCAGTCTGGGTGATCGATCCGAACACCCAGACCGTCCAGAAGCGTGAAGTTGAAGTGGCCCGCTATCATCAGAGCGCGATTGTGATCACCTCAGGATTGGTGTCCGGGGAACGAGTGGTCACCGCAGGCGCACATTCACTCCATCAGGGGCAACAGGTCTCATTGCTGGAGGATGTGCATGGCCGGCGTTAACCTGTCCGAATGGGCCATCCGTCACAAGGCCCTGACGATCTATCTCATGGTTGTGACGCTCATCGCAGGTGCCTATGCGTATGTGAATCTGGGGCGGAACGAGGATCCGCCGTTCACGATCAGGGTTATGGTGGTGCAAACCCTCTGGCCAGGTGCGACGCAAGATGAAACGATGCAGCAGGTCACGGACCGCATTGAGAAGAAACTACAAGAGATCCCCTATCTGGATTACCTGAAGAGTTACACGACGGCAGGCAAGTCCACGATCTTTGTGTCACTCCTGGATAGCTCGCCCAAAGAAGAGATTCCTTCCATCTGGTACCAGGTTCGCAAGAAAGTCGGCGACATCGCATACCAGCTCCCGCAAGGGGCGAGAGGGCCGTTTTTTAATGATGAGTTCGGTGACACCTTCGGTATTATTTACGCCTTTACTGCCGACGGATTTTCCCATCGTGAATTGCGGGATTATGTTGAGCTGGCACGGGCGCGTCTCCTGGAAGTCACGGATGTTGCTAAAGTAGACACCCTCGGGGCGCAGGACGAACGAATCTACGTTGAGTTTTCGACACAACGCCTGGCTGAGCTGGAACTTGATCGATTTGCCTTTATTAAGGCCCTCCAAGCACAGAATGCGGTCAATCCATCCGGCGTCATTCAAACCCATGATGAGCGAGTTCTCGTGGAGGTTTCGGGGAAATTCCTCTCGGAACAGGATTTTCTGCAGATCAATTTTGTCATCGGCAATCGCATGTTGCGGTTGGGCGATCTGGCCACGGTGTCCCGTGGGTACACCGATCCTCCACAACCGCTCTTTCGAGTTAATGGACAAGACGCGATTGGCTTGGCCATTTCGATGCGGTCAGCCGGCGATATACTCGCACTCGAACACAATCTTCATGACGCCCTGCGGCAGTTGACAGCCAGCTTGCCCGTGGGCATCGACATCCATCTCGTAGCAGATCAACCGAAGGTCGTGCACGAGGCCGTCCATGACTTTATGGAAGCTCTGTGGGAGGCAATTGCCATTGTTCTCGGCATCAGCTTTCTCAGTCTTGGTGTCAGGGCGGGACTCGTCGTGGCCTGTTCGATCCCGCTGGTTCTGGCCTGCGTCTTTGTGATGATGCAGATGTGGGGGGTGGATTTCCAACGGATTTCACTGGGTGCGCTGATCATCGCTCTCGGGTTGCTGGTCGATGATGCCATGATTACGGTGGAAAGCATGATCACCAAACTCGAGCAAGGCTGGGATGCCTTCCGTTCGGCCACCTACGCGTACACGACCACGGCGTTTCCGATGTTGACCGGTACACTGGTAACGATGATTGGATTTGTGCCGGTTGGTTTTGCGAAAAGCGGGGCGGGTGAGTATACCTTCTCACTCTTCCTTGTGGTGGCGGGTGCCTTACTTGCTTCATGGTTTGTCGCGGTGCTGTTCTCGCCCTTGATCGGCACGCTCGTGTTGTCGACATCACATCACTCCATGCAAACGGAGAAGGGGGCGACTGTTCGCTGGTTCCATCGGGTGCTGGTGTGGTGCATGCGTCATTCCAAGACTACTATTGCCGTGACACTCGGTCTCTTCTGTGGTTCGATGGCGCTGCTGCCCTTGGTTCCCAATCAATTTTTCCCCTCCTCAGACCGTCCTGAGCTAGTCGTCGATTTACGTCTGAGGCAGGATGCCTCAATGTACATGACCGACAAGCTTTCTCAACGACTCGATGCGATCCTCTCTGATGACCAGGAGATCGACCACTGGAGTTCCTACGTCGGGCGTGGCGCTGTCCGGTTTTATTTGCCCCTCGACGTTCAATTGGACAACGAGTTTTTTACCGAAACCGTCATCGTCACGAAGAGTCTTGAGGCGCGGGAACGTGTACGGGCACGCCTTGAAGACGCGTTGGCCCAGAAGTTTCCTGAAGTCGTTGGACGCATTTCCCCGCTTGAATTAGGTCCTCCTGTCGGGTGGCCGGTACAGTACCGTGTTAGCGGAGCTGACTCCATCAAGGTTCGCGAGATCGCAGACCGTGTGGCCGGTGTGATGGCGGTAGCCTCCGAGTTACGGAACGTGAACTTCAATTGGATGGAGCCGATCCAGAAGCTCACTATTCAGGTCCATCAAGACAAGGCTAGGTTGTTGGGGTTGAGTTCGTCGGATGTCGCCCAGGCGATCAACCTCGTGGTATCCGGCGAGACGGCCACGCAGGTCCGTGACCATATTTACTTGATCGATGTCGTGATCAGGGCGAAAGAAACGGAACGCATCTCCTTAGACCGAATGCGGGGATTGGAGATTCCGCTGCCTAACGGGAAGACCGTGCCGCTGACCGAACTGGCGAGTATTCAATATGAGCAAGATAGTCCACTGATCTGGCGGAGAAGCCGAGTGCCCACGCTCACGGTGCAGGCAGAAGTCAAGTCCGGCATCATGCCGGACACAGCTGTCAACCATCTTCAACAGCCGATGATGGCCTTACGAGAACAGCTTCCCGCAGGATATGACATTACCGTGGGAGGCAGTGTGGAGGACAGTACAAAGTCTCAGGCGTCGGTGGCTGCGGTCTTCCCGATCACGATAGTTCTTATGATGACGGTACTGATGGTGCAAATGCAGAATTTTAGCCGGCTTGCGCTGGTACTCAGCGTCGCGCCGCTTGGTGTGATCGGTGTCGTTTTGGCTCTGCTGACTGTGCAGAAGCCCATGGGGTTCGTCTCGTTACTGGGAGTCCTCGCGCTCATCGGCATGATCGTGCGCAACTCTGTCATCCTTGTCCATCAGATCCAAGTCGAGAAGGAAGCAGGGCATTCGGATTGGAATGCTATTGTGGAAGCGGCCCTCCTGCGATTCCGTCCGATCATGTTGACCGCCGTGGCCGCGATCCTTGGCATGTTGCCCATTGCCCCGACTGTCTTCTGGGGACCCATGGCCGCCGCGATTATGGGCGGCTTGGCGGTCGCCACCATGCTGACCCTCATTTTTCTCCCATCGCTGTACGTCGTGTGGTTCAGAATACCGGAGGATGCGCCTAAATCAGCAGCGGCCTCTGTGTGACAAGAACTGGCACAGAGAATTCCTCTCATTCATCTGATTGATGGTGGGCGAGACTTCGTTGGGTAGCAGCCAGGTTACCATCGATTGGTTTTGTCCGTCTGATTGAATTCACGCGGTCAACATGTTCGTGCCTGTCCTCCCTCTCGAATTCGGTCTTTCCTGTCGGAATTGCAACATTTTCATTTTTTAAAGCCAAACCTCACCCGACATGATATCCAAGGGGAGGAAAAGCACGTGTGTCACAATTACATACATAAATATTGCCATGGTAGATGATGCTATTTGGCAGATTTGCGTATACGGGCTCTGTGTCGGCGTGGTGATTGCCGTCATGTTGGGAGTTCCCCCGCTGCTTGGGGAACGGCACTGGAGGAAACCCGAGCGCCGGTCTGAAAGCGCGACCGGCATCCCCTATGAATGCGGGATTCGGCCAACCGGCAATGCTCAGGTTCGCCCGCCGGTGCAGTATTATTTAATCGCCATGTTTTTCGTCATCTTTGATGTGGAAGCGGCTTACCTCTATGCCTGGGCCGTTGCGGTGCCTGAAACTGGCTGGTTGGGCTTTATCGAAGTGACGATCTTTGTCTCCATTCTCCTGGCGTCGCTTGCTTATCTCTGGCTCACCGGGGCGCTCGATTGGCATGCCCACGCTCAGCGTCCGCGAGTCCGGCACCAGCAGAAACTGCAATTGAACAAGACAACGGAGCTCTCCAATGACCGAGTGGCGTAATGGACGACTGGAAGGTGTGCGTGTGACCGAGGGCGGCGATGGTCCGCTCACCGCTGTCGTCGGACAGTCGGTCCTCTTTGCGAAGCTGCAAGATCTCTTGGCTTGGGGGCGGAAAAGTTCGCTCTGGCCGTTGAATTTCGGCTTGTCGTGTTGTTTTGTCGAAATGGCGACGAGTTTCACGAGTGTGTACGACGTGGCGCGATTTGGTGCGGAAGTCGCGCGTGGTTCACCGCGACAGGCTGACGTGTTGGTCGTCTCGGGAACGGTGTTTTTGAAGGTCGCCCCTGTGATTAAGCAGCTCTACGAGCAGATGCTGGAGCCACGTTGGGTGATTTCGATGGGGTCCTGCTCCAACTCCGGCGGAATGTTCGACGCCTATTCGGTTGTACAAGGCGTCGATAAATTCATCCCTGTAGACGTGTATATGCCGGGATGTCCCCCGCCGCCACACGCGTTTATGGAATGCCTGTTGCTCCTCCAGAACATGGTCGGATCTGAGCGTCGACCATTGGGGTGGTGGTTCGGTCCACAAGAAGTTCAGAAGCCCATCATGCCTTCGATGAGAGATGCGAAACGATCGGAACGAATGAGTCAGCGAGAATATCCCAGCATTGATGTGCTTCCTCGAACGGATATTCTCTCCCCCCATTTTGCCGGCCAACCAAACGGGCTCTCGAAAACGAAGTCATGATTCCAGGAGCATCGACCATTCGAGTTGTCGAAGCCGGTGAACGGACTGGCGTGGTGGCAGAGATCCAAAGCCGCTTCGGCGCAGGCCGATGGCTGAGTACAGTCCAGCCTACCAAGGACGATATTCCGACGATATGGGTCGAGCGGGAAAAGCTCCGTGAGACGCTCCGTTATGTCAGGTCTGAAATCCCTCGCCCGTTTCCCATGCTCTTCGACTTGAGCGCGATGGATGAACGGTTGCGCCAGCATCATGATGGGCTGCCAATTGGTTCCTTTACCGTGTTTTATCATCTCTTTTCCTTTGAGAGAAACCAGTCACTCCGTATCAAGGTCGCACTTGGTGGCGAGTCGCTCTCTGTGCCATCGAGCATCGATCTGTGGCCCAACGCCAATTGGTATGAACGAGAAATCTTCGACATGTTCGGGATTCGGTTCGAGGGGCATCCATTTCTTCGCCGTCTCCTGATGCCGTCATGGTGGGAGGGGCATCCGCTTCGCAAGGATCATCCTTCGCGTGCAACGGAAGTCGGGCTATTCCAATTGCCGCCGGAAAAGCTCGTCATGACACAGGATGCGCTGCAATTCAAGCCTGAGGATTGGGGCTTGGCACGCACTTACCACGATCGCGACTCTGACTTCGATTATATGTTCATCAACCTTGGCCCGGCCCATACCGGCACACATGGGGTGCTCCGATTGGTGGCACAGCTTGCGGGCGAAGAAATCGTGAACATCGTTCCGGATATCGGTTTCCACCATCGGTCACAGGAAAAGATCGCTGAGCGGCAAACGTGGCATTCCTTCATTCCCTACACCGATCGTGTGGATTATCTCCAGGGTGTGCTCAACGAAATGCCGTACTGTCTCGCGGTCGAACGATTGGCAGGCATTACAGTTCCGCTGCGGGCTCAAGTCATCCGTGTCATGATGTCCGAATTCTATCGGATTGCCAGTCATCTCGTCTGGTATGGGACCTTTGCCGGGGACGTAGGTGCGTTGTCACCCGTTTTCTACATGTTCAACGATCGAGAGCGCATCCTCTCGATTGTCGAAGCTGTCTGTGGCGGCCGAATGCATCCGAATTGGCTTCGAATCGGTGGGGTTGCACGAGACCTTCCGGTTGGGTGGGATGCGCTGGTTCGCCAGTTTGTCGAATGGTTTCCCAGCCGACTCGACGACTATGAACGTCTAGTCATGGACAATCCTATCCTGAAACAACGGACCGTCGGCATCGGCGTCTTATCGCTGGAGGACGCGATTGCATGGGGCGCCACTGGTCCGATGTTGCGGGCCTGTGGGTTGCCGTGGGATTTGCGTAAAGTCCGTCCTTATTCCGGTTATGAGCAGTTCGACTTTGAGGTTCCAACCGCGTCAAATGGTGATTGTTATGACCGAGCGGTCGTGCATATGTTGGAGTTGCGACAGTCGCTGGCGATCATTCGTCAGTGTCTCGACTCGATGCCGTCTGGCCCCTATACGTCACTCGATCCTCTCGCCACTCCGCCGTTGAAACACCATACGATGCGGGACATTGAAACACTCATCAATCATTTTGTCGGGGTGAGTTGGGGACCGATTTTGCCGCCCGGTGAAGCGGAAGTATCGACAGAATCGTCCAAAGGCCAGACCAGTTATTACTTGACGAGTGATGGGTCGCAGTTTTCGTATCGGACGAGAATCCGCACCCCCTCGTTCGCCCATATTCAGATGGTGCCGCTCATGGCGCGTGGCGAACTGTTGTCGGATCTCTTAGCTGTCCTTGGAAGCGTGGACTATGTGCTATCCGATGTCGATCGGTGAACAGCCATGATTCGGGTTTCAGGTTTCGAGGTTGGCATGGTGGATTTACTTGAAACTTTACACTCGAAACTCGAAATGTCTGACTCAAGAGATACGGGGGCGTGACATGTTGACGGATGCTGAACATCGTGAACTTGTAGACGCACTGCACCATTACCCGGATAAACGATCGGGAACCATTGATGCGCTGTTAATCCTCCAACGCCGACGCGGATGGATTTCCGATGAGTCGTTGCTCGATGTTGCGCAATTGCTCGAGATGAGCGCGGAGGATGTGGATAGCGTTGCCACCTTCTACAACCTCATCTTTCGCAAACCCGTCGGTCGCCATGTTGCCTTTCTCTGCGACAGTATCAGTTGTTGGATCATGGGGTGCGATCGTATTCGTGAGCAGCTCAAACAGCACTATGGCATCGACCTTGGGCAGACGACGAGTGACGGGCGGCTGACTGTCTTGCCGATCGCGTGCTTGGGGCATTGTGAACGGGCGCCGGCCCTGATGATTGATCAGGATGTGTACGGGCACGTGACGCCTGATAAAGTGGAAATAATTATGGATAAATACAAATAGTGTTAATTAGTAAGTGATAAGTAATAACTAGAAACTATTAGTATATTAAGTGCAAGTAGTAAAAACTAATGAATAGTGAACGTCCGCTCACACGACATCTTCATCCCGATGGGAGTCCAAGATTTCTGAGGGAATACGTCGCGACCGGGGGGTATCGCAGCCTCCAGAAGCTGGTTGCTGGGGTAGCTCCTAAGGATGTCCAACGACTGGTGAGCGAAGCGGGATTGCGCGGCAGGGGGGGGGGTGGGTTCCCGACAGGGGCTAAATGGAGCTTCGTCCCGATGGGGCCTGATGCTCAAAAACCCAAGTATATCGTCGCCAATGGCGATGAAATGGAACCGGGGACCTTTAAAGATCGCATCCTGATGGAGGGAGATCCTCACGGGTTGGTCGAGGGCATGATCATGGCCGGGTATGCCTTGGATGCGGAGGTTGGTTATATCTTTTTGCGTGGTGAATATCACCTGTCCGCTCAGCGACTGAATCAGGCCATTGCGGAGGCCTATGAAGCAGGGTATCTCGGTAAGCCTCTCCCTGGGACGACATTTCGCTTCGACCTTCATCTCCATTCCAGTGCAGGGCGGTACATTTGCGGAGAAGAAACGGCACTGATCAACGCATTGGAAGGCAAGCGTGCGGTTCCACGAGCGAAACCTCCCTTTCCGCAGACGGTCGGTTTATGGGGGCAGCCGACCATCGTCCAGAACGTCGAGACGCTCTACAACATTCCCCACATTATTCATCACGGTGCCGATTGGTATCACCGCTTGAGCCACACTCAGGATGGTGGCACCAAGATGTACGGCATCAGTGGGCGCGTCCGGAATCCAGGCTGGTGGGAGCTGCCGTTCGGCACCAGTGCGCGTGAACTGTTGGAGCAGCATGCTGGGGGGATGGCCGAGGGCGTGCGGTTTCGAGGCCTGCTGCCGGGGGGAATTTCCACTGCCTTTATGATCGAGGAGCACCTGGATCTCCCCCTGGATTTCTCTTCATTCCCGCCAGACGTAGGCCGTCTTGGCACGGGAACCATGATCATCCTGGATGACCAGACCTGTCCCGTTGGATTCGTGTTGAATCTCGAAAAGTTCTTTGCTCGTGAGTCCTGTGGTTGGTGCACTCCTTGTCGTGAAGGGTTGCCGTGGGTGGCAAAACTCTTGATGTCGTTCGAAGAGGGACGCGCGACCAACGATGACTTGTCGCTGCTTGAGATGCACACGAAATGGCTGGCGCCAGGGCACACTTTCTGCGGCCTTGCACCAGGAGCGATGGCCCCGTTGCAGTCGGCCTTGAAATATTTTCGTGACGATTTTGAACGACATATCTCCATCGGTGGATGCCCCTGGAGCAAGAAGTCGGCGCAGCAGAAGACTTTCGTCTAGGCCTATGGCGACCATCATCGTCGATAACAAGTCGTATAGCGTCGATGAACGGCAGAATCTACTGGTGGCCTGTCTCGGCCATGGGTTGAACGTGCCGTACTTCTGTTGGCACCCGGCGATGGGATCGGTCGGGGCCTGCCGGCAATGTGCCGTCAAACAATTCAAAGACGATAAGGATCAGAGTGGCCGACTCGTGATGTCCTGCATGACACCGGCCACCAATGGCACGCGTATCTCTATAGACGATCCTGAGGCGAAGGCCTTTCGCGCATCCGTCATTGAATGGTTGATGGTGAACCATCCGCACGACTGTCCGGTGTGTGACGAAGGAGGGGAGTGCCATTTGCAAGACATGACGGTCATGACCGGGCATGTGTACCGGCGCTCTCGCTTTCCCAAACGGACGCATCGTAACCAGGCGCTCGGCCCCTTCATTCGTCATGAGATGAACCGATGTATTCAATGCTATCGCTGCGTACGATTCTATCGCGACTACGCGGGTGGACGGGATCTCAATGTCTTCGGGGCGCATGACGCCCTGTACTTCGGCCGGGAGCAGGACGGCACCTTGGAGAATGAATTCAGCGGTAATTTGGTGGAGGTGTGTCCGACCGGCGTGTTCACCGACAAAACCTTCTTCCATCACTATACGAGGAAATGGGATTTACAATCGGCCCAATCAATTTGTCCGCATTGCAGTCTTGGTTGTAATACCACCGCTGGTGAACGGTCCGGTACTCTGCGTCGAATCACGAATCGGTTCAACAGCCAGGTCAACGGCTATTTTTTGTGCGACCGGGGACGATTTGGTTACGAGTATGTCAATAACGACCATCGCATCAAACGTCCTCTTGTACGGTCGGGATCCGACCGTATCCAGCCGGGAATGTCGGAGGACGTGTCAAAGACTCTGGAGTTCGCCGCGGATCGATTACGAAAGTCTCGTGGGATTGTGGGCATCGGCTCACCTCGTGCGTCGCTTGAGGCCAATGTGGCGCTTAGAAGTTTGGTCGGACCGCAGCAATTTTATCAAGGGGTCGATGAGCAGGAACAACAGCTGCTCTCCACGATCCTGAATGTCCTGCGAGATGGACCGGTCCTGTCCGCGTCTATTCGTGATGCAGAACAAGCCGATGCGATCCTTGTGCTTGGGCCTGATCTCTTGAACGAGGCTCCACGCCTTGCTCTGGCCCTTCTGCAGTCCATCCGCCAACAGCCGATGGAGCGAGTGGATGAATTGAAGATTCCGCAGTGGGATGAGGCGGCCGTGCGCAATGCCGTACAGAACCGGCGAGGCCCTCTCTTCATGGCTGGCCATCGGCAGACGTGGTTGCACGAGTATGCGACCGATAGTTACTTCGCCGCACCGGATGATGTCGCCAGACTGGGATTCGCGGTGGCCGGCAGTATCGGACCTGAAGCACCGACCGTATCAGATCTCAGCAGTGACGTACGAGACCTCGCTCAGCGCATCGCTGACGCGCTGATGCAGGCGCAACGCCCGTTGATCATTGCCGGAACGGGAAGTGGCTCTCAGGCGACGATTGAAGCGGCTGCCAATGTTGCCTGGGCGTTGCACCAACAAGGAAAACAATCGCGACTCAGCTTCGTGCTCCCGGAGGCGAATAGTGCGGGTCTTGCACTGCTCGGGGGTGGGAGCCTGAAGGACGCCTTTGAGAAAATCAATCAGGGGAAGGCCGATACGGTGATTGTGCTGGAGAACGACCTGTTTCGCCGGGCGGACCACGCGACCGTCGATGCCTTCTTGGACAAGGCACACACGGTGATGGTCATCGATTCCCTTGAGCATCGCACAACGGCCCATGCCGACGTACTCTTTCCGGCAGCCACAGGTCCGGAATCCAATGGGACCTTTGTGAATCAAGAAGGACGAGCCCAGCGCTTTTACCAAGTCTTTGTTCAGAATGGTGACGTCAAAGAGAGTTGGCGATGGCTGAGTGATCTGGCCCGCGCCACCTCCCAGGATGGTGAGAGTGGAGCGGGAGTGGCGACCTGGCGCACCTTCGATGATGCGGTCTCCGCAACAGCGACGACTGCTCCGGAGCTGGCACGCATGGGAGAGGTCGCACCATCGGCGAGTTTTCGTTTGGTTGGTCAAAAATTCCCCAGACAGTCTGAACGATGTAGCGGGCGTACGTCGCTGCTCTCTCATCTGACCATGCATGAGCCGCCTCCCCCTGTCGACCAAGATTCGCCGCTGGCCTTCACGATGGAGGGATACCGAGGACCGCTGCCCTCTCCGCTGATTTCCCAATTCTGGGCTCCGGCCTGGAATTCTATCCAGGCGCTGAACACCTATCAGGATGAAGTTGGTGGACCGTTACGCAATGAAATGCCGGGGGTGAGGCTGCTCGAACCAGTGGCAACGAATGCACCGGCTTGGTTCACCTCCATTCCACCTGCGTTTCAACCGGCCTCTCGGCAGTGGTTGTTGCTTCCCCTCTCCGCCGTATTTGGAAGCGACGAACTCAGCAATCGATCTCCGGCGATTGTGGAACGGATTGCGAAACCTTTCTTGTCCTTGCATCCGTCCGATGGAGCACGGTTGAGTCTCGAGAATCACAGCACGATTGATCTGGCGTGGCAGGGGACGATGTACTCGCTCGCTGTTCACTTTGAATCGTCCACCCCAGTGGGTACGGGAGGTCTCTCGCTTGTGCCTGAGGTGTTCGGCGTCAGAATGCCGGCGTGGATCGATCTGTTTGAGACGATCAAGACCGAAGGAAAGCGAAGGGCGGCATGATCGATTGGAGCCACACCGCAGTCACCATTGCCGTCATTCTTGGAAGTTGCCTGACCTTGGCCGGAATGCTGATCTGGCTTGAACGGCGACTGCTTGGTGTCTGGCAGGAACGCTACGGTCCGAACCGTCTCGGCCCAGGCGGGTGCCTGCAATCGTTGGCGGATATGATCAAGATCTTCACGAAAGAAGACTGGATTCCGCCGTTCGCCGATAAAGCGGTGTTTGTGATCACACCGGCCATCGTCGTGATCACCGCACTCATGTCGTTTGCCGTAGTGCCGGTTGCGCCTGATTTCGTGGTTGCTGATCTCAATGTGGGGGTCCTGTTCTTTTTGGCCATGTCGAGCCTCGCTGCCTACAGTGTCATCATCGGAGGCTGGGCTTCCAATAACAAGTTCGCATTTCTCGGCAGCCTTCGGGCGATCGCACAGTTGTTGAGTTACGAAGTCTTTATGGGGTTGTCGCTGATGGGCACGGTGCTCTTGGCGGGATCATTCAACCTGAGCGACATTGTGGAGGCCCAACGGGATCAATGGTTTGTGATTCCTCAGTTTTTCGGGTTTCTCTGCTTTTTCATGGCGGGACTAGCTGAAGCCCATCGTACCCCGTTCGACATGCCTGAGGCGGAAGCTGAGCTTGTCGCCGGTTACCACTCGGAGTACAGCGGGATGAAGTTCGGGATGTTTTTTGTGGGCGAATATCTCAGCATCCTGCTGCTCTCGGCCATGACCGTCATTCTCTTCTTTGGTGGGTGGCACGGACCCTGGTTGCCGCCGGCTGTCTGGTTTGCCTTGAAGATGTTCGGGTTCATCGTCCTGATCATCCTCATTCGGGCGACGTGGCCACGGTTCCGCTTTGACCAGCTGCTGACATTCGGCTGGAAGGTGGTGATGCCGCTGGCGTTGATCAATCTCCTGCTGACCGGTGGGATCGTGTTGTGGAAAGCCGACGCACCGGAATTCACCATGTTGCAGTAAGTCTGGATCGGATGCTGTACGAGGAAACTGATGCTGATGGAACGGCCGGACGTATGATCAACACATGGATCTATGCCCGGAATCTGGTCATAGGGTTATGGGTCGTCTTCAAACGGACCTTTACGAAGCCGGTCACGGTTCAGTATCCGGAAGAGCGCCCCTATTTGCCCCCACGCTGGCGTGGGCGAATCGTCCTGACCAGGGATCCTGATGGAGAGGAACGCTGCGTCGCGTGCTACCTCTGTTCTGCGGCTTGCCCGGTTGATTGCATCGCGCTTCAGGCCGCGGATCGTCCAGAGGCTCATGATCGCCGTTACCCTGAATTCTTCCGAATTAACTTTTCGCGCTGCATCTATTGTGGCATGTGCGAAGAAGCCTGTCCGACCAATGCGATTCAACTGATTCCGGATTTCGAACAGAGCGAATACGCGCGCCGGAACCTGGTCTACGAGAAGGAGGATCTCCTTATCAGCGGGACCGGCAAATATCACGACTATAATTTTTATCGCGTGGCTGGCGTGAGGACTTGCGATAAGGATAAGGGACAGGGTGCGAACGAGCTCCCACCGGTGGATGTGAAGAGTCTGATGCCGTGAGGTAAGGCAGGTTGTGAGTTTCGGGTTGCGAGTTTCGCCCTCTATGAACTCAATACTCGAAACAAGAAACACGGAACTCGAAACACTTTCTCCAAGCGATACAAACGTCAGTGGATGTGAGTCATGGAAGTTTTATTCTACATTGCTGCCGCCGTGACGTTCTTGGCGACCCTGCGCGTCATCACGCATGTGCATCCCGTCCACGCGCTGCTCTACCTTGTCGTGGCACTGATCGCGCTGGCCCTGATTTTCTATCTCTTAGGCGCTCAATTTGCCGCTGCGCTCGAAATCATTATTTACGGCGGGGCCATCATGGTGCTCTTCATCTTTGTCGTGATGCTCCTCGGGCCGCTCGCCGTTGAACAGGAGCGGACGTGGATGACGCCCACCGCATGGGTCGGGCCCAGTATCCTGGCGCTGATACTTCTGGGTGAGGTGGGATACCTTATCGCTGTCGGGGATCATACGGTGAACGTTGTCGCAGAAACCAGACAGAAAGGTATCTCCATTGCCCTCTATGGGCCCTATATCATCGGGGTGGAATTGGCGTCCATGCTCTTGCTGCCTGGGTTGATCGGTGCCTATCACTTGGGGCGTCGTCTCTCGAGAGAAGGTCGTTGATGTTGAGCACACCAGCATTGGTGCTGGCTATCATGTTGTTTGGTCTTGGATTGATCGGCTTATTGAGTCGACGGAACATTCTGTACATGCTGCTGTCGCTCGAAATCATGCTGAATGCTGCGGCGCTCGCCTTCATTGCCGGAGGGGCTCGGTGGGGACAAATCGATGGGGAAATCATGTTTTTGTTCATCCTTACCCTGGCCGCAGCTGAGGTGTCTGTGGCACTGGGGATTGTGCTGCAGCTGTCACATCGGTTTCGAACATTGGACGCCGATGCATTCTGCGAACTGAGAGGCTAACCCATGAAGGACGAAGATGTTTCTCGTTGCGAGTTTCGGGTTTCGTGTTTTAGGGCTTGCATCATTCAACTCGAAACAAGAAACTCGCAACACGAAACGTTTGCCGGCTGGTTTTATGAAGAACGAGAGCTGAGATGATCAGCTTACTTTGGCTTATCCCAGTCCTCCCGCTCGTTGGCTTTTTGATCTTGGCTCTGTGCGGCGGGCGATTGAGCCGGCACCAGGTCGCGTGGGTCGGGTCCGGTTCAGTGGGGACGGCAGCCGTGACGACCGCACTGGTCGCCGCAGATTTCTTCCGCAGCTTTCCCGATCAAGAGGCCTACCGGCAAACGCTCTGGAACTGGATTGATACGTCCGGGATGACGGTCGGGATCTCTTGGTATCTGGATGCGCTCTCGCTCTTGATGGTGGCGGTGATCACCGGCATCGGTTTCTTGATCCATCTCTATTCAGCCGAATACATGGCTCACGATGATGGGTACGCCAGATTTTTTGCCTACATGAATCTGTTCGTGTCCGCCATGCTGACGCTGGTGTTGGCCGACAATCTCCTTCTGCTCTATCTGGGTTGGGAAGGAGTGGGGCTCTGCAGCTATTTGTTGATCGGATTCTGGTATCGCGAACCGGAATACGGCACCGCCGCGCAGAAAGCTTTTATCGTGACTCGTATTGGTGACACGGCGTTTGCCATCGGGCTCTTCATCCTGTTCACGCAATTTACGACCTTGTCGATTCAACTGGTTCAGAGTCTTGCGGTGGAAGCCTGGCCGGTGGGCTCGAACCTGGCCATGATCGTCGCGGTACTCTTCTTGATCGGTGCGGTTGGAAAGTCGGCGCAATTGCCGCTTCAGGTGTGGCTGCCGGACGCGATGGCAGGGCCTACGCCGGTCAGTGCGCTCATCCATGCGGCTACCATGGTCACGGCGGGGGTCTACCTCATCGCCCGGATGCATCATCTGTTTGCACTCGCACCGATGGTGCAAGAGGTGATTGCGGTACTTGGTCTGGTGACGTTGCTCCTGGCGGCCTCCAGCGCGCTGGTCCAGACCGATATCAAGCGGGTGCTCGCCTATTCGACGATGAGCCAGATCGGCTATATGTTTCTCGCGCTCGGTGTCGGAGCCTGGTCTGCCGCGCTGTTTCATTTTCTGACCCATTCCTGCTTCAAAGCCTTGCTCTTCCTTGCCGCTGGCTCCGTGATCCATAGCCTCCACCACGAACAGGACATTTTCAAGATGGGCGGTCTTCGTCGGCATCTGCCCTGGACCTTCTGGACGTTTTTGATCGGGGCCGCGGCCATGTCCGGTGTGCCCCTCATCACATCCGGGTTTTATAGCAAAGATTGGATCCTTTGGTCGGTCTGGTCCTCACCCTTAAGCCACCAATGGATCTGGTTCGGCGCAGTGTTCGGGGCCTTGCTGACTGGCCTCTACAGTTTCCGGCTGATCTTTCGAGTCTTTTTTGGAGAGGTTCGTACCACACCGACTGGTGAACCAGGTCTGGCCATGCGTGGGCCGCTGCTAGTACTGGCGTTTCTGGCGCTGACCGTCGGGTTTCTCGAGATGCCTCACACTCTCGGGAATGTGACGGTCTTCAGTGACTACTTGTCGCATGCGTTGCCGGCGACCGAACTGCTGCCAGACATAGATGAGGGGAGTGAGGGTCGCGAGCAACTGGCCGTCACCGTCGCGGCCCTCCTCGGGATCGGGCTGGCTGCGTTGCTGTTCCTGCCCGGTTCCCTGTTGGCCACGCGATGGGCCGAGCAATCGACGGATCATCCTTCCATGACTTTGCTGCAAGGAGGCTGGGGATTCGATCGACTGTATGATCGCTTGTTCGTGCGGCCCTGGTTCACCCTGACCCGACGTCCGCACGACATGCTGGATCGTGGCTACGAGTGGCTCGCGGTGTGCGCCGAGGCCTGCCATGGCTGGATGAGCCACACGCAGACGGGGCATGTCCGCTGGTATGCCGCTACGATCGCTGTTGGAACACTGATGTTACTTGGTCTCTTCGCGCTATGAGTCTCTGGCTGCTCATACTCATCCCTATTCTCGCCGCGCCATTCGCATGGATGGCACAGCAACAATCTCGCTCCGCTCCTCGTTGGATCACACTGGGGGCATTGTCGATGGATGGTCTCCTTGCACTGTTACTCGGGACCGGAGATCACGCAACTCAGGCCGCAGGCCATGGGGCCTGGCTCGTAGAAAGTCACGTTAGTTGGATTCCTCGATGGGGCATCAGTCTGCATCTTGGTCTTGATGGGCTCAGCCTCATCCTGATTATCCTGACGGCCTTCGTCGGTGTCGTTGCAACGATGGCCTCCTGGACAGAAATCCAGAGTCGCATCGGATTGTTTCACTGCAATGTTCTGCTTGCGCTGGGCGGTGTGATTGGAGTGTTCTTGGCGATCGACCTGTTTCTGTTTTTCTTTTTTTGGGAGCTCATGCTGGTTCCCATGTATCTCCTGATCGTCATCTGGGGCCATGCAGAACGTCGGCACGCCTCATTCAAATTCTTCTTGTTTACGCAAGCGGGGAGCTTGGTGTTGCTGGTTGCGATCGTCGCCCTCGCCCTGTTGCATCAACAGGCGACAGGCCACCCAAGTTTCGACTATGCCGATCTGATGGAACTGACCCTGAGCCCCGAGATGGCTCGATGGTTGATGCTGGCCTTCCTCATCGGGTTTCTCGTGAAGCTGCCGGCTCCTCCTTTTCATACCTGGCTGCCGGACACCTACACGCAGGCCCCGACCGGGGCCACGATCATTCTCGCCGGGATCTTGGCGAAAACCGGCGCCTATGGTCTGTTACGGTTCACGATTCCGATGTTTCCCGAGGCGATGCACGAATTCACGCCCATCGTTATGGGACTTGGTGTGGTCGGGATTCTCTATGCCGCGGTGCTGGCCTATGCGCAAACGGATATCAAGCGACTGGTGGCCTACAGCAGCATCAGCCATATGGGGTTCATCCTGCTCGGCGCCTTCGCGGGGACGGAGTTGGCCCTGCAAGGGGTTGTGATGCAGATGGTGGCGCATGGGCTGAGTACCGGCGGCCTTTTCCTGTTGGCCGGGGCTCTGGAAGAGCGTTATCAGACGAGAGAGATGAGCCAGATGGGAGGACTGTGGAGCGTGACGCCACGTCTGGCCACGATGGCGCTTTTCTTTGCCTGCGCCTCATTGGGGTTGCCGGGTATGGCCAATTTCGTCGGTGAGTTTCTCGTCCTATTCGGCTCCTATGCGACGCAACCGATCATGATTATTCTAGCCTCGTTGGGGATGGTCATGGCAGCTATTTACTCATTGGGGATGATGCAACGCACCTTCTTTGGGCGGCAGCAAGACACCCGTTCAGTTCCGGACCTGTCGAACGTTGCCTTTGGAACCGTCCTGTGTATCGCAATCTTACAGATCTGGCTGGGGCTGTATCCGAGAGTCGTGTTGAGTACGGCTCAACCGGTCATGAACCAACTGGTACAAGCTGCAGCGCCGTTACCCACGACACCTCATCAGCCGTCAGAATCCTTGTGGTCATCCCATATCACGACCTCCCAGGGGGGCATCCCATGAATCTTCAAGATTTTATTGCCCTGTCACCCATCATTACCCTTGGGGCATTTTCCCTGGTGACGATGCTTGCCATTGCCTTTCAGCGACACCATGCCCGCATTGCGACCTTCGCATTTCTCGCCTGTCTCCTCACGCTGGCGACATTACCCTGGGCGGCCACGGTAGCCCCACGAGCCGTGACGACCTTGCTGGTCGTGGATCGACATGCGTTGTTGTACATGGGACTGATCTTGACGGCTACGATGGTCATCATCGCCTTGTCGTACCGATATTTGATTGTCCAGTTTCGTGAAGAGGAAGGGGTAGAGGAGTACTATCTGCTCCTTCTGCTGGCCACCTTCGGAGGATTGGTCCTCACCACGGCGGCACACTTCGTGTCGTTTTTCCTTGGATTTGAACTCCTTGGTCTGTCCCTCTGTAGTCTGATTGGCTACTTACGCACGAGACGCCATCCGCTCGAAGCAGCGGTGAAATATTTGCTCTTGTCCATCACGGCCTCAGCGCTGCTCCTATTTGGTTTGGCGCTGCTGTATTTCGAAAGCGGCGCCATGACGTTTCAGGGAGTGGGAGCCATCCTGAAACAGGCGCAGTCCGTTTCTGACCTGTGGCTCGGAGGACTGGTCTTGGTTCTGATTGGGATCGCCTTGAAGCTCGGGCTCGCACCGTTTCATATGTGGGTTCCCGATGTCTACCAAGGAGCGCCGACGCCTATCACGACCTATATCGCTACCGTCTCCAAGGCCGCGTTGGTGGCTCTGCTCCTACGATTTGCTACAGAGGTGGGTGTGTTAGAACTCCCGGCCGTGGCCCATCTGTTCAGCCTTCTGGCCGTGGTGTCCATGGTCACGGGGAATGTCCTTGCGCTCCTGCAACAGAATGTGAAACGGCTCCTGGCCTATTCCTCCATCGCCCACTTCGGCTATGTGCTGGTCGCGCTGCTGGCCGGTGGTCCTCCTGCTGCCGAAGCCGTCACGTTTTATGTCATCGTCTACTGTGCCATGTCGCTGGGTGCCTTTGGCGTAGTGACGGTGTATTCGAGCGAGGCAGGGGACAAGAATCGTGTCGAGGACTATCAAGGCTTGTTTTGGACCAGACCCTGGCTTGCTGCCATGCTGGCACTGAGCCTGCTGTCCTTGGCCGGGATTCCCGTGACGGCGGGATTCATCGGGAAGTTTTATGCGATTGCGGCTGGTGTGGACGCCGGCCTGTGGTGGCTTGTGCTGGCACTGATCGCCAATAGTGTCATCAGCCTCTACTATTACCTGCGACTGATCGTGACCTTGTTCGGTGAGGATCCGGTCCCAGCAGGTATTCCTCAAGGACAACCGGTGCAATCCTCGCAGATGCCAGGTTGGACGACAGCTCTCTCCCTGGGGTTTGTCGCCTCTCTCATTCTCCTGCTCGGGGTCTATCCGGGCCCACTGATTGAGTTGATCCGAGATTCTGTCAGCAACCTCCTCATGGTGGCCGTGCAGCGACCCTGAACAAGTGCTCGCGTCGTTTGCGGGGGTTCCATGAGTGGAACAAGAGTGTAAAGACTGACGCATAGCCATGCTCTCCTGCCCCCATCTTGAAAACGCCATCGTCTCTCCGAATGGCACGCGGTGCACCTGGGAAACTCTGGAACAATCGACCGTCAATTCATCGGCCCAACGTCACTTGCAACATGCTGTTAGGCCCCGGATAATACATGGTACCGATGCCCGGTCGAATGCTGCTCTAGTTGAATTTCTGGATCCAACACAACAAGATTGAAATTCTTCTCGGAGTTTCTGGTGGATGGGTACATGATCGCTTGGAACCCAGCACGCCTTGCGCAATCAGCAACGAACCTTGACACGACATAGTGAGGACGAAACTGCCCCTCATCATGCTGTTTTGCACTTAAGAGGGCGGAATAGACTAAGGAATTAAGCAAATCATCATGCCCTCTATGCTGTTCGTACGGATCAATAAGATCGAGGACGTGGATGCTCTCGGTTAAAGTGAATTCCAGAACAGTGCTTTCAACCCCTCTCAACTCTGCTTGGCACGTTAGAAGATCGCTGGCCAAGTAGAGCACTGGCATCCCTGCGTGGTTATATCTTCCCTCTGAGACGAATTTTCTTGGTGCCAGCCCGAACTGGCCTAATTCCTGCGCTACCGGCCCATTCAATGAATCGCGACCACGATACAGTGGATTGGTAAATTTTCGTTTCTTCGAACGCCCGGCCAAATCTGAAATTGCCGACAGTACCTCCCTACAGAATTCATTCTCCAAGAGCAGAAACGGTGTGCTTGTGGCCAGCCTAACAATTGCATCAACATTCGAGCCGAAGTTGCGCGGTACATCAAATGGCAACTCATATGCCCAGATGTTGTGATTCAGATTGGACAAGCAGCGCGGGCAAACCAACTGGCAAATCAGCGCTGAGAACTCTTCTTCCGTATAAACTTCCCGCAGCCTGCTTCCAGAATAAAAAGCATCAAGAGGAATCCCATTCTTCTGAAACTCTGCCTCATTCGCGCCATAGGCATGCGGCCAATCGGATATGAACTCATCGTAGCAGTGATCACAACATGCGATATCGGCAGAAAACCAAGAATCCAGGTCTGCGTAGAAGAGGTCCTCGAAGGCATCAACTTCGTTCTGATCCATAACTAGGGGTCGTTTGGAGGACGCGAAGCGTCACCTGCACTATGTTTTGGCCGATCCGAATAAGAGCGGGATTGGCCGGTTGCTGTCCGTATATTGAGCGGTCGGTCTGTAGCTTCAAGTTAGGCGGAAATGGTCTGCACAACTAGTGGCAGTTTGCTGAGTGTGAGCTGTTTTAGCTCAACCTTTCGGCTCGCGTTATCGATATCGATCCCCACCAGGTGTCCCGCAGCATCGTAATCGAGAACGATATCTTCAGTGATCTCTCGACTTTCTATGCTCAGTTGCTCCGAAAGATCGATATACAGCGAATCGGTATCAGGATAATAATTGAGTTTCATGGCTTGAACTCTCTGTCTGGAAAATCATTGTGTATTGTGGTCTTATCTTCGAGGGTGATCACCCTCACTATCCTTCCCTCAAGCTCCTCAATCTTACCCCAGAATCGGTATCGATTTCTCTCTTGAGGCTCGCTTCGTAGCGGGTTCTCAAGAATCCTGATGCACCACTCCTTCTTCAGGTACGGACGTTTCCGCAACACTTCCTTTTCGAAATATTCGGTGAAGGTGTACCGCACCATCGACCACACAATAGCGCATTCCCACAGGACTCGCCAGTCTTCGGCCTAACGTTGCAGCTCACCCGTGCCTGCTACAGAAACGGGGATAGGCAGGTTTCCCAGATGGGCGAAGATCGATGTAGCATCCACTGCGCGGTGGCCCTGAGCAGACAGGATGAGCTGCACGGTTTGACAGCAGAGGCTTCTTGATTAAGCGAGTGAACTGAATAGAGCCGAAGGCGGATCAGTTCATCGGAATGATGGTGGCCGAGACTTCGTTGGGAAGCAGTAGAGTCGCCGATGCGCGATTCTGTTCGTCCGGTTGAATCAGCGCGAAGAGCGGCACCGGTTGAGGGATTTCTCCCGGTGGCATTGAGAGCATGGCAGGAAAGTCGATCAACGGCGATAACGTCGTCTGGCTCGCGATGCGCAGCCGGAACGCCATCAACACATCACGCAGTCGCTGAGCCTTTTCTTCCTCCGAGACCGACACTCACCGGACGCAATGCCAATCTCCCACAGCGGCTTCATCGCCGTAACGGGGAACGTCAAACCGGCTGATAAAGTGGGGTCGGGAATCATTTGTGAGGGGAAGTATCTGCAAGCGGTGTCCTGTCTTCCTGTTTGACGTACATTGCCGTCGGCGCCTAACCACATCATTCTGCGTACCTGCGTTATCGCCGGCCTGTGGCCTTCAATTCGGTTGCAAACGTCACGAGGGACATGACGAGCGTGAGCGGCGTATTGGCTAACGGCACGGCGCCGTAAGCGGCATACCAGTTAGCGGCATGGTCGTTCTTTGCATCGATGATGAGGATCACGCCGCCGACGTTGGCCGCTGCGCGCAGGCAGCGACGGCCCGCTGCCGCAAGTAGCTGACCGCCCAAGCCCTTCCCCTGCAGCTGGAACTGTGTTGCGAGACGTGCAAGCCGAAAGCCTGGTACATCGTGGCGCGCAAGGCCGCGCCGTATCATCTCCGGCGTATCTGCATAGGCGAGTGCGCCGGGCGCGAGACTATAGAAGCCAAGGACCGTTGTGTTGTCGGCATTGTTGATCGCGAGGAAGGTTTTCGCCCCGCCGGCATCGTGACTTTGGCGGGCGTAACGATGCAGGAACTCGTTCATGGCTGCATCGCCGCAGTCAAATGCCTTGCGGTCGTGGTGTTTGGCGATTGGCTCCTCGTGCCAGGCCGGGGTGGTCATTTCGCTTTCGGTAACGAGGCGATGGCCTTCCTGAGCTTGGCGTTTGGAGTAGGCGGCTTTTCGAGCAGCTTCAGCACCATAAGGCTGTCTCGCTCCGACAGCATGGTGCGTTCGGCCTCTTCGATCACCCGTTTGGCTTCGCGTAGGGCCGGTTGCAGTACAAAATCTGTCAGGTCCGTATTTCTCAATGCCGCCGCCCGCACGAGCGTGGCCTTCTGCTCAGGCAGCACCCGGAGATTCATTCGCTTGTTATCGTCTATCGCGACTCGGGGCATGGCTCCTCTCCTTTTGGTGGACTCATTGAAAGGGTACTCGGGTGTGGAGCTGATGTCAACTCGTGAGCATTGAATGAGTACAGGTATCTGCTGGAGTCGGCAAGAGCAGGGGCTGGAGGTTCATCTGAACGGGGGCTAAGTTTGGGACTGGACAGTGGGGAATTCAGTGCCGGCTCGTTGGAGAATTCCTTGACCTAAGAACGGCAGGACGAGAATGAGTTCGCGTAGAGGGATTACCTAAATTGCTCAGTTCATCGGAATGATGGTCGCGGACACTTCGTTCGGTAGTAAGAGTGTGGCCACGGCGCGATTTTGTTCGTCTGGTTGAATCAAGGCGAACAGTGGTACCGGCTGTGGTACCTCGCCAGGCGGCATGGACAGCATCGCGGGAAAGTCGATCAACGGCGACAGCGTCGTCTGGCTCGCGATGCGAAGCCGAAAAGCCATCAAGACATCACGCAACCGTTGAGCTTTCTCTTCATCAGAGATCGACTCACTGGGTGCAATTCCAATCTCCCAGAGCGGCTTGGTCACCGTGACGGGAAACGTCAGCCCAAGTTTTTGCGCATCCGTCGACACATCAATCAAAAACCCGGCTTGAATAGCCTGTTGGCGATTGGCAGTTAACTGCTTGGCTGACACATCGGCGAGTGGTTCCAGTTGGTTCTCGGATGTTACCGGCTGTTCAGGCATCGGCTCTTCTACCGTCGGAACCGTCACTGGAGACTCCGCTTGAACGTGATTGCTTGGGCTGTTTTCATCCCGTCCGACAATAGGCTCATCCGGAACAGAAGGAAGCGCGTGGATGAGTCCTTCGTAGACTCGCTTGGCCGCTTCAGACCAAGCGGGATTCAATGGGCGGCCGGCAAACGCCGCGTCTGCAGCCTTTCGCTCATCATGGGTCAGGATTCGTGGAGTGCGTGTTGTATCCATGGTTGGGAAGATAATCCTGGACACCAGCAAGTCAAGGGGCGACTCGAATTGGTGGTGGACTTTCGTGGGGAAAACGTAATAAATCAAAGCAGATAGATCATGGCGACGGAGCTGCAGGCACGTCCAAGTGTGTTCCAGGTCGAGCTCTGCTAGCAGGGCTATTGACGAGTTTTTGAGATTGCTCTCTCCAACCACAGTGACAACATAACGAGATAGACCAGATAGACCCAATAACCGGACAAACCATTTCGTTCTTTTGTGAAGGTGAAGGGCTCAAAACCCCCGTGCTATAGTCCCGCCATGGCGAGAATTGACTACTATCGTATCTTGGGCGTCTCCCGAGAAGCTTCTGACGAGGACATCAAGAAGGCTTATCGGAAGCTGGTGTTTGAGCACCATCCCGACAGGAACCCTGAGAAGGCCGATGCTGAAGAGCGCATCAGAGAAATCAACGTTGCTTACGAGGTCGTCGGTGATGCGGAGAAACGTCGAACCTATGATCGATTATCCTGGGGGAATGAGCCACGCGCCGAAACCGTTGATCCGGGCATTATTCTTCAGGACCTAGAACTTAAACTATTTGATGAAGGTCGAAAGGAGTTCTTCTCGATCTTCTTGAAAGATCTCCCACGAGTGAAGGCGGAGCTTGCGATTGTCCGAGAACGTACGGTGGCTGAGCAGGGCTACGATTCATTTCTGGAGTCGATCGTGCAATCGCGGGCATCTGAAATCATGAACGAGGTTGTGACGAAAGAGATGCATCAGCGGAGCCAACGGCTCATCGACGTGGCCGCCGACATGCTGGTGTCTCAAGGAGTTGCCAAGCGCAGCGATGACCGAGGGATTCGCTCACTTCGCTCTCGACTGGAGGAGAGTTTTCGCAAGGGTCGGACCCATGGATATGCGTCGGCACTGGAACTGTTCTATGAAAGACGGTAAGGGGTGAGGTGTGAGGCGTAAGGTGACAAGGACATCGGACGGCTTCTCCGGCTCTCTGATTACCCCTGCCGACCCTTTACCCCGTACGTTTTATTGTTGTTCAACGAGCGGTCCCGCCACAAACTTGCCGGCTTTCATCACGCCCACAATCGTATCCCGGTCTCGTAGTACCTCGATCCGCCGAAGCGGGTTGCGATTTAAAATCACCAAGTCCGCTTCCATTCCCTTCGCGAGGATTCCGACGGATTGGTGAATGCCGATGAGCTTGGCTGCCGTTGCCGTTGAGGCGATGATGGCGTCCATCGGGGACATGCCCAGTGCGACCATCCGCTCCAGCTCTTGCGCATTCTCTCCATGGTAATTGAACGGTGTTCCCGCATCAGTGCCCATTGCAATGAAAATGTCGTTGTCATAGGCCTGTTTGAAGGACGCTTTGTGACGTTGTGTCATTGCTTTGGCTTTTGCCAACGCGCTTTCCGGAATACCGCAGCTGGGTCGGCAAGCCGCCGTCGTGGCTAAGGCGGAAAGGGTCGGGACCATGTAGACACCATAACGCTTCATGAGTGCGCCGGACTCCTCATCCAATAATGTGGCATGCTCAATCGAGCGTGCACCGGCCTGGATCGCATGCTTCATTCCTGATGCTCCGTGGGCATGGGCGGCCACGGGTTTCCCGGCCTGACGCGCGGCATCCACTGCGGCTGAGATTTCTTCCGTAGTCATTTGCACATCGTCGGGTGAGGTGCCGGGGGTGAGCACGCCTCCTGAAGCAATAACCTTAATGACCCCTGCACCGGCGGCGACCTGTTCAGCCACAACCTTTCTCACTTGGTCAACTCCCTCGACCTCCTGCCCGATGAACCGCGCATGGCCACCGATCATACAAATAGCCAGTCCGGAGCCGACGATCCGTGGGCCAGGAAAGAGGCCGGAGTCGATGGCCTGTTTGAGGGAAAAAATTGAATGGTCACGAGATCCCACGTCGCGTACAGTCGTAAATCCAGCCTCAATCGTTGTCTGAGCATGTCTGGTCGATTTGAGAAGGGTGTAGGAGGGTTGTTCAGACTCCAGAGCGCTGACCACATCAGCTTCTCCGCCTAAACAGAGATGGACATGGCAATCGATGAGTCCCGGGATCACGGTGAGACCACGGCCGTTGAGACGGGTGGCTCCCTTAGGAATGCGGACCTCGCTGCTCGGACCGACCGCGACAATCTTCGTGCCCCGTACGAGGATCGTCATGTGGTCTTGGACCGCTCCCGTCCCATCGATGAGCCGTACCTGTTGAATGGCGATGGTCACGATCTACCGTCCCACGCTATAGGTATGAGCCGCAGCCTGGAGCCCGGCACCGGGAGTTGATACCCAGCCACTTCGAATACCGATTTCTTCAAGGGCATTTAAGAGGGTGAGTACATTCGCCTCCGTCGATGATTCTCCCATGAGTCCGATCCTCCACACTTTCCCCTTTAACGGTCCCAGTCCACCACCGATCTCAATACCGAAACGCCGGAGTAACTCGGCCCGAACCGCTGCCTCATCAATGTGAGCAGGAAGTGTCACGCACACTAAGGTTGAAAGTCGCCGATCTGGAGGCGGCAATGGGCTCAGGCCGAGCGCCACTAATCCCGCAATCAGTGCACGGCCGTTCAACTCGTGGCGGGCAAATCTGGCTGGAAGTCCCTCCTCCTCAATGAGGCGGAGCGCTTCCCCGAGTGCATAGATCATCGAAATTGGTGCCGTATGGTGATAGGCGCGACTCTGCTCTGCCCAGTAATCGGCGATGAGGGATAGATCAAAATACCAACTCTGACAGGGGGAACGCCGAGCCTTTAGCACCGAGAGGGCGCGAGGACTCAGTGTCAACGGAGCCAGACCCGGCGGACAACTGAGACATTTCTGTGTGGCACTGTAGCAGACGTCGATCCCCCATCGATCGACTTCGACCGGCATCCCCCCAAGGGAGGTGACGGCGTCGACGATCAACAGTGTATTGGACTGACGGCACAATGTCCCAATCGGTTCGATCGGCTGACAGGCCCCCGTCGAGGTTTCAGCATGGACGAGCACCACCGCTTTCACTGGGCCGGATTGTTGGAGCACCGCCGCAAGCGAGTCCGGCTCAATCACCTGACCCCACGGCACTTCCATGCGAATGGCATTTCCCCCGCACCGCTCAATGATGGTGGCCAGTCGAGTGCCGAAGACCCCATTGATCCCCACAATGACACGGTCTCCTGGTTCGACGATATTGACGATCGCAGCTTCCATCCCAGCCGATCCGGTTCCCGAGACGGCGATGGTGAAGGGGTTGCTCGTTGCAAACACTCGACGGAGGAGTGTCTGAATGTCATTCATGATGCCTAAGAACAACGGGTCGAGATGTCCGATCAGCGCAGTCGACATCGCACGCAATACCCGAGGGTGTACCGTACTGGGACCAGGCCCTAACAACAGTCTTTGTGGGGCAAGAAAGCCCTGCATGGCCAAAGCCTCCTGAATTGTCGCGTGGTTAGTATAGCCAACCCGAGAAGACATAGCTATGCGAGAAATTCTCTCAACCGCGGCTCTTAGCCAATTAGAGGGGATTCGGGCGGTTGAGGGGGCGTGCTATAGTCGGCCACCATGAATGAACAGACACTCTCAATTGGACAGCTACGAGGGATTCCAGAAGCCGGTCAGTCAACGGTCTCAGCGGCCTCTCCGCTCCCATATAACAGTCGATGGTCGCGTTTCATAAGCGCGATCTGTGCCGGTATCCTGCTGGCCTCCCTTGCGGGGATCCTCTGGCTGTCCCTGACCGTTCCGAAACTTCAACGATTCGAAGATCCAGGGCGCGCGCTTGACCTCATGGTCAGTCGGATGATGGAAGCGCAAGACGGCCTGCATCGTGCCCCGAAATGGCTGCAATGGTTGGCAGAATGGACGATGGACAATCAGGAGCAAGCCTCTCGTCAGGCCGTCAGGTGGTATCAGGAACTGATCACGACGACTGATGATCCATCGGCAAAGCTTCGGTTGGCGATTCTCCTTGGTGAATCCAGTCGTGAATCCGAGGCGCTTGCCGAAGCCCAGGGATGGCATGATCGTGGAACATCCGCCGAGTCTTTTCGAGCGCTGATCGTCGCAGCCTACGATACGGCCCCACTTTCACCGGCGCAGGAGACCAATCTGCAGGCCATGCTGGCGGAGACGTTGCCGAGCGGATGGTTCTACAACCATCTGGCTGCGAGGCTGGCGCGACGGGCTGGTGATCATGCGCTCCTGACGACCGTCGAGACACAGAGCCAGATGAAGGAAGAGCAGGTTCAGCGATGGGTTCGCCCATTGATGATCAGTGAGTTGACCTGTCTTGCCATTGGGTCGGTGATCTTATTGGGAATCATTCGGTTGCAAGGCCGGCGGCTGAATGTACTCCAGCTCCATTCACCGGGTGTGCCTCCGCCGTGGTCTGGAGGGACGGCTGCTGCAGTGATTCTCCGGGGAGGCGCCTTGGGCGCGCTGATGACCATCGCGTTCCTGTCTACACCCGCACTGAACCAGGGATCATTGCGTGCACTGGCTATTCCTCTCGCGAATCTTCCGCTACTGCTGATCGCCTATGTGCGTTTGCTCAAGCCGGCTGGCCTCGATTTCTGGCAGGGATTTGGCCTCCGGCTCGATCGTGGCGACCTTAGACGACTGGTTTGCATCATCTTTGCCGTGGTTGCAGCTGCGCTCTGGGGTGAATGGGTCCTGGGACAAGCCGCAGAGTATCTGAAGCTTGAAAATCATTGGACTGAATGGTTCGATCAGGACTTGGTGTGGGCGACTCCGCCCATGCTCGCCACCAGCTTGCTGGAGTACGTGATTCTCGCGCCGATTTTTGAAGAGATTGTGTTTCGAGGGCTTCTCTTTGCGATGTTCCGCCGGCGATTCACGTTTCTTCCCGCCGCATTACTCAGCGCGACCATCTTTGCACTGGCTCATGGCTACAGTCTGTTGGGATTCATCAGCGTCCTCTGGAGTGGGTTCCTCTGGGCTTGGATCTATGATCGAACGGGGAGCCTCATCCCCGGCATGGTGGCCCATGCCGTAAACAACTTGCTGGTCTGCCTTACCGTGATGGCTCTGCTTCGCTGAGAGAAACCTCCTCGATCCGTTCAAGCGCGTGGTAGAGGTCGGGGTAGCGGAGACTCACCCCATCTGCTTTTAGGAGCTCGCACAGTCTCTGGTTCGCGATCCGTTTTCCCATCGGCTGTGGCTCGGGAGAGACCGAAGATCGAACCGCCCATCGTCGTTCAATGGTCCGGCAGATTTCATCCCAGGTCCTGGGAGTTCCATCGCTGACATTGTAAATCGTACGTTCCTCACCCTGCCTGATGGCTGCGAGGCAGGTCGTCGCAAGATCTTCGACATGAATCAGGTTGACGAATTTTCGTGAATGCGTGACCCTGCCGGTTCTGATCCACTTCATGGGACTGCGGCGAGGCCCATAGATCCCTGAGACTCGTAAAATAGTTGCGTTATAGGAGTTTCTAAGAAGTTCTTCACCTTGTACACGAGGTTGCTCAAGATCAATTGTGGCTGTTTCGTCAATCCACGGGGGTGGGTAGGTGGTCGAGAGGGAATCGACGTAGGCGGAGGTGCTGCCAAGTACCACCAGCCGACGGGTTCGCAATGATGCGGTATCAGCGAATTGTTGAACGAACTCGATCGGGACGGCGGGAAAACACCAGAGAAGATCGGTTGCGGGAGGAATCAGCCGCCAGGTCTCAGGCCGTGCAAGGTCGAACCTGATTCGTTGTTCCGCACGCAAGTCTGCGAGGTTTCGATCAGGATCGCGACTGGTCGCAAAGACCTGTGCGTACTGTTGCATGGCGAGTGGTAGGAAAAACTTGGAGGTGTAGCCTGATCCAAGAATGGTGAGTGAGTGGGGCAAGGCGGAGAATCCTTCCTGTTGGTTGGCAGGCAGTGTGCCAGTGAGCTGTCATCCGAGTCCAATGAAAAAGTCATCGCGCATGATCCATCCGAATACGTGCTCCGATTGCCGTGTTGTGAGGGATTAAGAGGGAGTGGTATAAACAAAAGTATGTTTCAGGAAAGCCAGAGGAACACAGCACGGTCGAGACGATCGCACGTCGTCTGTCTCCTTCCGTGTTTGTTGCTTCTGCCTGCTTGTGGTGATGGAGGGGAAGGTGGGCTTGGTGGACTCGGTGCGATCGGAGGAGGACGTACGACAGGTGCGATCGTCTATGTCACCAATAGTGGATCCAATAGTGTGTCCGGATACACCGTGAACCAGGCAACCGGGGGGCTCACGGCCATTGCCGGTTCTCCATTCCCTGATGTTCCGACTCCGTCGGCGATCGCCGCATCCCCCAACGGGTTGTTCGCCTACATAGCCAACAGCCAGACGAACAAAGTGACAGCCTTCCGGGTTGGCACCAATGGTACGTTGTTGCTTGGAGACTCGACCTCTGGAAATTCCAATCCGGTTGTCGTGGGCACAGCCCCGCGAGCCCTTGAGATCTCAAGCGATTCTCAATTCCTGTTCGTGGCGAACAGTGGATCAGATACTGTGAGCGTCTTTAAGATTGGCGCGGCCGGAGTACTGACGCCTGTTCCACAGGCGGAGGGGCCTTTCAAGCCGGTCGGTGCAGGGGTGTCCTCACCGATTGCATTGGCGACGACTCCGAATGGGCGGTTTCTGTATGTTGCCACCAGTACCTCCAGCATGGTCACGGTATTTCAGGTCGATGCGTCCGGGATACTCACGCTCGTACCGCCGGCTGGACCCGGTACGAATCCTATTTCATCAGGTGGGACAGGGCTCACGGCGATGGGGCTCTCCCCGAACGGACAGTTTCTCTATGTAACCAACGGGACGTCCAACAACGTGACGATGTTTCGAGTTGAACCATCCGGGCTGCTCACGCTGATTCCACCGACCGGCTCCAATCCGATGTCTACGGGTGGAACGACTCCAAACAGTCTCGCGGTGGGAGCAGATGGGGCTCATCTTTATGTGGCCAATGGAGGAGGGAGTGTATCGGTGTTTGCGATAGGGAGCAGTGGTTTACTGACCCTCGTGTCGGCCGTAGGAGCAAGTCAAAATCCTGTTCCCACGCCCACAGGGTCGACTCCTGTGGCGCTTGCGGTTTCTCCGGACGGACTGTTCTTGTATGTGGCGAATCGTGCCACCAGTGTCTCAGGAGGTACGATCTCGGCCTACACGATCGTCTCTGGGACAGGTGCCTTGGTTCCCGTCACACAGCTTCTTGGCAATCCCTTTCGTGCGGAGAATACGCCTTCCGCCATTGCCACGCTTGGGCCAGCGTCCTGAGCGACGCGGTGCAGTGGGAAGGTCTTCACTCAGCTCGCTAACCGAGTTCGCGATCGATCCCTGGTCCGGGGTCCCTCATCCGAAAAACGGTCCCGTAGCAGGTACTGGAGCTGTTGCGCGGGCACGGGTTTACTAAAGAGATACCCTTGATAGGCATCACAGCCTTGTAGTCGAAGATAGGCCAGTTGATCGTGGGTTTCCACCCCTTCGGCGACGATGTGTAGCTTGAGCGCACGCCCCATGCCCACAATCGCCCGCGTGATCGGTGAATCCTCCTTGCCAAGCTTGAGATCCTTGATGAAGGCCTGGTCGATCTTGAGCGTGTCGATCGGGAACTGTTCCAGATAGGCAAGGGAGGAGTAGCCCGTTCCAAAATCATCGATGGCGAGTCGAAAGCCGGACGCCTTGAGTTCCTGCAAAAGGGTGGTTGTTGAGGCGGCGTCCCTCATGAGCACGCTTTCGGTCAGTTCCAACTCGATATCCTGCGGGTTACCACCCTCCGTGTAGACCAGCGACTTCACCCGGCTGGCGAGGTTGGGCTGTCGAAAATGAAGTCCGGATAGATTGATCGCCACAGTCGTCGGAGCCAATCCGTTTTTGTGCCAGATCCGCTGTTGTTGCGCGACGCTTTTGATGACCCATTCGCCCATTTGGATCATCAGCTCCTCCTCTTCCGCGACCGGGATGAACTCGGCAGGGGAGATCAGCCCGCGGGTCGGATGTTCCCATCGGATCAGCGCTTCAAACCCAATGACTTTTTCGGAAAGAATGTCCACCTGCGGTTGGTAGTGCAGAATAAATTGGTTTTCAGACACGGCGGTGCGTAAGTCTTGTTCAAGATTGACTCGAGCGGCGATCGAGACATTCATCGTATGAGAGTAGAACTGATAGCCGTTGGAACCGTTCCGTGCGGCCGACTGAGCGGCCGTGCCGGCGTTGCGTAGGATCTGTTCTGCCTCGGTGCCGTCGGAACCAGGTATCGCAATTCCGATATTGGCCGAGAGCACCACGCTGGCCGATTTAATCTGAAACGGAATGCGCAGTGCCTCGAGACAATTCTGGGCGACCCGAGCCGCATCCTCCGGCACGGCGAGATTAACTAAGAACAGCGTAAACTGACCATCATTGAGGCGTGCCAGAATCGACGGATCGGCACCCGGGGGGTGGGCGACCGTGATGTTCGCTGCGAGAACTTGTTGCAGCCGTGTGGCTACCTCTCGGATGAAGTCATCTCCGCTTTGAGCACCATGCAGATCACAGATGCGGTGATACCGATCCAAACTTATGACGAAGACCGCACCACGGCTACCTGTGCCGGATGTCAGGACTTGACCGACGCGATGGAGAAAGAGGGTTCGGTTGGGAAGATGTGTCAAACTATCGTAGTTCGCCATGAAATAGATCTTCATTTCAGCAGCCCGCGCATCGGTGACATCCTGTACCGTTCCAATGAGGCGGCGAGCCTGCGCGCTGCTGTCCGTCATGACTTCACCCAGAAGATGGACTACGCGGTTTACGCCGTCGCGAGGTATGAGCCGGTGGTCCATATCCACTCCTGTTCCGTCGGCGATCGTCCTGTGGAGAGCTTGGCTCACCAATTCTCGGTCTTCGTCGTGGACACAGGCCAGATACGTGGAGTGTGTGGAGTCGATGGTGCCGGGCTGGGCTCCAAGAATCCGACAGGCTGCTTCCGAAAGATCCATCCGATCGTTGGCCGGATCCCATTCCCAACCACCAAGGCGAGCGATCCGTTGTGCTTGGGCCAATTGAGATTCGCTGGTGCGAAGGGCACCCATCGTGTGGCTGGCGCGCAACATGTACCGAACTCGCTGGCTGAGCATGAGCCCATGGCAGGGTTTCACGATAAAGTCGGTAGCGCCCCTTTCATAAGCCTGTGCGATTGAGTCGACATCGTCGAGGCCGGTCATGATGAGAATCGGCACGAACGTTCCGTGCGGCAGCCGACGGATGTGTTCACACACGGCAAATCCATTCATGCCGGGCATTTGCAAGTCTAGGATGATGATATCGGGCATTGTGGACGAGACGAATGCGACGGCGGCTTCCCCGCTGCTGGCATCCTCGACACGGAGATCGCCCTGTTCAAGGCTCATACGTGAGAGCATGCGAAAGGTGGCATCATCGTCGACGATCAGCGCCAGCGGGAGAGACGGTTGGATCGAGCTGGTCATGTGGGTCTCCTCTCAAGCTCGGCCTGAAAGATCTGGCTGGCGTGGGCGAACGCCTCGCTCAGTGGGTCTACCAATGGTTCGGCTTCCGTGAGCTGTCCCTGGCGACTGAGGTCTTCGAGCTGACGGCAAAGTTTGGAGAGTGAGACGGCCCCGAGCATCGCACTTCTCGATCGAAGGCTATGGGCTGCCTGGCTCACCACCTGTGCATTCTCGTTGGCCATGCCTTGACGGATCGTTGCTACCACCTCATGGGAATCAGCCAAATACAGTGACAAGATTTGGGCCAACACATCCGGGTTCCCCGGTCGTTGGAGGCCTGTAATCGATTTCCAGGCGTTTCGATCAACGATGAATGTGGCGTCTGAATCTGGGGCGGATGCCGATGCGCTGGGTATGGAAGGCTTGAGGCTGGATTGGCTTGAAGCCGGCAGCTGTTGGGTGTCGGTCGCAGGACTGGAGGAGAGCCACGTGGTCAAGACGGTCTGTAGTTGCTCCATCGAGAAGGGCTTTGCGATGTAATCGTTCATCCCCTTGGCTAGGCACTGTTCGCGATCGCCTGGCGTCGCATGGGCCGTGAGGGCGATAATCGGCATCGGGGCTCGTGATTCATGCCGCTCCCATTCACGGATTCGCGTGGAGGCTTCGAATCCATCCATTTCCGGCATTTGGCAATCCATCAAGATCACATCGTAGTGGGATCGTTGGGCATGCTCGAGGACCTCTCGGCCGTTCTGAGCCACGGTTACGGTACATCCCATGCTTTGGAGCATGAGCAGGGCGATTTCTTGGTTTACCGCGTTGTCTTCTCCCAGGAGGATATGACCTGATAAGGTCGGTGCTGCCGGCTCCGGTTGCGTTTGTTGCGTGGTGATCGCCTCGTCGGCGAGCGCGTTGCCTAAGGCGTGATACAGTGCGTGGAACCGGATTGGTTTAGTCACATAGTGCATGTGAACCGAGGGGGTATCCTGCTCAACGTCTGCTCGTCTGATGAGCGAGACAAGTCGGATGATCTTGACGGATTGTAGTGTCGGATCGGAGAGCAAGGTCTGGACGATTTGCGTATCGGGCATTTGGTCGAAGCGTTCGTCGATCACTGCGATGACCGGCCCATGTTCGGCTGCGAGCCCCGTCATGATGTGTTCGAGGAACTCACCCTCGCTGTCGGCCATGTGTGGGGAAAGACCCCAGGTGGAGAAGTACTGTGCCAGGACATGGCGGGTCGAAGAGGCATCGACGGCTGTGCAGAGGCACAGATCCCCAAATGCAGTATCGGTATCGGTGGACGTGGGCGCATCCGACTGAAGCAGGAACGGAAGTATGACCCAGAAGGTGCTGCCTTGACCGATCATGCTGCTGACACCAATGGTTCCCCCCATCAATGCACTAAGCTGTTTGCAGATGCTCAGACCAAGGCCCGTCCCGCCGTGAACGCGGGTTGAGGCCCCATCCACCTGCGAAAAGGATTGAAAGAGTTTTGCCTGTCCTTCCGGACTGATACCGGAACCTGTATCGATGACGGCGAGTTTGATTCGGGCCGGCTCGTTCAGCCCGGATGCCGGAGACTCGAGGGTCACACGTAGGATGACCTCACCTTCCTGGGTGAATTTGATGGCATTGCCAAGCAAGTTCGTAATGATTTGACGGATGCGGATGGGGTCTCCGTTCACTGCGCTCGGAACGGAGGGGGGATAGTCCACCAGAAGGTTGAGCCCTTTTCGTTGGGCCCGTTCCGCCAACTGTTCCGCCGTGCGTTCCACGATTTCGCGCAAATCGATCGGTGTTGATTGGATCTCGAGTTTGCCAGCCTCGATCTTGGAAAAATCAAGGATGTCGTTGATCAGGGTCAAGAGGGTGTCTCCGGAGTTGTAGATCGTCTCGACGTAGTGGCGCTGGGTCTCTGAGAGCTGTGTGCGAGCCAGGATCTCAGTCATCCCGATGACGCCGTTCATGGGGGTTCGGATCTCGTGGCTCATGTTCGCCAGAAATTCAGCCTTTGCCTTTGTCGCATCTTCGGCCGCGAGCTTCGCAATGGCCAACGCTTCTTCGGATTCACGACGCCGTGCGGCCTCGAGCACCAACGTCATGAAGTTGGCTAAGGCTTGGGCGAACTGCTGTTCATCGGATGCCCAGTCCCGGGGGGAGCCGATCTGCTCAATTGAGACGACGCCGGCCAGCTTGCCTTGTGTGTGAAACGGAGCATCAAGCCTTGCCCCGATCCGGTTCGGCGAGAGGAGTGCGGGAGCCAGTTCCTGAAAGGTCGGGTCCTGGACCGCCTGTGCCGCTGCTATAAGCTGTCCTCGGTCAAGGGCTGATAGATAGTGTGGGTATTGTCCACGGAGTAGCTTTTGCCCGAACGTATGTTGCGTGGCGACGTGATCATACTGATCAAGACAGTAGAGCGACTGGGTCTGTTCGTCATAAATCCAGACGCTGACTCGATCAACGAGCAGCGCCTGTGCCGCGATGGTCGTCAACTGCTTCGCCGTGACGGGAAGTGATCCCTCGAACACCGTGCGGTCTTGGACCAGGGCCAGCGTCGCACTCTGTTGGTGGCGTAGCCGTTCCTCCTTTGTGGCCAATGATTGATTCGTCGCTTGAAGGAGCGTGGCCTGTTCTTCCGCCTGCTGCTTGGCATCCACCGCCCCAACCAATTCCGACTGGGCCTGCAGACGTGCCTGAATCGCTAGGCTGTTCGCCAACGCAATGGCCACCTGATCGGCCAGCCGGCGAGCGTAGGTCACATCGTGAGCAGGCGGAGATTTCCGTTGGCGATAGGCGAGTACCAATGCTCCACTGACACGCTCGTTCACGATGATCGGAAAGATGATGAAGAGCGAGAGGCCTGGTCGCATCATCAAAGACAGATAAGAGGGTAGCGCAGTCGCCAGTGCCACCATATGGTGAGGATGCGCCGTCATGGCAGCCAGATGTTCCTCGGAAAGCTCACAGGGATAGATCGTCGTCTCGTCTGATTGCTGCTGAATGTAGCGGACGGACAATTCAGTGGGGCCGGCCTCTTCGGGATTGAGCAGCGTCATTCCCACGGCGTCACAGGCGATGCTTTCCGTCGTGCGAGACTGCACAATGTTCACCATGGTGGCCGGCTCATGGCTTGAGAGAATGGCCTGGCTAATCGCCGAGAGCGTCTCCAGCATGTGAAACTGTTGATTCAGCTTGTCCGTCATGCTGTTGAACGAATCGGCTAACTCCTCGAATTCATCGCCGCTCTGAACGGTCACCTGGGTCGAGAAATCTCCGGTGGCCAGACGCGCGGTCCCCTCTTTCAGCAATGTCACCGGTCTGAGGCTTCGTCGGATATGAGCAAGGCTGAGCAGGACGACAGCGCTCAATGCGCACGCGATCACCAGGAGGAATGTGTGGCGGAATCGTTCGACCGGTGCCAAGGCCGAGGCTCGCGTTTGGCTGAGGACAATCGTCCATGGTTCGACCAGAAACGTATGACGGAGCGGCATCGACCAGGCCCCGGCGATATACTCGTGGGTGTCTAATTGCCATATCATCCCGTTGCCCATGGGAGCGGCGCTGTCATGTCGACGAAAGTCCGGGAGTACGACTGGCTTCCCAAAGGTCGAGTAGAGCGCATGACGGTCGCCATCTTCGACGACGAGATCCGTATCGCCCGGCAACGTCTCCTTGACCTGTGTGCTCCATAGCGCTGTACCGTCAAGGTGTGCGGAGAGCAACCCGGCCTCCCAGCGCGCGGGATTGACGAGACGAGTCAGCGTCAGTTGCGGCAGCTGATCGGGAGCGGGAGAGACCTCGAGCAATGATTTGCCCTCCTGGAGATGGGCAGTCTGAGACTGTGTGAGTTCCCGTCGATGAGGACCTGTAGCGGGAGTGAGCCGTACGTCACGAAAGCGATGAGCCAGTTCCTTGCCTGATGTGGTGATCGCAACTTCTTCGGTCACCGTGCCGTCTTGCGGCAGCTCCCTCGAAATTCGGCTCAGGTCTGCGGTGAGGGTGAGAAGATGATTATAGAGCACCATTCCCTGGGACTTGCTCTCTTGCTTGAGCCGGGCGGCTGATTGGACGATCAGTTCCTGGGTGACCTGGCGGTAGGACATCCATCCAAGGAGGGAGGTTGGAACCAGCGCGCAGAGGACGAACAGCCCGAGAATACGGCGTCCGATGCGACTGTGAAAGAGGGAATGAGACAGCATCGTCTACATGGATCCAATACGCTAAAAGTTCCTAGCCAGGCCATAAAATCCGCCGTCGCTTGCGCGAATCACGTCATCTTGGCTCTTCGGTGGGTTCAACGAGGCAACTGAAGCAAGATTCTTTCCCATACTGTACATGTCGAAGTCCGAGTTAATCGGAACAAGGAACCGGTCTTTCCTGGCTCCTCCCACGCCTCCGCAGGGCGGTCCACCCCCGGTACTGCCACCTCCTCCGGTACTCCCGCTATTGCCCGCACTTGTCCCCCCACCACTTCCGCCGGCATTCCCGCCTCCACCCCCGTTGCCGCCGGCAGCAGTAAGATGCAGGTAACCTTGAGACTGTCCATTATGGATGGCCAACGAGACAAGCCATTGACTGTCTGCTGAAAATGAGTAGCCGGCGGGAACCGTTCGTGAATTGTTCTTCTGCCGCAATTTCAGTTTGGCCAGGCTGGTGATGTCATCAGTCGTCCCGCAATTGATGCGGTAGTACTGATAGGGAGTCCCCCAGGGATCCAGCCTCGTGTTAAGACCGACATCTGCGAGGCTATTCGGATAAGCTCCGACCGCCAAGGCAAATCCTTTGATGTCTTTGGCGAGACCGTGCATTTCCGAGATGGCTCGTGCCACGCGTGCCTTCTCGATAAAATCCATGTAATTCGGGACGGCCAGAGCGGCCAAAACGCCCATGATTGAGACGGCGAGCATGAGTTCAATGAGACTAAATCCGCCAGCATGCCGGAGACACGATCGGGACCGTCGGGTTGTACGAAATGAGGGTATCCTCAGAATGAATGTGCTCTCGTGCTTCATGGTGATCGTCTAACCGCTATGAGTTTTAAATGTATCCAAAGAGGACTTCAGTCCCGATAAATTCTGTTCCATCTGCTTTGCGAGGGTGGCTAAGGTGGGATCTTCTTTCGCCAGAGCCAGTTCCCTAATCCGGGTGGCATCGAGCGCCAGGAGGACCTGCATGTGTTTGATCGCCGTGATCTTCGAGTGCAGCTGAGCCGTCATGTGATTGACCAGGTCGACCTCCGGGGTCAAATAGTCCCCCTGACGCAAGGTGGTGCGAACGCACAGGTTGCCGTTGCCGATCTGAGGGAACACATGTGTAAGTCGAGAGAGAGGGCCGGCCACCCGATGCATCAGCCGCATGGAGTGTATGCAATGGAGCACGACCACGAGGCCGGCACCAAGCGCCCATGGCCAGAATCTGGAGTGGAGGTTGAGGAGATCGTTGGCGACGACGGCTCGCTCTTGCCATGACAGCGCGGGATTATCGAGTGCTTGCATGAGCGGTTTGAACACGGGAATGGCCAACAACAGGAAGATGATCAATGAATAGATGATGACCTGACTCAGCATGCGGACCTGCAGCGGGTGCACCATGTTGATCCAACGCCTCGAGTGAGGACGATCAGTCTGAGATTCTGGATCGATCCGATTCGCTGGTACGACGGTGAGCGTGGGAGGCTGGCGTGGAGATTCTCCTACAGGGCTTTGATCCGCCGGTGGCTCCAGGTCCTGTTTCGATGTGTTGGTCGCGCGAAGTGGTTGCCCCATGATTAGGCAGCCTTCCTGATCGCTGGTAAGTCTTTTTGAGCGGACTCACCAAATTCGAACTGTTGTTGCTCAGGCATGTTCTCGATCTTCAACGCGAAGTCTGCCAGGCAGCCCTTGAATCGGCGAATTTCTTCGTCGAGTGTCTGCAGCGCGGATGTGATTTGCCCGGGTGCCTGTGCCTGCACGTGGATCGCCACCGCTTCATAGGCTTCGGTGACCAGCGCTGAGTGGAGGTTGATGGTCTGGATCCGATTTTCAAGACTATCCAGCATTGTGTTGAATGCCTGTGCCTCCCGATGGAGGTAGTCGTGTTTGCGTAACCGTGCCCGTTGATGCAGATCGCCGCTTCCGATCGACCGAAAGAGGGTAGAGAAGCGGTACAGTGGCCCGGCAATGCGGTGCATGAAATACAGGGAGTGGAGGAGCAACGCAAGGAAGGTGATGATCAGCCAGGGCCAGATCCGAGAATGGAGCTCAAGAAACTGGGACGCCACCTGCGCATGCTGTTCCCAGGATACGGATGGGTCGTAAAGCGGCTGTACCATCGGCAGAAAGATCACGGCATACAGCGTGATCAACAGACACGCCACGTAGACCAGCGTGGTCCCAATACACCAGTATTGGACGGGATGCACGAACAACTGTCTCCGTTGAAAGAGACCAATCATGACTCCACCGCTTGTCTCGTCCAAACGAGGTGTGCCTGGTTCTTGAAGGTGATGGTGTGGTCTTTGGTGTGATAGTAGAAGGACAAGGTCTGTTCGTCGCTTCGAGAATCGCCGTAGACGATTGTGTACAGCGTGCGAGGTCCTTCTGTACTCATGTCGATGCGCCGCATGGCTTGCGCATCCAGATGTTCGAATCCGACGCTGAACGACACACCGTTTGTGGTAAATACCAGCATGCTGTTCTCGTATCCGTTCGCCGAGGTGATCCAGGCACCGACCAACTCATTCGGGCAAGAGACGGCCGGGTCACGGGCTACGATGCTGTAGATCAGGCCGACCAACAGCAGTCCACCGATCACCACCAAGGTCGTGGTGGACTTATTGGAAGGCTGCTCAGTAGGCGGAGCTGTGGCAATCCCCATTCGTTTCATAGGTGCCCCGTATTCTTGGGAAGACATCCCGAAAGCCTTGTCATGGCATCGTATCTTGTTCGGCTGATTGGTCAATAACTTGATCATTTCTCGCAGGTTAGAGAATGCGAATACGCTTGGTGATAGGAGCGTTGTGGGAGAAACGAATGGGGATGTGGTACTCGCGGCTCTCAAGCAGAAGTCGTTGAGGGAACCAAGCGTCGAGGAGGAAGAGTCGGGGACGCAATGAATCAGATCATAGATTCTGCAGCCAGGCCACTAACTCCTCTGTCACACGGTTCGGCTCGTCTTCATGTACGAAATGGCCTGCACTGGCTATTGGGACTACAGTCAGGTTGCTTACGAAATGTCCTAACCCATCAAGATTGTGACGCACAAGTGCCTGGTCCTGGAGTCCCCAGATGACAAGTGTGGGAATGTTGATGGTGGGATAGCCTCCCTTGCGCTGACGCAGCGCCCCTTTTCCGCGAATTGCCGCGCGATAGTAGTTCAGCATGGCAGTGAGGGCGCCTGGCGTGCAGGCCTGTTGCCGGTAGCGCTTAACGATGTCGTCTGGCATGTGCTGGTGATGAACCGCCATACGCTCGAAGATTTTCCCGATGACGTACCCCTGTCCCATGGACAACACGGCTTCAGGAAGTCGAGGAATCTGAAATATCCCCATGTACCAGGAGCGGCGCATTTGTCGCCAGTGCCTGAGTTCCCGCTCGAAGCAGGCCGGGTGTGGGGCGTTCAAGATCACAAGAGCTTTGATGCGGTCCGGGTGCCGCAGGGCATAGTACCAGGCGATGATGCCTCCCCAGTCGTGTCCAACCAGGATGGCCTCCGAGGTCCCTGCGGCCGTCAGCAGTCCGCTGACGTCTTCCAGCAACGCCTCGATTGCGTAGGCCTCAAGACCAACGGGACGTGTCGTTTTGCCATAGCCACGGAGATCAGGGGCCCAGACCTGATAGCCGGCTTCTGCCAGCGGCTGAAGCTGGTATCTCCATGAACGCGCGCACTCTGGGAATCCATGCAGGCAGAGCACCAGCCGGTCTCCCATTCCCGCCATGGCAACTCGAAAGGAAAGCTGATTGGCCGAGACTTGCCCATAGGAGCAGGCCGATGTGCTGGGGGGATTCTGGTCGTTCCTACTCATGTGCAAGAAATTGTGAAAGTACTGGTCGGATTGCGACGGCTTCGCTATGCTTACCGGAATGGAACGGCCAAATTGGGTGTTTCGGCAGGATCAGGAGAAATGGCTTGCACATCCAGAAGGCAATCCGCAGCGCGAAGTGCATGCGGCCTCCTTCGATGAGCTGCAGATAAAAGTGCGGCAGCAGAGCCAAGAGTTCGCAAAAAGCCCGCGAGAACTTCCTCGTGTTGAGCGATCTGCAGCCGAACAACCCCGCATCGATACACCCCGATTTGTGATCTCACTGGATCAAGACAAGTGGCGTGGTTATCTGCAGGGGTACCCTGATCAGTCTGCACAAGGGGATTCCTTCGATGAAGTGGAGTTCAAACTCAGTCTCCTCTGGCGCGAGCTCGTCGGTAGAAAGTCTCCCACCTTTCGAAAAGCGGCCTAAGTCACACTCCGTCCCGGTGCTTCATCCGCCGGACGTGCGGACTTCTCTTCACACGTGAAGATATCTAGCAGTCTGCTGAAAAACCCTCTACTCATCCTTCGAGAGCCTCAGGATGAGCGAGAAGAGCATTGAAACTATGAGGGTTTCCCGTTCGTGCTGAGCTTGTCGAAGCACACATGTTGAGTTTTTCAGCAGACTGCTAGTGCTAGCCTTGGCGACTTGAATCATCCACACCCCAACATCCGGAGAAAGTTTCATCAGGAGCTAGGCGCTTGAGCCCCCACTCCGGATGGTTGAATGCGTCGCTTGCACAGGTCATCGGTTCGATGGCCAGCGCAACACGCGGGGCGTCCGCGATGGTATCTCCCGTATAGACGACCACTGAGGAAAAAGCCGCGTCCATCGTCATGGTGATCGTTCGGTTGCTTGGGATATGACGAAGAGCGGCCATGGCGGTCCCTTCGGTATCACGCTCCAAGTTGACGTAGCAATGGTTGAAGCGTTGCTGTGCAATCGGGCGAAAGCGGCGATAGTCCCACGGCGTATCCTGTACAGGATAGATGGTCCCAGTTGGGACGAGTCGTTCGTTGAATTCCAAGAATCCGGTACCGGGGATCTGTGCTTCCGCTTCGTCGACGATGCTGGTACCGACGGTGAAGTAGGGGTGAAATCCTACGCCCACCGGTGCAGATTTGTGACCAACGTTCGTTACGGAAAACCTGCACTCAAGACCCTGGTTGTTCAGTTCATACGTCACCAGGATCCGAAGGGAAAAGGGATAGCCCCGATCGGCATACGTTGTGGCGGCGAGATGTACCGCAAATGCGACGCGGTTCGGACGAGATTCCTGTATGTGCCAAGGGAGGCTACGAACAAAACCATGAATGGCGTTCGGGCCTTCCTTATCGTTACATTCCAGCTGGAATGTCCGGCCGTCGAAGGAGTACCGTCCATTTCCGATACGGCCGGGAAAGGGAATCAGGACATCACCTTGCCCGCCACGTTTTCCACTGCCACCTGAATAGCCCCAGGCAATATCGATCTCCCGTCCATCTGCATCAATGAACAGGTATCTGCGTAAGGACGCGCCCCAAGGAGACACGACTGCTCGTTGATTCTGAAATGAGAGCGTACGCTCAGTGTCTGCTGTCATGGGTGCCATCGTCCTGGTTCTCCGTGCCGCTACGGTTTTGCGCGGGTGCTATCGGACAACGCCGTATCGACAGATCTGAGGTTCTGAGGTCAGCAGACCGCTCAATTGTTGCAGTGCCGCCAATAGGTGGGGCGTCATGAAATGCGCTTGTTCTGCTGCAGCGCTTGCCCATTGTTCGACAAACACGAATTCCGTCTTATCGGCATGGTTTTGCAAGAGCTTGTAGCTGAGACAGCCGGGTTCTCGGCGAGTCACATCGACTAAGGCGGTCAGGATCTCTCGTACCTGTGCCACGTGGTCGAGCTTGGCGTAAGCTCGAGCAATCACACGGAGAGAGCTATCGACGGTCATGGGATTCTCCCTCGTTGGGATCTGACTGGCTAGACGGCTACTTCACAAACGGGTTGCCCGATGTTTTCCATTCGTCAAAGTTCATAATCACCGCAGAGGTCTGTGTGAATCCAAGTTCTCCAAGAGTTTGAGCGGCAAGGGTCGCACGTCTCCCACTTTGACACTGGAGCACAATTGGGTGTTCCATGTCGGTTTTCTGCAGATAGTTCCAGATTTTGGAATCGATCACTCCACGTGGAATGTTGATCGCTCCAGGGACGTGTCCGGCTGCATACTCTTGCGGTTCACGCACATCCACAATCAAGGCTGCGCCAGGATTATCAACAATCTTTCGATACTCTTCCATGCCAATGGTTTTGACCGGCTTCTGCGCTGATTCAACATTCTGTTTGACCGATGGAGAGACGCTCTGAGCGATAGCCGACGAAGAAAAAGTAAGAGTAAGAGAGACGCCGAAGAGGGCCGTCACGGAGAAGGCGGCCAACAGACTTATGTTTTTCATGAAAGAATCTCCTTTCGATGATTGTGCCGTATCTGGGTTTAGGAACGTCATAGGACAATCAGTGTACCCCGACTCGTGGTGTCCCTCAAGAGCCCCGCGATTGAAACAATAAGAGTCGACCAAGACTGCTCCAACCCTACCGCACGTTTTACTTAAAGAGTAAAAGTATTGGATGAAGATTAAGCGCTACTCATCCAGTCCATCACAGCTCGCGCTGACCCACTTTCCTTTGATGTCGATATGGGACTTGCCGGATCCGGTCTCTCCTCGATCTCCGAGTGCCACGATGCTTTCAGGTGTCTTCGCCTCAACCATGAAGTGCGTGGCGGAGGGGGGAGGGCCTGGGCATAGTTGGTCGAGGACAAGCTTGGTCGAGGATTTGGACAGTACCTTGACCTTGCACTGCACCGCCGTGTCCTCGTCTTCGTCTTCCATCTCCTTGATTATCCGATCCTGGCTCAGATCTTCCTGGGTAATACAGGATCGCGTGGTCATCGTGTGAGGTTTGCCTTCTCGAGCCTTCATCATCTGTTCCATGTGAGCCCGTTGTGCCGGTGCCATCTTTGCCGACAGTTCAGGCGAAAGCTTCATTCCGGATGTGACGGTTGTCACGGACATCTCCCATGCGCCGGGTTTGATATTGAAAGATTCTGCATGTGCATCGGGTGTCAGGGTGAGAAGAAGGTGAACGAGGCTGCCCGTGATTCCAAGGACCGTGATCATGTGAGTAAGTAGCCAGCGGTGCGTGTCCATGAAGTGCCCTCCGGAAGAGCCAGGATGTCGTGAGGTGACGGGTATTTGAATGTGTGAACATTTTACCGATGTGAGGTGTCCCAGTCCATAACAAGGAGCTGGAGAGAAAGTATGGAGAGGCGGAACTCACTGGTGAGCTGACCGCGCTCATGACCTCAAGGTGTAGTGCTCGATGGTTTCTAAGAAATGAGTAGTCAATACGAGAAGTTCCCAGGCCACAGCACCATGGACGATGCCAATGATTGCGGCCTGGTAGGCGCAGTCCCATCAAGGACCCTCTGAAAGAAGGCAACGATGACGAATATGAAAACTCAGGCGGGCGTACCGTGTCAGAACTCTTCGGAGGAGAAGAAATGTCAGCCACAGAGTATCAATGGCAGGGAATCGCCTCCCAGTGTGGTCTAAGCCTTCCCACACCGGCCTGACCCACTCGTTTCTTCTCCATACTTCATTGCCTAGCGCATCTCGATACCCAAGTCGATGGATCGCGCATCGCCTTTGAATCAGCTACGGCGCAACCTTCTTCCAGTGATAGGTCCCGCCGTGTTCTCGCGGAGGGATATTCTTTTGTGCACCGACTCTGCTGTACCACCAGATGCCTTTGGCCTGCGTGCCGTCCTCTGAGAGGAGGACTTCAAATCCACCCTCTCGATCATTACCCGGCTGTTGCCAGGTGCCTTGCCATAGGCGGTTCATCACCTGGTTGGTCGTGAAGCGACCGCCATGCTGGGTGTACGGTCCATTTCCATTTCGGTCGAACGTCGCTCTATATCGCTTGTCATCTTCAACCTCAAGGATCTCCCACTCTCCACTCAGATCGGTGGTAGGTGAGGGGTGTGTGCTCTCACGTGCTTGTGGCGAAGATCCGGCTGAAGGTGAAGCGAGTGGAGCGCTCAATTGAGCGGATCGAAAGGATTCATGCCACGATAACAGTTGCCATCGGCCATCGCGTCGTTCCAGCACGCCGGTTTCTCTCATCGGAAGCACTGTTTTCTGGAGTCCAGTGCCGTCCATCACATATCGAATATAGTCGAGTTCCATCGCGTACCAAGCAAGGTCTCGCTTCGTCCACACCGTCAGTTCTTTAATGGGAATCTCCAGTTTCTGAGCGTTAAGAAATTCCTCCTTCATGCCTTGCTCAAGCTCAGGCCATCCGACATATTTCCGACCGGCAACCCCGTAGCTGATGATATCGGCGTCATGAGCCATCATGCGAGAGAGTGTCGGCAAGTCCTTCTCGGCATTGGCTCGAACGAGACGCCGCACGGCTGACTCTGGATCAGCAGGTTCTGATGCTATCGCGGTCGTGATGATGGTCATACAGATCAATGGGCTTACCCACGCGAGATGTCTAAAAAGGTTCATCAATCACTCCTGTATAGCGGTCGAACACATCACAGGCTTGTGGTTTGACCATGACGGTCTGGGGAGACGCAGGACTCAGTCGTCTCACTCGTATCTCACAAGAGGGGGCATAGCTGTCAAGACTTCAGGCTGAGGTTCCGGGGAGTCTTGTGAGTGGCGATAGGCGGATCGAGGAATGGATTTGGGAGTGAGAAGGTGATCGTCGATGTCGTCAGCTCAATCGGGTGGAGACGGTCCGGCCAGGCAGGCACTCACTCACTCACCTCAGCGTTCCCATCGATAGCTGACCAGCAACGGCATGCCGGTCAACACGGCGAGCACTCCGACCGGCAACATCCCCGCGACGGCGTGTTGAAGGGCCATGTACTCATCGATTGTGAGGCCATGAAGCGGAAGGATGACCGCTGATTCCGTGAGAATCATCAAGACGAAGGCCACGAACCCGATGCCGAGCCGTATGCGCGGGAGAGGCGGCAGATGGAAGCGGTCGATCGTCCATTTCGCGCCGATGATCATGGCCAACAGGGTGTTGGGGACTTCGAGTAATCGAGCGATCAGTTCGCTGATATGGAGAGCAATCACTTCAAGCCGAACGATCTCGAGCACGAATCCGACCCCGAGCGCGACAAGAAAATAGACGCCGCCGGCCCGTACCACCAGCGAGGCACGGGTCTTATGCCGAGCCTCGGATATTTTTGCGGGGAGAGTCGTCACGGGATCTACGGGCTCACCGATTTGGCTTGGTAAGCGCCTTTCCTCACAGTCATGAAGCTGCTCAGAGGTGGTGATGATTGCGGACTCAGTCTAGCGAAAAAAAGAAGAGACATCCATTTTTCTTCAAAGTTGTGCAAGAGGGTGGTAATGGACTTGTTCGTTACGATGCGATGGTCGTGCGCCGAGTGCGCGCTGGCTATGAATACCTGTATTCATGCGATTGTGGGGGCTCGTGTTCCGCCGTGCGCAGTCGGCTTTCTTGTTGTGGCCTTCGACCGTTTGGCGGCGAATGAGACGGTAGATGACTTTCTTACGTGCTCGCGGTAAGCTCCGGCCTCGTGATGGCCCGTACGATCGTGAAAATATCCATCAAGGGGGACAGGATGCAGGACAGCATAAGCAGGGCAATCTGTGCGTGTGCGTTACTCGTCGGGCTTGGCGTCGCTGGGCCAGCGCCAGCTGTCGCGGTCGACGAAGGGATGGTGGACATCGATAGCCCGAATGTCATGAAGTCCTTGCTTGAGCAGCACGTTGGAAAACGTGTGAAGGTCAAGTTGTGTTCGGGGCAAGACGTGGAAGGCAAGGTCGCCAAGGTTGGCGCTCATGCCGTGCAGTTGACGGAGTTGGTCGGGATGGAGTTGTTCGATGCGACGATCACGTTGAATGATGTGGCGGCAGTGATTGTAAGAGCTCGTGGGAAGTGAGTAGCGGTAATTGGATGCTGCACGAAGGATCGGGAACGGTGAGGGATCTGATGATGGTCTGGAGGTATTCTCAGTGCCGGTGAACCAAATTCTCCCGGGCGGAGTCTTCGAGATTGGCGATGCGCAGGAGTTGCTAGGCTGCCCGATCCTCTTCCAATGTTTTTAAGGAGGAACTGATGAAAAATCCTGTCCACTTTGTCAGATTGAGATAGTCGGAGGTTTCCTGCGAGAGCTCACTTCTCGGGATGCTTCGTACGATGGAGAGGGTAGGGTCCTTACTGAGGTCGGCAATGTGAGGATTCGCTTGGTTGACGGTAGGGTCGTAAAGCACAATGAGGGGACGCATACGGGAGTGCAGATTGATGCTGACGACCAGTCCAACCGAATGATCGGTGAGGGCGACGACCGTTCCAGGCGGATACACGCTTAGTGTTTGAATAAGTCCAACGACGACCTCTTCTGAGAATTTTGTTTTGGCGTTAGTGTACAGTTTGGACAAAGTTTCTGTGGGGGTCATGGTCGTGAGAGGATCCGGTGTATTCACCAGGCTTTCATATTCATCTACCACCGCATGAATCCTAGAGAGAAGCGACAGTTGATCGCCCCGTATCCGGGCAGGATAGCCGGATCCATCGACCCGTTCATGGTGGTTTCGAATGATGCTGAGTACGTCATCCGGAAGTCCTGGGAATTGGGCCAGCATGTTGAGCCCAAAATCTACGTGTTGTTGGAACGCTTTTTGATCCTCGGTATTCATACTGGCCCAGCTCCGGTGTCGGAGATCAGGGGAGAGCGCCTGCTCACCGATGTCGTGCAGGAATCCGGCAGTTCCGAGTGCATGCATGGCTTCATGGCCAAGGTCGAATTGGCGTCCGACGAGCATGGAGAGTACGGCAACGTTCATTGCATGCAGAACACTGAGATCGTCGAGCTCCTGGGCGCCCAACAAACTTCCCATGGCGCTCGAGGCGTTGTCACTGACCAGGATTTCTGTCAGCCCATGGATCATCTGCTTTGCCGCAACCAGACCGGATTCAGATCCGTTCTTGATATCGTTGAGCGCTTGTGAGCTTTCAGCGACGGTCTGCCGATACAGCATGTTGGCTTGCTGAAGGCTCTCTTTATATTGGACGATTGTTGGGGGAGGAGCAGGAGTATCGCAGCGCACGGTGTCCGGTCCTGTCGTATCAGGGAGGGTGGGCGCTGCGGTTGTTCTTCCATCGCCATCATTGTGGGAGTTTTGTGGGGCACCTTGAGAATCAGATCGTGCGGGATGAACCAGCACAGTGTCCAGTCCAAGGCCACGAATGATGGTCAATTCCTTATCGGATGTAATGGTGAAGGTCTTGCTCGCAAACGGATGTCTGAACCACGAACAATTCAGATCTACGTACATGCCGATTGTGAGGTCGTCTGGTCTCGTCGGGATTGGTCCATTGGGTTGTGTTTCAGATGCGTGCGGGTGTGCCATAGTGTGTGTGGCCAGTCCGGCGTTGTAATGTGCAGTCCTGGTAACAGTCCGTATTTATTCGGTCCTTTTGAAGAATAACTTAAGTCCCACACTCGTGCCGCCAATCGCCGGCACATTCTTCTCTGGATGGAGAGTCTTGCGATGCTAGTCCGTGAACACCATAATCTTAGCGAAGCGTGAAAGAGCTTTTCTCGGCATCTGCTTGCCCTCTCGGAATGCCTGAGACATACTGAGCCTGAAGTGCACAGTGAGCTGAGAGTGAAGAGCGGTTCGTACTAGGGAGGGGGAGGATACATGAAAGGGCAGAGAGTGAAGACCAGCGGGAAGACGGCAGAGAGAAGTAATGAAGCGCATGGCGGCAGCGACCCGTTTCAGCGGTTGCTCGGGCTGATGTTCAAGGCGCATCCGTGGCACGGCGTATCGATCGGGCAGGAAGCTCCGGACGTCGTCATGGCCTATATCGAAATTGTTCCCACTGATACGGTCAAGTATGAAGTCGACAAACGCAGCGGGTTTCTCAAGGTTGATCGGCCGCAGCGGTTCTCCAATTGTTGTCCGGTCTACTACGGCCTGATTCCGCAGACCTATTCCGGAGAGCAGGTGGCGGGGATCTTTGCGAAGCGAGCCCGTCGGAAGGGCATGGTCGGGGACGGTGACCCGCTGGATATCTGTGTCCTGTCGGAAAAAAATATTCCGCATAGCGATATCTTACTCACGGCCCTCCCGATCGGTGGGTTGAGCATGGCCGACGGCGGGGAAGCCGATGACAAGATTATTGCCGTCATGCGGGACGACGCGGTGTACGGGGGCTTCACGGATATTTCACAATGTCCGTCGGCGCTCATGGATCGCCTACAGCATTATTTTCTGACCTACAAGAGCGCGCCTGGGACGACTCAACATAATAAGGTGGAAATTACCAGCGTGTATGGCCGGGAGGAAGCGCTCAAAGTGATTCGTGCGAGCCACGCCGACTACCGGGCTCAATATCCGGAACTCAGCTCCCTGTGGCCGAAGCAGTTGTAAGCGGTTTCTTTGGTCCATCGGGGTCATCGCAGCACGGTATCCGCGACGAGGAGCACTGATACCGGTAGGTTCAGGGCTCGCTGTGGCGTGATGAATTCTGCTGCCGATTCTGTTGATTTGCTTCTGCCGCTCGTATGATGGTGGTAGGCTGTCTCTCAGCCTATGTCACCCTCCTCACTTCACCCGCCGATTGTTGAGACCGCGCAACAGTCGCTCTTTGACCACCCCCTCTCCGAAGCGGCTGTGGCGGCTTTGTGGCGAGGGCAAGTGCTTGATGCGATCACGTTGGTTCGTCACGAACAGCAGGTCGACGTGAAAGAGGCCAAAGCCTCTGTTGCCGCCTATCTGCACAGTCACCCCGCCCTGCAACAACGAATTCAACAAGAACAGTCCGATGCGCGAGCGGGATTGCTTCGCTGGGCGTTGTTCCTTCTGATTGGAGGCGCCGGCCTGCTGTTTGTTCTGACGTAGCAGGGGAGTTGGGTGTCTGCATGGACACAGCCTACATTCTTCTGGCACTCACAGGAGCAGCGGCCTCGTTTATGACGTTTTGCCTGATGCGATTCCCTCGTACTCGGCGGGCGCGATTTCAGCCGTCTGGTCCATTCTCCCTTCTAGCCTCATTCTCCACCGCTTGCGTCATTTTCTTCATCTCGGTTCTCGCCGTCTACGCTCAAGCAGTCTGGCACTGAACGCACAGCTGGAACAGACTGGATGTCCGATCGCCATGGAGCCGGCTGTATTCTGACCGTCCGACACCAGCCGATCCCCTGCAGCTTGAAGAAGCTCTGGAATTGTGACCTCCCAAACCGGTATGCTCCGTCGCGGCAGGTACCGATGCTGTATGAAGTGATCACTGATGGAGGTCGGAACCACGTGGGCATCACGTGTTCTTGGAGCGGTTGTTGAGGAGACTGTCTCGATGGGGTCTGCTGACGGTGAGAGGAACGGATCGATCACCCGCATTCTGGTGGACGATCACCGGAGACTTGAGCGGTTGCTGGAATCGGCGATTGATAGAGGCGGCCGCGTGGAACGGAAATCCTACGATGGCTTTCGGGCCGGACTGTTGCGTCATATTGGGATCGAGGAGAAGATTTTACTTCCTGCGGCGCTGCGACAGCGGGGGGGAGAGCCGCTTCCCATCGCGGCAAAACTCAGGCTCGATCATGGGGCGATTGCGGCCTTACTGATGCCGACTCCCACGTCCAGGGTCTTGGCGACGTTGCACTCTGTTCTTGAAAAGCATAATCTGCTCGAGGAAGGTCCGGAGGGCCTCTACTACACTTGTGACACACTCCTTGGCGAGGACATTGACCAGTTGGTGATTCGACTTCGTGCGGCTCCTGAAGTGACTGTGCTGCCTTGTTCCGATACTCCGGCTGTTCTGGGTGCCGTTCGTCGCGCGGTAGAGCGAGCTGGATTCGAGCTTCCCAGTGATTTCCCCGGATGATCACACTCCTCTTTTAGCAGGTTGCGGAAAAACTCATTTTGGCTCCTGCGGCCATCACAGGTATCGAAGTTTGAGAGGACTCTAACTGGCCGTCCAGCAAGGCCGCAGCAAGCGAAGAGGCGAATCGTACTCTGCCCCGTACGTTGAGCCTCTGAGCGATGCGAGAACGCCGCTGGCGGACTTTTTCAGCACCCTGTTAGACACAATATGATAGACTGCCGGGCCAATCATGATGTCTGACACGACTACGTTGAGTGAACTGGCGGCTGCGACTCGGCAACGGCGGACCTTTGCCATTATCAGCCATCCGGATGCCGGGAAGACGACGCTGACCGAAAAACTCCTGCTGTATTCTGGCTTGATCCGCACGGCCGGCATGGTGCGCGGACGCAAGGGTGGAAAGACGACAGCTTCGGATTGGATGGGCATGGAGCAGGAACGCGGAATTTCGATCACCGCGTCGGCGATGCAGTTTCCGTACAAGGGCGCGGTCATCAATTTACTCGATACGCCGGGCCACCAGGACTTTTCCGAAGATACCTATCGGACCTTGACTGCTGCGGATAGCGCGATCATGGTGATCGACGCGGCGAAAGGCGTGGAAACGCAGACGCGCAAACTCTTTGCCGTATGCCGCATGCGGCGGATTCCGGTCCTGACGTTGATCAACAAGATGGATCTGCCTGGACGCCCTCCTCTGGATCTCATGACTGAGGTTGAACAGGCGTTGGATATTCACGCGAGTGCCATCAACTGGCCGATCGGATCGGGCAGCGATTTCGTAGGCATTGTGACCAGAGCAGATAGTCAAGTGCAGCTGTTCAGTAAGACCATGCATGGTGGAGCGACCAGAGTAGAGACTGATATGTTGCCGTTCACCGAGCTTGGCTCACACAGCCGAGTGACGGAAGAGATGTTGACGCAAGTGCAGCATGATCTGGAACTCTTGGAGATTGCCGGGAACCCGTTCACACGGGAACACTTTCTTAGCGGAGACGTGACCCCGGTCTTTTTTGCTTCCGCACTCACGAACTTCGGTATCGAGAGTTTCCTGGACGCCTTTGTGGAGTTGGCGCCCAGCCCCGGCGCACGCTTGGCGGACCGAGAGGATGGGTCCGAGCTCACCGTTGATCCGATTGACATGCCGTTCAGTGCCTATGTGTTCAAGCTTCAAGCGAATATGAATCCCAAACATCGTGATAGTACGGCATTTCTTCGCGTGTGCTCAGGGCGCTTTGAGCGCGATATGGTCGTGAAACATCATCGACTGGGTCGGGACATTCGCTTGGCACGGCCGCATAGCCTGGTGGCACAGGAGCGGAGTACGGTCGAGGAGGCGTACGCGGGGGATATTATTGGAATCATCAATCCCGGCGTCTTCGCGATCGGAGATACGGTCTCCTTAACAGGAGGGTTCAATTTTAAGCCGTTGCCGCAGTTCCAACCGGAGATCTTCGCGCGTCTGCGACCGACGGATGTCGGAAAACGAAAAGCGTTCGACAAGGGAGTCACCCAGATGGCGCAGGAGGGGACGGTCCAGATCATGCGCAGCCTCCATGATCAGGAGATCTTGATCGCCGCTGTTGGTCGACTGCAGTTCGATGTGTTGCAATACCGGCTCCGACACGAGTATCGCGTCGAAACCATCCTTGATGCGCTGCCATTCAGCTGCAGCGCTTGGCTGGAGGGAGATCCGTCCACCTTCAAGTCACCGTCAGCGTCCATGATGGTGAAGGACCAGCGGGATCGAGTCGTCGTCCTCTTCGGCGACCAACTCATGAAGACGATCGCCCGCGATCGAAATCCCGATCATGTCTTGCAGGAAATGGGGTAGCGGGATCTGCAGCTGGTTCACCCGGTCGTAGGCGACTCACTACCGCTCGACCGGACCACATCTTATTTGCCGGTCGATGATTTCATCAAATTATCGGCCTGCGGCGGGAGGAACCCAAGGTAGCCTCGGTGCCGCTCGGCCAGCTCCAATACGGTAAACGGCTGGCCATCGACCATCTCAGGGGAAGAAAAAATCTGTCGGAGGTGGCCGCCACGCTCTCCGACGATGTTGCCGGCAAATACCACACCGTTCTGTTTCAACCGAGCGACCGCTTGTTCGATCTCCTCAACGCGCACGGCGACATGGTGGAAGACTTTGTCCCCGAATTTGTTCACCCAGCCGGGAATGATACTGGTCTTGCCTCGTTCATCGGGGTAGGCCTGATCCACGAATAGACCGGGGTATCCACTTTTGCGATACACCTTCGCGTACCAGTCGTCATACTGCAAGGTTTCATCGTGTGCATAGCCTAAGGTCACAAAGGGTTCAGCGCCTCGGTCAATATCCAAGGTTCTGATGGTGACATGGTCGATGACCGGCATGAATCCGACACCGGTTCCATCCAGCATGGCCTTCAGGACGCCGGCAGCCTGGTTATGCTCAACATAGTCGGCCACCATTCGTGCCATGAGATTGTCTAGGGCCTGAGCTTCATCCATCATGATCGCACCTCGTATGCCAGATTGTGGAAAAGCTTGGTGGTTGGAATATTCCCTGCGGCATTCACGCGTCACTCCTGTGAGGATGCCCCAAAAAGCCTTCCGGCAACGCCGCAGCGAACGAAGAGGCGAATCGTACTCTCTGCCGTACGTTGAGCCTCTGAGTGATGCGAGAACGCCGCCGGCGGGCTTTGTCAACAGCCTGCTAGGAACCGAATTTAATGCCTTGGGCCAGCGGCAGTTCCGTTCCCCAATTGACCGTGTTGGTTTGGCGTCGCATATAGGCCTTCCAAGAGTCCGATCCTGCCTCGCGCCCACCGCCGGTTTCTTTTTCTCCGCCGAACGCGCCACCAATCTCGGCTCCGGACGTGCCGATATTGATATTGGCAATTCCGCAATCGCTCCCCGTAGCCGAGAGAAACCGCTCGCTCCGGCGGACATCATTGGAAAATAGGGCGGACGACAGTCCTTGCCGGACATCATTCTGCATCGCAATCGCCTCGTCGATCGTCGTGAATGTCATCACATAGAGAATAGGCGCAAAGGTTTCGCGCTGCACGACGGGCCAGTGGTTCTGCGCCCGCACGATCGTCGGTTCGACGAAGTAGCCTGGGCGGGTCAGCACACGCCCTCCGTGGAGGATTTCTCCGCCCTCTTGCTTGATCTCGTCAAGGGCCGCCCGATAGCCCTCCACCGCCACCTGGTCGATGAGCGGTCCCATGAGGACCTCTTTTTCCAGCGGATTGCCGATCTGAACTTGCGCATAGGCCTTCACAAGCCTAGCGACTAATTCCTCGTAACAGGATTCGTGTACGATCAGACGTCTGGTGGTCGTACAACGCTGCCCGGCGGTCCCGACCGCGCCGAACACAATCGCGCGGACCGCCATATTGAGATCGGCGGTCTCATCGACGATGACGGCATTGTTGCCGCTCAGTTCGAGCAAGGTTCGGCCGAGTCGTTGTCCGACCAATGACGCGACTCGTCGACCGACCGGCACCGAACCGGTAAAGGAGATGAGTGGCAGGCGCTCATCTTCGACCATCTGTTCGACCAGCACCGGTTGATCGGCGATGCAGAGGGAGAAAATACCGGTATACCCCTGTTGTTGCATGACGCGATTACAAATCTGTTGGATGGCAACCGCGCAGAGGGGGGCCTTCGGCGATGGCTTCCAGATTACGGTATCGCCTGCGATCGCGGCCAAGAACGCATTCCAGGCCCAGACCGCCACGGGAAAATTGAACGCCGTGATCACACCCACCGGACCCAATGGATGCCACTGCTCGCTCATGCGGTGCGCCGGCCGTTCGGATTGCATCGTGGCCCCGTAGAGCATCCGTGACTGGCCGACGACGAAATCGGCCATGTCGATCATCTCTTGGACTTCTCCGTCGCCCTCGGCCTTGATCTTGCCGACTTCCAAGGACACCAAGGTCCCCAGCTGATCCTTCTTCTCTCTGAGGGCTTGGCCGATCAGCCGAACGACCTCGCCTCGCTTAGGAGCCGGCACCATGCGCCAGGCTCGAAATGCCTCAACCGATTCTTTCACGATACGTTGATAATCCTCTGATGAACAAGGATAGACACCCGCGATCTGCTCCCCGGTCGTCGGATTGATGGAGGGGAGCAGGGTCCCGTCATTGCGACCGGACCACCACCCATTGCCGGTACTTCCACCTGAGTTCACGGCCTGGATGCCAAGGTCCCTCAATGCGGAATGACTCGTGCTCATCGAAAGCAACCTCCCAATTCGTTGTCCAAGAAGTCTCGTAATAGGACGGATTCCTGAGTGATGAATCCATGGTACTGCTCAGGACGGTTCAACACAAGGTCTACGACGCAACAGACGCTGGACGCAGTCGTCACTTGGATGGCCGACCAGAGCTTGCCCTTGATGCATTGTGGATACACTTTCTTCACGTAGTTTTCCTCGAAAAACCCATCCTTGTTCGTGCCGGTGACCGAGGCATAGATCAACACGACATCTTGCAGGGTCTGCGGCACGGCCCGTTCAAGCACACGTTTCAAGGTATCCCGGTCTTCATTGAGCTTGAGGTCCTTCATCAACAGATGGATCTTGTCGCAGTGGCCCGGGTAGCGGAGTGTCTTGTAATTCATCGTGCGGACTTTGCCGGCATAACTATCAGCCAATGTACCGAGTCCGCCTGAGGTATTGAATGCTTCATAGAGCAGACCATCCAGCTCGATCGTTTCGTAGCCTTCGAGCGGCTGAAGCGGGACTTTTTCACCTTCTTCGATTCCGTAGCAGACATTGCCGTATTCGTTGATCAATCCATCCGTCGACCAGGTCAGCGAATACTTTAGGGCATTGCTGGGATGGACCGGCAGCGCGCCGACACGCATCTTGACCGTGTCCAACGTGTCAAAATGCGTCATGAGCTCGTGTGCCACGATACTGATGAACCCCGGGGCCAGACCGCATTGCGGCATAAAGGCCTGGGTGGCTCCAGCGCTCAGGACTTTGATCTGGTTGGTGACCTCGACGTCTTCTGTGAGGTCGAAATAATGCATATGGTGAGTTAATGCCAGGCCGGCGACCGTGGGGTTACAAAAATAGGGGAGACTCGAGAGAATCGCATCAAACCGATGGGTCGAAAGATAGGTGCTGACTGCATCCGGATGTCGTACATCCAGGAGGCACGGCGTCACCCGCTCCAACTTGAGACTGTCGACGAGATGGGTCGGCGCCTCCAAGGTCATGTCGCCGAGATGGACTTCGTACCGACCGGATTGATTAAGAAGGCAAGCGATGAGAGAGCCGATTTTTCCGGCCCCGAGCACCAGCACACGATTCATGATCGTGCATTATACTCCACCGTCATGTTCCGGCCACGTGGTTTGAAAAATATCGCAACGCTACGTCGTCAACTCGCGTCATGCGCATCGATGACATATTGGGGGGGGCTGGTCGGCTCCGGTGTGACATGACTGTATCGGCAGGGCGGAATATCCGCTTGCAACCGTCGTAAGAGCGTCGTCATTTTCATCGTACTCGGCACATCACAGATCCAGACGTGCATGCCGGATTCCAATTCGTCAAAGTGACGTTGCACCCGAAAGCTCGGCTGTTCCATGAAGTAAGCGGAGAGAAAGCCATTGATGGCCGTGACCACCCATGGATGATCCTTGATGTACCGGTAGCTGAGCCGGAGTTCGATAACGGTGATCTGTTCTTCAGACTCCATGGCTGCACTGTATCAATTCTTCCGTCAGGACTGCCACTGTTGAAATAGAGGAATTTCGAAGCACTGTTCTTCCGTTGGCTCGCGTGTGGAGGGTCGAGAACCTTGAACCGTGGTGATTGAAACCAAAACAGGATGGACCCCCTTGATCTCGGTACCATCCAGGAGTAGGGTAATACTGTCACGTCGCTGCCGCCTCATTCTGGAGGTGGTGATCATGGTCCTCCGTGGAGCACAATCCCAACGGTCCGGACCTGCCGGGTGCGCGTTCCTCACCAGACGGGCCCTCACCTCATACTGTCTCACATTCGCACAAGGACAGGTTGATGCTGTCTGTCTACCGCAAAAGAAACCGGTGAGGCACAGACCTCTGAGGCGTTTCGACGGCGGAGATCCGTGCAAACACTTTCACAGAGGACTCGCGTCGTATGGCGCGAGAGGGTGATCTATGTCATGGGGATATTGGGGAATCGTCATCGGTCTCACAGCCATGGTGATCATGTTGATAGGGTGTATCCGCTTACTTTCCTTGGATGACCACAAGGAGGAGCAGACATCGAGGTTAAATGCCGGTGAATCGGGTGATCGCATTCCAGATCCGTCAGCGATCCGCAGGCGAGCTGCATGACGGTATGGTGTTGGCTCGATCCTTGTGGGTATGAGTGTGGGGGAATGTTCGGGTGAGACGGTGGGAGTGGGGAGGATGGGTGTGCGCACAACCCAATCGCGAGCGAGGGGAGGGAGTTATGGGACCGACAAAGGTGATCGTAAAAGGACATGCGCTCTACGAGGTCGTGGGGGGTCGGTTGATCAAAGATGGGTTCACCAACCGGCTGGACGTGGAAGTCTACGTGAACCATCATTATCTCGTCCTGCCGGTCGTCGATAGGCAAGGGCGACCATGGTTGCTCGATGGAAAGCCGATCTATTGTCTTCACGGAGCTCACTACGAAACGATCCACGATGAGCGGGTCCAGCTTGTCCGATGTCCGGATTGCGGAGGTATGGGGATCCGCACCGACGAATTCGCCGTCGAATCGGACTGCATCCGCTGCACGGCCTGTGGACAGGAATTCGATGTCAGGCTGGAGATGATGGAGACCTAGGCTCAGGACTCATTCCTTGAGAGAGAAGATGACGGTGGCCGCGAGACAGATGGGGAAAAGAACGTGTGGGTGTAGCGGTCGTACCGCATCGCAATACGCCGCCAATCCTTCATCCGCCCGAACCGGATCTCGATTGTGTGCCGCTGTTGGTCGAGGGGTTTGCTGTCGCGGCGCTTCTTCTTACGGAAGGAGAGGCTGTTTCTCTTTAGCGCTTCGGCATTTGTCGTAGGAGGTTGGGCGGGCTTGATCAGGCCGCCCTGTTGCGTTTGAGCAGGTGGGCATGTCGGGCGAAGGGTGTGAACGGCCGATCGGCTTCACGGTTCAAGGGTGAGTCGTCTAGCCCAGGCCCGGCCTGATCGCGCTGATGCTCGTTGTCATGACAGTAGAGACAGAGCAACTCCCAGTTGCTGCCGTCCGGAGGATTATTGTGATGGTTGTGGTCTTTGTGATGGATTGTGAGTTGACTCAGCTTCTTGCCGTCAAACTCCCGCCCGCAGTGGGCACAAATCCAGGGGAGTAATTTCAACGCGCGTGCTCGGTAGGGTGGCTCGTAGTGGCTCCGTACCATGCGACCCTCCTAAAGAAGTCGTAACGATATTCTACACCACGTTTCTACATCCCACCACTCGAAAGCGTACGGTTCTCCCGTTGTGTCACGCGCCACGGCATCGTAGGTGAATACCTGTGGCGTCCCAAACCACGGATGAGAGGCTGAAGTCAGTCGGTCGAGGTTATCGTAGCCAAAGTTTTGGACCCCACGGCGGTCGGTCAAGCTCTCCCGATTCCCGACGCCATTGTAGGTGTAGGGGGCTTGGTTGATCGTCGGCCTGGTAGCCCCGAGCTGGTGGAGGATGGCGGTGACTTGCGAGGCGGGATCATAGGTGAACCCCTGTGCGAGCTGGGCGTAGGTTAAGGGCAACTCGGGATCTGTCTTTCGTCGCGGACAGGGTGAGCAGACAGCAGCCATGGGATGGGATTCTAGCAGCAACGAGGAACTTTACAAGCGGCGATGTATCACAAACCGGCCCTTCGGAGTTGGCAAAGATGAAGCATTGCTGCGGCATTCAGATACGCGTACATAAGAATTAGAAAGACAATTCCCGTGATTACAATAAAGAACACCTGCTGGCGACATCGAGCTTGTTCAAATGCAGGCAAATCTTCTGGACTCACAGCCTGCCGCCATTGGTATGCAAAAGGAAGCTGGCTGTTTGAAATTACTCGTGTTGAATATTTCTTCTGTACCAGAGCGGGCACTCTACCTTTAATTGTCCAAATACCGATCCCAACTAACAGCATGACATAGGCGACAATGGCTACATCAGCGACGCGAATTAAGAGTTCCGGTTCTATCATATGGATACCCTACTCAATCAAAATGGAGCAAGTGTTAGAGCCGCACATCCAAATCCCATCGCTATGTTTGGTATGTAGCTGATAAGTTGCACTCTGTTAAAATCGCCAATCTTTCGTAGTCCTTCTAACTTTAATTGACGTAACCGCTCAAAGTCCTGATCAGAGCCTCGCCCTGACGTACATAATTCTTCTAATCTCTTAATCTGTGCATTAAGTGCATCGATCTCATCAGCGAGATCCCGGAGCTCTTTCGCTGTCTTCATGGCATCAAAGATGTCATATACACCGCAGGCAATAGCTGCTGCTATACCGATCGGTCCTGTTCCATTGGAGTCAATCCACTTCAGAGGATTGTTGGAAACATACTGATAGAGAGTTGGATCCCCGCCGGCGAATCCGATCGGATCTTTCTGTAAGAACCTCCCCGTCGTTGTGTCATAGTATCTTGCTCTGTAATAGTACAGCCCACTCTCACTATCCAACTCCCGTCCCGTATATGTGTACGCTTGCTCCACGGTGCCTGGTGATTCCAGAATATTTCCATACGCATCGTAGGCGTAGCTCTTCGCCGTGGCGCCCGTGCTATCCGTCAAGTCAGTCACCGAACCCAAGCCGTCTTGATAATAGAAGTAGGTTGAACTGCCTTTCGTCACGGCAATCGGTTCGTCGATCCCAGGGCCGTGGGTGTAGCGGGCTTGCAACACATTGGTCCCATCATATTCGAGCAGAATATCTTCGCCGTCGTAGATGTAGCGCTTCGTCTGGCCATTGGCGACTTTTTCGATCCTTCTTCCGAGTCCGTCATAGCGATAGGTGGACCTGAAGGCTGCAGTGGGATTGCCTGCCACGAAGTCTTCCACCGTCGTCAGGCGGTTCTCGGCGTCATAGCTGTACTGGGTATAGGTGCCGGTGGCCAGCAAGGTCTTGCGGGTCAGATTGCCGTTATCGTCATAGCTGGTAGCTATGCGTCGCATCGGCGGTGAGTTGGTTGCCCGCATTGGTCACGTTCCCCGCCGTCGTCCGGTTCCCCACGGGGTCATAGGCGAAGGCCTGAGCCGTGCCGAGCAAGGGATGAGAGGCTGAGGTCAAGCGATCCAGATTGTCATACCCAAAATTCTGGATGCCTCTTCTGTCCGTCAACGATGTGCGATTGCCCACGCCGTTATAGGTGTAGGCGGCTTGATTGATGGTCGGCCCGGTGGCGCCGAGCTGGTGGAGAATCTGGGTGACCTGCGAGGCGGGATCATATAGTAACCCCTTTGTCTGTTGTTCGCAGGTTTTGGACTGAGCCAGTGGGACGTGAGGCGACAGCGATGAGCGGACAGCAGTCATGAGAGAAGACTTTAGCAGTTCGAGTTGAATACGCAAGCGAGAAGGGGAAGGATGAACTCATTGGCTGTGATAGCTGGCAGATAGCTGTACAGCCGAGGGACATGTTCAGCGCACCTTCAAATAGGATTGCTGGAGAAGATCTTGGCTATCTAACATGCTGGATAAAAGTTGAGAGAGCCAGATAGATTACGATACAGAGAGCTAGAAAAAGTAACCAGCCGAATACCATGAAATGAGAAATCCAGACGCTGAGGTGCACCAACGATGGTATTCCTGAGTCAGAGAGAATTCTAACAAGACCAACCCAGATTGCTGCTGCCAAGAATAATGACAAAGCAATCACGGCACATTGGATCATCACTCGCACGTGAACTCCTTAGTTTCTATCGTTGCCCATCCTGAAATCTAACCCGAATGGTCGCAGTCCAGGATAAAGCCAAGGTTCAACTCCGCACTGCGAGTAGGCTGCTCTGTGATAGTCATCGATTACCGAATCTTTCAAGCAATCTGGGCAGATATTAGAGTTGGACTTGTCTTTTTGGGACAACTTGTCGTGATCGATCAGCATCCCCCTGATACAACTTATCTGACTTGCCGAAGCGCCCCACAGAAATGGGAGATATGCCGCGTTGCGACAGAGTGTAGATGCTTTGCAGTAGTACCTGCATTGGCCACCAGAAGTCGCGCATAACTGGTCATAGTACGTACATGCGGAGATGTCCACTTTACCGGATGGGTCAATTCGATTGACGGGATTATTCTGAACATATGGATAAAGATTTTTCCCTTGATCGTCACCAATAGGATCTTTTTGAATAAATCTACCGATTCGGGGTTCATAATATCTTGCTCTGTAATAGTACAAGCTTGTCTCACTATCACGTTCACGACCCGTGAAGACAAACGGGTTCTCAACCGAGCCCGTTTGGTTCACCACATTACCCCATACATCGTACGAATAGCTCTGGACCGTGGCTCCGCTGCCATCAGTAAGGTCTGATGCGCTGTTGAGACCATCATTGTGGTAGAAGAATGTGCTTCCACTGCGTGTGACAGCGAGAAGTTCATCTACACGCGGGCCATGCGTGTACCTGGCTTGAAGAGTATTGGCTCCATCGTATTCCAAGAGGATTTGGTCACGGTCGTACACGTAGCGGCGTGTTTGCCCGTTCGCGACCTTTTCGATCCGTCGTCCGAGCCCATCGTAGCGGTAGGTGCTTGTGAATGCCGCCGTGGGATTCCCCGCCACGAAGTCTTCGACTTTGGTCAGTCGATTCTCCGCATCATACGTGTACTGGGTGTAGGTGCCCGTGGCGAGCAAGGTCTTGCGGGTTAAGTTGCCGTTGTCGTCATATTGATACGCGTGCGTCGCATCGGCGGTGAGCTGATTGCCCGCGTTCGTCACATTGCCTGCCGTGGTTCTATTGCCTACTGGATCGTAGCTAAACGCCTGAGCCGTACCTAACAAGGGGTGAGACGCACTCGTCAGCCGATCCAGGGTGTCATACCCAAAATTCTGGATGCCGCGGCGATCGGTCAGACTGTCCCGGTTCCCGACGCCATTGTAGGTGTAGGCCGCTTGGTTGATGGTCGGCCCGGTGGCGCCGAGCTGGTGGAGAATGTTCGTCACCTGACTCGCGGGATCGTAGGTGTAGGTCGTCTGGGTGCCGTTCGGCAGGGTCATCGCCGTCCGGCGGGAGAGGGCGTCCTACGCGAGACCGCCCGTTTGGCTGACCAAATCTTAGGAATACGCTGACCAAGTGGCTTGGTTGCAGTTTTTAACTTATGAAAGATCTCTTGCTTTTCTTGAAGAGAATCGGAGAGTAGACGCGACATTGGAAATTTCTGAAGACCGTTTACTATAACATTTAGTGCTTCTTCGGGTCTGCGAAGCTTAACCAGCAATGAAGCCTTCTCAGTACACGCAGTAACATACTCATCTTCCAAGTCATCGGTAAATCCGCCACCTTGAAGAATACGGATAGCTTTATTGAAGCACTTAAGGGCTTTAGTGTAGGACCGTCTGGATTCTGCGTAACATTCCCCAAGATCAGTAAGGGCCTGTGTGTTATTTGGATCTACTCGAATAGCTGCTTCGTACATTTTCTTTGCCTGAGCAAATCTTGCTTGAGACTCGAGGATGTTCCCTTTCAGTAAAAGAAGTCGAGCATCAGCACTGTCTATTTCAGACAAGTACTGATCAATTATCTTAAGCGCCTCTTGGGGTTTGCGATTGACCGTAAGGCGTCGTGCAGCTCGGTCTATTTCCGCTCTAACCTTATGTTGATAGGGTACGGGTGTCATTAGAGGATCCTTATGATGCATTGGGGTCCTGTTCGGTATCAGGGTCAGTCACTTCCTCAAGAAACTCGAGAATCAGACAGATTGTTCCAAATCTCTTTACAACTTTCAGAAAGGCGTTCAAGGTCCGCTTGTGCTCACCTGGTGGAAGTTTCTTTATTTCTTTCTTGATCTTCTCCAACTTGTCTTTACGCTCTTTAGGTGACAGGCTATCATCTGTATCGATCTTCCGTAGCTGATCCCCAAGAGGATCACCTTCAGTTGGCTTGATATTCCTAGATGGAGGCTTGTCTACGAGCCCAAATGGGTCGAGCAAGTTGACAGGATTATTTCGTACATAACGAAGCAGATTGATATCTCCACCTACAACCCCCATAGGATCTTCCTGCAAGAATCTTCCACTTGCGGGATCATAGTATCTTGCTCGGTAGTAGTACAGCCCGCTCTCACTATCGAACTCCCGGCCCGTGTACGTGTACGGCTGCTCCAGCGTCCCCGGTGATTCTAGAACATTTCCATAGGCATCATAGCTGTAGCTCTTCGCCGTGGCACCCGTGCTATCCGTCAAGTCCGTGACCGAACCCAGCCCATCTTGATGGTAGAAGAAGGTGCTGCCACCTTTCGTCACCGCGATCGGCTCATCAATGCCCGGGCCGTGGGTATACCGGGCTTGCAACACGTTCGAGCCGTCATACTCTAAGAGAATGTCCTCCCCGTCATACACATAGCGACGAGTCACTCCATTCCCAACCCTCTCGATTCTCCGGCCTAATCCATCGTATCGATACGTGCTCGTGAAGGCGGGCGTCGGATTCCCCGCCACGAAGTCTTCCACCTTCACCAAGCGATTTTCTGGATCGTAGCTGTACTGGGTATAGTTCCCCGTGGCGAGCAGCGTCTTCCTGGTCAAATTCCCATTGTCGTCGTATTGATAGCTGTGGGTCGCATCGGCCGTGAGTTGGTTTCCGGCATTCACCACACTGCCGCCGGTCGTGCGGTTCCCGACCAGATCATAGGCGAAGCTCTGCGGCGTGCCGAGCAGCGGATGGCTGGCGCTGGTCAGTCTGTCGAGATTGTCGTAGCCGAAATTCTGGATGCCACGCCGGTCCGTCAAGCTCTCCCGATTGCCCACGCCATTATAGGTGTAGGCCGCTTGGTTGATCGTGGGCCCACTGGCGCCGAGCTGATGGAGGATGTTGGTCACTTGCGAGGCGGGATCATAGCTGAACCCCTCTGCGAGTTCGTCGTAGGTTGAGGCTGGAACTAGTAGTGTGAGTGTGGAGGACAACCCAGGCATGGGACAACCTTCTGGCAAGTTCTCGATTGGGCGCAAGCACAGTGAGCTATTCAGCGAATTTAAAAAATACTGTAACTGAGTTACTTCCTTCCTCCCAAATCGCATTCATTCGAGCTCTCATCGCGTAATGATATATGGCGCCAAAGTCACCGATGAACAAGGCGTATACACTACACTTCAGCCCCTCCAATTTTCCCGGCTTCTGCTCGTTAATACCCGAGAGATACGCAAAGAATGGCCTCATCCGCTTGACGAGCTTAGCGCTGAATCCCTCTATTACCACTGCGAATGGCTCACCTCGAGCAATTGCCTGTTTAGAACTCTCGAACGCGTTATTGTTCGACTTTATATTGAGTGTGAGCATATAGCGCCTTATCTTGGGCTAATCCCCATCCTCATCAGGCTTGCTAGCTACACAGGCTAGATACACCGCAAAACATAGTGGGCGGCAAGTTGCCTTTAAGTCTTTGCCTTTTATTTTTATTGGAGGGCACCAACTCTCACAAGTCTTAATGCACCGTTCATAAAGCCCATCACAAAACTTTGTTTGTCGAGGTTTCGGCCGTGGGAGCGGGTCGGGATCGATCGTGCCACTTTGGTTCGCATTTTGCTGCGGATTCTTTGGGTCATACACTTCCCCAGTTCTAGGATCACGAGCCTTTTTGTTATCATCGTTTGGCGGAGGCGCCGATGGGCTACTGCCAGGCCCAGATGGGCGCCTTGGCTTTTGCCCTGTAAAGTCGATCAGATTACTGGGATTGTTTCGAGCATATTCATAAAGACTGAAGTCGCCTCCAGCAAAAAGGATCGGATCCTCCTGCAAGAACCTCCCCGTTGCTGGATCATAGTAGCGGGCGCGATAGTAATAGAGCCCGCTTTCGCTGTCGAACTCTCTCCCCGTGTACGTATACGGCTGCTCCACCGTCCCTGGCGACTCCAAGATGGTGCCATAGGCATCGTACGCGTAACTCTTGGCGGTCGCGCCGGTGCTGTCGGTCAGATCGGTGATCGTCCCAAGTCCGTCTTGATGATAGAAGTAGGTGTTGCTCCCTTTCGTCACCGCGATGGGTTCATCGATGCCAGGGCCATGGGTATAGCGGGCTTGGAGCGTGTTCGTCCCATCATATTCCAGCAGAATATCTTCCCCATCGTAGATGTAGCGCTTGGTTTGGCCATTGGCGACTTTCTCGATGCGTCGGCCCAGGCCATCGTACCGATAGGTGCTCGTGAAGGATGCAGTTGAATTTCCTGCCACGAAGTCTTCCACTTTCGTCAACCGGTTTTCCGCATCATACGTGTACTGGGTATAGTTCCCCGTCGCGAGCAAGGTCTTGCGCGTCAGATTCCCGTTATCGTCATACTGATAGCTATGCGTGGCATCTGCCGTCAGCTGATTCCCGGCGTTGACGACCGCCCCGCCCGTCGTGCGATTCCCAACCGCGTCGTAGGCAAACCCCTGCGGCGTGCCGAGCAGCGGATGGCTCGCACTCGTTAAGCGATCCAGATCGTCATACCCGAAACTCTGCGGACCACGCCGATCTGTGAGCTGTGTGCGGTTGCCCACCAAGTTGTAGACATAGTCCGCTTGATTCACCAATTGACCAATGACCGGTGACTGATGACGAATCTGCTGCACCTGACTCGCGGGATCATACGTGTACGTCGTCTGTGTCCCATTCGGCAGGGTCATGGCTGTGCGGCGACTCAGGGCGTCGTAGGTGAACGTCGTCGCTTCCTGACAGGCACCCGCCGCCAGTTCACCGGGCGTGAGGACTCGGCTGTACAGCCGCACCTCATCGATCAGGCCTTGAGAGTAGCCGCTATTCGCGTCACCCGTCCGCCCGAGTGCCAGCCCCCCGGTCGATTGCGTGATGAGCGCCCCGGTGGCCGTGCTTTCGAGGACGCCATTAATATAGAGCTGCCAGGTGCCATTGCTGTACGTCACTGCGGCGTGAATCCACTGCCCCGCTTGGACGACCGTCGTCGACGAGACCGTCAAATTCCCATTGCGCCCACTGACGACATGCCCCATGGGATCGACATAGAGGCCCCAGTCCCAGATGCCGCTCGTGGGAGACTTGACCACGACCGCTTGGAACTGGCCGCGGGGCTGCGACTGGACCCAGGCCGCCAAGGTAAAGGATCCACTCGGGGATAGATTGAGATTCGTGGCAAACGGGATCGCCACATGATCATTCAGGCCATCCAGGCTGAAGGCCTGGCCGACACGTCCCGTCGCGAAGGTGACGCCGTTCTGCAGGATGCCCGCGTTGCCGTCCTGACTATCCGTGGCCGTGCCCTCGGCTCGCCACCAGCTGACCAAGTCGGCAGTCGGGGAGGCGGGACAGGTGGTCGCATCGGACGCGGCCACGCGACTCAGCCGATTCAGCACATCGTAGGCGTAGCTGGTCTGCCCGGTCGGATGAGTGAGCGCCAGCCGATTGCCGGTTTTGTCGTAGTCAGCGCTCAACGTCACAGTTGGTTGGT